>Ga0105158_1000614_pt1 | contig 14989 bp, 16 predicted proteins | sample LHCtaG_FD_81567 | JGI IMG/M metagenome (GOLD analysis project Ga0105158, IMG submission 81567) | Hot spring microbial communities from Little Hot Creek, USA to study Microbial Dark Matter (Phase II) - LHC4sed_matched | ecosystem: Environmental > Aquatic > Thermal springs > Hot (42-90C) >...
GGCACTCTCTCCAAAAGGTAGAAAGGGCGTTAAGATAGGGCTATTCCAAGACCCAGCCTCAGGAAAATACTTCAGAGCAAAAGTACCAGACGACTACCCAGAATGCAGCTAAACCTAGAGAGGATAGCTATATAAAATAGAGGGAAACGCAGATAAAGTAAATAACCTATTTTTACTTTTTATATATTTTCATGTATATCTAAAGTTTTTATTTGTGTTCACCCCTTGTTTTACTGCGACTCATCATGATGCTTCCTAGTGAAATTTCTGAGGTTTTGAACATTGTTAGAAGCCACGAAGCTTGGAGGAGGCTTGAATGCATTAATTTAATAGCATCTGAAAACGTTATGTCTCCCCTGGCCAAGGCGCTGTACATTACTGATATGATGCACAGGTACGCTGAGGGTAGGCCTGGTAAGAGGTTTTACCAAGGCTCTCGCTACATCGATGCTATTGAGGTGAGGGCTTCCAGGTTACTATCTGAGCTTTTCAGTGTGGAGTTTGTGGAGCCTAGGGCTATTAGCGGTACTATAGCTAACGCCATTGCCTTTAAGGCCATGGCTGGTGTGGGTGATGTAGCTGCTGTGTCATCTATTAATAGTGGTGCCCACATTTCTCATACTGGTCGTGGTGTGCTAGGAGCTCTTGGTATTAAACAAGTTGAGCTTCCTTTTAATGTAGAGCTCTGGAATATTGATGTTGACCAGGCTGCGAAGATTATAGAGTCTGTAAAGCCTAGGCTAGTTGTGCTGGGGGCTTCCCTATACCTATTTCCACATCCAACAAAGCAACTAGTAGAAGTAGCTCATAGTGTAGGGGCTGGGCTTGTTCATGATGTTGCCCACGTGCTGGGGCTCATAGCGGGTGGTGTTTGGCCTAACCCCGTTCACGAGGGTGCTGATATAGCTACAGCATCTACTCACAAAACATTTCCAGGGCCTCAGGGAGGGTTGGTGATGACTAATAGAGAGGACGTATTTAAAGCCATATCCTCCCACGTTTTAACATTTGTGAGCAATCATCACATTCACAGGCTCCCTGCTCTTGCTGTAACAGCTATAGAGATGAAGTACTTTGGAGAGGTTTATGCGAAGCAAGTGGTTAAAAATGCTAAGGCATTTGCAGAAGCACTTGTAGCAGAAGGCATACCTGTAGTTGCTGAAAACTTAGGCTACACAAGGTCTCATATGGTGGCTGTTGATGTGAGGAAATTTGGGGGAGGTGCAAAGATTGCCAAAGCCCTTGAAGATGCGAACATAATAGCCAATAAAAACCTGCTTCCATGGGACCGCCAAGAAGATGCCTCTAACCCAAGCGGTATTAGGTTTGGCGTTCAAGAAATGACGAGGTTTGGCATGAGGGAGAGGGATTTTGAAGAAGTGGCAAAATTCATAGCTGACGTAGTTGTTAGAGGTAGGGACCCTGCTGATGTTAGGAAGAGAGTTATTGACTTTAGGAGGGGCTTCACAAAGGTGCACTACGGCTTTGATATACCAGAGGAGCTTGATAAGGGTGTTAGAGAGCTTGTAAACCTCAGCATATAGCAGGTACCTAACGCCATTCAGCACCTCAACTGTAAAATGCTGTGAGATCCTCATTACTGAGTCTGTGCCTCCTTCTCCTCAAAAGCTAGCTTTTGAGGAGATAGCTTAAAAGTAGGAGAGGTGTTTTCTGCACCTTATTTTGGCTTAGACTAGGGCTCTCTTGCCGGGTGCTGCAAGTTGAAGCTCAAGGCACTGCTACTAGAGGTGGTAATGCTCGCAGTGCTCTCAGCTATGGTCAAGCTGAGCTTGTTTAACGACATCAACTTGTGTGTGCACAGAGCTCTGCGTGTAGATTCCTATGCTATCTACATTTTTTCAGAAACAGCTAGCATAGCCGCTTTTGCGGCAATTATTGCAGCACCTATACTCATTGACTTGGCTAGGCAGCGAAAAGTAGGTGCTTTTTCACATGGGCTTGTCATTGCTATCGTTATTAACACTGCCTTTGTGTACGCACTAAAAACATGTTTACAGGTTTACAGACCTGGGGCTCTGCACACAGATACCCCTACAGATGCCTTGGGTGTTGATGTATATGGATATCCGTCGGGGCACGCAGCCAGAGCATTTACGTTAGCTACATACCTCTCTATAAGGCTAGAGATGAAGAAGATTACTGTAGCTGCGTTTCTCTGGGCATTTGGAGTAGCCCTGTCGAGGCTTCTCCTAGGCGTACACTGGCTTAGCGATGTACTCGGCGGTGCCTTAGTAGGTACACTTTCAGCACATGTAGCAAACATAGTGATGAAGCACACTGCTAAGTGAAGTATAGGGCGTGAGCATAAGAAGTAAGCTAGTGGCGCTAGCAAACTACTCCTCGAATTAGAATTCCACACCAGCTCAAACTGAGGCAAAACCTAGTGCTAAGCTCTGCACCTGCTGTTTATTGAGGTGGCGCCGGGGGCGGGATTTGAACCCGCGCGGGGCAGAGCCCCAGTGGGTCTCGAGCCCACCGCCTTGGACCGCTCGGCCACCCCGGCACAGGCACTGTTCTAGCACTGTGTTTCTGTAGTAAGTTTTATTAGCGTTATTAGTATTTTTACAGTGTGTTCTGCATTGCTTCACTACGATTCTGAACTTTTAAAGGTTTTAGAGCGTGTCTATGGTGGTGAGGTCGCTGGTTTCCTCAATTCTATTCTGAGCCCCGGTTCCAGGCTATATGTTAGAGTGAACACCTTGCGAGCCTCTGCTGGGAGCGTTATGGATGGTCTTAGGGAGAGGGGTGTGGAGGCCTACGTGGATGAGGAGCTTGTAGAGGCTCTGTACTTTCCAGTTAAAGGTCCTTTCAAAGTGGATTTACTGGATAAGAGAATTGTTGTAGATAAGAGGGCGGCTGAGTCTGTGTACATGGGGGCTAATGTTTACGCACCTGGAGTGCTTAGTTGCAAGGATGTGAAGAAGGGTAATGAAGTGACTGTTGTCGCAGAAGATGGCACACCTGTAGCCAACGCAGTTGCTGTTACAAATTGTGAGGAGGTTTTGAAGGCGAGGGCTAGGAGGGGCATTGTTGCAGAAACCGCTAAGTCCGTGTACAAAGCCCCAAAGATAAGGGAGCTACCAGAGTACCAGGAGGGGCTCATATACCCTCAGAGCCTGGCAGCAATGTATGTAACGCATGTCCTCGACCCAGGGCCTGGGGAGCTTGTAGTTGATGCTTGTGCAGCACCTGGTGGAAAGACTAGCCACATTATTGAGTACTCAAAGGGAGGGGCCCATGTGATAGCCTTTGACCACTCGCAGAAAAGGCTTAGCGAGCTTGTGAGCAACTTAGAGAGGTTGGGGGAGGAGCGCTTTGCAGAAGTATGGCAGGCTGACTCAAGGTACCTTCACATAGACTTCCCCTGGATAAGAGCAGATAAAGTAGTTGTGGACCCTCCATGTACAGCACTTGGTGTTAGACCAAAGGTATTTGATTTCAAGAGTTATAGAGATGTCAAGAATGCTTCAAGGTACCAAATACAGTTTCTGCGCTCAGCCTTCCGCATACTTAAGCCTAGGGGTATTTTAGTGTACTCCACATGCACTGTGACTACTGAGGAGAATGAGGAGGTTATTGAAAGCTTTGTTGAGGAGGTGGGGTGCGTTGAGGTACTTGAGATAGGCATTAAAAGAGGTGCTAGAGGGGTCCTGGGCTACAAATACAGCGATGCATTTCTAAGATTCCACCCCCACATTCACAACACTTCAGGTTACTTCATAGCGAAGCTTATGAAGATGTGCTAAAGCCTACTCTTCACTTCTCTTCTTCTCTACCCCCCGTGTTTTCACAGGCCTGAAGCCCAGCCCTAATTCAATTAAAATCTTTTGCAACACATAATCATCTGTCAACACTACTACGTCATAGCCTTGATAGGAGAGCTGTAGTGCTAGTGCAAGAACATCTAGATCAGTCTTAGAGAGCCTCTCCAGAACACCATGTCTCCTTGCTACTTCCACAGCTTTTGAAACAAAGCTATGCTTAGGATCCTCAATCTTCACTCTCCCAATAGATTCTGAGAGCTGAAATCGTTGCACACTTTCAAAGTCCTTGACCTCCTCCACAACTGACCTTGGGGTGTAGAGCTCAATTCCATACATGAGTAGCTGCAGTGCCGCTAAGAAGGCTGCTGTGTCTAAGACTAGCGCCTTTTTCTTATGCGGAGAGCCTTGCATATGTGGAGAACCTTGAGAACCTCACCAACCTGGCTCCGCACCTGCTTTTCGCTACCTCAATGCATTCCCCTACCTTCACTCTATCCACTAGCTGACCATCGACGACCAGGGCTGCATCACCATGCACTACCTCCACCCTCAACTTCCTGTCAAGAGAGGCCACCACAGGCTTTGCATTGAATTGAATTGGTGCTATCGGCACTACAACTACACAGCTTAGCCTATGATCTACAACAGGGCCTCCTGCTGAAAGCGCATATGCTGTTGAGCCTACAGGTGTGGCTATGACAATGCCATCGCCACTAATGCTGTACAGCTTCTCCTCATCAACATACACATTCAAGCTTATCACCTTATACCTGTAGGGCCCCCAGCCCGTTAAAACAATATCATTTATAGCAGGGGGGGCTGTAACACCTCTTCCAGCAATTACTGCGTCAAGCCTAGGGTACTCTTCGACAAGGTACCTACCTTCAACAAAGTCTCTCAACCTCTGCTCAACCTCCTCAGGCTTTATCTCCATAAAGAAGTTCCTCCTGCCCGCCTTTACTGTAAGCAAAGGTGTTTCGCAGTCCCCACGAATCTTGTGTAGAAGGCGAAAAAGAGTGCCATCGCCTCCCACTACAATTACTGCATCAACTTTGTCAACACCAGGTCTGTAGACCTTGCCCCACGCTACCTCATCTACAGCTTCTATATCTAGGTACATGTCAAGCCCCAGCTCCTTTTCCCCATACTCTAAGGCCCTCCTCGTAATGTCCCTACACATACTGCAATTCTTTTTCAAAACTAGTGAAACCCTCACCCCAACTAGCACCACTAGTAGCTGTAACCTCACAACTTTTTAACTAGATTAATTCCTTCAAGCCCCGTTGGGGTGCTCACATCACCTAGGTCGAGCACATATATATGCACCAATATCTCTGCATCTCTGCTCCTAAGCTTCTCAATGAGCCTTCTATCAATGTCTCTAGCCGCCTTGTTAGACTCTATTGCAAGTGTTTCCCCACCTACAAATCTGCTTCTTCTCACAACAACTCTCCTGTGATCCTCTAAGGTGAGCCTGCTGCTCCCCCTAGCCAGCACAACATCACTGAGATTCTCCACCTCGAGCACAATAATAACAATGGCTGTGTCCCTCTTGATAGCGCTTCTAAACTCTTGGCTTAGATCAGCAACCGCTCTATCCAGCTTTACACCTAGTATGCAATCTCCTTGTATAGCTACGTCACTGTCTTTTGTTAGTTCAAATGTTGTTCTGTGCAAGGCCCTGATGTTCTCGTGACCCCTTGCTGTAAGTCTTTCATACGCCTCTACGTGTATCTGCTGAGGCATTTCAAGCTAATACCTGGTTTAAGTTTATAGATGCAGAGAGTAAAGAGTGTTTATGTGGTGGGCCTTGCAACTCTATGAAGAGAGGAGTAGACTTGTTGAAGCGTTAAAAAGCGAGAGTGTGATAAGGAGTAGACTTGTTGAAGAGGCTTTTCTGCGTATACCCAGAGAGCACTTCGTACCAGAGCACCTCAAGCACTACGCTTACATAGATAGCCCCCTCCCAATAGGCTTTGGGCAGACGATTAGCGCTCCACACATGGTCGCAATAATGACTGAAGAGCTTGGTGTGCAGCCCTCTGATATTGTACTAGAGGTTGGCACAGGTTCTGGATATCAAGCCGCGATTCTAGCATACATAGTGTCTAAAGGAGGGGGACATGTGTACACCATAGAGATTGTGCCTGAGTTAAGCAAAAGAGCTGTAGAAAATTTTGCAAAAGCAGCTCCAGAGCTATTGGATTACACAACCTTTGTTGTAGGTGATGGGAGCAAGGGCTTAGAGCTATTCGCACCCTACGACAAAATAATAGTAACAGCTGCTGCACCAACAGTCCCAGAGCCCCTTGTAAACCAGCTGAGGCCTGGTGGAAGGCTTGTGATACCTGTAGGCAATAGGTGGGGCCAAGTGCTACTAGTAGTTGATAAGCTGAGAACTGGTGGTGTAAAGATACGAGAGTCTGTGCCATGCATTTTTGTACCACTTGTTGGAGAATATGGATGGCATGGGTATGAATACTAAAGACTAGCAATTTTGTTATCTGTAGAACTACTACAAACACAACATGTTGTGCCTCTCTACATCCTAGCGAGTAGTAAGTTTGTATAATGATAAATCAACTTAGGGGCATCGCATTAAGAGAAGCCTGGAGAGCAACGCTTACTGTTAGCGTTTCTCAGCTATTGTTTTAGAAGTTGCTTATCTAGCTATACAAGCATCTAGAAGTTGCTTCAAGCTCTTTCCAAGGCCAACTCGTACACCAAATCTCTTATCTGTGTAAAGGTATAGCAACCTCTTTGTCTGTAGTTTTCGCAGGATTAGTAGCAGTTCTTGTGCTTGGTAGTGCAGGTCCTCAGCTAGTTGATCTAGGTACAGGTAGGTGCTCCCCCACTCTGCATAGTGCTTCACCATGTGGTTCAGAACGTAGGCCTCTTCTTCTGAAAGCTCCTTTGCATTCACTATTTTTTCTAAGCATTTCAACATCTTTTCTACCTGTACTAGCTCCGTGTCTGGGTTTACCCTCTGTTTACCCACCTTCAAATAAGTGTGTTTAACAGTGAAAGACTGTATTTCTGTCTCACCTTGTTCTGCTCCTGGCTTTCTCCAGTTGTTTCCAGTCAACGGAACTGGTTCTGTTATTAGTTTTTGGGCTAATCGAACCACATCATAAGGTGTCAAAACTTGTGCGTTTAAGGAGTGTAGAAGGTTTTTAACATGCTCCTCACCCTTCTTTGTCAAGGCCCAGTAGCCAGCTCTGAAATCCACGTATCCACGGGTTTTCCAGTAGCTCAGGTAGCTACTGATAACCTTATTCCTTTTCCCCAGCAGAGCTGCAATCTCAGAGCTTCTCATGGGCCTTGTGTAGAGCAGTAAAAGCATAGCCTCAACTACTCTAGACCTAGGCCCCTTTTCCCCACTGCATGTAGAGCTAAGCACAATCTCTTCAACGTCTTCATAGCCTCTGCTACTATGGACAGAAGGTGTCTCCTCAAGCTCTCTATAAACAATGTCCACATCTTGATCTACAGAATTCCTAGGCGCCAAAACACCTCCACTGAGTATAGAATCATTATCAGAAGCGCAATATATTTTATATAGCGAAGTGCATATAAATAATGCTTTTAAGCTAGTCACCTAACTAGAGTTGCTCACTATACTGGGTGCTGAGGGATGTCTATTTAGTGTAAGCGAGAAGCTGTCCATCGATAGAAGGATTTTAAAGCAGATAATAAAGGAGTTGAAGAAGTGGCGCGCTCACGCAACAACGCTGCTAAGCCTTTACATACCGCCTGGAAGGCCCATAAGTGATGTCGTTAATATGCTCAGACAAGAGCTGGCAATAACAGAGAACATAAAGCTTAAGCAAACAAGGGACGCAGTTCAATGGGCTTTAACTGCAGCTATTGAGAGGCTCTCCATGATTCGAGAAACCCCTAAAAATGGTTTAGTTGTCTTCGCTGGGCTAAACAGGGATACAGGTGACAACATAGTGTTCATGTTCTCACCACCAGATCCTGTGCCAGTGTACTTCTATAGGACGGACAAGGAGTTTCACACAGAGTTCCTAGAGCCCATGGTTGAGGAGTCTGAAGTCTACGGCATAGTAATTATAGAGAGGGATGAGGCTACAATAGGTCTCTTAAAGCCCTCTGGAGTACAGGTGCTAGACGAGATAGAGTGGTTCATACCGGGGAAGCACCATAAGGGTGGGCAGAGCCAGAGGAGGTTTGATAGGATAATAGAGCAGATGGTTGAGGAGTTTTACAAGAACGTAGCTGAGAAGATAAACAGCTACTTCCTGCCACTTGTAGAGTCTGGAAAGCTCAAGGGGGTGATAATAGCTGGGCCTGGCTATGCAAAGCAGGACTTCTTGAAGGAAGCAGACAATCTCGACTATAGAATAAGGAATTTAATAGTAGGAGAGCCAATAGATGTTGCTTACCAGGGTGTTGTGGGGCTTAGAGAGGTTGTTATGAAGGCCAAGGACGTTCTAACCAAGCAGAGATTTGTAGAGGTTTTGAACGTATTTGAGGAGTTCAAGTACCACATAGCCAAAGATGATGGTTATGTGGTCTACGGGCCAAAAGACGTTGAAGAGGCTTTGAACAATGGTGCTGTAGAGAAGCTACTTATTTGCGATGACCACCCTGAGTTTGAGAGGCTGGAGAAGCTTGCAGAGGAGAGGGGAGGCAGGGTAGTGGTTGTCCCAAGCTCTGTAGATGAGTATCAGTGGTTTAAAGATACATTTGCCTGCGTCGCTGCTATAACAAGGTATCCACTGGCATTGTAGGCTCAGTGCGCTACTCTGTACAAGGCGCAGTCTTAGGCAGTTATACAGGCTCAGAGTACCTATAGGGGCACTCTCTCCAGTGCTTGCTGCACAGCTCTGCTTCAAACTTTGTCAAGACTCTGTCAAGAACCCTGCAGTAGGCTATGATTATGCCTGACTCTAGCTTTGTTATTACAGCCTCAGAGCACTGTATAGAGATTGCAGAGGGGAGTGCGTGAATAGGGGTGTACACTTTCAATCTCTCTCTTCGAGAAAGCCTTTGCGGAGTTTGGCTAGCCTCAGAGTAGTATGCACAGCTCCTATACTCTCTATCTGAGGCACACCTAGCTACGTTCACAATAGCGTCAGAGGGCTCTGGAAGCTTTGGAGAGGTGCACACACCGTGATGATACCACGGACAGGGCATCACAGAGCCACAAATTCACAGTTTTGAGTAAAACTTTTATAAGTAGCATCACTCGTAGCTTATTTAAAGCCTATAAGCTACTCTAGGAAAGAGAAATAAAGATTTCCAAGGCAAGGCAAAAGAAAGTAGAAGACCCTTTGGTGTGCTTCGCCATGAATCAAAGAAGTAGCCCTGCGGAGAAAGTGCGTGGTAATGAAAAATCGGAGAGAGTGTACATAGAGGAGAGTAACGTAACCCTAAAGGTGCTCTATGAAGACCCTGACATTGTTGTAGTCACAGCGCCAAATGAGGATGAGCTCAGGGAGATAGTTTTAGACATGCTGAAAGAAAGCCCAAAAACGCTTAAGGACATGCACTCAAGGCTTGCTGGCATAGCTAGTGAGGACAAGATTCGGAGGTGCTTAGTCAGGTTAATGGATGAAGGCATTGTTGTTGTAGACGATGATGGGAGGTATAAGCTGCTTGGAGCAGAGGAATTTAATGGTGGTTTAGAAGAAGAGGAGTACAACGACTACTACTAGCTCTTATAGCTGTACCCTAGCACCGCAATAGGGGCAGAACCTAGCGTTATACGGAATCTGGGAGTTGCAGTAGGGGCACAGCCTAGATGACGGTGGCTGAGCGCAGCTTAGTGAGTAGCTTTGTGTATGCATAGCTGGGGCTGGCGCTTGCATCAATGCTTGCGTTGGTTGGATAGGTGTTAGTATACCTCTAAAGCTCCTCATGTACTCGTTCTTCACATCCTCCCTCATCATGTGTAGGTACACCTGCGTAGTTTTCAAATCTTTGTGCCCTAGGAGCTTCTGCAGAGAGACTATGTTCAACCCCCTCTTCAAGGCCTCTGTAGCAAATGTGTGTCTCAGTATGTGCGGCCTCACCTTAGATGGGTCAACACCACTCCTCTTAGCCAAACTCTTCAACCTCTTGTACAGGCCGCTATAGCTCATTGGCACAACTCTTTCGTCAGAATCAAAACGCTTTAATGACGCTAGTTGTTGCATAAGCTGGTACGTTATATCCCCCATCACCACAACCCTCTCCTCATCATACTTGGCGTTCCTAACCCTAATCTCCCTTGAATCCAAGTCAATATCGCTGAACCTAAGGCTCAGAAGCTCTTCAGAGCGCAGCCCCGTCTCCAGCGTTAGTGCAAGTATGAGAAGGTCTAGAAGGTCTCGAGAGGCATTAAACAGCTTAATAATGTCCTCTTGTTTCAGTGCTTGAACCTCTTTTCTCCTAGGTCTCCTAACCTGTGGAACGTTAAGCCCTAGGCCAAGCCAATCAAAAAACCGCTTAAGGAAGATGGTGTAGTAGTAGAGTGTTGCCTCCCTCGACCTCCTATCACCATATTTCTCACCTGGAAAACCATTTTTAAGTCTCTCAACTCTCCACTTAAGCACATCATCGTGGCTAAGGCTCTTAACACTCTTCCAGCCAACAAAAGAGAAGAAGTCCATTAGAGCAGCCCTGTAGCTCTTAACAGTCTTTTCATCAGCGCCGGAAGCCTCTAAAACAGTCAAAAACCTATCAACAAGCTCCCTAGAACCTAGCTCAAGGTACTCTGCAGGGGCCTTACCAACATCAATCCTAGGCAAATCAACCCCCGCAGAACACTAGGAAGAGTAAGGAATTTTGAGAACTGACCCAAAACAATTATGTGAAAACCTTATAACACCTAATACAACACAGTCTAACAGGCAAAGCCGGGGTCGCCTAGCCTGGTAGGGCGCCGGCCTGCTAAGCCGGTGGGGGACCACCCCGCGCGGGTTCAAATCCCGCCCCCGGCGCCACCCCCTCTTCCTGAACTCCTCGTAAACAGTGCAAATAGCCTCGATGTTACCAATGCGTGTACCTTCTCTAAACTACTCCTCTGCTTCCACATCAACCACTTGGAAGGGGGTTCAGCTTTCATATAGGTTTGTATTGTTTGATATTATTCATTGCTCATCCCCGTCCCCGCATCCAATCTGGAGCCTCATTGAACTTGGGGGTGCTCAGGGCTGCCCAAGGAGCTCACAGCCTGAGTAGCTGGATGCGTATTTCTTGCAGAGGCTTGCTACTGCTATTACACCTCTGCCCCCAATGAACCCACAATTCATGCATTCTAGCAATCTGTAGCTGTGCTCAGCTAGTTTTCCACAGCACCTCGGGCACGTTGAAGAAGTTCCTCTAGGGCTAACCTAACTGTTCTCAACCCCCGCTTTCATGCCTTGTACTCTATGCAGAACTGTATACTCTTGTAGTAAGACCAGAGCGCGAACTTCTTGTTGAACTTGCTGTCCTTCTTAGCTCTCTCCCTCAGCCTATTTAAACCCTCTAGAACTACTATTGAACGGTATCTGGGAGCTAACTCAGTCACGCATTCTCCTAGCTTGTGTGCGTAGTTCCGCGAGGCGCTCTCAATCCTCTCCCCATGCCTCTCAGTGGCTCTCCTAACTCCTTTGACATACCTCCAAGACCTCAAGCACCTCTTCTGAGCCTTCTCGACCTGGACTCTATGTGCTAGTATCTTTCTTGGACCTCCCCGCCCTAGCGGAAACCCTTTGCCCTCCAGTACGGGTAGGAGGTCACCCCAATCTCTTGTCTATCATATGCGGATTTGAGCTGGCTCTGAATATCTCTAAGGCAGGTGCAGATCCATAGAGCTTTACAGGTCTTAGCCCCAGTTTGAAGGGGTTTAGTGTTAAGGCTAAGATTTCAAGGGGCTAATACACTCAACACACTTCATCCTCTTCACTAAGTTTTAGTTTTCACCATAGCAATCCTTATAATCTGCTGCTTGCTTATACGAATTTTGTGACCTATATGAAGGGCCTAATAATGTGTGTATGCCAAGGCACATGCCCGTCTTTTCAGAAGATGAATGTTTTTGAGGTTGTCAACTACTTTAGGAGAAACGGTAAAGTGGACTTTGCGGTAATACATCCACAGCTCTGTGCTAGTGATGGAGATAATTTTTGGAGGGTATTGCTTAGTAAGCATGAAGCAATAGATAAAGTCGTTGTGGCTGGTTGCGACCCTCAGATGCAGAAGAAAATGTTTAGGTGGGTTTTCAAAGAGATGGGCTTTGACGAGTCGAAATTTGTTGGGGTAGAGATAAGGAACATGGCTACAGAAGAGGCGATCAAGGCTATTGAAAAGGTGTTGTAGTGGAGCAGGGGCCTGCGTTATGGCTAAGAACTGGTACCCGGTAATAGACTACAGCAAGTGTATTGGTTGCTTAACGTGCTATAGCTTCTGCCCTCATAAAGTCTTTGAGGTAGGGCCTGAGGGAAAGCCTATTGTTGTACGCGCTGAAAACTGTGTAGAGCTATGTAGAGGCTGCCAAAGGATATGCCCTGCTGAAGCCATAAGCTACTCTGGGGGGAAGTAGAAACATCTAATAATCAACTAACACAAATACGCTTCTGGCTTACACAACTCTTTGTTAATTAAAAATTGAGATTTGCAATCTAGCAAGACTTGGCTACCAGTAAATGAGTAGTAAGGATCAGACTAGCGGAAATAGTTACCGAGCTGGGGGAGTGAGTAAGCGTGGATTCGGTGAAGAGCTTTCAGTGGAAGCTGACAGGATTATCGAGGCACATATGAAGGTCTTGATGAGGTAGCTCGCCTCCCTTTAGGGCAGCTGCCTCAACTCTCGCGGCTACTCTGACCCTCATCAGGAGGCTCACTAAGACACCAGTGTGTATGCTAAAAAGGAGATACGTATTATACCCGCCCAAAGAATGCCAGGGATAAGCTGAAGAGGTTTCACGGGAGGAGAGCTAAGGCAGTAGTGGAGAGCGATTAGCTAAGGTGCTCGCGAGAAAAGTGTTCACAATTATTTGCAGGTAATCATAAAGTATCGTAGTCCCCTGCTGCGGCTAGCGAACCGCAAAACCACTTTAGACCTGCGCAGCACGAGGCACTGAATCATTGTGCTTTCCGAGCTTCTGCCGCGCCAGAATATTGAGTACCTTATTGTTCTAGATTGAGTGGGGAATCTCTACAACAACTTTGCAATGGATGCTTTAGGCTGGCGCTTTAAGTGCGATAGTGATGGGCGCTCATCATGAGGTGTGCTAGCCATGATTTATAGCAGCTAGAAGAGCAAAGGACACAAAGCCTACTGCAATCACTTCAAAGCGCGTGGCAAGATGTAGGGTTTATGAGCGCCAGGCTCTATGGTAAGTGCAAGGACTTATCATGCCCTGCGACTGCAGGTGTTATAGGAGCACAGTGCACGTCATTGGGGTGAAAAGAGCGCCAGCGTCTATAGCGCACAAAATCCTTTAATTAGTGCGGCACTATCTTAACTAATTCGCTTCCCTGCACCGCACATTATCAATGCAGTACTAGGTCCACATACCAACTCTACGGTTTCGCGAAGCCTGAGAAGTGCTAGGGAGACTAGAGTGAGTGTAGTGAGGAACTGCTTTTAGTGCGGGGGGTGGGATTTGAACCCACGCAGGCCTACGCCAGCGGGTCTTGAGCCCGCCCCCTTTGGCCCAGCTCGGGCACCCCCGCACTGATTACAGAAACACTATGCTCTCTTTGGGTTTATAAACTGTTAAAGTCTTTTGGGAGAAGGTGGGCCCGGGGGGATTTGAACCCCCGACCTCCCGGTTATCAGCCGGGCGCTCCACCAGGCTGAGCTACGGGCCCATTTCCACCTATGTGAAGTTGTTGTATCGGGTATTTAAGGTTTTGTTTGGTTTCCGCGGCCTTAGATCTACAATGGTTCATCACATTTCAGTCCGCCCATCGATTATCATCAGCCTCTGCGGCAACATTACTAGTGCGGCGAGCGGTATATAATGGTTCTTTAGCCACAGCCATATCAAGCTTTTTATCAGAGGCGCTCTATACCTAAGGTGTAGGGGGTTGTGATGGACGTGGGCAAATCATCAGCACGTGGGTGGCTAGTTAAGTGCACTACCTGTGGCACTAAGTGGGTTTTAGAGGTAAGCTTTGATCTCAGGGAGTCTAAGCTCATTTATCATTACTGTAAGGTGTGCGGAAAAAACACATTTCATGAGGTCTTGGGCAGGGCTGAGAAAATGAATGTTGAATAAATGCTTTTAATCTCTGTGAAGAAGAGCTAAAGTACGTATACACTAAAGTGGGCCGGTAGCTCAGCTGGAAGAGCGCTCGGTTTGCACCCGAGAGGTCCCGGGTTCAAATCCCGGCCGGTCCACTAAAACCTAAGACAATAAACAACTACTTCTCCACTCAGCTCGTACCCACGGTCAAAACAGGGATAGCGGTGAAGACCCCTTTGCTCTAAGTCTGCGCAAGAACCCCATCCCTCTACATGAGCCAAGTATTCATAAACTTAACAAAAAATTCAATCAAATAACAAAAACAGATAACAGTGACGCCACAAGATACTTCACTTGAGGCTTTTAAAAGAAAGCTTTTAAGCCCGCAAAAAGCAATGTAGTAACTGCTGTACATGCTCCCGCGGTCTCCGGCGGCAGAGCGGGACACGGGCACAGCCCCGCGAATGAACTGCTTGCACTCCAGCCGCGGGAATAAAATAGTATTGAGGTAAAGGATATATTTACACATGGGGGCCTGAACAAACCTAGGGGCTCCCTACCCTAGGGACGTCAGGCCTCACAAGGTGCTTTAACCACCCAGAGAACCACGAGTAGCTCATCCCAACCGCCCCGCGGCCTTGCGGCCGCGATACCGGTTGATCCTGCCGGACCCGACCACTATCGGGGTGGGGCTAAGCCATGGAAGTCGAACGCTCCGCAAGCGCGGGGCGTGGCAGACGGCTGAGTAACACGTGGCTAACCTACCCTCGGGACGGGGATAGTCTCGGGAAACTGGGGCTAATCCCCGATAGGCGGAGACGCCTGGAAGGGTTCTCCGCCTAAAGGGCTGGGCCGCTGTGAAGGCCTAGCCGCCCGAGGATGGGGCTGCGGCCCATCATGGTAGTTGGCGGGGTAACGGCCCGCCAAGCCGATAACGGGTAGGGGCCGTGAGAGCGGGAGCCCCCAGATGGGCACTGAGACAAGGGCCCAGGCCCTACGGGGTGCACCAGGCGCGAAACC
>Ga0105158_1000618_pt1 | contig 14948 bp, 15 predicted proteins | sample LHCtaG_FD_81567 | JGI IMG/M metagenome (GOLD analysis project Ga0105158, IMG submission 81567) | Hot spring microbial communities from Little Hot Creek, USA to study Microbial Dark Matter (Phase II) - LHC4sed_matched | ecosystem: Environmental > Aquatic > Thermal springs > Hot (42-90C) >...
AAATAAAAAAATAGTTATAGTTGGAGTAAGACCTGGTGGCTTAGTTGTAGAATGATTCTTACTCATCGTGGATTTGATGTTATAATATTAGAGAAAGAAAAGGTAGTTGGTGGTAGAAATGCTCCTTTAAAAATTGATGAATATACTTTTGATACAGGACCGACTTTTCTTATGATGAAATTTATATTGGATGAAATGTTTGATGAAGTAAATGAAAGGTCTTAAAATTATCTTAAATTTGTAAAATTAGATCCAATGTACAGATTGAAGTTTTTTGAAAATGAAGTTTTATTTTCAGATGATCATAAAATAACTGAAAGTGAAATAAAAAGAGAATTTTCTGCTGAAGAAGGAGGATTATACAAATATCTAGAATCTGAAGAAAAAAAGGTTTAAATATATCTTTCCATGTTTTCAAAAATTATATATTTCATTCTTTGAAATGCTTAGAAAATCCATTTATAAGAGCTATACTTCACTTAGATTTAGGTAAATCAGTATATCAAGTGCTTTCAAGATATTTCAAAAGTGAAAATCTAAAATTTTGTTTTACATTCCAATCAAAATACATAGGTATGTCTGCTTGGGAATGTCCAGCTGCTTTTGCTATGATTGCGTATGTTGAGCATAAATGGGGAATATATCACGTGATTGGCGGATTAAATAAGATCTTCGAAGCTATGGCTAAAGTTTTCGTAAAAAAGGGAGGAAAATTGTTTCTCAATCATGAAGTTAAAAAAATAGTTAATAAAGGAAAAAAATTATTGGTGTTGAACTGACAGATGGAAGGTTTATTGAAGCAGATGAAGTAATAGTTAATGCAGATTTTTCATATGCCGTGACACATTTAATGGATGAAAAATATGTTAAAAAATATTCAAAAGAAAAATTAGCGAAGAAAAAATGTTCTTGTTCTACATTTATGTTATATCTCGGTGTTAAGAAAAAATATGATATTCCACATCATAATGTTTTTTTGCAAAAGATTATAGAAAAAATGTAGAGGATATTTTTAAAAGAAAAACTCTGTCAGACCAAATCTCGTTTTATATCCAAAATGCTTCAAAAATAGATCCTTCATTAGCTCCTGAGGGAAAATCAACTATATATGTGCTTGTTCCTGTTCCTAACTTGCAAAATAGCGAAATTGATTGGGACAAAGAAAAAGAAAGATTTAAAAATAAAGTATTACAAGAAATTATAAAAAGAACTGAATTAAAAGATTTAATAGAGAATATAGAAGTTGAAAGAATAATAACTCCTAAAGATTGGGTAGAAAAATATAATGTCTATTACGGAGCAACTTTTAATTTAGGACATAACTTAAGCCAGATGTTATACTTTAGACCGAGGAATAAATTTGAGTGTTTTGAAAATTGTTATTTAGTTGGAGGTGGAACACAACCAGGTAGCGGTTTACCAACAATTTTTGAATTAGGTAGAATAACTGCTAATCTAATAAGCGAGAAATATAATCTAAAGTTTAATCATCCCTCAAAATTGGAAGAAAAAATAAAAACAATTACTCATATTTAATATCACTTTCTAACTCTTCAGGAAATGGTTCAAGGTACTTTTGTGTTGAAAGATAAGTTTCATTAAATCTAAAAATAAAACTTTTTATGTATTCTATTATTGCTTCTAATTGAAGTTTGTCATTTTTAAATTTCGTAAGCATTTTTAGGATATGTTTTTTCTCAGCTTCAGAAATTTTATCTTTTATATGTCCATATATGTGCTGAAGAACATTATAGTGTTTATTTTTTGAAGTATATTTAGAAAGTGCCTGTCGAAAGATCTGTCCGTATAATTTTAAAGTAGTGGCCAATCCATATGATTTCCAATTAGCAATTAATTTACCTAATTTTTTTAGATTTGTTGATGAATAAGACATAAGTATGTATTTATAATATTCGTGAAATTTTATAAGTTGGTTGATATTTTGACAACTATTAACTAAATTTCTGAGATCAGCTAAAGAGAAAATTTTTGTTAAAAAATCTCTTCTAAACCAATAATTTCTTAATCTTGTTTCACTCTCAATTGGTATGTTATGGAAAATGTTTCTTGCTTCTCTTGTGAAAATACCATCGCTCCTCGACAAAAAATTTTTCAAATCTTCTTTGTAAAGATTAGCATCTTTTACTCCACAACTTGGAGATTTAGATTTTAATATAAAACCATCAATATCGTGTAAATTAAGAAGAAATTCTTTAGAAAAGTTATAAATTTTATCTGTGTAATCAATTTTTGATTTTGGATCATACATTCTAATTAAATTTTCTTTTAAGAAAATAAATACTCGAGGTCTGGGAACAGACATCCCAATCGATGTCTCAGGACAAACAAATATTGGTTCAATGAATTTCAAAAGTTTTTCAACAAAATGATTTTTCACAATTTCACCGTTGTATCTAACTGGTTCAACAAAACATTTACTTAATACAATTTTTGGTTTTATAAATTTCATAAGTTTTATAATATAATTTTTATAATTAGATTTTCAACAATCAAAATCTTGAAATATACACTAAAATTTTATACTTACTAACAACATTTTTAAACATTAAAGGAGGGAAATTTATGTCAGGACATTCTAAATGGCATGGGATAAAACATAGAAAAATGGCACAGGATGCCAAAAAGGGAAAAATTTTTACAAAAGTTATGAGAGAATTAACAATTGCTGCAAGACAAGGTGGGGGTAACCCTGAGAATAACCCAAGATTAAGAAAAGCAATTGAAATGGCCAAAGAAGTTAATATGCCCCAAGAGAATATCAAAAAAGCTATAATGAGAGGAACAGGTGAACTACCTGGTGCTGTTTATGAAGAAGTTGTTTATGAAGGTTATGGCGTAGGAGGTGTAGCAGTAATTGTTGAAGCAACAACTGATAACAAAAACAGAACTACTGCAGAAATAAGAAAAATTTTTGCACAATACGGTGGTTCACTTGGAGAAACAGGATGTGTTAGTTGGTTGTTTGAACAAAAAGGATATATTGCTATAAATAAAACTGATGCATCGGAAGATGAACTTATGAGTTTAGCATTGGAACTTGGAGCGGAAGATTTCAAATCAGATGATGAAGATGTTTATGAAATAATTACTTCCCCACAAAATTTTGAACAGATTAAACAAGAATTAGAAAAAAAATATAAATTGCAACAAGCAGAAGTTACAATGTTGCCTAAAACATATATAAAACTTGAAGGGAAACAAGCAGAACAAATACTTCAACTTATGGACGCGTTAGAAGAACATGACGATGTAAAAAATGTGTATGCAAATTTTGATGTACCAAAAGAAATAATGGAAAAAGTAGGAAGTAAATGAAAGTTTTAGGCATCGACCCAGGACTTGCACATTGTGGTTGGGCAGTGATTGAAAGTGATCCAAACTATAAACTTATCTCTTGTGGTGAAATAAAAACATCTGTTTCTGCTTCTTCTTATCAAAATAATAACTTTCCAGAAAGATTAAAAACTATATACAACGAACTTCAAAAAATTATTTTAACATACAAACCTGATATAATATGTATTGAATCACAGTTTTATTCAAAAATTGCTAAGAATATAATAAATACATATCTTTCAGTAGGAATTATTTATTTATTATGTGGGATGTTGAATTTAGAAATAAAAGAGATACCAGCTAAATCTGTAAAACTTGGTATAACAGGGTATGGTTCTGCAACAAAAAAACAAATTAAAAAAATGATACAATTGTTGTTAAATAATAGAAAAGAGATTCGTAATGAACATATAAATGATGCTATAGCAGTAGCATTGTGTTTCTTAAACACTCAAAGATGGGGTGAATAAATTAGCTAATAAAGCAACAGTTAAATAACATATAAATATTTCTCACGTAAAAATATGTTCAATTATATCATAGGAAAAATAGTAAAAAAAGATAGTTCAAAAAATTTGTGTATAGTAGAGACAAACAATATTGGGTACGAAATTGTTGTTTCTGAAAATACATTGGAAGAACTTTCTGAAGGTTCTACTGTGAAGTTATATATTGTAGAAATACCAAGCGGGTTATACAACAGTGGATTGCCGACTTTATACGGATTTATTTCAGAAGAAGAAAAAGAAATATTTTTAGCGTTTAAAGAAAACCTTTCAAATGTTGGTCCTAAAAAAGCACTGGATTATCTTGATAAAATAAAAAATAATATATCTCAGTTTAAAACAGCAATAAAAACTAAAAATCATAAGATACTTACTTCATTGTTTGGTTTCAGATCTTCATCTGCTGAAAAAATTATTTCAGCATTAAGTAATATTGAATTATTTACAAAAGAAGAAATACAAGAAGGAATAGATATAGATGTATACTCTGATATTGTTTCTGCATTGACAAATTTAGGGTATAAAGAACAACAAGTCAAACCTGTTGTTGAGAAAATTTTAATTCAAAGAAATATTAAAACTAAAAAATCTACAGAATTGATATCCCAAATTTTACCAATAATACTTAAGGAATTATCGTTGCAAAGTAAGTAAATTAGAATTAAAATAAAAAGAATTAAAATAAAAAAATAAACATGAAATCTGAAAGAGTAATTATTGGAAGAATCTTACAACAAGATAAAGAGTTAGAATCTACCCTTAGACCTAAAACTTTTGATGAATTTATTGGTCAAGAAAAATTAAAAAATAATTTAAAAGTTTTTATTGAATCTGCTAAAAAACGTAATGTTTCGTTAGATCATTGTTTATTTTGTGGTCCTCCTGGTTGTGGGAAAACAACACTTGCTCATATTATAGCACATGAGTTTAATACAAATATAAAAGTTACTTCGGGTCCTGCATTAGAAAAAACTGGTGACCTTGCTGCTATTTTGACAAATCTACAATTTCAAGATATTTTATTCATTGATGAAATACACAGGTTGAATCATATTGTAGAAGAGGCACTTTATCCAGTAATGGAAGAGTTTAAGTTTGACATAGTTGTTGGTCAAGGGCCAAACGCAAAAATTGTGCGTTTACCAATTGAAAGATTTACTTTGATTGGTGCTACAACACGGAGCGGGTTGTTATCTGCAGCGTTTAGGTCAAGGTTTGGTATTGTTGAAAATTTAGGTTTTTATACAACTGAAGAATTAAAAAAAATTGTTCTTCGTTCAGCAAAAATTTTAGAAGTAGAAATTGAAGAAGAAGCAAGTTATGAAATAGCAAAACGTTCTCGTGGAACACCAAGAGTTGCAAACAGGTTACTTGCAAGGACACGAGATTTTGCTATTGTGAAATCTGATGGTAAAATAAGCAAAGATATTGTTATTTCTGCTATGGACTCGCTTGGTATAGATGAATACGGTTTAGATGAGATGGATAGAAAAATTTTGTTAACTATTATAGAAAAATTTAATGGTGGACCTGTAGGAATAGAAACAATTTCTGTTGCTATAAATGAAGAGGTAGATACAATCACAGATGTTTACGAGCCATATCTTATTCAAGCAGGCTTTCTTCAAAGAACTCCTCGGGGACGTGTTGCAACAGAGCTTGCATATAAACATCTTGGGATAAAATATACAAAAACACATCCAGAATTATTCTAATACAATGAATTATATTTTCACTTCTGAAGAGTGTTGGAAATACGAATGTTTTGCTCATCCTGAAGCACCGTTCAGAGTAAAAGATTCCTATCAGCATTTACGGAATAAAAAAGATATATTGAACTTTGAATTTGTTTATATAAATGATGAAATTGATGAAGAAATTTTGTTGTGGACACATACCAAAAGTTTAATTGAACAAGTAAAAAACAACAGTTTTTACGATGCGGATACTCCTAATTTACCTAACATATTTCATTATGCAAAAATTTCTGCAAATATTGTCTTACATTCGATGAAATCTGTATTGAATAACAATAAATCCTTTGCTCTTACAAGACCACCCGGTCATCATGCAACAAGTTCTCAGTTAGGTGGATTCTGTTATTTTAACAACATTGCAGTAGCAATAAATTGGTATCTTAAAAATTTTGAAGATAAAAAAGTAGCAATACTTGATATAGATGTTCACCATGGTAACGGTACCGAAGAAATTTTTTTAGGTAACAAAAGGGTATTGTTTATTTCTCTTCATCAGATGCATATTTATCCTGGAAGCGGACTAAAATCAAGACAAAATTGTATCAATTTTCCATTATCTGCACAAACTGAAGATAAAGAGTATCTAAAAGTGTTAAATTCTGCAATAGAAAAAATTAAGGAGTTTAATCCAGACATTTTAGGTGTTTCATGCGGGTTTGATACATACAAAAATGATCCTCTTGCAGGATTGTCTTTGTCTGAAAATTGTTATTATGAAATTGGCAAAGCTATAAAAGAAATTAATCTACCAACATTCTGTGTTTTAGAAGGTGGATATTCAAAACAATTACCTGTTTTAATAGAAAAATTTTTATCAGGATTTTTTTAATAAAATTCTTATGCTCTTAGTTAGTTATGAATATGATAGAAGCAAAATATTATAAAATAATTGATGATGAAAAAAAAGTAGTACAATGTGTTTTATGTCCACATAGTTGTTTACTTAAAAAAGATGAAGTTGGAAAATGTAAAGCAAGAAAAAATGTTGATGGAAAACTATATTCGTTGACATATAGTGTTGTGTCATCAGTTGCGTTAGATCCAATTGAAAAAAAACCATTATATCATTTTTATCCTGGAAGTTATATTTTATCTATAGGTAGTTATGGGTGTAATTTCAAATGCGGGTTTTGTCAAAATTGGGAAATATCCCAATCTTCAGCGGAAGAAAATTATAGCGAAAAAATTTTGCCACAACAACTATTATCTATTTCAAAAAGATATAAAGAGAACATAGGCATTTCTTATACTTATAATGAACCGTTAATAAATTTTGAATTTGTATTAGAAACAGCAGAATTGTTTCATTCACAAGGATTGAAAAATGTTTTAGTAACAAATGGATTTATTCACAAACAACCTTTGTTAGAACTTTTACCTTACATTGATGCTGCTAATATTGACCTTAAATCTTTTAATAAAGATTTTTATAAAAAAGTTTGTGATGGTAATTTAAATTTTGTTTTACAGACAATAGAAATTATGGTTGCGCAAAAGAAACATATTGAACTTACAACATTGGTAATTCCCGGTTATAACGATTCTGAAGAAGAAATAAAACAGATTGTAGATTATGTCGCTTTTTTATCAAAAGAAATACCGTTGCATTTCTCACGCTATTATCCAAATTATAAATTTACAGCTCCACCGACTTCTGTAGAGGTGTTAATAAAATTTTACCACCTTGCTAAAGAAAAACTTAATTATGTATACTTGGGTAATGTATGGGATAAAAAATATAATTCCACATATTGTCCAAATTGTAATGAACTTTTAATCTTAAGAATCGGATACGATATAAAAATTGTTGGCCTTGAAAATAATAAATGTAAATATTGCGGAAAAGAAATAAAAATTATTTGTTGAAAAAAATTTTTGGGTAATTCTTGACAAAAGAAGTAATATTTTATATTTAATTAGCTGTCGCAACAAAATAATTTTATCCAATATTGTTCTTTGTATAAGTTTTGGTAAGAAATTTGAATTCTTATACTTACATCAAAATTTATTTTTTAACAAAACTTATAATTTATCGACGAAAAAATATAAACAAAAAATTTTTTCATAACTCTTGACAAACAAAAACAAAAGTTGTAAAATTTAATTAGATAAAATACATGTCATTTTAAAATTATAGCTCTTTGACAATTTACATATTTTGTTCGCAACTTAGGACAGAATAATATAGAATAAAAATCTCTTGAGAGTCTGATCCCGGCTCAGGGTGAACGCTGGCGGCGTGCCTAACACATGCAAGTCGTGCGGGCATACTAAAGGGGTAACTCTTTAGTATGTCAGCGGCAAACGGGTGAGTAATACATGGGTAACTTGCCCCTAAGACGGGGATAACCTCGGGAAACTGAGGCTAATACCCGATACCCTCCTTAGGGTGAGACTCCCTTTGGAGGAAAGCTCCGAAAGGAGCGCTTAGGGAGAGGCCCATGGCCTATCAGGTAGTTGGTAGGGTAATGGCCTACCAAGCCTATGACGGGTAGCCGGGCTGAGAGGCTGACCGGCCACAGGGGCACTGAGACACGGGCCCCACTCCTACGGGAGGCAGCAGTGAGGAATCTTGGGCAATGGGCGAAAGCCTGACCCAGCGACGCCGCGTGGGGGATGAAGGTCTTCGGATTGTAAACCCCTTTTCTGGAGGAAGAAGTCCCGAAGTTTTCTTCGGGATTGACGGTACTCCAGGAATAAGCCACGGCCAACTACGTGCCAGCAGCCGCGGTAATACGTAGGTGGCGAGCGTTACCCGGAATTACTGGGTGTAAAACGTGGGTAGGCGGGTTAGTAAGTTCATTGTGAAATCCTGTAGCTCAACTACAGGGCTGCAATGAAAACTGCTAACCTAGGGTAGAGTCGAGGTGAACGGAATTCCCGGTGTACCGGTGAAATGGGTAGATATCGGGAGGAACACCATTGGCGAAAGCGGTTCACCAGGCTCTTACCGACGCTGAGCCACGAAAGCGTGGGGAGCAAACAGGATTAGATACCCTGGTAGTCCACGCTGTAAACGCTGCGTACTAGCTGCTCGATCCCGAAATTATTCGGGAATGGGTGGCGAAGCTAACGCGTTAAGTACGCTACCTGGGGAGTACGGCCGCAAGGCTGAAACTCAAGGGAATTGACGGGGGGTCGCACAAGCGGTGGAGCATGTGGTTTAATTCGACGCAACGCGAAGAACCTTACCCGGGCTTGAACTGCCAGTGGTACGACCCCGAAAGGGGAAGGACCCAAGATTTTTCTTGGGAGCTGGCAGAGGTGCTGCATGGTTGTCGTCAGCTCGTGCCGTGAGGTGTATGGTTAAGTCCCACAACGAGCGCAACCCCTGCCCCATGTTGCCACCCACTAGCATAAGCTAGTGGAGCACTCTTGGGGGACTGCCTGGGTTAACCAGGAGGAAGGTGGGGATGACGTCAAATCATCATGGCCTTTATGTCCGGGGCTACACACGTGCTACAATGGCCGCTACAGAGGGAAGCGAACCCGCGAGGGGGAGCAAATCCCAGAAAAGCGGCCCCAGTTCAGATCGTGGTCTGCAACTCGACCACGTGAAGGCGGAATCGCTAGTAATCGCGGATCAGCAGGCCGCGGTGAATACGTTCTCGACCCTTGTACACACCGCCCGTCACGCCATGGGAGCCGGGGATTAACGAACTCCTGCAGTATGCAGGAGGAGTTAATGCCTGGTGACTGGGGCGAAGTCGTAACAAGGTAGGCGTACTGGAAGGTGCGCCTGGATCACCTCCTTTCTAAAGAGTTCTTTGCTGTCCTAAGTTGCGAACTAAGTATGTAAAAAAACTATTTTCTTGTGATAGTTGTTGATTTTCTCATTTTTTTATTTGGTTTCTCTTCTTAGTTTCACTTTCTTTTAAGCTGAATTTATTAAGATTTATCTTTTATTGTTTCAAAACGTAATACTGACTTTACAACTTTGCAAGTTAAGGGCCTCTAGCTCAGTTTGGTTAGAGCGCACCCCTGATAAGGGTGAGGTGGACCGTTCAAATCGGTCGAGGCCCAGAATGTTAGTGAGTTTGTGAGTTATATGGTTTATTGGGTTATATGACTTGTTGAATTTGTTGAGTTTTCAACTATGATATAATTAACTCAACAACTCTTTAACTCGTTAACCCATAACCCAATAACTCATTAACCCCTCAACTCAAATGGGGACGTAGTTCAGTTGGGAGAACATCCGGTTTGCACCCGGAAGGTCAGGGGTTCAAATCCCCTCGTCTCCAGATAAACATTTGAAGTGATAATTTTAGCGTTGATTTTATAGATCTTTGACAACTTTAAAATTGCCTGACCAAAAGTAGAATGAAATGATATGGCTATCCTATTTATGGGTGTACAATGGATGCCTAGGCAGAGGAGTGGATGAAGGCCGTGGTAAGCTGCGATAAGCCCGGGGGAGGAGCAAACATCCTGTGATCCCGGGATCGCCGAATGGGGAAACCTGTTCTGGTGATAAACCAGAACATCTTCGGTAAGAATCCTTACCGAAGAGCAGAAACGCGGGGAACTGAAACATCTTAGTACCCGCAGGAAAAGAAATCAACCGAGATTCCCTTAGTAGCGGCGAGCGAACGGGGAACAGCCTAAACCGTGTGTATGTAAAAGCGTGTGCGCGTTGTACACACGGGGTTGTAGGAACTGTCCGGAAGAAGGCACACCTTCTTCGGGAAGTTACAAATCCTAAGAATAGCCGAAGTGGTTGGAATCCCACACCATAGAAGGTGAAAGTCCTGTAGGCGAAATTCTTAGGACTTCCTGGGACAGTTTCCTGAGTACCACGGGACACGGGAAATCCTGTGGGAATCTGGGGGGACCACCCTCCAAGGCTAAATACTAACCTCTGACCGATAGCGCACAAGTACCGTGAGGGAAAGGTGAAAAGAACCCCGGAAGGGGAGTGAAATAGAACCTGAAATTGTACACCCACAAGCTGTCCGAGCCCTGGTTGGTTCCGTATTTTTTACGGAATCAGGGGTGAGGGCGTGCCTGTTGAAGAATGATCCGGCGAGTTATTATGGCTACCAAGTTTAACCACTGCTGTGAGGAGCAGCGTGGGTAGGCGTAGGGAAACCGAGTCCGAATAGGGCGCCATAGGTAGCCATAATAGACCCGAAACCAGTCGATCTACCCCTGAGCAGGGTGAACTCCGTAGAAATACGGAGGGAGGCCCGAACCCTTTGGCGTTGAAAAGCCACTGGATGACTCGGGGGTAGGGGTGAAAGGCCAATCTAGGCTGGAGATAGCTGGTTCTCCCCGAAATAGCTTTAGGGCTAGCCTGGAGGTTTAACCGTTAGGGGTAGAGCACTGGATGGTGTAGGGGTGGTAACCCCACTTCCGAATCCAACCAAACTCCGAATACTAACGGGTATACCTCTGGAGTCAGTGGCAGGGGGACAAGCTCCTGTCACAAGAGGGGAACAGCCCAGATCCCCAACTAAGGTTCCCAAGTCTAGGCTAAGTGGGAAAGGATGTGGAACCGCTAAGACACCCAGGATGTTGGCTTAGAAGCAGCCATCATTTAAAGAGTGCGTAAAAGCTCACTGGAAGAGCGGTTCTGCACCGAAAATTCCCGGAGCTTAAGCCTAGCACCGAAGTTGGGAGTGTGACTTGGTTCGCCCAAGTCACGCGGTAGGGGAGCGTTCCCACTGCGGTGAAGTCGCATCGGAAGATGCGGTGGAGCGGTGGGAAGTGAGGATGTCGGAATAAGTAGCGATAAAGGTGGTGAGAATCCACCTCGCCGTAAGCCTAAGGGTTCCTTGGGCAATGTTCGTCAGACCAGGGTTAGTCGGTCCTAAGCCGTAGCCGAAAGGCGAAGGTGAAGGGAATCCGGTTAATATTCCGGAACCACCTTGTAAGGGTTAGTCACTACCTGTGTGCGCATCAGAGTAAAGCCAGCCTCGTGTCAACTTACGAGGTTTAATCCAAGGGTGACCTTGGAGAATACGAAGCCAGGTGTAAAAGCCTGGTGGAAGTGGCCGAATCTGGTGCCGAGAAAAGCACAGGTTAGGACTTTACAAGGTGACCGTACCGCAAACCGACACAGGTGGGCGGCCAGAATATGGTCAGGCGCGCGGGATAACCTCCGCTAAGGAACTCGGCAAATTCGCCCCGTGTCTTCGGTGGAAGGGGTGCCTACTACCTCGTGGAAACACGAGGTGTGGGTCGCAGTTAAGAGCCTCCTACGACTGTTTACCAAAAACACAGGTCCCTGCTAAAAGCGTAAGCTGATGTATAGGGACTGACGCCTGCCCGGTGCCGGAAGGTTAAGGGGAGGGGTTATCCACCTTTTGGTGGAGAAGCTCTGAACCTAAGCCCCGGTAAACGGCGGCCGTAACTATAACGGTCCTAAGGTAGCGAAATTCCTTGTCGGGTAAGTTCCGACCTGCACGAATGGCGTAACGAGAGGAGGACTGTCTCGGCGGAGGACCCGGCGAAATTGAGGTGTCCGTGAAGACGCGGACTGCCCGCAGCGGGACGGAAAGACCCCGTGGAGCTTTACTGCAGCCTGGTATTGACCTGCGGGGTAGGATGCGTAGGATAGGTGGGAGCCTGAGAAGGACCAACTCCGGTTGGTCTGGAGGCGCCGGTGAAATACCACCCTTTCTACTTTGTGGGTCTAACTTCGCATTTAGCGGGGGACAGTGCCAGGTAGGCAGTTTAACTGGGGCGGTTGCCTCCTAAAAGGTAACGGAGGCGTCCAAAGGTACCCTCACCACGAATAGAAATCGTGGGTTGACTGCAAGGGGATAAGGGTGCTTAACTGCGAGACCGACGGGTCGAGCAGGTACGAAAGTAGGGCCTAGTGATCCGGTGGTCCCGAGTGGGAGGGCCATCGCTCAACGGATAAAAGCTACCCCGGGGATAACAGGCTTATCGGGCCCGAGAGTCCACATCGACGGCCCGGTTTGGCACCTCGATGTCGGCTCATCCCATCCTGGGGCTGAAGCAGGTCCCAAGGGTCCGGCTGTTCGCCGGTTAAAGGGGTACGTGAGCTGGGTTCAGTACGTCGTGAGACAGTACGGTCCCTATCTGCTGTGGGCGTAGGAACCTTGAGGGGGCCTGACCTTAGTACGAGAGGACTGGGTCGGGAGCACCTCTGGTGTCCCTGCTATCTCGTTAGAGGTATTAGCAGGGTAGCCATGTGCTACGTGATAACCGCTGAAAGCATCTAAGCGGGAAGCACACCCCAAGATTAGGGTTCCCGTGGTACCCGTGAGGGTACCCCTGAAGGCCACCCGTAGACTACGGGTTTCCCGCAAGGGACTCTGATAGAGAAATCTATCAGAGGATAGGCTGGGTGTGTAAGCGCAGTAATGCGTTGAGCTAACCAGTACTAATCGGCCGTGCGGGATAGCCATATCATTTGATTCTACTTTATTACTTCCAACAAAGAAAGTTCACTCCCTGGTGACTATACCGACGAGGAAACACCCGGTAACATTCCGAACCCGGAAGTTAAGCTCGTCAGGGCCGATGGTACTTACCGCTAACTCGCGGTTGGGAGAGTAGGTCGTTGCCAGGGAGCTTTCTTTAGTCTCTATGAAAAAAATTTATTTTTTATCCATATTTATCTCAATTCTTTTTGCTTACGAAGGGATCTTTGATAATAAATACAAATTTATTTTAGGATATCAATATACTCAACATAATTTTCTTTTGCAATCAATAGATAAAGAAGAAATATTGGTTGATATTAACGGAAAATTGTATAAATATTTTGATAAAATATATCGAGAATATCGTCTCAAACTTTTATCTAATAATGTGTCATTATCTTTTGAGAGTAAGTTGTTTGGTAAAATTTGGTATGGAATAGATTTTCAGATAGTTCCTTCACAAAATGTTGAATTTAATAGTGTGCAAAAATTATGTTCTACAGAATATGGGTGGTGTAGTGGTGTTACAGTAAGTTATAGTTTGTTTCCACAAACAATAGTTTCAGATGGTATAAATATAGCAAGTAAAATATTTTTTGAAAATTATAAATTCAACTTTCTTATCTCAAATACGGAAAAGTATAAAATAGACACTCTGCTAAATATTACAAGTGTTTCTATAGGAGTAAATTTTTCAAAACTTATAAAGAAGGTTTTAGAAATAAATTATGGTGCTGAGTTTTTATATTACAATTCTTCTTTGATAGATAAGATAAATTACTTTATAGTGTCAGGTAAAGAATCAATCATTCAAATTTTTTTAAGTGGCAGAATATATATTACAAAAAATGAATCAATAAAGTTGGAAATTATAAAATCAATTGATAACAATAAGTACATAATTTTATCCGGCATAATAATAAGGTGGTGATTTATGTATAAAACAGCAAAGAAACATAAGATTTCTAGAGAAGATAAACAAAAGATTATTGAAGAAATTAGACAAAATATCAACACTTCATCAGGATTAATAGTTGCAAACTATCAAGGACTTAATGTTGCTCAACTTACAGAACTAAGACGTGGATTAGCAAAATATAATGCAAAATTCAAAGTAGTAAAACAGAAACTATTTGAACTTTCTCTTAAGAACACAAAATTAGAAGAAATTAAAAAATTTATTCGTAATGCTATAGGTATTGTATGGTGTTATAACGAAGAAGAAGTTTTAAATGTTATAAAATACATAATTAATTATTCAAAACAAAATGAAAAATTAAAAATTTTATGTGGGTATTTGTATAACGAAATTTATGATTTTGAAAAAATAAAAGAAATTTATTCTTTACCATCAAAACAAGAACTTATTATAAGATTAATGCAACTGTTAAATTATCCAATAAACAGAATATATTTAACACTGAGAACTCCAATCAGTTCACTAATAAACATATTATCTATAAAATCAACACAATGATATAGGTTCTGTTAACTAAAAATGATGTTCTTTGAGATAGAAAAAATTATAATTTTGGTAACCTCAGGCTTCATTCTGCAGATATTATTTTGTAACTACAGATTTCAGTTTCCGCATATTATTTTATTATTTCTATTCGGAGACCTTAGCCTGCTAAAATAAACCAAAACTTGGTCTGCTAAAAAGGTTGTTTATCCTGAATGTGGAAGTGTAGATGGAATTACAGGTGATGTAATTAAAATTTTGTTTTCGCTAATTTTAATTAGCGTTTTGCGAGCATAGGGGTTGATATAAATCAGCGAATACAATATGGTAAGCAGTAGCAGGAAACCTTGACCTGACTTTAAAGGAATTGTGGAAAAAATGCAATAACTTGGTTGTTCCAAAATGTAAGTTTAAATTTTTGTTTCTGCAAATCGCTGGATTTTCATAAACATCATAAAATAGTTACCAA
>Ga0105158_1000620_pt1 | contig 14916 bp, 14 predicted proteins | sample LHCtaG_FD_81567 | JGI IMG/M metagenome (GOLD analysis project Ga0105158, IMG submission 81567) | Hot spring microbial communities from Little Hot Creek, USA to study Microbial Dark Matter (Phase II) - LHC4sed_matched | ecosystem: Environmental > Aquatic > Thermal springs > Hot (42-90C) >...
GCCTCCACCAATCCTCCACGTGCCTATCCCTATTACTGAGACTTTTTCATCAGTTCTGCCCAGCCTTCTATACTCCATCTCTCGCTACCGTATTATTGGAACTAGCTCTGTGTGGGTTAAAAGCGTTTTTAGGCAGCTCTGAACAATTTTTTAGCCTAGAGAGGAGTAGAAACATGTTCATCGTAGCTAGGGGCCCGCAGCTCTTGACTTATAGCTTCCCTGGAAACCACCCAATGAACAAGGAGAGAATAATAAGGTTTTTCGAGGTCTTGGACAGCCACGTAGACGAGTTTAAAGATAAGATAAGATTTGTGGAGCCGGCCGCCGCAACTAAGGATGAGATAGCCCTCTTCCACGACCAAGAATACATAGAGTTTGTCGAGAAAAAGTGCAGGTTGGGCTATGGATACCTAGACTACGGCGACACTCCAGCCTATCCTGGATGTTTTGAAGCGGCCTCGTACACGGTCGGCGCTACGCTGATGATTCTCAAAGAAGTATTGAGTGGAGGCGCCGTCTCCGGGTTTAACCCGATGGGCGGTCTACACCACGCTAGGCGCGACAGGGCAGGCGGCTTCTGCATATTCAACGACGCAGCAGTAGCTATTGCTTATGCGTTGTCGAAGGGTGGTTGCAGCTCTGTCGCCTACATAGACATAGATGCGCATCATGGAGACGGTGTTTACTACGAATTTGAAGAAGACCCAAGAGTAGTGTTCCTAGACATACACCAGGACGGACGAACACTCTATCCTGGAACTGGACATGAATATGAAAGGGGGAGGGGCAAGGCAGAGGGCAAGAAGATGAACATACCCATGCCTCCAGGCTCTGGTGATGACTCCTTTATAGAGGCGTTTAAGAGGGGAGAGCAGTTCTTACTAAGTCAAGAATTTGACGTGATATTCTTTCAGTGCGGTGCGGACTGCATAGAGGACGACCCCCTCACTCGGCTTCAGTACACTCCAAAAACTCATTATTATGCGGCGAAGAAGTTGAGGGAGATAGCGGAGAAGAAGTGTGGTGGCAGAATAGTGGCGATGGGCGGCGGTGGCTATAATCCTCACAATGTCGCGTACGCGTGGCTAAACGTAATCAGGGCGTTAACAGAGTAGATCTATTATCATTTAAGGCTTAATAGCTATAGACTGGAGGCATTAGTGTAGATGAAGAAGTTTACGCCGTTCAAGAGGGCCTTCCGAGTCTTGGGAATAGCCGAGAGCTTCAAGCAGGATCTCTCGGGCCGCGCACTACTCGCAGGCATCGTCATGAGGGCGGATAGGATAATTGACGGGTTTACTTTTGGAACCTGCACCATAATGGGTATGGACTCGACGGAAGCTATCATTGAGATGTATCGATCGCTGAATAGAGACGACATAAACTTGATCATGCTGAACGGATGCATAATCAGTCTCTTCAACATAATCGACCTCAACATGGTCTCTCGTGTTACTGACCTACCTCTGCTATGCGTGACTTACCACCCCTCAGAGGGAGTCTCTGAAAACATCAAGAGGAGATTTCCAGACGACTGGCAGAGAAGACTATCAGTATACGAGGCAAACGGGCCGAGAGAAGAGGTCAAGATACGGACCAACCACACACTCTACATAAGAAGAATAGGAATAACTCTCGGCGAGTCTAGAGCAATACTCAACAGGTTAACGACAAGCGGCAAGATACCCGAGCCACTAAGGATAGCGAAGCTGCTCGCCAAGACGCTAAACGACTATGCCTCGGTCGTTGAAAAAATAGTGCCAGGATGAGCCTCCGAGTACGGAGGAACTTTTACTCCAGGACCAACCACTACAGGCGAGGATAGCTCGCCGATGAGACGCGCATCATGACCAACCTCAGAGCCTTCAGCAACTATGCAAAAATTCAACGACGCGTTATCTTCAATCACGGCGTCTTCCAGTATTAGGGATGATTTGATCGTGGAGTGTCTCATTATCTTTGCGCCCCGCATTATTACTGATGACTCTATCGTCGCATCCTCCGATACCTCAGTGTCCTGATCGATGTAGGATCCCCTGAGACGTCTGAGGTTAGCCAGTAGTAGATCGCTCGGTCTTCCGACATCGAGCCACCAGTCACCCTCAACAGCGTGGACGGCTATTCTGTATCCATCCCTCACCAGCTTCGTGACCGCGTCTGTCAGTTCATATTCACCCCTGCTTGACTTGTTTATCCTCTTCGCTACCTCTAGCACTTCCCTTGGCAGGACGTAGATTCCCGAGTTGACCAGCGCTGTGGGGGGCGGTGACTCGGGCTTCTCAACTATCTCCTCCAGCAGGCCGTTCTTGATGGAGAGTACTCCGAATCTCTGCCTTTCTTGATGCTTTATTCCGATTAATCCGCCGTCATAGCCAGAGTCCACGATTTTTATCAACTCTCTCAGCGGCTCTGGCTCTATAGTGAGGTCTCCATAAACAACTAGGAATTTATCCTCGCTCTTCAAGTATTCCTCTGCAGAAAGGAGTGCGTGGGCCGTCCCTAACTGCTCCCTCTGAAATGCAAAGCTGATTCTCGCCCTACTAAAATTCCTTAATGCATTCTGCACCATCTCTGACCCGTACCCTACGACGACGCAGAGCTCGTCTATGCCTGAGTCCGCAGCCGTCTCTGCCACTAGTCTGAGCAGGGGCTGACCCACTATTGGCAATAAGTGTTTTGGCCTAGTGGAGGTGAGGGGGTTGAGCCTCTTTCCACGGCCGGCCGCGAGAATGACGCCCCTCATCAAATCAATCTCGCGGAAAGACTACTAAAATGTTTTCATCAAAATGTAGGGATAAGATATAATTACTGAATTTTAAGTAAGGGACTCGGAGAGATGACGCTTAGTTTTGTGGGGCTAGGACTCGGCTCGATGGAGTATCTAACGAGGGGTGCAGAGGAGGCGCTCCTCTCATCCGAGAAAGTATACCTCGACACGTATACTGGCTATCTCTCGAGCGAATTGGAGGCATTCCTGAGAAGTCAGCTAGGGGAGCGGCTAATACATGCGGATAGGAAGAAGCTTGAGGACGGCTTGCACGAAATAGTGGATGAGGCAAGAGAGAAAGAGATAGTGATCGCGACTGCCGGAGACCCATTCATCGCCACCACCCACATCTCGATCCTCATCGAGGCAGTCAAGAAGGGAGTGAGCGTTAGGCTGATCCACGGCGTATCAATCATGTCGGCCGCCGCAAGCTACTCCGGCCTATCGGCATACAAGTTCGGCAAGGCCGTCACAATTCCCAGAGACGCGTCAGACCAAGTTCTCGAGGGGGTCTATCAGGTCATCGCGCAGAACCAAGAGCATGGGCTTCACTCACTCGTGCTCCTCGACACTGCTGATGGAGGGCTGGGGGCCGGCGAGGCCGCGGAGTACCTGCTCAGGACCGAGGAAAAGATAGGGCACGGAGTCTTTAAGAATGATAGGATAGTGGTCGTCCTCGCGAATGTCGGACTAAGAACAGCGCAAAAGATGTGCCACACTCTAGGTGAGCTTGCAATGATTAGTCTCCCTCCGCCGCCGCACGTGTTGATATTTCCCGGCGATTTAAACTTCGTCGAGAGGGAGGCATTAAAATTGATTGCTTACTGCGATAAAGAAATGATAGACGAGTATCTCCCAATCAGCACGTCGAGGCAGAGGGCAAGGAGATACATTGATAAGACTAGTCGGGTTGTCGAGAGGATAGGTAGGGAGTCTCTCGATGGGGTGTCTCGAGAAATAATCGACCTCGCATTGACATATGTATATGACTCGCAGAGTTTCTTATCATCTGGCAGGGTTGAGGACTCGTTGATCGCCATTTCATATGCTGAGGGACTGCTCGACTGTCTGAGAATGCTCGGAAGGGTGTCCTTTGAATGGTGAAGAAGCCGAGGACCGTATTGACCAGCGGCGTATTCGACCTGATTCATCCTGGACACATATTTCTGCTCAGATTTGCCAAGAGGCTGGCCGGCAGGGATGGAAGACTAATCGTAGTAGTAGCTCGCGACGAGACGGTGTATAGGAGGAAGGGAAGAAAGCCCATCCTATCAGAGAAAGACAGGCTCAGGATCGTAGGCTCTATTCGATATGTTGACAAGGCCGTGCTGGGCTTCAGGCCCCTAAGCTACGAGAAAATCATCAAGAAATACAAGCCAGACATAGTTGTCTTCGGGTACGATCAGAGGGAGATAATGAAGGGTTTTAGAGAAGAAGCAATGCGGCATCGATGGGGAGTAAAGATAGTTAAGGCTCCCGCCCTAATGTCGGGTAGAAGATATAGCACAACCACGCTGATAAACAAGGCTCAGAATCTACGCATAGCTAGAAAGAAATAATTCATTGCAGTCTCAGCCTAGTTGTGCTCTTCTCCCAGCTTATTGTCTCAAAGTTGAGTCCAAGCTTCTTGGCATACCTGTATGCCTCCAATATCTCCTGCGCAGTTGGTCTCCTCGCGATGTCTGAGAGCCGCTCATCAAAGTTTGGGGACGAGGGATCAGCAAAGCAGTCAGGATGATACTGATCCATAATGTTGATCAGTACTCCCGGCATGTTTCTTGATATCCAGTCTAGGACCGGCTTAGTGCAGCACTCGACGTGGTTTGGCATGACTAGGTGCCTGATAACAATGTCTTCTCCCCAGTCGTAGATTAATTTGTGGTTTCGAGTAACGGTCTCCCAGTACCACGGAGTCCTAGCCAACCTTATGGAGCACTTATCATTTCCGAACTTAAAGTCAGGTAGCCAGATATCCACCACCTCTCTGAGAATGCTGAGCGTCTCTAGGCTCATGAACATGTTGCTATTCCAGAGAATTGGGACGTTGAGCACGCCTTGATACGTAGCCTCGGAATAATCTCTCCTATACGAGAAGAAATAGTCCGACTTCACGCTCCACACGTATTGCAGCTCCTCACTCGTCGGCTTGATGCTATCAAGATACGTGATGGCTTCTATTATCGTGTGGAGGTGCATTGTCGGCTCTCCACCCACGAGGTTAATGTTGTGGCAGCCCTCGACCCTGAGCTCCCACATCATCAGTGCGAGCTGCCTCGGCGAGACAATTATTCCATTGTCCTTGTCCTTGCTTATGTCGCCGTTCTGACAGAAGCCGCACCTCAAGTTACAGGAGGTGAAGAATATCGTGCCTGAGCCTTTCCTACCCCTGATTGGCAACTCCTCACCCATGTGATGGAAATATGTAGATACGCGGCTAGTCTTTCCAAGCTGGCAGGTGCCTACTCTTTTCCCTTGGACCCTATCGACTCCACAATTCCACCTACAGAAATTACAGTGCCTCAGCATCCTGTTGACGAGCTCGAGCTTTAGGTCTAGGAAGCTCTGCCTAGGAATCTCTAGCTCCGCAAGCTTTACCTCTCTGCTTCTTATCGAGCTCCAAGTCTCCTGAAATCTTTTAGCGCACTCTTCATGAATCTTCCAAAGCTCTTTCTCCTCCTCTTCTTGGTTAAACTCAGCGGGTATTCTCCGGCAGATCAAGTATTTTGCTGGCATTCTATTCGTAGATACCGCTAGGTACCAGCTCAGCCTTGTTCTTACCGCCTCGTCCTCCCAGATCCAGAGGGAGTCGATTGAAGCCATTCTACGAAATATAGATGTCTGAGCCGAAAGATAACTCTATTCCATTATATATCTAAACTGCTATAGGTCTAAGAATTATTTAGCAATGGGTATTGCGGGCGTCTCTGCTGGTGTTAATCCAAGTTTTCTCTCGACTGCCTTACCCTTCCATTTTACATATTTTAGAAAGGCCTTTAGCAAAAGTCTCAGAGGCATTGCAGCAGGTTTATTCAGATAGAATTTGTTTATTATGTCTTCGGCCCAGTATATAGAATGCCAAAGGCATCTCCTCATGACTTCGATATGCTCATTTGTTACCTTGACGTCTGTAAACCAGTCCTTATTCTTCAGCACTCCCATAGGCACGAAAAACATCGGGACGATTAGCGACCTATAAGGTCTGAGCCTATCTATCAACTCTGCGGTCTGGACCAAGTCTTCAGGCGTCTCCTCAGGTAGGCCGAGTATAATCGTTGCTGCTGGTATTATGTTGTTCTCGTGCATTATGCTGAAGGCGTCCTCGACTATCTCGGGCCACGACTCAGTAGGGTATGGAAGGGATTTGGCAGGCATGATCTTCTTAGCCAGCCTGGCTGACCCAGTCTCTATCCCGACCTCCACGCCTAGATATGTTTGAGCGCCGTTGCTCTTGACAATCTCCATTATCTTCGAGATTAGCTTGTATTTTTCTTCAGCATCTTTAATAGCTGCTAGGCTTGCGTGGCTCCAAGCAACATCTTCAAGGTTCCTCCTCGCTAACTCGTGCAGCTTTATTAAAGCATCTGGATTGAGGTTTACTCCGTGTGCACCATACAACAACACGTCTTCTGAATGTAGTAAACCATTCACAACGCCCTGACTGACATTAACCCTTATCTCCTTCTCAATCATGTCCAGAGGAATATGCCTGAGTTTTCTAAGAGTCACGGAACAAAATTTACAGCCCCTAGGACATCCACGCATAATCTCGACGAGACCGTTAATACTCGCATACTTTATCGTTGGGATTTCATCAATGTTTGGCACGTCTCTAGGCCCAACGAAGACGTACCTAGGTAGAGGCTCATTAGCGAATACTCTCTTGACCAAGTCCAACGCTATTCTCTCTCCTTCCCCATCTACGACTGTGTCTACTCCCCATCTACTCCATAGGTCTATCTTGTAGAGCCACTGCCAGGCGGATGGGCCTCCGACGATAATTTTTAATCCATTCTTCTTAGCCTCCCTAATGGTGGGTTTCTCCATGAATCTCTTAAAGCTCCTAGCATTCACTGGCTCATTTTTAGTTACGACCCACCACTCACTACTCGGTGGACAGAGTGCAAAATAGTCGTGATGACTTAGCATCAGTATCTTAGCACTTGGTAGATACCTATCCACGTAGTCTGGGTCTATTACTGCAGCGTTGTATCCATTGTCTAAGAGCAATGCCTCTAGTTTCCTCAATGCGTACGGTGCCTGCCATGGCCTCCCATGCTCATCGGTCCTCATCTTGGGTGCAGCTATCCACATCCATAGATCCTCTGGCATACCTATGGGTGGGCCCGTAGCCATGAATCCCAGAAACTCCTTACCATGATGATTAGACATCATTGTCCTGTCAGTTGTTAAGATTATATCTATCTTCTCTGTAGACATGCTCTACACCTCCACAATCCTCAACTTGTCTGTTGCGGGAACATTTACAGAATAATGTCTACTACATATTAGTACAGCTTCATCTTCGAGAGAAGCAACATCGCCCTGCAGCTCATCTATGGGTTTCTCCTCTACTACTATACTTAGGTTCGTGTTGTGTAGTAGAATTTTTCTTAGATTATCTATGTAAGATATGTCGCCGGCTCTATCGTTGTAGAATCTCAGCCTAACCCTATTTGTAGCTCTACTAGAAAAGTCAGACATGTACATTATTATTTTGTCTACTACCTCCTCGTTTATTTCTCCAACACACCAAATATTGCTGAACCGTTGTTCTAGCATTGTCTCGGGCATACTTTATGCTATCAACATGCATTCTAAAAGCATCCTATAAAGTTTTACTTTTATTATAATACAGCGTAAACTTAAGCCATTAGTCGAAGAATTTAAAAATGTAAGTTAAACAGATTACGAGTCTTCCAGATTATACGCGATAATAAATACAGTTTTTATGTGCTAAATTTAGACATAGAGAAGCGTCGCTTCCGCTCTGCAAAGTACACACTGAAAAATTATATATCGCAAATCAGAGCTATTAGACATAAAATAAAAATATAAAAACGGAGATTGGCAAAACTAACGAGTGAGAGGTATTTGGATTGAGGGTTGCTGAGGCGCTGGTTCGGCTCTTAGAGGAGCTCTCCGTCGAATATATATTTGGCATACCGGGCGTGCACACGCTTCCAATATACGACGCGTTGAGAGACTCGTCCAAGATTAAGCACGTGTTGGCGCGTCATGAGGCTGGAGCCGCGGGCATGGCTGATGGGTATGCTAGGGCTAGCGGTAGGCCCGGAGTCTGCCTGCTGGCTGCTGGGCCGGGCGCGACGAATGCTCTGACGGCGGTCTCGAATGCTTATCTCGACTCGCAGCCATTAGTGGTCCTGGCGGGCGGAATAAAGACCACCACGTGGGGCAGGGGAGGGATACATGAATATGACCAGTTATCAATCTTCAGGCCAGTCACTAAGCTGTCAGTGAGGCCGCACAGCCCATCAGAGGTTCTAGACACAGTGACGAATGCTTTCGAGTCGTCAATGAATGGGAGGAAGAGGCCTGTATTTGTCGAGCTTCCATTTGACTATCTATTGGCAGAGACTACATATATTCGAGGTGAGATAGGAGAGAAACCAGTACTTTCTCCGTCTCGCGAAGAAGTTGAGGAAGCTTTTAGACTGATCTCGAGGGCTCGGAAGATACTGATAATTCTCGGCGGCGGCGTTGTGTCTTCTGAAGCAACGCGAGAGGCCTCGATTCTAGCTCATCTACTCCACGCGCCGGTCTGTACGACGATTATGGGGAAAGGCGCCTTCGACGAGTCTGATCCACAGTTTGTCGGGCAGCTCTTCACGGAGGAATCAATCAGCTGCGCGTCAGAGGCAGACCTCGTGGTGGCGCTTGGATGTAGATTCTCTGAGAGGTCCACAGGGGCTTGGAGGCTGAGGATGAAGGAGCTAATACACGTCGATATCGACTCCTCGGAGCTGGGAAGAAACTATAAGCCGACCCTCGCAGTCAACGCTGACGTTAAGACATTCCTCGAGGCACTACTAGTCTTGCTGAATTCGCGAATATCAGAGATAAGGACTGATAAAGAGTGGTACAAGAAGTATGCTCGTCAACAAGAGGGGGCCAACTACTGTGTATCCAGCGGGGTCCTCACCGCGTCGGCCGTGGTCTCGGAGGTTTTGAGGTTAGCTCCCGACGACACCGTCTTCTCAGTCGATACGGGATACTCCTTCTGGCACACGGTTACTAGGGTTAGGACGCGTGAGCCTAGGCGGTACCTCTGCTCGGCCGGTAACTCGGCCATGGGTTTCGCCCTGCCCGCGGCGATCGGCGCAAAACTTGCGCGGCCCGATAAAAACGTGATTGCCTTTGTGGGTGATGGTAGCTTCTTGATGTCGAGCCAAGAACTCGCAACAGCCGTCGAGCTAAACATAGACCTAACAGTAGTGGTGTTGAATGACTCTGGGTATGGGTCTATCAGGGATTATCAGGAGCAGAGCTTTGGAGGCAGGCTGATCGCGTGTGAGTATAGAAGTCCGGAAATCGAGATGATTGCAAAGGCCTACGGCGCCAAATCAGCAACGGCCAAGACTAGAGAGGAGGTGAATGAATTCGTCGAGGAAGCCTTGAGAAAGGGCGGCGTAAACGTGCTTGACGTCAGGATAACGCCTGCCGAGAGAGTGCTCCCAGACTTCTTAACCTCCACGTATAGAAAGTAGCCGACAAACCATCCGCAGAAAAATTATTTGAAGCTTATTAGTTAGGGTGGCCTATTTTTTAAATTCTTGCGGTTAGGGCGAATAACTTTATTAGTTAATTAGAAGATTCTAATATTGTGATATATTCATGAGCGAAGCTACTGGTTTGGGTCTAAATGTTGAGAATAAGCAGGTCTCGAAGTTGTCTATTGTTCTTTCGAAGGGAACTCTCGACATGGTTTACCCTGCATTTATGATAGCGACGACCGCAGCCGCCATGGGTATGGAGGTAAACATGTTTTTCACTTTTTGGGGTATGAACGTGATAAGCAAGAGACATGTCAACTCTCTTAAGCTATCACCTGTAGGAAATCCGGCTCTTCCCATGCCGAACATTATAGGCGTTCTGCCAGGAATGACGGCTGTTGTTACCAACATGATTAGGAAGCGGATAAGTAATGTCAAGCTCCCATCTATACCCGAGCTGATAAAAACCGCCAAGGAAAGTGGAGTAAAACTGTATGCATGTTCAACGACGATGGACGTGATGGACGTTAGGAAGGAAGACCTAATTCCGGAAGTCGACGAAATCGTCGGAGCAGCCACTTTCCTCCAGCTCAGCGAGGGGGGACAGATAATATTCATATAAGGGGTGCGAATACATGTCATCTAAAATAAATCGAAGAATCGTTGACGCCAGGGGGTCGTTCTGTCCCGGCCCAATCACGGAGCTATTCAAGGCCTATAGAGAAGCTAGAGAGGGCGATGTTTTAGAACTCCTCGCAACTGACCCTGCGGCGAAGAGCGACGTCCAGGCGTGGGCAAAGAAGACTGGCAGCGAGGTCATGGGCATAGTGGAGGAGCAGGGATACATACGAATAATAATAAAAGTGGTCAAAAAAGCCAGGTAGAAAAATATTGAGCCCTAAGAATGTTCTAATAATTGGTTCAGGCACAGGAGGAATACTCACGGCTAATGTGCTCTCAAAAATTTTACGAGAGAAGATTAAGGCGGGCTCACTAAAAATTACCCTCATCTCCGAGAATAATAGACATTATTTCCAGCCAGCAAATCTAGACGTTGCATTCAGGGGCGCGGATCCTTCAAGATATTTCAGAGAAGTCTCAAGCCTAGTCAAGCCTAAGATAGACCTGATATATGACCGAGCAGCATTCATCGATCTGTCCAACAGGAAAGTAAAATTAGCAAATATAGGTCCAGTCAGTTATGATTATTTAGTCATTGCAACAGGCTCAGTCGCCGAGCCCGAGGCAATCTCAGGACTCGCCGATGCGAGCCTAAATTTCCACAGCAGTCCGGAAAATGCCCTAGAGATTTGGAGAGCCATCAACAAAATTAACAGTGGCAAGATATTGGTGGTTATCGCGGGCGTGCCGCACAAGTGTCCTCCCTCTCCCAACGAGGCGGCGTTTCTACTGGATGAATATTTCAGAAAAAGAGGGATTAGGGAGAAGGTCGAGATTAAATTTATCACTCCTTACGGAAGGGCATATCCGGCTCACGGCATATCTGAGGTGGTCGAAGAGTTATTCAGCGAGAGGAATATCGAGGTTGTAACATTTTTCAACCTTGAGTCCGTTGATCACAGGCGTCGTAAAGTCTACTCCTATGAGGGCGAGGAACATGCCTATGATTTATTAATCTCGGTACCGCCTCATTTCGGCGCTCCCGTAGTTAGGTCTTCAGGGATAGGCGACAGGCAAGGATGGGTTACCACCGATAAGAACGATATGACGGTCTTAGACTACGACGACGCGTACGCGATCGGCGACGCCACAAACATTCCAATCTCTAAGTCAGGAGTTGTTGCCCACCTAGAGTCTAGCGTAGTGGCGTACAACATAGCCTCCGAGCTTTATGGCTCAGGCGACAGGTATGGATACAACGGCAGGATAAACTGCCCCATGGAGGTAGGCTTCAAGAAGGCGATCTTCATAAACGGCACCTATGACTCTCCTCCAAGGAGGCAAGTCCCATCGATGGTTAAGTACCTAATGAAGCGTCTATTCGGCAGGTTCTATTGGAATGTACTTTCAGGCGACTTTGAATGGATGTTTAACTTATATTTCGGAGAGATAAAATACATGCTGAAGACGAGAGGACTAACGCTCCATGAAGGTAGTAGAGAGGTCGGCAAAGAGGCAGAAACAGTCCAGGAAGAACTCCACTGAAGAGATCTACGAGATACAGGCCGAGTTCTGCAAGGGATTGGCCCATCCCAAGCGCATACTTATTCTCAACCTGCTGAAACACGGAGAGCTCTCGGTCTCCCAGCTAGTTAAGATGACCGGGATACCACAGGCGAACCTCTCACAACACTTGGGATTCCTGAGACAGCAAGGAGTCCTTACCGCTCGGAGGGCAGGAATGAACATCTACTACAGCATCGCTGATAAGAGAATAATCGAGGCATGCGATTTAATACGCGAGATAATAAACGAGAGGATAAGGCGTACCCGCTCGTTGTTGGGATAAGTGAGAATTGGGCCACGCCCCCATCTGAGAGAACCCGACACCCTAGGCGAGACTGGAGGTGATCCGGCCACACGTTCCCGTGCGGCCACCTTGTTACGACTTCTGCCCCCTCACCAGGCTGAGACTCGAACTACCCAACTTGAGTAGCCCTCGTCTCAGCCCAGCTCGGGTGCAGCGACGGGCAGTGTGTGCAAGGAGCGGGGACGTATTCACCGCGCGGTGGTAACGCGCGGTTACTAGGGATTCCGCGTTCACGAGGGCGAGTTGCAACCCTCGATTCCTACTGAGGCGGAGTTTAGGGATTTGCTTCCCCTTTCGGGGTTGCATCCCACTGTCTCCGCCATTGAACGTCGCGTGCGGCCCGGGGGATTCGGGGCATACCGACCTGCCGTAGCCCGCTCCTTCCTCCCCCTTTCGGGGGCAGTCCCCCTAGAGTGCCCAGCGCCTTTCGGCCGGTGGCAACTAGGGGCGCGGGTCTCGTCCGTTGCCTGAATTAACAGGACACCTCACGGCACGCACTGGCGACGGCCATGCACCTCCTCTCGGCTCGTCCGGTAAGGTCGTCAGCCTGACCATCATTCTGCCGTCGCCCCCGGTAAGGTTTCCGGCGTTGAATCCGATTAAGCCGCAACGTCCACCCCTTGTGGTGCTCCCCCGCCAATTCCTTTAAGTTTCAGCCTTGCGGCCGTACTCCCCAGGCGGCGGGCTTAATGGCTTCCCTTCGGCACCGAGGCGGCCCGTAGCCGCCCCGACACCTAGCCCGCATCGTTTACAGCTGGGACTACCGGGGTATCTAATCCCGTTTGCTCCCCCAGCTTTCGCCCCTCACCGTCGGGCGTGTTCTGGCGCTCCGCCTTCGCCACTGGTGGTCCTCCCGGGATCAGAGGATTTTACCCCTACCCCGGGAATACCGAGCGCCTCTCCCACCCCCAAGCCCTGTAGTATCCCCCGCAGCCCGCAGGTTAAGCCTGCGGATTTAACGAGGGACACACAGGGCCGGCTACGGGCGCTTTAGGCCCAGTAAAAGTCTCCACCACTCGGGGAGCGGGTATTACCGCGGCGGCTGACACCCGACTTGCCCTCCCCTTATTCGCCCGCCTTTTTACAGCGGGCAAAAGCCACCACGAGGGTGGCACTCGGGGTAACCCCGTCGGGCTTTCGCCCATTGCGGAGTTTTCGCGCCTGCTGCGCCCCGTAGGGCCTGGACTCTTGTCTCAGAGTCCATCTCCGGGCTCCTCCTCTCAGAGCCCGTACCCGTCGCAGGCTTGGTGGGCCGTTACCCCACCAACAACCTGATAGGACGCAGTCCCATCCTATGGCTCCCAGAGACAGCATCTGCCTCTGGGACTTTCGTCGACCGGCCATTCCAGAACCGATCGACTATGGCGGTTTAGCCCCAGTTTCCCGGGGTTATCCGCCTCCATAGGGTAGGTTGACCACGCGTTACTGAGCCGTACGCCAGGCCCCAAGGTGGCCCGAGGCCTGCGACTTGCATGGCTTAGCCTTACCCCGATAGCAGTGGAGTCCGGCAGGATCAACCGGAGTCTGCCTGGGGTGGCGGGTTCAATTCTCTGGGACGTGGCCCACATTAGACCCAAGCGATCGTGAGTACTTGGGTCCTCATTCTTTGCCCAGAGCTGGAGATCGCCCGCATCATCGTTCCAGACCTTCACTCCGGCCTCTGGGGCGACGCCGCCTTGAAGCCCTGGGCTCCACTGATAATAATAAAGCTAGGTCCTTATAAGCATTCTTCAGGAAGCTTCATCGTCTCAGCTATCGTTGAGCTCAGGAATAAATTATCCTAACGCGGAACGATGAGTGATAAACGTTGGTTATAGTCACCGGCGGACTGGGCTTCATCGGCTCGCACGTTGCCGAGAGGCTGGCCGAGAGAGGAGAGGAAGTAATAATCGTCGATAAGAAAAAAGAAGATGAGGCCCTACTGAGAGAGTTGAGGCAAATATCTGCTTTCGAAAAGGCGAGAATAATGTACGGAGACCTGAGGGACAGGAGATTTGTGGAAGAGCTTATCAATAAGTACGAGCCCACGACGATCTACCACCTAGCGGCCCTCGCATCCCACCGGCTATCGATAGAGGACCCATACTCCTACATCGAGCAGAACACAACTACGCTGCTAAACGTCCTAGAGGCGGCCCGCAACTCTAGGGCCAAGCCGAAGATAGTCTTCTCGTCTAGCTCGAGCATATACGGCAACACGCCTCCACCGCTGAGGGAGGAGATGGAGCCGAAGCCCTCAGGCCCATACGCGCTAAGCAAGTATTTCGGCGAGCAACTATGCAGACTCTACCACGAACTCTACGAGATAGACTGCATCGTCTTGAGATACTTCAACGTGGTGGGCGAGCGGTGTAGGGGAAACATAGTCCTGAAGATCTTCGTCGACAACGTCTTGGAGGGAAAGCCACTAGTAGTGAATGGCCGGTGGATAGACGGCAAGTTTCACCCAGCCACGAGGGACTTCACATACGTGGGAGACATCGCGGAGGGAACCATACTTGCTGGCCAGTTGAAGAGCAGCTTCGAGGTCATCAACCTAGGAGCGGGAAGACCAACCTCCGTACAGGAGCTCGCCGAGAGAGTCATCGAAGAGATGGGGAAAAACAAGTCGAAGATAGAGTACGCCGAGCTCTCCCCACACGAGGCGCTTCATAGCTACTCGGACAACTCTAAGGCGAGGAGACTCCTGAACTGGGAGCCGAGGGTCGACCTCAAAACAATAGTGAAGCGATACGTCGAATGGAGGCTTAAAAACTACTAAGGCGATGAATGTAAATAGAGTTGCGCGTATTGATGGTCTCGAGGACGAGGACAGTAGCCCTACCTGAACTCGAGAAGGCCTGGGGCAAAATAGACGTAGTAGAACTGAGGGGGCCTAGGTCATTCTTCAAGAACTTAATAAAAACATGTCTGAGCAAGAAAAGATA
>Ga0105158_1000621_pt1 | contig 14905 bp, 11 predicted proteins | sample LHCtaG_FD_81567 | JGI IMG/M metagenome (GOLD analysis project Ga0105158, IMG submission 81567) | Hot spring microbial communities from Little Hot Creek, USA to study Microbial Dark Matter (Phase II) - LHC4sed_matched | ecosystem: Environmental > Aquatic > Thermal springs > Hot (42-90C) >...
ATGAGGCATCTACGCTCTTTCAAAGAGGGTGCAACAGTCGACCTCTGTAGGTCCTGGAGCGGGGATTGGAACCTTTGAGTACGTGAAACGGAGGGATTTCCATGCGTCAGCAGGAAGAACTGGTACCTAAAAAGGCAAAGAACCTTTCTGTTCTCTTTGAAGAAGCCATCAAGGAACTCGAAGCCCTGGGATCCGAGTTTGAGAACGAGCGAAAGGCCCTGAGCAATTTGAAAGAAAGGCTGCTCCAAGAACGCTTTCACCTGGCGGTTCTTGGGCAGTTCAAACGGGGAAAGAGCACGTTCATCAACGCCCTCCTTGGAGAAGAAATACTCCCCACGGCAGTGCTTCCCTTAACGGCTGTGCCCACCTTCGTTCTCTTTGGCCCCAGGGCTCGAGTGCGAGTCCTCTTTGAGGAGGGAAAGGAGGAAACGTGGGAGGGAGAAAACCCGGAAGAACTCCTGCATTTTCTCTCCCAGTTCGTCACCGAAGCAAGAAATCCGGAAAATACGAGGAGTGTGTCCCAGGTCGAGGTATCGTACCCCTCGCCACTCCTTGAGGCCGGGGTGGTGCTCATCGACACCCCCGGGATTGGGTCAACTCTCCGTCACAACACTGAGGCCACGCTGAACTTCCTGCCCCAGTGCGATGCAGCAGTTTTTCTCCTCTCCACCGACCCCCCGGTGACCGAAGCGGAGGTCGAGTTTCTGCAGTCCGTACGTTCCAAGGTTGCCCATCTCTTCTTCGTCCTCAACAAAGTGGATTACCTTAAAGAGGAAGAGTTGACCTCCCTTTTCTCCTTCATTAAGGACGTGCTACGAAAGGAAGCAGGAATAGAGGGCGAACTCCCCATCTTCCCTGTTTCGGCCCGGCTGGCCCTCGAGGGGAAGAAAAAAAATGACCCAGACCTCCTCTACCGAAGCGGTATCCCCAAGGTTGTACAGTACCTCCTGACTTTTCTTGCTCAAAAGAAACGCGATACCCTTCAGGTTGCCCTGGCAAAAAAGGCCGTCAATGTCCTGGACAATCTTGTAATGCACCTACGCCTTGTGCTCCGTTCTTTAGAGATGCCACTTCGCGACCTTGACGAGCGCTTGCGAATTTTCACCGAGAAAATTCGGGAGGCAGAACGTCAACGCGTTCAGCTTGGAGACCTTCTCTCCGGCGAAAGAAAACGAATGGTGGCACTGCTTGAAGAACAGGCAGAGCACCTTCGAAAAAAAGCCAGAACCTACCTCTTCACAGTTGTCGAACAGTGCCTGGCCACGCAGCACACTCACCCCGAAGAGGCTATTCGGGCCACCCTTGCCGAAGCCATCCCCGCCTTCTTTGAGCGCGAGCTGAGCGAAATCGCTAACGCATTTGCGAAGAGGGTCGCTGAAGTTCTCGAGCCTTACGAACAAAAAGTCCAGGAACTTGTTGAAACCGTTCGACGAACGGCGAGTGAGCTCTTCGACATCCCTTACACTTCACCGAAAAGCTCGGAGACCTTTACCATGTATCGACGGCCCTACTGGGTGACCCACAAATGGTATACTCACTTTAGCTTCCTCCCTGAAGGAGTGCTCTCGGCACTGCTTCCGGCAAAGGTCCGTCAGGCAAAAATCGTTCGCCAGATCCAGCAGGAAATCGAGGAACTGGTGACCAGTAACGTGGAAAATCTGCGCTGGGCAACGCTGCAGAACCTCAATCAGACCTTCCACCAGTTTGCTGAAGCCCTGGAAGAACAGCTCGAAAAGACCATCGCCGCAACCTACGGCGCCATCGAAAAAGCCCACCTCAGGAGAGTGGAAAAAAGCCAGGACCTCCAGGCAGAGATCGCCAGTCTCAGTGCAGCCTCTCAGGTATTCACGGAGCTCCAGGCCGAATTTGCTTCCTTCACACAGTACCAGAACCTTTAGGTTCCGACTCGCCTTTCACATAGAGGAAAAGACGCAGATCTCGGTCAACCTCTTTCGGCGTCCATCCCCGAAAGGTCCAGACGTACGACACGATACGGGTTCCATCTCTGAGTTCCCGGAGGAGTTTCTCCTTCAGGGCTTCGTTCACGTGCTCAAAAAGAAAAAGCGTGATAACGTCCGCCCGGGAAAGATCAACGGAAAAAATATTCCCAAAAACCACCCGAACCTTTGACCGGAGCCCCGAAAGGAGCACCCGGAACCAGGCAAGGAGGAAAAGCCAGGGATTGAGCTCCACTCCTACAGCACAGGCACCGTACTCCCGGGCAGCACAGAGGAGAATCCTCCCGTCTCCACACCCAAGATCGTACAGGACCTCTCCCGGTCTGATTCTGCTCATCTCAAGCATCCGCCGCACCCGCCGCATGTCCGTGGGTTGCCAGGGGATGCCCCGGAAGAACAGCGGAAAAAGCCAGAAAAAGAAGAGCGCAAGAAAAACGGAAAGCAAGACAAAAGCCAAGCTCATCCTCTTACGAACTCCTCAGCCCGGTACGAACTCCGCACAAAGGGACCACTGGCCACACCCCGGAACCCGAGACGAAGCGCATACTCCCGGTAGTGTTCGAAAACTTCGGGAGGCACATACGCAGCCACAGGGAGATGCCAGGCGGTTGGCCGGAGGTACTGACCAATGGTGACGACATCACACCCCGCCTCTTTAAGGTCCCAAAGGACGGCTTCGACCTCCTTTTGGGTCTCGCCAAGACCAACCATAAGTCCTGATTTCACAAGAATCCCGGGGTAGTGCGCCTTGGTCCTTCGCAGAAGTTCAAGAGATCTGGCATAGTCCGCCTGAGGACGCACCAGGGGATAGAGCCGGGGCACTGTCTCCACATTGTGGTTGAGCACATCAGGGCGGGCGGCAAGGACGACCTCCAGGGCTTCTACGCTCCCCTGGAAATCGGGAACAAGCACCTCCACCGTGGCCTGCGGAAGACACTCCCGTATCGCCCGGATGGTTTTCGCAAAGTGTTCCGCTCCCCCATCGGGAAGGTCGTCCCTGGTCACGGAAGTGACCACCACGTGGTACAGGTTCAAAGTTCTAGCTGCTTCGGCCACCCTCTGGGGCTCCTCGGGATCAGGAGGAAGGGGTATCCCCTTCTTCACCGCACAGAAGCGGCAACTCCTCGTACAGGTATCCCCAAGAATGAGAAAGGTTGCCGTCCCTCGGCGGAAACACTCCCCGAGGTTGGGGCAGCGGGCACTCTCGCAGACCGTGTGGAGGGAAAGGCTGCGAAGGAGCTTCTCAACCCTTTCCCATTCTTCCTGCGGCGGAAACCGCCGTCGAATCCAGGGAGGAAGACTACCCATAACTCTCCTCCATAGCAAAACCAAAAACTTCTCCGAACTTCTGAGCAAGAAGGTGCTTCATCCTCTGGAAATCGTCCTGCCCAAAACTTCTCCCCAGAACTTCCTGAAGGGCCGTCACCCCGAAACCCCGTATACCACAGGGAACAATGTACCCGAAGGGCGCAAGGTCCAAAGCGACGTTCAGCGCAAACCCATGATACGTCACCCAGCGCCGCACGGCAACCCCAATGGCGGCAATCTTTCTCGGTCCATCCCTTTCCACCCACACCCCCGTGTACGGAGGGAAACGAAAGGCCGAAACCCCAAAATGGGCAAGAAACCGGATGAGTACTTCCTCCAGGGACCGCAAAAAGGCGTGAACGTCCTTCTTCCAGAACCGGAGGTTCACCAGAGGGTACCCCACAATCTGCCCCGGACCGTGGTAGGTCACATCACCCCCCCGTTCAACCTCATACACCTCAATGCCCTGTCTTTTGAGGGCCTCTTCCGAAAGGAGAAGGTGTTCCTTTTTCGCACCCCGGCCCAGGGTCACCACCGGGGGGTGTTCGAGAAGAAGAAAAACCCCGGGGCGGTTTTCCTCGGCAATCCTCTCCACCAGGGCCCTCTGGAGAAGAAGGGCCTCTCCGTAGGGCACCTCAGCAAACACCTGATAAGGAAAACGAACGTTTCTCACGGGAATATTCCTTACGCGTTCTGGTTTTTACAGGTAGAAAGGAGGGAGAGGCATGCGCACCAAAGAGGAAATTGCCCGGGCGTTACAGAATTTCTCATACCTCAAGGAACCCATTATGACCTTCTTTGTCACCTGCGATCTCTGCGGCAGAGATGCCGACTGGCACATTTCCCTTGGCCTTGACCACGAGTTCAACCTCTGTTACCTCTGCATGAGGGCCATCGAAGAGCACATCCAGTCCCTCGCCCAGTACCAGCGCGTGTAGTTCATGTCCTCTTGAGCACGCTCTGACGATACCTCTCAGCCTCAAGCCCAAGGAGTTCCTCCTGTTCTTCCCGACTCAGAACCCGAGGGCTCCCGAAAAGCTGAGCAATAGCTGTAATTTTTGCCGCCTCTTCAAGGATCTGTGCCCGGTAAAAGGCTTCTTTCAAGGTCGCACCCACCGTAATGGCCCCGTGGTTCACTAAAACCACGGCTTCGGCATTCTGTACTGCCTCTTTCACCGCCTGGGCCAGCCGTTCCGTACAGGGGAGGATGTACGGGAGAACAGCTACCCGCTTAATGAGCGCGACAAAATCCGGGAACATCGGTTCAATGCTTCTCCCACCGCTTGTCACCCCGATGACGAAAGGCGGGTGCACGTGGACCACCGCATTCACGTCCTCCCGGGCAAGGTAAATCGCCCGGTGCATGGCTACTTCAGATGATGGTCGACCCTCACCCAGAACCGCTCCACTTCTAAGGTCCACAGCTACATAGTCTTCAGGTGACACCTCTTCAAAAGAAAGACCGCTTGGGGAAATGAGCATTTTCTCCGCACAGCGAGCGCTGATGTTCCCACCCGGGCCCACAGCCAGGCCACTTTCAAGGATTCGTCGACCGAAGTTTGCAAGTTCTTCCCGGAGTCTTTTTTCGTCCATAGCCTTCCCTTCTTTCTGAGTCTTTTTATTATACCGCAAAAACCGGGGCTTAGATGCACCGTGCTCCGTTTTCTGAAGGATGCTCCTGAACCATGGTCAGGAATTCCCGGGCAAGCAAGGGGTCAAACACCCGGCCACTCTCTCTCCGAATGTGTGCTACAGCCTGAGCAAAAGGTTGCTCCAGGAAGGCTGTGCAAAGGGCAATAATCCTTGAGAGAAGGGGGATTTCCTCTCCCCGGAGTCCCCGGGGAACACCTTCCCCATTCCACCATTCGTGGTGCGCAAGAATAGCCTCAGAAAGAGGGGCAAGACGAGGGATGTTACTTGCGATGAAGTACCCGGACTCCGTATGACGGCGAAGAAAGGTCTCCTGGTCAAGTCCTGGCCATTCTCCCCGGCGGGCAAGGGGAATCACGCCGATCTCATGGAAACGGGCAAGAAGGACGAGCTGCTCCTTCTGGGATTCGGAAAGCCAGAGTCTTCTGGCAAAGCGAAGGGCAAGCTTCTCCATTTCCTCGAGATGGTGTTTCCCAAGAAGCCCCTCAAGGAATGTCTCAAAGGACTTAAGAACCCCTTCGTAGAAGCGCTCCCGTCCGGCGAGCTTTGCCTGGTACATACGTTCTTCGGCTTCTCGAACAACGTCCTCAAGGCTCTGGGAAAGATCTCCCCTTGTTGCCCACCCCAGAGCAACACCCGCAGGAAGCATCGAGGTTTCCCCTTTCAGCCTTTCCTGAATCCTCGCACATATCTCCGAGGCCACCGTAGCATCTGCTTTTGGCAGAATCACCGCAAACTCGTCTCCGCCCCAGCGAGCCACAACGTCCTCCTTCCGGCAACTTGCACGGAAAGCCTCGGCTACCATCTGCAAAAGGCGATCTCCCTCAGCGTGCCCAAAGGCGTCGTTGACAATCTTCAGGCCGTTGACGTCACCTACGATGAGGCTTAAAGGAAGGACGCGGGTGGTGTTCAGACGGGTGAGTTCCTCCTCAAAGTACGCCCGGTTGTAGAGGCCGGTAAGGACATCCCGGAAGCTCGCGAGACGAACCGCCTCTTCGGCCCGTTTTCGTTCGGTCACATCCCGGACCGTCACCACAATACCCTGAATAAGGGGGTGCGCAAGAAGAACCCGGCCAATGGCCTCCATCACCCGCCACTCGCCGCTGCGGTGTTTCAGGCGGAATTCTACCCGCCGCACTTCACCCTCTTCCCCCCGGAGGAAGAGGTGCTGCACCTGTCTTGCATCCTCGCGATGAAGGAAAGAAAGGGCCAGAGTACCCTGAAGCTCTTCGGGAGCATATCCGGTGACGTTCTCCACCGAAGAGGTGGCGAAACGAACTCTCCCATCCCTCTCAAGAACGAGCACCGCATCAGAGCTGTACTCAAGGAGAATCCGGTAGTACATCTCGCTTTTCCGGACGCTTTCCCGGGCAAGGATTTCCTCCGTCACGTCTTCAAGCGTTCCCTCGTACACATCATCCCTCACAAGGCGAGCGTTCTCCCGCAAAAAGCGCAACGTTCCTGTTTTTGTCCTCCAGGTGGTCACCACACCCCGAATGGCTCTGTCTCGCTTCAGGAGTTCCTCAAAAGAGGAGAGGGTGAGGATGGCATCCTGACGGAAGAAGGCAAGACCGAGTTCCTGCAACTCTTCAAGTGTCTGGCATTCCACAATCTCAAGCATGCGGGGATTGGCCTGGAGTACTTCCCCACCAAGGCGTGCCTGGTACACTCCCACCGGGACTCCCTCAAAAAGCCTCCGGAAGCGGGCCTCGCTCTCCTCAAGGCTCCTACTCCGTGCAACGACTTCCTCAAGGAGGGTATTGACCGCGCCCCCAAGAAGGGTCACCTCGTCCTTTCCCTGCGTCTCTACCCGAAGGGTGAAATCCCTGCTCTCCCACACCTTCCGGAGAAACGCGGCAAGGTGGAGAATCCGCCGAACCACAACCCCTTCAAGGAGCAAAAGAAGGAAGACGAGAACGGCAACGCTCCCTGCCACATGAGCCCGTTCAAGAAAGGCCCCCACCCTCTGTCCTCGCTCCGCAAAACTCTGGAAATACGGAAAAGTCAGACTTGCTCCCCCGTTCCCGATAACGTAAGGAATGGGGACACTCACCAGCACCCGGAACGGCGCAATCTCCTGCACCGTGAAGGTTCCCGAAGGAGAAGGGGAGTCCAGAGTAACGAGCTTCACCGAAGACCCAAAAAGATCCGAGAGGTGCACGAGGAAATGCTCGTCGACCTTTCGGGCCATGACGAGAAACCCCCGGGGAGGACCAGAGAGGTTACTCCGGAGGATCCAGGAAAGGGCGAAAAACCAGGTTTCCTTCCCCACGGAAAAGAACCCGCTCTTCCGGTCGAGGAGATACCCCCGGGACAGAAGCCCTCCAAGGGATTGCACAGAAGAGATGAACCCCTGGGGAAGGGCAAAAGGTCGTTGGGTATACGGGTCAAGGCTTTTCCCGTAGACCAGGGTTCCGTCCTCTCGGAAAAACCCCAGGAAATGAATGCCCAGGTTTGGGAAAATATCGTCAGTGCAGTTCACCTCTACGTACTCCGGATATTCCCCCTCCACGAATCGGTAGGTATCATCCCAGAGCGCCCAGTCGACAACGATGCGCTCGAGATTCTTCTTTTCCCCTTCCACAAGGTGGAGGAGCTGTTCCACCCTTTTTGTGAGGTTCTCCCTCTCCAGGGCGAGGAACTCCCGGACAAGGATGTGGCGGAGGGCAAAAGCGGTCAAAAAGAAAGAAACGAGGGACACCACGCCCACAATGGCGACAACTCTGTACCGTAACGACACTTCTCCCCCTCCTCAAAACCAAACACCCAAAACCTACCGGGATTGTAGAAAAAGGAGGAGAACATGTCAATACCAGAACCCGGGACCCTCGGGAAGAGCCCCGGGATTCCTCAGTGCACCTCCTGGAGACGGGGGAGGATGAGGTTTTCGAAAATCTCCTTCAGATGCTCTTCCCCCACACCGGACACGATCTCCTCGTTGATCCGGATGTTGGGCCCTTTGGCGCAGCGTTCCAGGCAGAACGTGGCTCCAACGCTTATCCGATCCTCAACGCCGTACTCTTTCGCCATCTTGAGGAGCCGCTGGAGGATGTTGTACGACCCCTTGAGGTAACAGCTCGTGCCCACGCAGACTGCAACATCCACTTTCCGGGAGCTTTTAGCCTCCTGGATGCGGATGACTTCGTTGGAAATCCTCCGGCGAGAGTAGTAGTGGGTGTGAAGGTACCGCTCGGCAAGTTCACTCCCCGGGTGCTTGAGCCACCGTTCATAAAGGAGCTTTACCGCCGGGTTATCCTGGGCCTTACGCACGGGGCTTAAGCGGTCGGCGTTATAGAGGCCTTCAGCACGTTTCTTGAGCACCGTCTGGTAGTCGGGGTAGGCAAGAGGCATACCACCACCCCCGATGCATCCTCCGGGGCAGTTCATGACCTCGATGAAGTCGTAGGAGCGCTTCCCTTCCCGGACTTCCTGGATGAGCCGCTGGGCATGGGCCAGACCGTGGACGATCGCCACCCGCACGGGTCTCCCGTCGAAATCGACCTCTGCTTCCCGGACGGCCTCAAAGCCCCGGACGGTTTTGAACTCCACTTCCCTGAGCTCCTTTCCGGTGAGGCGTTCATAAGCATAGCGCAGAACCGCTTCGGTCACGCCTCCGGTAACCCCAAAGAGAACACCGGCACCGCTTCCTGCACTGAGAGGGGTATCAAAGGGGATGGGGTCAAGCTCCCGGAAGTCGATATTGGCCATTTTAATCATCTTGATGGTCTCCTGGGCAGAGAGGACGATATCCACGTCGGGAGTCCCGTCGTGGACGTACTCGGCCCTTCGGGCCTCGAATTTCTTCGCCACGCAGGGCATGATGGAGACCGAGACGAGACGCTCATTGGGCACGTCCTCCATCTGGGAGACGAAATTCCGGATGACCGAGCCAAAGACCTGCTGCGGCGAACGGACCGAAGAGAGGTGCTCAAGGTAGAAGGGGTAATTCCGTTCGGCGAAGACCACCCAGGATGGGCAGCAGGAGGTGAACTGTGGCAGGCGGGAATTGCTCTGGAGCCTCCGGAAAAACTCTTCGGCTTCCTCAATGACCACAAGATCCGCACTGAACGAAGTATCATAGACCCGGTCAAAACCGATTTTCTTCAGAGCGGCAACGATTTTCCCGGTAGTGATTTCCCCAGGAGGAAGACCAAAGGCTTCACCAATGGCCACCCGGACTGCCGGGGCAATCTGCGCCACCACGAACTTCTCCGGATCGAGCACCGCCTTCCAGGCGGCATCAACTTCTGACTTCACGACGAGTGCCGCCGTCGGACAGCGAATGGCGCACTGCCCGCAGTACACGCATTCGACCTCAGAGAGCTTCTTCCCGAAGGCCGGTTCCACCCGTGCCCGGGCACCCCGATGGGTGAAGTCGTAAATCCCGATGCCCTCGATTTCCCGGCAGGCCCGCACACAATCACCACAGAGGATACAGCGATTGGGGTCCCGCACGAGAGCAAAAGTGGAGTCATCCTTGGGGTCTTTTTCGGTCCTCTCGCCAAATCGGACTCTTGTGATACCCATGCGGGAGGCCATTTCCTGGAGGCGGCAGTTCAAATTCCGCTCACAGACCGTACAGTCCCGGTCGTGATTGGCAAGATAGAGCTCTACAATCATCTTCCGGGCCGCAAGAACCCTTGCGGTATTGGTGTGGATGACCATACCGGGTTCGGGGGGCGTGGAACAGGAGGGCATGAGACCTCTTCCTTCCACCTCCACAAGGCACATCCGGCAGGCTCCGTATACGCTCAAATCCGAGTGGTAGCAGAAGGTGGGGATATCGATATCGGCCTTCTTCGCTACTTCAAGGATGTTCTTTTCTCCCTCAAGGGGGATTTCCTGGCCATCGACGATAACGACCTTCTTCTCTGCGTCACGCATTGCCCTTCCTCCTCCACTTGATGACAATGGCATCAAAGGGACAGGCTTCAAAACACGAGCCACATTTGATGCACTTTGCTTGGTCGATCACATAGGGCACTTTGGGACGACCCGAGATGCACGAAACCGGGCAGACTCGGGCACACTTGCCACAGGCGCGGCACTTCTCCGGGTCAATCCAGAACTCCCGCATCGCCTGGCACACCTGGGCCGGGCAGACCTTGTGCACCACGTGATCGATGTACTCGTCACGGAAGTACCGCAGCGTCGTGAGCACCGGGTTCGGCGCCGTTTTCCCAAGGCCGCAGAGTGAGGCATCCTTCACCACGAGAGCCGTTTCCTCAAGGAGGGCAAGGTCTTCCAGTGTGGCCTTTCCATCCACAATCTTCTGGAGAATGTTGAGCATGTGCTTTGTTCCCTCCCGGCAGGGGACACATTTCCCGCAGGACTCACTCTGGGTGAAGCTCATGAAGAAACGGGCAACTTCCACAATGCAGGTGTCCTCGTCAAGGACAACAAGACCTCCGGAACCCATGATCGCCCCGGCACCGCAGAGAGAATCGTAATCCACCGGAAGGTCGAGAAAGGCCTCCGGAAGACACCCTCCCGACGGCCCGCCAATCTGCACCGCCTTGAAACGCTTACCGTTCTGGATGCCCCCGCCAACGTCAAAGATGAGTTCTCGCAGGGTGATGCCCATCGGAACTTCAACAAGACCGGTGTTTTTCACCTTTCCCGTGAGGGCAAAGGTCTTGGTACCGGGACTCGTTGCAGTACCAAAAGATCGGAACCACTCTGCTCCGTGGAGGATGATAGCCGGAACATTAGCCAGGGTTTCCACGTTGTTGATGACCGTGGGTTTGCCAAAGAGGCCTTTCTGGGCCGGATACGGAGGTCGGGGGTTGGGCATACCTCGTTTCCCCTCAATGGACGCGATGAGGGCAGTCTCTTCCCCACAAACGAATGCCCCTGCGCCTTCTTTAATACGGATGTCAAAACGGAACCCCGTCCCGAGAATATTCTCCCCCAAAAGACCTGCCTGGTACGCATCCTGGATGGCTTTGCGTAGCCGCTTCACCGCCAAAGGGTATTCTGCTCGAACGTAAATGTACCCTTCCTGAGCTCCTATGGCATACCCGGCAATAACAAGACCCTCAAGAACTGCATGGGGGTCGCCTTCCATAAGACAGCGGTTCATGAAAGCCCCCGGATCCCCTTCGTCTCCGTTACAAATAACGTACTTCTTATCGGCCTTGACCATGCGGGCAAACTGCCATTTCCTCCCTGTGGGGAACCCTCCACCTCCCCGGCCTCGAAGACCGGACTTCATGATTTCCCCAATTACATCTTCAGGAGTCATCTCCGTCAGAACCCTGGCCAGGGCGAGGTATCCGTCTCGGGCAAGGTACTCATCAAGGTTCTCCGGATCGATGGTGCCACAGTTCCGAAGCACCAGCCGAACCTGTTTCCGATAAAAGGGGTCGTCTTTAATCAAGGGCCAGTGTTGTACTCGGCCGTCGGGCAATACTTCGCTTTGAACCAGGCGATAAACAATGTTTCCTTTTTTCAAGGTCTCCTCGACGATCTCCTCAACGTCTTCCGGCCTTACGCGCAAGTACTGTATTCCATGGGGTTCCACACGAACCCTCGGGCCTGTTTCGCAAATCCCCATGCACCCTGTAGGACAGAGAGCAAAATGCTGCTCGACAACATCTTCCCTGTCCAAAACCAGCAAGACATCGAGACCCTCCCGGGCGAGAACTTCCGCAAAACGCCTGTACACCGCCTCAGCACCCTTGGCAAGACACCCTGTGCCCATACACACGAGAACCCGCTGTTTTTGCTGTTGCTTCTTCAGAGACCCAATGTACTCTTCGAGGTCGCTCCGCGTTGCAAACCTCACGAGACTTCACTCCTCTTTTCGATCTCTTCGATGATCTGTCGCGCTCTCTCTTCATCCATAGGGCCAAACACTTCATTATCGACGGCCATCACCGGAGCCAGGGCGCACGCTCCAATACAGGCCACCGTTTCCACGGTGAAAAGGAGGTCCGGAGTGGTATTCTCCCCTTCCCGAAGACCCAGGTACTCTCGCACTGCTCTCAGGACCTTTTCCGAACCCTTCACGTGGCATGCCGTGCCGTCGCAGACCCTGATGATATGTTTCCCCTTCGGTTTCAGCGAGAATTGAGCATAGAACGTGGCCACCCCGTAGACGTACGCCGGAGAAACCCGCAGGGCCGTGGCCACATAGGTGAGGATTTCTTCCGGCAGGTACCGGTACTCTTCCTGGATTTCCTGGAGGATGGCAATGAGGTTTGCAGAATCGTAACCGTGCTTTTCGAGGATTGCGTTGACCTTTTCGAAGCTTCGGCCCAGGGCAACTTCTGGCTCAAGCCTTTCCACAGGTCTCACCTCCGCTAACAGTACTCAAGATGCACCATCTTTTCACGCCTGCGCAGCTCCTCGGCAATCTCTTCAAGAATCCTGGCTTTGAGAGAAAGCTCTCCTGAGAGCCTGGGGTTTTGATGCGCAGGGTTGATGGCCCGCCCACCGATGATGGTGATTTCATCAGCCTCAAAAAGGAGCGCAAGGAGCCGGCTTGCACCGTCTTTCTCATACCACACGTCCTCCTCTCTCACCCCCTGGCGCAGACGCCGGAGAACCAGAGAAAGGGTGAGCACTCCCTCGGTCACAAGGTCCACACCCTCAAGAATCCCCACGGGAGGTACGTCTTCCCGCAGGGATGCAAGATCCACCCGGATTTCTCTCCCCAGAAACCGGGCCAGGATATTCCCTGTTGTGCCCCCACACACCGCCTTCTTCCCCGGGAAAGAGAGCACGCGACGCACCACCTCTTCGTCTTTTGCCGGGTCCTCCGGTGGTCCTGCCCAGAGAATCAGACGCCGGGGAAGGCGGATTCTTGCCACCACACAGGTAGCATCATCTCCAGGCCTTCCCTGATAGAGCTTCTTCGTAGTCTCAATAATACGCGAGGCCAGCGTCACCGCATCCATGTGTTCGTTTACCGTGCTCTCAAGGAACGAGGCGATTTTCTCCCACCTCCACCCCAGGTTCCAGAGCCCACCAATGCCGGCGTGCACCACTCCATCGGTGACGCCCACAATCCAGTCGTTCCGCTGAAGGCGTATGTTGGCCTCCAGGATAACCCTTTTCCCGATTTCCCGCCTCCGTCGTTCAAGGTACATGACCCTTCCGTTCCGGACCCAGAAAAGCGGAGGATTGTCAAACTCCGCAATGTACGCCTCCCCATCGGGGAAAATCTGCACCACCGAAAAGGTGCTGTACGCGATTTTCCGCACCCGGCACACCGGGAGTGTCTCGGCCAGCGTTCCCACCACATCCTCAAGGGAAGAGTTCCGTCGGAGCATCGAAACGATAATCCGGGAGGTGAGGGTGGAAAGGATATTCGCCTTCACCCCACTCCCCAGACCATCAGACCAGGCAAGGACAGTCATGTTGCCGTCCTTCTCGTAGCACACGCTGTCCCCGCAGAGTTCCTCGCCCCATTTCGCCACCTGGGCACAGGCAATTTCAACAAAAAGGTCTCTCATTCTTCCAGCGTCTCTCCCCGGAGGATGCGCATGAGCTTGTTCAAAAGAACCTTGGTTTCCGCTGTCGTTTCCCCAAGGAGACTGGCAATCTCCTGAGCCACCCGCATCTGGTTGGCAATGACCTGCTGCGCCTTTTCGATGGTCTTCTCCCGGATGGCTTCCATCATCGCCTCCTGCTCTCGCTCCTTTGTGAGGTCCACGAAAATCCCCATCAGGAGGTGCGACTTCTCAAGGAAAAAGACCGAAAGCCGCACAAAGAGGTTATGGTACTGGGGATAGGTCACTTCACAGGTTGTGGCCTTTTTCGTTCGCAAAACCTCTACAAAAGGCGAAGGATCCAGAAACTCGTCAATTCTCTTCCCGATCACCAGCTTCCCCACAAGGCCAAGCATGCGCCGCAGGGCAGGATTCATCTCCACAATGCGGAGATCCTCATCCACAAGGACGATACCATTCGGAGTTACTGTCATAAGGAAACTTGAAAAAGACTCGGCCCTGGTTCGCATAAAGGGGATGCACATTTCCGCCTCGGCCATACCCTGGTACACCGCTTCTGCTTTTTCCCGGCAGGTGTTGTACCCGCAGGCTCCACAGTTGAGCTCGTCCTGAGGCGTAAATTTCCCCGTGAGCGCAAGGATACGGCGAATTTCTTCTTCCGGAACCTCGGGCCGTGGCACCGGAGACGGAGAGAATGTCCGGCGAAAACTCGGCGGATCAAGGCATACAATGGGTTCTTCGCACTCCTTGAGGAATTTTTCGGTGTACTCAAGGACCCGTTCTCGCCGTTCGTATGGGGAAAGGGGCGAGGAGAGAACCGGACCGTCAATGCATCCCCCCTCACAGGACATCATCTCAATAATCCTGAAGCGAGAACGTTCCGGAGAGAAACTCTTCAAGAATTCCTTGCAGCGGTCAACCCCGGTGATGGTGAGAATATCCCGGCAGAGGAGCTCCCCCTGAAGAGCAGCACTCTTTATGAGTCCCCCTTCAACGGGAAACGCCCGGGCAAAGCGGACCTTTCCCGGAGAAAAGCGGTCCTCAGGAAGTGCAGTAAGCTCAAGGTGTGCTTCTTTGAACCATTCCCGGAGTTCCGAAAAGGTAAGGACAACATCCACGTCACCCCGAACCTCTTCTTCCTCAGCCTCGGCTTTCTTCGCAATGCAGGGTCCGATAAAGACGATAGAAGCTCCGGGGAATTCCCGTTTCAGGAGCCGTCCATGGGCAACCATGGGGGAAACGACCGGAGCAAGGTACTCGATATGCTCCGGGAAATACCGGGTGATAAGGAAATTCACCGCTGGGCAAGAGCTCGTGATGAGGTTCTCCCGGCCTTCCTGAAGGAGGAGGGCATGTTCCCGGGCGACCCATTCGGCCCCTTCGGCCGTTTCTCGAACCTCGGAGAAACCAAGCATCCTGAGCCCCCGAATGACCTGCCCCGGAGTCGCCTCGGGGAAAGCGGCCACAAACGAAGGGGCAACGCTTGCAATGACCGTCCCGCCGCTTGCAATAAGTTTTTTCGCCTCCTCAAGG
>Ga0105158_1000623_pt1 | contig 14823 bp, 20 predicted proteins | sample LHCtaG_FD_81567 | JGI IMG/M metagenome (GOLD analysis project Ga0105158, IMG submission 81567) | Hot spring microbial communities from Little Hot Creek, USA to study Microbial Dark Matter (Phase II) - LHC4sed_matched | ecosystem: Environmental > Aquatic > Thermal springs > Hot (42-90C) >...
CTGCTTTAAAATCTTTTATTCTTGATGTTAAAGTTGTTTCTTCAAATTTTCCATTACTTACATTTAATTTTTCTCCGCAACCTCTAAAATTAAACCTTAAAATCCAAAACCTTCATTGTAAAGCTTTGATTCAAAAATTAACCATTTTCTTGAATCTTTACTGCCTTCTAATCCATGCAAACCTATTATGCAAGGAGCCCCTTCATAGGGTAAACTTAAATTTCCATGCAATAAATGTTTTTCAGAATAAAATTTAACATGTTCAACGTTCATTTTTTCCTTCTAACCCTTGAATTAAATTATGTAAATCGTTTCCAACATTTTCACCTACATAACCGCCCTCTAAAACTCCAAAAACAGGTTTTCCTAAAGCTCCTATTATTCTCCCAATTTCTTTAAAGCAATTTGAAGTTAAATCTAAAGAGGCTAAATCTCCTTTGTGACAATCAAACCCTGCTGAAAGCGCTATAACCTCATATTTATTTATATCCACTTGAGATAAAGCCTTTTTTAAAGTTTCTAAATATTTTTCATCACCTGTGTTTGGTGGTAAAGGAAAATTAAGACAGTTAGCTTCAGAAAATCTTCCAGTCCCTGGATAATGAGGATATCTATGCAAAGAAATATATACAACTTTAGGATCTTTAAAGAATATTTCTTGTGTTCCATTTCCATGATGCCCATCAATATCTATAATTAAAGTTGGTAAATCTAAATATTTAACTGCTATAGCTATATTATTAAAATAGCAGAAACCTAAGGTTGCCGCTCCTAACGCTACACCATTTTTACCTGCATGATGCCCTGGAGGCCGCATTAATGAAAAACCTTTTTCTTCAGCAGCCTTTATAGCTCCTCCAGCAGCAAGTCTAGCATATTCATAAATATTTTCATAGGCAGGTGTATCCGGATCATAAAAGTCTCCATTTTTAATTCTTTCTAAATGCGCTTTAGTATGCACTTTAAGAATATCATTTTCAGAAGCAGGTTTAGGCTCAATAAATTCATATCCTTTACTTTTAAGAATTTCATAAGCCTTTTTAACTCTTTCAGGGCTTTCTATATGCCAATTAGAGTATTCCAAACACTTTTTTGAAAAAACTATTTTCATAAGAATTAGTTATTAAATTCAGTTAAATAAAAGTTTTTATTAAACCTTTAAAAATGTAAAAGCATATGTCGAATCTTTCCGCCTTCATTTATTCAGATGAATATTTAAAATATCAATTTGGTTCAGACCATCCATTTAATCCTATAAGAGAAAAATATACCTTAGAATTACTTAAACGCCTTGAAGTATTTAATGGAAAAGCTAAAATCTACTATCCTAAACCAGCTTCTGAAGAAGATCTTTTGCTTATTCACTCTAAAAGATATATTGAATTTGTAAAAACTAAAAGCAAAGAAGGTATAGGATATCTTGATTATGGGGATACACCAGCATCAAAAGGAATTTATGAGGCTGCTTGCATAAGAGTTGGAGGTACATTAATGGGAGCAGATCTTTTAATGAATAATGAGGCAAATCATGCATTTAATCCTGGGGGAGGCTTTCATCATGCAAAAATTGAAAAAGCAGCAGGTTTTTGCGTATTTAATGATATAGCCATAGTAGTTAGATATCTTCAAGAAAAATATAATGTTAAGAAAATAGCTATAATTGATATTGATGGTCACCATGGAGATGGAACACAAGAAATATTTTATAAAGAACCTATTCTTAAAATTTCCTTTCATAGATATGATGATTGGCCTAGACCATTTTATCCAGGAACAGGAAAAATTGAAGAAATTGGTGAAGAAAAAGGGTTAGGTTTCTCTGTGAATATACCATTACCAATAGGTACTGGTGATGAAGATTATCTTTATGCTTTTAATGAAATTGTACCTCGCTTAATTGAAAATTATAAACCTGAAATATTAATTCATCAATTTGGAGTTGATGCACATTATCAAGATCCGCTTGTTCATTTAAGCTTAACAACTAAAGCTTATAAAGAAATAAGTGAGATCACTCATGAGTTAGCTCATAAATACTCAAATGGAAAATATTTAATTCTTGGAGGGGGAGGTTATGAACCTGAAAATGTTGCAAGATGCTGGGCTATAATGTTTATTACAATATCTGAATCAAAAGTGAAGGATTTAGAAGCTTACAACAAGCTTTTCGATCCTTTAATAAATAAAGAAAGAAAACCTAAAGTTAAAGAAGTTGTTGAAAAAGTGAAAAAACTTATTTTTCCATTGCACAATATTGAATATTGAAGAATATTTTATATAATCAAGTGAAAATTTTAGTGGGAAGCTTGCAAAGCTGAAAAGATTGTTTAAATAAAAACTTAAATTGCAATGCTTATTAATACAAATGTTACATTTTAACAATAAATTAAATTATTTAATTAAGCATTTGCAATATACTCTTTAATTTTTTCCAATCATTAATTAAAGTTTCCTTTAGTTTTGGATTTCGTAAAGCTGAAGCTGGATGATACATAGGGATTATAAATAAATTTAAAGTTTTAAAAACTTCTCCATGAATTTCCTTCATAGGTTTAATTAAAAGCTTAAATTTGTTAAATAAATAGTTTACAGAAACATTTCCTAAAGCCAAAATAAATTGTGGATTTATTAAAGAAATTTGCTCATCTAAATAATTTGAAGTGCATATTTTAACTTGTTCATCTGTAACCTTATTATTCGGAAGATAGCATTTAACCACATTTGTAATATAAATATTTTCTCTTTTTAAGTTTGCCTTCTCCAAAAGATTATTTAAAAGTTTTCCAGCAGCACCAACAAACGGTCTTCCATATAAATTTTCATAATATCCAGGACCTAAACCTATAATCATTATTTTTGCATTTTCAGGGCCTTCACCAAAAACTACTTTTTTCCTGTTTTTCCAAAGATCACATTTTTTGCAGTTTTCAGCTTCATTTTTTAATTCTTTTAATCTCACAATTATTCCTCAAATAAATAAATAATGTTTTAACCTATATATTCTAACCTTTCTTTTTCTTCTTTTTTAATTTTAATTTCTTCTAGTCGCTTTAATCTTTCTTTAATGCTTTCCTCAATTTTTTCAGCTTCTTTATCCAACTCCAAAAAGTCAATTTCAATATTAAGCATTTTAGTTAATACTTCAAGCACTAAACGGGCAGATCTAAATTGAGGTACATCCATATATCTTATTTGTCCTAAAAGGCATATTCCATCAAGATTTCTTTCTTTAGCTACTCCAAGCAAAACACCGTTTAACCCTGTTATATCACCTTCACCTTTAGCTATTGGTACATATCTGCTTACTTCTTTAAGCAATTCCTCCTTATTTACAATTCCAAAAACTTTAAGCTCTTCCCTTTCAAATGCTGGAGAAGCAGCTAAAGTATATATTCTTTTAACTCCAAATTCTTCAGCAACATTTAAAACATCTTCAGCAAGCATTCTAACTTCTAAAGGTGTTGGAGGTTGAGCTTCTCCAATACATATAATCAAATTATTCCAATAATAAAATAAGTGTTTAACTTTAGCCGGTTCTATAACTCCATTTCTTAAAAAAACACTATTTTTAGGAGAATATAATTCAGCAAAAAGTTCAGCATCAAGTTTTTTCCTTAGATAATCTGCTGAAATAACTGCTAAAAGCCCCATTCCAGGCCAAGCCGCTATCATAACCGGTTCTTTAAAAACTGGTTTTTTAAAGAATTTTATATCCAAAAAGCATCCTCCTGCTTAAAATTATTAAATCTTAAAACTCATAAAAATAATTATAGTATTTTGTGCTATTTATACTATTTGAAAATTTTTTATGAAAACTCCAGGTTTTTCTATTATTTCTCCAATTATCCAAAAGTTTAACTCATATTTTTTACATATTTCCTTTATAATTTCATATTCTTTTTCTGGAGCTATTATGCAAAACCCTATACCCATATTAAATGTTCGATACATTTCCTTATCAGTTATAAAACCAAGCTTTTGAATAAGCCTAAATATAGGTGGAGCCTCAGGCAATGCATTTAAATTAAACCCTACATCTTTTTTTAATCTAGTTAACTTTGAAAATGCTCCACCTGTAATATTAGCTAAACCATGAACTTGAGAATATTTAATTATTTCTAAAACTGGTTTTACATAAATTTTTGTTGGTTTTAAAAGTTCCTCTCCTAAAATAGAGTTTAGCTCTGGAATATAGTCTTTAACATTATAATTTGAAAGCAAAACTTTTCTAGCTAATGTTAAACCATTTGAATGAATACCATTGCTTTCTAAACCTATAATAATATCCCCTTTCCTTATTTTTTCTCCTGTAATAACCTTATTTTTTTCAACAATTCCAATGCTCATAGCTGATAAATCAAATCCATTTATTAAATCAGGCATTATAGCTGTTTCTCCTCCAACAATAGCAGCTTCAGCTTCTTTTGCTCCATTAACAAGCCCCCTCATTATTTCTAAAATTATTTTTTCATCAGGTTCATCTATAGCTAAATAATCTACTAAAGCTATTGGTTCAGCCCCTATGCAAATTAAATCATTTACATTCATAGCTACACAATCTATTCCTATAGTATCATATTTTCCCATAGCTTTAGCAATTAAAGTTTTTGTTCCCACTCCATCCACATGTAAAGCTAAAGCTAAACCACCACCAATATCTATTAACCCTGCATAATGTCCAATTTCAATTAATACTTGACCAAACTTTTCTTTTCTTAAGGAAAAAGTATCTTTAAGAAGTTCAGCTATAGCTTTATGGCTTTTTCTAACTTTTTCAATATCAACTCCAGCCTTAGCATAAGTCATTTCTTCATCCATTTATTTTTGCCTCAAAACTTTAATATCTTCCTCAACTATTTTTTCAGCTTCTCCAATATAATTTTTTGGGTTTAAACAATATTCTAATTCCTCTTCAGTTAGATAATTTAAAATTCCCTCCTCTAAAAGAACATCTTTTAATGGTTTATTTTCATTAAAAGCCTTCATAGCGCCTTTTCTAAGCAATTCATGAGCTTCCTGTCTTCCAACATTTTTTTCAACTAGTTTAATCATTAAATGCTCAGCCATAATTAATCCTTTAGTTAAATTCAAGTTTTTTTCAATATTTTTTGGGTAAAAAATTAAGGTTTTCAATATTGAATTCATTTGTTTCAGCATATAATCAATCAAAATAAATGCTTCAGGAAAAATTATTCTTTCTGGAGCTGAATTAGTTAAATCTCTTTCATGCTCTAATGGATTATTATCTAATGCTGGATAAACTAAAGCTTTAACTATTCTAGCTAAACCGCATATCCTTTCAGATTTATGAGGGTTTCTTTTATGAGGCATCGTTGAGGAACCAACTTGTTTGATCGCAAAAAACTCTGAAACCTCAGCTATTTCTGTTCTTTGCAAATTTCTAATTTCTTTAGCTATTTTTTCTAATGTTGTAGCTATTAAGGCTAAATTAAAAATTAATTCTGCATGTCTATCTCTTTGAACAATTTGAGTTGAAGCTAACACAGGTTTTAATCCCAATTCATCCATAACAATTTTTTGAATTTCTAAAGCCTTTCCTTTAAAGCTTGCTCCTGTTCCAACAGCTCCATTCATTTTACCAACTAAAACTCTTTCTTTACATTGATTTAATCTATCTATATGCCTTTGAACTTCACATGCATAAACAGCGAATTTAAGACCATAAGTTGTTGGAACAGCATGCTGTCCATGAGTTCTTCCAATACAAACAGTTTCTTTATGATGCTCCGCTAGATTAAGCAATGTTTCTTTTAACTCAATTAAATCCCCCTCAATTATAGCAATTGATTCTTTAAAAAGTAAGGCTAAAGCTGTATCTTCAATATCATAGCTTGTAGCTCCTAAATGAACATATTTCCCAGCTTTTTCACTGCAAACTTCAGTTAAAGCTTTAACCATAGCCATTAAATCATGATTTATTTCAGCTTCAATCTCCTTTACTCTCTCTAACTTTACATAATTTAAATTTGCTTTTTCAGAAATTTCCTTATAAGCTTCAAAAGGGATATTTCCAAGTTTAGCATGGGCTTTAGCTAAAGCAGCTTCAACCCTAAGCCAAGCTTCAAGTTTATGTTCTTCACTCCAAATTTTTTTCATTTCTTCTGTGCCATATCTATATTCTATAGGATGAATAGGCATTTTATTTTCACCTAAATTTTTCTCCAGTTATTTTTTCAAAAGCTATAATATATCTGCGGCTAACTTCCTCTATTAAGCTTGCTGGTAAATGAGGTGGTTCAGGAATTGGCTTTCCCATTTTTCTAGCTTCATCAATAAGTTTTTTATAGCCTACTTCAATCAACCATCTTCTTATGGGTTCTTTATCAAAGCTTTCTTGAATACTTCCAGGTTTATATTTTTCTTTAACCCAAAGCCTAAATTCATCCGGTCCTATTGAATCAGCTAAAAGAATTTCTCCTTTCTCGTTTTTTCCAAATTCAAGTTTAAGATCTGCTAAAATAAACCCTGCTTTATCAGCTTTTTCAGCCATAAACTTGTAAATTTCAATAGCTTTATTTTTAATCCATTCATATTCACTTTCACTTAACCATCTTTTGCTTAAAATTTCTTCTTTAGTTATGGGCCTATCTTTTTCCTCAAATTTTGTTGTTGGATCAAAATATGGTTCAGGTAGTTTTTCAGCTAAAGTTTTAATATTCAAGTTTATTTGACCTGAGGAAACTCTTTCATAAAGGCTTCCATAAAGGTAACCTCGAACAACGCATTCAATAGGAATTAAATTTAATTTTTTAACAATCATTTTGTTTGGTTTAATCACGTCAATCATATGATTTGGCACATTTAAAGTTTTAAACCAAAATTCTGAAAATCTGCATAAAACCTCTCCTTTAAATGGTATTTCATCTAATAATGAAACATCAAAGGCTGAAACTCTATTTGAAAATTCAAAAAGAAGTTTTCCTCCACCTATTTCATAAATATCTTTAACTTTCCCCCTCTTTAAAAGCTTAAATTCTCCTTCTTTAAGTTTTAAAATTCTAAGGGCTAAAAAAGCTGCATTTTTCGCATTATCTATTCCAACTGTAGCTACAGGAACTCCTGAAGGCATTTGAACCATTGATAATAATGCATCTAACCCACAAAGCTTAGCTGAAACTGGAACACCTATAACAGGCTTATTTGTGTAAGCCGAAATAAACCCTGGTAAAGCTGCAGATAAACCTGCTATAGCAATAAAAACATCTGCATCAGAATTCAAAGCTAAAGCCCTAACTTTTTCAGGTTCTCTATGAGCTGAAGCCACTTCAATTTTGCATTCAACATTATTATCTTTTAAAATTTTTTCAGCTTCTTCAGCAATTTTTAAATCCGAATTGCTTCCACAAACAATTAAAACTTTCATACATAATTTCCTCAATGTTAAACATTAAAGATACTATTTAAAAATTTTTAAATTGACATAACATATGTATATATAAAAATATAATTCATGAAAGCTTACATTTTTAATTTTTTAAACAATGTAATATAATCAAATTGTTATTTTACTTAAAAACTTCTTCTATCCAATCTTTAATTTGATCTCTCACAACCCTAAATTTTGAAAGTACCTCTTCTTCACTTCCTTTAAATTGTGATGGATCATCAAAACTTTTATGAATATGCTTTTTTCCTCCCGAAAATATTGGACATGCCTCCCTCGCTTGATTGCAAACAGTAACCACATAATCAAATTCCATTCCATAAAACTCATTTATGCTTTTTGAGCGGTAACCTGAAATATCAATACCTAACTCCTTCATTACCTTAATTGCGTATGGATTTAAATTTGAAGGTTTTATTCCTGCACTATAAGCTTCATATTTATTGCCCTTTAAATGATTTAAGAATGCTTCAGCCATTTGAGATCGAGCAGAATTATGAATACAAATGAATAAAACCTTCTTTTTATCCATTCTTTTATCACGCGCTCGACTTTGTTAAATAAATAAAAGAAAAGGTTTTATCTATTAAAGCTATAACTTCAGGTTTTGCAATTTTATAAAAAACCCATTTTCCCTTTTTTTCGCTTTTAACTAAACCCGCCTCTTCAAGGATTTTAAGATGGTGAGAAACAGTAGGTTGAGTCATGCTTAAGGCAACCATCAATTCGCAAACGCACATTTTTTTAAAGCTTAAAAGCTTAACAATTTTTAATCGAGCAGGATCAGATAAGGCTTTAAAAATTCTGCTTTGAAAATTAATTAAATCTTCATCAATTTTTTCTTCTAGTAACCTTTTAAGTTTAACAGTATGTTTTAAAGCATTTTTTGAATCGCATAAACCTGAATCTATTAAACGTTTAACTCTTTCAATTAGCTTTTGCACATTATCCACCAAATATTTCTAAAAATATTATAGCAAAATAAAAATTTAAGTTTTTATTTTTACATGTGCCTTTGGGATTCCCAATTCATTAAATAAACGTTTTTTAGCCCAAAGAGAAACGTTAACTAAACTTATCATTACCGGAACCTCTATTAATGGTCCTATAACTGTCGCGAAAGCTTGACCTGAATTTATCCCAAAAACAGCAATTGCGGTGGCAATTGCTAATTCAAAATTGTTGCTTGCAGCTGTAAAAGAAAGCGTTGTTGTTTCAGAATATGAGAAACCTAAAGCCCAAGAAATTATAAATGAGGAGCTGAACATTATTAAAAAGTATAATGCAAGTGGAATAGCAACTCTTACTACATCATATGGTAAAGCAATAATGTACTCGCCTTTCATAGAAAACATTATGACGATTGTAAATAAAAGACCAATTAAAGCTGTTGGACTAAGCCTTGGAATAAATTTTTCTTCATACAATTCTTTCCCTATCTTTTTTATTAAAGAAAATCTTGTTACTATACCAGCTATAAATGGTATTCCTAAAAATATAAAAACGCTTCTTGCAACATCCCAAACAGAAATATTTACTATGTTAACTTCAGATGGGTTTATCCATGATGAAAGTAAAGTAACAAAAAAGTATGTATATAAAGAGTAAAGCGCTATTTGAAATATAGAGTTGAGCGCCACAAGCACTGCGCAGTATTCGCTATCCCCTCCAGCAAGCAAGTTCCAAACTAAAACCATAGCTATGCAACGTGCTAAACCAACTATAATTATGCCCACTCTATACTCAGGTAAATCTGGAAGAAAAACCCAAGCAAGCGAAAACATTAGAAAGGGGCCTATAACCCAATTTAAAAATAGCGAAACACTAAACATTTTCCATGCTTTAGCGACTCTACCAAGCTCTTCGTACCTAACTTTTGCAAGCGGCGGATACATCATCCATATAAGCCCTATGGCTATTGGAAGAGACACAGTATCTATTCGCATTTTATCAAGAATAGTAGCTAAACTTGGAAATATTGCTCCTAACCCCACTCCAGTAATCATTGCCAGAAAAATCCATAAAGTTAAAAACCTGTCTAATAAAGAAAGTTTTACTTTTTTATCCATATATTTCTTCCCTCGATTATCACTTTAGCAGATTCAAATTTATTAATTAAAACTGTAATATAAACATATCGATAAATTTAAATATGAGATTAAGTATTTTTACACTGGTGAATTAAAATGACCATAATTATCGAAGTTATTGGAGTCGAACCTCCATGCAAGAGATGTGCCGCTGTAGAAAAAAATGTTAAACAAGCAATTGAAAAACTTAGGAATGAAGGAATGGATGATGTTACTGTTAAAAAACTAGACATAGCTTCAAAAGATGCTGTTTCAAAGTATGGTATACTTCTTTCTCCTGCTCTTGCAATTAATGGAAAAGTAAGGGTTGCAGGAAGAATTCCAACTATTGATGAAATAATAAAGCTTGTAAGGAGCGAAGTGCAGAAGTGAGTAATAAAATTAAAGTTTTAAAAACTGTTGCTCTTATAACCTTTATAATAGCTGTTTTTGCTGGATTAATTTACTCAAGGATTAAAGCCTACTCTCTTGCACCTACAATGACGCCTTCAGACTTCCATGGTTTACCAATATGGTATATTCCCATAGCCTATCTTATGGATTATTTTAGTCATGGTTGGATATGCCTTCTATTTGCTTTTGTAACAGCAGGTCTTATTTATGAGTTGATTCCAAAAGAGGCTATTACTAAATATATGGGTGGAAGCAAAGCTATTGGATATGGAGTGGCACTTGTAACGGCGCCGTTTCTTACGGTTTGCTCTTGCACAATGGTTCCATTATTTGCTGGGATTCTTTATAGCGGTGCTGGAATAGGCCCTGCCATAACATTTCTTTTAATGGCTCCATCATCTAATATTCTTGCAATTCTTCTTACAGGGGATATGCTTTACTGGGAGCTGGCTGAAGCTCGCATTTTAGCTTCAATAATAGTCTCGCTTACAGCTGGTTTAATAATATCTAAAACGCCTTGGGGTAAAGCTATTGAAAAAGAATATAGCGTAAACAACGCTTCTCAACAGGAAAAAACTATTGAAATAGTAAAATCTCCATTGGATGAAAGACTTTTATCAGCGCTTAAATTTGGAGGCTATCTAGCTAAGCAAATTCTTCCATTCTTCATTTTTGGTTTAATAGCTGTAAGCTACGTTGAAGCTTATTTACCAGAAGATATTGTAGGAGAATATTTAACAGGTGTTAAAGGTGTATTAATAGCTTCAGTTTTAGGCGGACCGCTTTATACCCCTACTCTTGTTGAAATAGTTATTGGAAGAGGATTATGGAGTTTAGGAATGTCTAAAGGGGCATTGTTAGCTTGGCTTATGGGTCAACCATATGATGTTGCAAACGCCTTAGCAGTTTCAAGAATAGCTAAATGGAAAGTTGTTTTAACATATATGTTGATTGCGTGGATTGGAAGCGTTGCCTTTGGGTTAATTTATGGAATTATTAGCGGAAGCTTATAATATTCAATCATTTTTAGGGGAAAGTTGATGCTTCAATAGAGGAACTTTTAACAGAATTTTTATTCTTCTCCAATAAGTTTTATTATTGATCTTTTTACAGAATCTTTTTCGATTCCCCAAGGTTCATTGCTAAAACGGTAATCATGCTTTCTAATGAATTCTTTAAGCTCATGATTAAGATGCGTGAAGCTTTTCATTTCTAACGAAAGCAAATCTTTAAGCAATGATGAAAAATTACTTTTATGTCGAAGCTTTATAATCTTTAATAGCTTAATTAAATGTGGAAGGCATAACCCTTTACTTTCTTTAAATTCTTTTAAAAAGCTTGGATTTGAAGAAAGCATCATAGCTAACGTATCAACGTTAATTTCATCAAATTCTTTTAAATATTTACATGCGGGACATGTTTGTTCTCTTTCTTTAATAATGGATTCTATTCGGTAAAGCTCATCTAAAGCCTTCTTCTTTTTAAATGTTTTTATATTCAAAATATGAAATCCGTTAATCTTAGTTAAACTTTCATTATTAACGCTTATTTTTTTCAAAATCATTCGCTATGCTTTCTATAATGTCTTTTAACACTAATGCTAACCCAAGTTCTTCATAATCCTTAATAGCAAAATCTAATATTTTTGAAAATGCTGCTTACAGAAGCCGCGAGAATGTATAACAATCTTTCTATATTCAGGATTCATTATATGCTCGGAAAAGAAAGCTTCAATATAACGTTTTTCATCCCCTTTTAAAACTAAGCAAAGGAGGCATTCAGAAGCTTTTTTAATAGCTTCCTCAATCTTAATTGTAAGAATGTCTCTTTTATTGTTCACTTTTATTCATCCACTTTAAAATTGTTTGAAGCGAAAAAATAGCATAGTATGTATTTTCAAATGTTGATATTCCAAGAAATATGGATTTTCGAAAGCCCCCATTTCTATTCTGAAATTTACTTATTAAAGAAGCTGTTTGAAACGGATATTTGCAAGTTTCATTAAATATCTCTAAGCTTTTTACTCCATAATAAATACTATCGATTAAAATATAGTTATCAAGACTGTTTGGGTTTCTAACAAATCCTCCATTTGAAGCTTCGCAACCCCTAACCCATTTAAGCGTTTCATGAAGATGAAAAACATTATATCCTAAAAGCTTTAATGTTGCTAATGCATGCCATTTAGATGCAAGTTTAGAATAACCACGCCCACCAAAGCTTCCATCTGAATTTTTAAGGCTCAAAATAAACTTGATAATTTTTTCTTTCGATTCTATAGGGCTATTTAACAGCTTTAAAATCTCAATTGAAAGGTAAGTAGCTTCAATTTCTGAAGAAGTTTCGACATCAACTTCTATACTGCCAAATCCTCCATAAGAGTTTTGAAGCGACATAATATACTGGTTAGGATCCTTCTTAGGTTTAGATCCTAAATTAATCAAGGCTTTAGTTACATAATAAGCCACTTTAACAGAATCGAAGCTTCCATCTGAATTTTGCAATCCTTTAAGAAATTGAATTGTGTGCTCTTTAAATTTAGGCTCAACATTTAAAGCTTTTAATATTTCAATTGCATAATAGGTATCTTCAGCTGAAGAATCGGTTCCTTGACAAAATGTGTATCCTCCATCGTTATTTCGTCTATCCATAATATAGCGAATAACACCTTTAACGTTAATCCATTTACTCATTATTTCTTGCATAACTTTTTGCAATTTAACTCACGTATTAAATTAATTGTTCGATCAAAAGAATATCTCAAAACCTTTTCACTATAGTTTTTTCATGCAATTTTATTGCAATAGTCACGAAAAATAACGTAAAAATTACAAGCATTAAAAAGTCTAGTGTTAATGAATAATAACCATTATTCAAAATGAGATGTCTCAATAAATCTGTAAAAAATGTAAGTGGTGAAAATGAAGCGATAACTTTTCCCAAAAAAGGCATTTGGTTAATTGGCATAAAGATGCCGCTAATAAAAACCAATGGAAACTTAATTAGTGAAGAAAGCATCATAACTGTTGCTGGAACATCGGTTGGAGGATAAGCTGAAAGAAGAATGCTTAAAGCTGAAAAGCAAAATGCTGCTAGAATCAAGCTGAAAAACAACATTGAGAAGCTTAAAACATCAATAATATTAACGGTTATAGTGAGAAATACTGGAATCATGGATATTACCACTCCAAATATAAATGAGGAAAACATATCGCCTAAAATGATAGCCCAAATGGAAATGGGACAACATAAAAGCCTTTCTAATGTTTTAGAGCGTGCCTCCCAAGGAGTTATTGATGGTCCAACCGATGTGGCTGTGAAAAATGTTGTCATACCAATAAGTCCTGGCAGCAACTCCTTTAAGGGCATACTTCTTCCTATGCTGTAAGCTAAAAATAGGAACGATGGAAAGATTAATCCAAAAACAATTACCGGCCCCTTTAAATAATAAATTTTAACGTTTTTCCTTGCTACAACAAGAGATTGCTTAAGCTGCATTAATATGTAACCCATTCTATATTTCACCATGCTGCTTTATCAATTTCATAAATATATCTTCAAGCGAAGGCAACATTATATTTAAACTAAGAATTTTTAACCCATTTTTCCTAGCAAAATCTACTATAAATTCGATAACAGTAGATACTTCCACCGTATAAATCTTAATTTTACTTCCAAAAAATGAAACTTTACCTCTGGTTTATTAACAAGTTTTATGTGAGTAACAGGTTTATCAAACATAACTTCAACATATTGAAGGTCTATGCTTTGAATTCTTAATTTTTCAGGAGAATCTGTCGCAGCTATCTTTCCATGATTTATTATCGCCACTCTATTGCATAATTGATTAGCTTCCTCCATGTTATGTGTTGAAAGAAAAATTGTTTTCCCATCCTTATTATATTGTTGAATTTTTTCTCGTAAAAGCCTTGCGCTTTCAACATCAAGACCTGAAGTAGGCTCGTCAAGAAATATTATTTCAGGATCATTAATTAATGCCATGCATAACAAAAGCCTTTGCTTCATTCCTTTTGAAAAACCTCTAACAAGTTTATTTCTTGCTTCATATAATCCAAACTCCTTTAAAAGCTTAATCGCATTTTTCTCACGTTCTTTTTTAGACATTGCTATACAATTCACCAATTAACATTAGGTTTTCCCATGCTGAAAGTTCTATATAGGCATTTGAAACTTCTGGAACTACCCCAATATATTGTTTAGCTTTAATAGAATCTTTAGAAACATCATAACCAGAAACAATTGCTGAACCCCCGTCAGGCTTTAAAATACCAGTTAAAATTCTTATTGTGGTTGTTTTTCCAGCGCCATTAGGACCTAAAAAGCCGAAGATCTCGCTCTTTTTAACTTCAAAGTTTACATGGTCTACTGCCAGAAGCTCACCATAGTATTTTGTTAAATTTATTGCTTCTATCGCATTCTCCATTTTTTCACCTTTTTAATGTTTTAATGTTTTAGGGTTTCTAACCGTTTGTTAATCTTCTCTAGCTCTTTTGTTAAGGCTTCTTTGTATTCTTCTAGCATTTTTACTTCCCCTTCTACATCCATTGTTGGCCATGGGAAACCCATGGGCCAGTATTCATATCTATACTCGTGATGTGGATGATGCTTTTCCATTTCGCAACAGCAGCATCTACACATTTCCTTTTTCACCTCCTTTTTTCAAGGGTTTTTCGAAATTTTCATAATAGAAGTTTAAAAGGTCTTCAAACAGCTTTTTGCGTTTGACTATTGATGTTAATCCCATTTTTAAGGCTTCGACGCCTTTACGCCTTTACAAAACTATTATTTATTGTTGGAAACCCTGAATTTCCTGAGAAACCCGCTATTATTGTTTTAATAGCTAAAAAAGGATTCATTGTTTGCAGAAACTTTGATATTGATGCTTTAAATAAACGAAATGTAACAGCTGCTAGA
>Ga0105158_1000630_pt1 | contig 14741 bp, 19 predicted proteins | sample LHCtaG_FD_81567 | JGI IMG/M metagenome (GOLD analysis project Ga0105158, IMG submission 81567) | Hot spring microbial communities from Little Hot Creek, USA to study Microbial Dark Matter (Phase II) - LHC4sed_matched | ecosystem: Environmental > Aquatic > Thermal springs > Hot (42-90C) >...
AGGGCAGAGAATGTGGTGGAGAATAGCCCTGCCGATGGTAAATTCCATTGGAAGAACCTTGAGCTTAGGCTAAACGGAGTAATCGTGCCCGCGGAGAAGATAATAACTTTCGCCTCTGAGGGAAGAAGCGCCTTCGGCCAGGGATATGGGTATTACTCTATGGTGCCGGGAAACTGGATAAGGATTCAGCTGGATACACCGCTCAAGAGAGGAGACAAAGTATCGCTCAAGTGGGTTCCCCTTAATCTTATCCTCGTGGAAAATACGATATACTGAGGGGGAGATTCGGGTTGCAGTAGATAGCCTCTGAAAATGAGGGTTGAAACTGATAGGGGGCGAACTCCGGCTCTATCCTTCAGCACGGCTAAATACAAAAAAGCGAACACTTTAACCGATGATTTAAAAGTCTCAGCGCAAATTATTTCGAGGGCCATGTTCTCCAAGGAGACCATCGAAAAGGCAGGGTTCAAGAAAATTAAGGCCTGGTATAAGGGGGACCTGCTTCCTGTGCGGGAGGAGGTTCCAAGCGGGGAGACCATCTACTGGAAGAGGACCAAAGAGAGAACGTTTCTCATCTGTCCGAGGTGTTATAGGGAGTGAGTCACCAATGGAGCAGGAAGAAGCGTAAATACTGACGTTATCTATTTATACTTTTTTGTATACTTTTTTGGCACCTAATCCTAGCAGGGAACTTAAATGATAAGTCGTTTAGCCGAATTGTTCAAAGACGGCAAATTTGCCGAAGAAGTCCAAACAAAGCTACCTTACCTTTTCCATCTTGCTGAACTTGAACTTTCAAGGGCTGGAAAGGTAGGCATGGAGGTTGGAACTCTAAGAGAACACATCTTGATTGCGTTATTGATTTATAAGGTTTGGGGAAGAAAATGTTGAAACAGATATTCCCATAACTGAATACGCCGTTGACCTTAAATTATTTGGAGAACCATTGTCGATAAAAACAATTACGGGTAGTGGCGGTGTCAAGGCTATATGGACTGTCAACGCTAAAAAAGCTTCGGAGTTTGTGGAAAGCTACGAACCGAAATGTGATATTCTTCTCGCACAGTTACAAATGGGAAGACTACGGTGGGCTTTATCACATTCCATTAGAAGCTCAACAAGAAGTTTTTAGAAGACTTGGTACACATAAATACTTCAAACTTCCTAAGCCGGGAACAAATCCTAGGGGAGTGGAGTTCAGCAAAGATGCGTTGAGAGACCTTATGACAGATGTGGAAACCAAGAAGATACGAATATTCTGGACGCGGCCATTTGTGAAGTTTAACCCATATGAGAGATGGATTAAGCTTTGGAAAGAGAATGTTCTAAGTTTCTTTCAAAAATAGGAAAACAACTTTGTCTGGGCTAAGTATTCACTTATTCTTCTCCTTGCTTTTTCTACGTATTCTGGGTTTATGTCGATGCAAATGAAGTGTCTCCCGCTTTTTATTGCTGCTATCGCCGTCGTTCCGACTCCACAGAACGGATCTAAAACAACCTCACCGGCAAAAGTGTACAGCTGAATGCATCTGTAGGGTAACTCTACTGGGAACGGCGCAGGATGCCCAACCTTCTTGGCGGATTCTGGCGGAAACTCCCAAACGCTCTTTGTGAACTCTAGGAATTCCTCCCTTGTTATAGTGCTCTTCTTTCCCTTACATTTTCTTCCAAATTTTCCCTTTGAAAAAACGAGAATATACTCATGCGTATCCCTTAAAACTGGGTTGGAGGCTGACCTCCAGCTGCCCCAAACTGTGGAGGCTCCAGCACCAGCTCCCTTGTTCCAAATTATTTCCCCCCTCATTAGGAAACCTACTTCTAGCATGGCATCTATCACAAATTTATGATATGGAATGTAGGGTTTCCTGCCAACGTTAGCTATGTTCACACATACCCTTCCTCCATTAACCAAAACTCTATATGTTTCAGAAAAAACGTCCTTTAGCATTCCAAAGTATTCATTTAAGTCTAAATCTTCATCATACTCTTTACCCACATTGTAGGGAGGAGAGGTGACAATAAGATGGACACTTGAATCAGGGATGTTGTCCATTTTTCTAGCATCCTGACATAAAATCTTGTCAAGCACTTCAAAAGGAACAGGATTTTCAATTTCAGGCTTCCGCTCATCTAACTTTAATCCATGATATAGTCTGCTGCTGTAAAAAGGTGTGGAATCATGTCCCTCCCTTTTTGAAACGCCGAACCTACTTGTTCTTGTGCCTTTCCGCTTCAAATTAGACACCTCTATAGCTGGTTAACTTTTTGTCATTTTTTAAACCGTTGCTCTCGCGCCTCATAGTTCACCCTTCCTTGATGCCGGGTCTCCATTTTGTCCCCCCCCATTCGACGCAACTTAAGCTCCTTTTTCATTTGTTCAAACACCCTAAGAGCCTCCTTCTCATCGAGGCCCCCTTCCTCAACCCCTTCCTCAAGATAGCGAGCCGCTGCCCAAATCCCTGCCTCCAGTCCAATATCTAACGCCAAATCCATGAGAGATGGCTCTAGCTCTTTTACTTTTCTCTCCACCTCACGGTTATGCTCCAACGCAACTTCCAACCTCCTCTGAATATTCTTCATTTTTTCTTCCATCTCCTTTTTTACCTCCTCGATATTCCCGGTCTCGAAGATCAGGATAGTGTGCTCGCCCCTCTTGTATTGCTCCGCCAGCTCTTCCTCGCTGTGCCTCCGGTAGGCCCTGGTCAGATATTCCTCGTGGCCCATCATAGCCTCTACCATGTCTACTGGTATAGCCGTAGCTATTCTTGTTCTGAAGAACTTCCTAAGAACGTGGGGGTGGAAAACCCTCCTTTCTGTGCTGGGGTCTGTCTCGTCGAGCTTAGCCTTCCCCACGGCGTTGTCCCAAACGGAGCGGGCGTTGGTTTCGGTGAAGGGGAATAGCCTATCATCCTCGGGGGTCTTCTTGTGTCGCTTGCTCCTCTTCACCGCCAAACCCAGATACTGGTCCCTGACCTTGAGTATTCTTGAACCGCTTCCTTTGCCTCTCGGGATATGAAAGCCACCCTTGGAACCCTCGTCTTGGTGTATTCGGCTCTGATGCGGATTCTGGGGGGTCTTTTTCCAACTCGACATCCCTCACCTTCACCTGCACAAGCTCCCCTATCCGCATGCCGGATGAGGCTAGGCACAGGAAGAAAGCCCTCACCTTGAGGTCCATGTGGGAGAGTATGCTCCTCAACTCGCCGGGAGATGGAGCTTTGTCCTGGGTCCACGACCTTGCCGGGCCCAGCCGCCTGTTTAGGGTTTTCTAGAACTTTGCTGGAAGTTCTATGTCGTTTTCCATCAGCCAACATCTCACCACCGACTGGCACTGCCTCAAAGTCAAACCTGGAACTTTCTTCTCCTTCTGGGAAGCAAAGAAGTCCTGGAGGTCCTTCTCGACCATCTCCCTCAGATATCGGGTAGCCACCGCTTCTAGGTCCTCCACCTGTTCGTAGAAGTGGGAGAGGTATCTCTTCAAAAGCGAGCGGTAGGCCTTCCGCGTGCTCTTCTCCAGCATGGTGAGGAAGGCTAGGGGGCCTGTCGAGGTGCTGGCGCTGGTTGCGGTTGGGGCCATGTTCTCTCCTTTTAGGAGCCTGCCTATAGGTTTATAAAGATTATCCTTAACTTTACTTTTTTGCTTTAAAAATGGCAGAAGCTTTTAAGAGTCTTATGTCTCTTAAAAAATAAAAGATTAATGAAGCACATTACGAGTAAAAAATAAACGGTTGAGCCGAAAAAGTACTAGTAAATTTATGTTTAAATCTTCTCCGCTGCACCATTAACCGGTAAATTACTCGGGGGGGCCTTCTCATTTCGAATCGAGTTTAGAGAGTTGCTTTCCAGGGTGCTTGAGAAGGACGATTCTTGTGAGTTCTATCAGGATGTGTCGAGGCTAGTATGTTCCAAGTTGCTACTCCAGTAAGGTTTTTTTATGTAGTTATAAGCGCTTAGAGCCGCTACGACGCCTTCTCCTATGGCGGCTGAAATGCGCATGACTCCTCCCGTCACGTCTCCGGCGGCGAATATTCCGGGAATGCTAGTTTCCTGTCTTTTGTTTACTAAAACTTCGCCTTTCTCCGAGAGCTTCACACCTAGACGCTCAAGCAGATCTGTTTCGGGCGTGTGTCCTACACAGAAAATGACCTCATCGGCTTTTATGGCGCGTTTCTCCCCTGTCTTGCAGTTTAGCACGACAACTTCTTCCACACATTCTTCTCCTCTTACTTCTTCAACGACGGAGTTGTAGAGAAACTCAACTCTACCCGTCAACTTTTCTACGGCGGACTCGTCAGCCCGCAATGTCCCGCGCCTGTGGACGAGCACAACGGAAGCGGCGACTTCGCTGGCTCTAAGAGCTGACTCGACAGCAGTTTCTCCCCCGCCCACGACAACGACCTTCTTTCCCTTAACCTCAGAGGCATCTTCCAGCAGGTATCTTACCCCTTTTCCCTTAAACTTGTCTTCTCCTTTAACCCCCACGTGGGTAAGGGGCTGGACGCCGAACGCTATTATGACTGCCTTAGATTGATATTCTTCCCCTTTTTCATCTCTCACTAAGAAGAATCCTTCCTTGGTGCTACTGACGGCGACAACTCTCGAATTGCATTTAACCTCAGCCCCAAACTTTTTGGCGTGACGTTCGAGGGCTTGCCCTATCTTGAGTCCTGTTGCCCCATCGGGGAGCCCGATAAAATCATCTACCACTTTATCCGCGTAGAGGAGAGCGGGCTTTCCCCCAGCTGTTGGAGCGGCTTCAAGCACTAGAGTTTTAAGTTTCCTTCTAGCCGCAAAGGTTGCAGCTGCAAGTCCGGCAGGACCTGCCCCGATCACTACGACGTCAAACAAATCTCGTCCTCCACGCTTCAAGGTGACCTTTTAGCGATGACGTAATAACGTCTAATAAACATTATTGTGCCTCAAGGAAGATGTAGTTATGTTGGTGGGCATATGAGCTTAGTGGTGGTTGTTGTGGTGGAGGAGGGGGCAAGGTATCTTCTTGTGGAGGAGAGGGATGGTTTCTGGGCTCTTCCCGGAGGAAAGGTTAGAATCGGGGAGGATCTTATCGAGGCTGCAAGACGTGAGGTGAGAGAGGAAACTGGGTATGACGTGGAGGTGCAGGGGGTGGTATGCATCTATCAGCAAGTAGATGATCCGGTGGCGCCTGTAGTATTCTGCTTTAAGGGAAAGGTGAAGGATAAAGTCGGGGAGGGATCACTTAAATGTGATTGGATCACTGAAAAAGAGGTTGGAGAAAGAGCAGGATACCCTGAGACGCTCAGGCTGGTTAGGCTCTCGAAAAAATGGAGAGAAATCAAGAAGCATGAAGACTTAAAGGTATACCTGTAGCCATCCTCTAAAGCACCACATGTACACCTAGAACGCTGTTGAAGGCAGGAACGTTGAAAAAGAGTCCCCTTATAAGGGAGCTCCTAAACTTTATAACAATTCGAATACAATTCTTTTATCAGGTAATCTCTTCCAGAATTAAAACATTTTCTTGGTGATTTTTGGAAAAGTAGGTGAAAAGGTGGCACAAGAGGAATATGTTTTCAAGATTGTCGTTATCGGAGACGGTGGTGTTGGAAAAACAAGTCTTATCTTAGTTCTTACTGAAAATAGATTTCCAACGGATTACCGTCCAACTCTAGGAGCTGATTTTGCCTCTTACAAAATTGATCTGGACGATAAGCTTGTCACACTGCAACTTTGGGATCTGGGAGGACAGCCAAGTTTTGCCCACCTTCGCTCGTTTTTCTACACTGAAGCAAAGGGGGGAGTAATAGTCTTCGATCTAACGAATATGAAAAGTTTTGAGAACATTGAAAAGTGGTATAATGAGCTCACAAGCACATGTGGCAAGATACCGATAATCTTGATAGGGAACAAGCATGACTTGATTAGTGAGCGGAGGGTTCCAAGGTATGAAGCAGAACAAGTAGCTAGAAAGCTTGGCGCACTCTATTTTGAGACGAGCGCAAAGACGAGGTACATGGTTGACGAGTCCTTCAAGGCCGTAGCTAGACTCATCTTAGGGATCAGGGAAGAAGAGAAGGTGAAGATGGTTCCGTTAAGGTTGACGCCGGAACTAAGAAAGCGCCTCATGGAAGTCATAGACGAAAGCGAGGACTACGCGGTTAACTTGCTGAGAGACCTCATATCCGCCCAGTCGCTTAACCCTCCAGGGTACGAACGAAGCTCCGCTGAAATAGTATTGGGGGAGCTATATAGGATAGGAGCCCAAACGGAAATTTACGAGAAAAAGGAGGGGCGAACCAACGTTATAGGAAGACTGGGAGAGGGTGAGCCAACTGTGATGCTGTCGGCTCATCTTGACGTCGTTGCACCGGGGGACGGGTGGATTTATCCACCTTTTAGAGCAACAGTGAAGGATGGATATGTAATAGGAAGAGGAAGCGTGGACGCTAAGGGTTCTCTGACTGCCATGTTGCTCGCTTTACGCGCTATCAAAAAGCTAAACCTGCAACTCGACGGCACAGTACTGCTTGCAGCAACAGCTGACGAGGAAGCAGCCGGAGAACTCGGAATAAAATTTCTCTTGAGGGAGGGAAAAATAAAGGCGGACTACGCCATAGTCGGAGGAAGCACGAGAAGCAGAGATATATGCATCGCGGAAAGAGGCTTGATCTGGTTTAAGGTCATCTGCAGAGGCTACTCCGCCCCCGCCCATGCGTCCCCCTTGCAGGGGGGAGTAAATGCCGTGCAGGCATTAATAAAGCTTTTGGGGAAAATATCCGAGGTTAAGTTTGACGTGCCACCTCACCCTCTCATGGGAGAAGTAACCTTGAACATAGGAACAATTCAGGGAGGCATAGGGGTAAACATCGTGCCCGATAAGGCTGAGGCCACGATAGACGTAAGGTACAATCCAGCTATAAGCGAGGAGGAAATAATTTCCCGTTTAACAGAGATCGTAAGAGAAACAGAAGAGGAGGTTAAAGGAGTCGAAATATCACTCGACGTAATTCTTTCAGAGCCACCGACGGAGATGCCCCAAAACCACTTCCTAATACAGGCTTTAAAAAAGAACGTGAATGAGATAACCGGAGAAGAGGCTAGGCTCATAGGTGAAATGGAAGCCTCATCGACTAAGATCTGCATACTAAACGGGATCCCGGCAGTCTCTTTCGGGCCAGGTGAAAGAGAACAAAAACACAAACCAAACGAAAAGGTATCAATAAAGGAAATACTGGAAGCCGCCAAGATAATCGCCCTAACAGTGCTGGACTTGCTATCACAAGCCAAACAACAGCCTCGAATACAAAACCAGAAAATACGAGTCTAAAAATGACAAAACAGCTTAAGGAGAAGGCGGCAGCCAATAAATCGCAGCAATTCCTCAGAAAACGTTTTTATACCGAACGGTTTTCCTTAAGGATTGAAGCCCCGGAAGCCGCCCCGGTACCTCGACTGCGGGAGAGCTCAGCCTGGTTAGAGCGTCTCACTGGTAATGAGAAGGTCCCGGGTTCAAAGCCCGGCCGGGGCTCCATCTACCAATTATATTAGCTTAAGTTTTTAGTCCCTTCCTTTTTGGACGATTAACCTTAAGTTTCATGTCTTTTTTACTGACGTGAAGCTATTTATATTAAGAAAGGATGGTAGCGACAGATTTATTTCAGGACCATTGTTAGGAGGCTTTCGTGGAGGAGGTTTTAATGAGGCTGGAGGACGAAAAAAAGGCGGCGGCGCTTGCTGCTGTTAAGCGCGTTAGGGACGGCATGGTTCTAGGCATTGGTTCGGGGTCAACTGTCGCAATATTCGTAGAAGCTCTGGCGTCTCTAGTGAGAGAAAAGGAGGTGGAGGTAATCTGTGTTCCGACGTCTTATCAGTCGGCGATACTGCTGGCAAGCCATGGTATACCCTTGACGTCCCTCACGGAACACCCCACCTTGGATTTAACCGTGGATGGGGCGGACGAGATAGACCCGAACCTGAACTTGATTAAGGGCATGGGAGGGGCACTGACACAGGAGAAAATAGTGGCAGCTTCCTCAAAGGAAATGGTGGTTATAGCCGACAGCTCGAAGCTCGTGGAAGTCCTCGGTGTAAAAACACCGATCCCAGTTGAAGTTATACCGATGGCTTGGAAAACCGTCGCGGAGAAACTGGCGAAGCTTGGATCCAAAGTTGAGCTGCGCCATGGAAGCGGAAAAGTTGGACCGGTAGTGACCGATAACGGGAACTTTATACTGGATGCAAAGTTTCCCCGCGTAGACCAGCCTAAAACTCTGGAAGAAAAAATAAACAACATACCAGGCGTGGTCGAAAACGGGCTCTTTGTCGAGATGGCGAAAATAGCATATGTAGGACAAGGCAAAACATTAGAAAGGAAGCAGTTCTAAGAAACATAAAAAGGACATAAAAAATAATTAATAGGGAAGTTAAATTTTTGTTTACCGTGGATACTAAACGGTTGGTAATATGTAAAGCCGTTAATGGTGTTTAGGAGGGAGAGAAAGAAAGAGGGAAAAGCATGGCGGCGGACTATGCTTACTTGTTTAAGGTGGTAATAGTTGGAGACGGGGGCGTCGGTAAAACTTCCATAACAAGGCGTTTCAGTGAGGGCGTGTTTTCAGAAAGCTACAAGATGACTGTTGGAGTCGACTTTGCCGTGAAGAGCATTGAAGTTGATACGCCTTTTGGCCGCGCTGTTGTCAAGTTTCAGGTCTGGGATCAGTCGGGACAGGACAGGTTTAGTCACATTAGACCTCTGTATTATCGGGGGTCTGTTGGGGGCCTCTGCGTTTACGACGTGACTAATTTGAAGAGCTTCGAAAGATTACCCTTCTGGATTGAGGAGGTTAGAGCGCACTGTGGCAATGTACCGCTGATTTTAATCGGAAACAAGCATGACATGCCCCGAAGCGTTCCCCTTGAGGACGCGCTCGAGTTCGCAATTAAGCATAACCTGCTTTACTTTGAAACTAGCGCTAAGACGGGTATGAATGTTAATGAGGCATTCACCGACCTAGCTAGAATGATCATTATTGGACGAAGTGCTCAGGCGGTTTAAAAGGGGAAAAATTTAAGTTTCGAGGGTTTTTCGTAGTGGTGGTGGTTGAGTTGAAGAAGTATTCCTGTTCATTTTGTGGTGGAGAAATTAGTCCTGGTACGGGCATTAGCTATGTGAGACATGATGGTGTCGTACTAAGGTTCTGCTCCAGTAAATGTCGTAAAAATGCGCTCAACCTTGGGAGGAAGCCGAGGAAGCTTAAGTGGACTGAGTTTTACGAAAAGAAAGGATGAATACTTGGTTTTTATGGTAGTAGGCAGTTCTGAATTATCGCTTCGGTGAGGCTGAATATGTGGTGGGGGAGAGCGCTGGGGTTTTCCTCTGTCAGGAGCCATTTTATTAGGGCATATGCGTGTTCGACATCGACCTTTCCTTCTGCTAGGTTTTTGCAAGTTTCCCTGAGTTTCTTCGTGTGATCCTTGGTGAAACGTTGAAGGTTAATGTATTCCTCTGCCTTTTCCTGCCCGTCTTCTTCTAAACCTGCCTGAGTTGACCAGAGGGCAAGTTCTCTCTCCGCGGTTGCAGGGGAGTCTGAGGCATGTGCCACATTTATGCCACCCCATATTCCATATTTCCCTCTAATCGTCTCCGGATCCGCTTTATGGGCTAATGTTGCCCCGAGAAGGCGTCTCACTCCCAGTATTACGTCTTCCCCTTCCACTTTCAACGCCACGACTGGAGCGGCTTTAATGTACGACACAAGCCAGTTGAAGAAAGGCTTTCCCGCATGTTCCTCGTAGTGTTTTTCCGCAAGCTCATCAGTTACTTTAACCAATTTAAAGGATGTCACTTCATACCCTTGATCCAGTATAGCCTTGAGAGCATATGCTCCGACGAAGCCTCTTATTGTTGCGTCGGGCTTCAGTATTACGAGGGTTGCTTCCATTCTAAGTCACTCTAGAGGGTTGATCTTGACCTCAACAGTGCTGCTGAGCCTTTTTAGTCTTTCTTCAACCTCGGATAATGGTGTCTTGCTTCCCGTACAGTCCACTATGAAGTATGCATCAGCCATACCTGTAGCACCTGGAGGGATCACCGTTGTTTGTATGTTTATGTTCATTTTTCCGAGTTCTGTGGCTATTTCGCCTAAGGCTCCAGGCTTATCTAGCATTTTCACTCTTATTTCTGCTAGCATTCGCTCTTCTTTGATTATTGGGTAAGCCACAAAGTTCATCTTGCTAACGTCTGCCACGATCAGAAGACGGGTCCCTTCCTTGATTTTGAGCGATGAAGCCACACTTGAGGGGAGAGTGAAGGAGTTATTCTTTCCAACATGAATAAACTCCGTTATGAATGGCTTTTTCTGGCTCAAAGCCTAGTTCCTCCTCTCTTCCGTTAAGCACTGCATACTCAATGAGTAGATTACATGAATATTTAAAAGTGTTCTTCCAAGAGGTTTGAATCGAGAAGTGCTCCGGTGTCTTTGATGAAGATTATGGTTGCGGGAATAGTCGAGTTAAGCCTCATGGATTACCCTAGTAGCCCAGCTTTAGTGATTTTTGTTCCGGGATGTCCCTTTCGTTGTCCAATGTGTCAGAATTGGTCTATACTCGAAGCTAAGCCTGAGCACGAGAAGGAGCTTGACGAGTTTCTTTCCAAGGTTAGGGTGGCGCTGGACACGGTGGATGCAGTTAAGGTTTCTGGGGGTGAGCCCACCCTTTATCCAGAGTTCCTGCTTAGGCTTTCAGAGTTCTGTAGGGATCATGGGCTACTTTTCGGGTTTGACACCAACGGTTATTTTCCGGATGTCGTAAAGGCTCTTTTAGGACGCGTCAACCTTGTTTCGGTGGATGTAAAGGCAGCATTTAATGATCCCGTCCTCTACAGTAGAATTATAGGGATCGATAAGGGGATGGAGGCCATAAATAGGCTGAAGGAAACTTTGAGGATGCTTTTCTTGAGTAACGTCTACGTGGACGTTAGAACCACGCTTATCCCGACAGTCAACGACGGAGAAGGATGCATGAAAAACATTGGTGAAAGCCTCACTAGGCTGGGATATGTGGATAAGGCGCTAAAGGGGGAGGCAAGCTACACGTTACAGGAGCTTGAGCCGAGCTTAGCATGGAAGGAGGAGGTGAAAAGGCTGAGGCGGCCTACGCTTGAGGAAATGATAAAGGCTGGTGAGTCGGTTGGATTGCCTAGGGTATACATTAGGAAGGCTGATGTTGGATTTATGATTGGGCTCGAGGAACTGAAAAAGCGGGAAGCAAGAAAGGTGGATTTAATCTAGTGCATTTGAAACATGAGCTCGACCGCTACTCTGGCAGCGGTAAATGCGGTGAAGCTGCCTGAGGGCACTACTTCCACGACGTCTCCGCCAACGACGTTGTGGCATTCCTCTAGTAGGCTGATGAGCTCTGTCGTGGTTAAGCCTCCTGGCTCAGGGTTTCCAACTTCGGGTGCAAATGCTGGGTCTAGAACGTCCACGTCAACGGTCACGTATAATTTCCCATGCTTCTCTTGAAATTCTCTTATGCGATCCACAGCGTAACTTGGGGAAAGGTGAACCTCATGTGCCGGCACCAAGGCAATGCCGTTTTCCTCGGCATACTCATATTCCTCCTTTGAGCACGCTCTAACTCCCACTTGAAGAATCGGGATTCCTGCTTCATGCATTCTTCTGGCAACAGTTGCGTGGCATATTCTTTGACATTCGTAATCATCTCTTAAATCCATGTGGGCGTCGAACTGTATCACTCCAACTTCGCTGAAGCACTTGGCTACGCCCAGCGTTAAAGTGTGTTCTCCACCCAAAACGAGGGGCTTTTTACCTTCGTCAATAACTTCAGAGACAACTGCCTTTAGCCGCTGGAGGGTTTGGTGCACGTCCCCCGGAACCACATCTAGGTCGCCAAGGTCGCAGAAGCGAAGAGAGCAAGCATCAGCCATGCGCCTAAGACTGAAGCTCTCCATGTTCCAAGAAGCATCTCTTAAAGCTGATGGAGCAAACCTGGCGCCCGGCTTATACGTACTAGTAGCATCGAAGGGGACACCTATTATTACTACTAATGCTTCGCTGTAAGGCTTGGAGCAACCTAAGAAGATCTCTTTGGCGGTTAAGTAGAGTTTCTTGTATCCCATTTCTCATCCTCCAAAAAGAAATCTTATGAAGTTATACGTGTTTGGAACAGCATCCCCCGACCTTACAAGGTTATTCCACTTTTCAACTAGCACGCAGTACTGCTTCCACTCTTTTTCCAGTAGTGCCATTTCTTCGAGAACTTTTTCGAAGTTGAACTTGTTACCCCTACCAATACCATTACAGATGAAGAGAGCATCCGAGTTAAGCTTAAACTTACGTCCTCCAAGCCAAAGGAAGGGAAATGCCCTGCAGTTTAACGGTCTAGCAGGATACACTTTGCACTCCCCGTCGTTAAAGATGCAGCGCCCATTTTTTTCTTTAAGGGCTAAGACCATCTCCTGTCCCCTGTCGCCTATGAACCTCGGGATGCCGATGTAAGTGTGAGCCACATTGTGAGGGACGATCACGCCCGCCAAGAAGCTATGGGGAGGGGCACCATAAAGGTTAACTATTCTATTAGCATCCGAATCTGTCACACAAACGGTATAAGTCGAGCAGCATAAACCACATTTCTGACACTCAAAGTGTCTAGGTCTAAGCGCTACTCTTAAAGCTCTGACCAGAACGCTTGGATTAAACTTAGCCTTCAAGCTATCATCCACTAAACGCATTTAAAACCTATGGACATGTAACAATTAATACGAAGGTTCCTCTTATAAAGATTGGAGGGCTCCTTATTGAAGATCATGACAAGCATGGAGACACGAATAGCTGACTTGAACGCTGAGTTCCTGGGCGTCCCCCATCTTCTTCTCATGGAAAACGCTGGTAGAAGCGTTGCGGATGCAGTCTCTAAGAGAATGAACGTTGAAGGGAAGCGGGTTGCCGTCTTCTGCGGCCTAGGTGACAATGGAGGGGATGGCCTAGTCGCGGCAAGACACCTCGCATCCCTCGGAGCCAAAGTAACAGTGATTCTCGTTGGCGATGAGGAAAACATCAGAACAGATGAAGCTAAGCTTAACTGGAACGCGGTTAAGGCGATGTTCACTGTTGAAAAAATAGTGGTGAGGGACTCCAGTGACGTAAAGAAGCTCGAGGGGGAGCTGAGTAAAATGGATGTTATCGTTGACGCATTGCTCGGAACAGGAGTGAGAGGCGAGGTGAGAGAGCCCATAGCCTCAGTAATAGACCTGATCAACAGGATTAAGGGTTTCAAGGTTTCCGTGGACGTTCCATCAGGAATAAACCCTGACACAGGTGAAGTTGGAGGGAGAGCGGTTAAAGCAGACGTAACTGTTTGTCTTCACTCGCTTAAACCCGCCCTCTCCACTTCTCCATTTACGGGCGAGCTGGAGGTTTACCCGATAGGAATACCCCCGGAAGCAGAGATCATAGTTGGCCCCGGAGACCTAGAGGCTGCCAAGATAACCCGCAGAGCCGAGTCCTACAAGGGAGAGCACGGACGGGTCCTCGTTGTCGGAGGAGGGATAAATTATTCGGGAGCTCCAGCTCTAACCGCACTAGCAGCGCTAGCAACTGGAGTAGACATAGTTATTGTGGCTGCACCGTCAAGTGTTGCGAATGTTATACGCTCCTACTCTCCAAATTTAATAGTTAATCCTCTCCCTGGAGAAACTTACAGTCCGGAATCTGTGGAGAAAGTCGAATCAATCATGAAGCGGGTGACGGCCCTAGCTATAGGGCCTGGCCTCGGTCTCGAAGATGAAACATTTAATGCGGTTATAGAGACATTGGAACTCGCAAGAAAAAGTAGGATCCCGACCGTCGTCGATGCGGATGCACTTAAAGCCATCGCTAAGAAGCCGGACTCCGTCGCAGACGGCAACATGGTGCTAACCCCTCATCAAGGTGAATTCCTCGCCATAACAGGAGAAAAACTCCCCGGCAAATCATTAAGGGAAAAAATGGAGTTGGTGAAGGAATGGAGCAAGCGGCTTAGAGCAACAATACTGCTAAAGGCACATTGGGATGTTATATCAAACGGGGAAAAGGTAAAGGTTAACATTACAGGAAACCCTGGAATGACTGTGGGTGGAACAGGAGATGTGCTTACTGGGTGTTGCGCCGCCATTCTTTCATGGGGAAAGGACGCGTTCACGGCCGCCGCAGCAGCCGCCTTCATAAATGGGAGAGCTGGAGACCTAGCAGTTCAACAAAAAGGATACCATATAACAGCAACAGACGTAATAAACCACATACCCCAAGCAATGGGCGATACAGAGAAACAGGCGAAGCACGTCACAATGTAACTTACCGTTTGATGTGGAACACAAACCTAAATTCACAGGTTCGCAGGTTTTCTTGAAAAATTGCTTCTCGAACCTTTAACGTGACCAGGGAGGCTGCAAGACACGGTATGAGAAAAGTTTTTAATGGTGCTTTTTAATGGATGAAGAAGGAGGTTTAACGAGATGAGCACACAGCAAGATACCGCAACTCCGGCTGAAGTAATAGCTATCGTTGACAGGACGGGAATCTATGGGGAGATAATTCAATGTCGTGTTCGTATACTTGAAGGACCGGATAGGGGCAGAATACTCACTAGGAACGTGCGTGGGCCAGTCAGAGTGGGAGATATCGTCTTGTTAAGAGAAACCGAGCGTGAGGCCCGTAAGATAAAGCCTCGCTGATGCGCCCCTAGTTTTTACAAATGTTATTCCA
>Ga0105158_1000632_pt1 | contig 14723 bp, 15 predicted proteins | sample LHCtaG_FD_81567 | JGI IMG/M metagenome (GOLD analysis project Ga0105158, IMG submission 81567) | Hot spring microbial communities from Little Hot Creek, USA to study Microbial Dark Matter (Phase II) - LHC4sed_matched | ecosystem: Environmental > Aquatic > Thermal springs > Hot (42-90C) >...
AACGAAAACCTATTACGCCTAAACAACCCACTATTATGGAGGGCTTTGAGGAGCCGCCTAATGGAGATCACCTCCCAAAAGCGGCTTCCCAAAGCTCCCCTAAAAACATAACTTGACAGTATCCATTCTTCTCGCTGTGCATGAGAATTTTAGCCTTCACATGGGTATTTAGAAAACAATTATTTTTTAGAGATACTTAATTTTAATGGTATTTATCATGGATGTTCTTGAAGCTATTAAAAAGAGGCGTTCGGCTCGGGCGTACGAGCCCACATCTGTTCCTATGGAGAAGTTGGAGAGAATTTTGGAGGCTGCTAGACTTGCGCCTTCGGCGGGAAATGTTCAGCCATGGCACTTTATAGTTGTGACGGATGCTGATAAGAGGAGGAGGCTTGCCAAATCTCCTTTTGCAGGCTTTCTGAAGGAGGCGCCTGTCGTCATTGTGGGCTGCGGGAACCAAAAGGCCTCTCCAAGATGGTTTATGGTTGATGTTGCCATAGCTATGCAGAACATGGTTTTAGCAGCAACAGCTGAGGGGCTTGGAACATGCTGGGTTGGAAGCTTTGATGAGGATGAGGTTAGAGAAATGCTTAAGATACCGAGCGATTATCGCGTAGTAGCCCTACTAGCTCTAGGATACCCACGCAGAAAACTCGATCTCCAGGGCGAAATACTCCATTTAATTAGGAGACGTAAAAAGATGGAGGAAATAGTCAGCTTCGAAGAATTCGAGAAGAAAACTGGTTAGCTTACAACACGAATTAGAAGATGATAAAAATAAACATGTTAAATTAAATTCGCCCTCCAGTGGTTATTTATAGTCTCTATCAAGTCAAATCTGCCCATCCACATACTTTCTTTAATAGTGATATGAAGTATTTGTAGTTCTCTAGAGGTACATCTGGTGGAACTGCGTGATCAACCCCCGGGAAATATCCCTTCCTCTTAACGAGAGGCGGAACCTTTCGCATAACCTCATTTTCTATAGACGCTTTATCTTTAGCTAGTTCCCTCTTATCTATTCCGCCGCTCATGACTAGGTTTGGATATTTTCTCCCAAGTTTAATCACATCCATGCCAGCGGCAACCTCACATGGTTTTATCCAGTTTATTCCAAACTCAAGCCAAATGGGTATTAAAGGCTCCACATTTCCATCGCTATCCACGCCTATTACCTTTACATCATGCTCACGAAAGAACCTCACTATATCCCTATATGCTGGACCCATATATTTCCTTACGGCTTCAGGCCCTACCATAGGACCCTTCTTATACGCCATATCTTCCGACATAATCACATAGTCTATATTCAAATCTTCTAACGCTCTGCGCAAAACTTCTATATGAAACTCTGCGCAGAAATCCATAATCTCCCTTATAAACTCGGGATCCTTATAGATGCCTATCATTATACCCTTCAAACCAACCATATCTCTAGTCCACCAGAATGGACCCCTAATAGTCACGCCCAAAGGGTAGTCTCTCTTACAAAAATCTCTAGCAATCGCATCCCAGTTTTTTGGATACCTCCTAGGATCCTTAGGATCATAACGCTTCTTAATCTCCAAGAAATCCCTTCTGGTCTTCACTGGAAAATCCATGAAAACTCTCGTTGCAAAACCACTCCACCCATTTTTCCAGTCATCCTGGAAGCCCATCTGCATGATACCTAAGCTATCAACCCAAACGCGATATCGCTCATCCTCCCTAAGAATCTTATATTCAAGGGGCGGGATTGGCCCTATGTTTATAGCTAAGGGATTAGGCTCCCACTTAAAGCCCTCATTTGGGAAAGATGCTATATTAACGTATTTAATACTGCACATTTCAGCATCGAGATACTTTGCTATAGTCTGGTTCTCCGGCAGCCCCTGTTTAATCCAGCTCCTTCTAGTAGCAGGTCTAACCTCCTCAACCTCAAAAGGTATCTTATCGGGATTTCCGAACAAAGCAACTTCAAGAAATCTCTCCCTAGCATTCAACACCATCACGCTCATGATGTAATTAGATAATTTAGTTGCATTTTTCCTAATTTATTTCATCAACTTTACTTCTCAAAAATTCTCTAAAGAAGTTCTTTACTATCCACCGGGAGATACCAACGCTGAACAAACCTCTCTAACTACTTATATCTCTTTTACCTCTCCTCTAAGGAACTTTCATTTCTTTCGTCTAATTTAAATACCTCCTAAAAAATAGATTTATTCGAGAAAAATGTATAGGGATGAAACTGAGAAAAAGCGTTATTTGAGTATTGAAGAGATTCCCGGCGTAACCCCTTCAATAGCGGAGAAATTGCGTGAATTAGGCTTTAACACTGTTGAATCGTTAGCAATGGCCACCATACGTGAGCTTGAGCAGGCGGGCATAAGTGATAAAAAAGCATTTGAAATAATTAATGCCGCAAGATCCTCAATAACATTATCATTCATACGCGCAGATGAGCTGCTTGAAAGGCGTCAGGAAGTGCTCCGTTTAACCACCGGAAGCAAGAAACTCGATGAACTTTTGGGGGGTGGTCTTGAAACCCAGACTATAACGGAATTTTATGGCGAGTATGGTTCAGGTAAGAGTCAAATTGCCCATCAGGCATGCGTCAATGTTCAGCTGCCCCCCGAAAAGGGAGGTTTAGGTGGCGGAGCCCTCTATATAGATACGGAGAACACCTTTAGGCCTGAGCGGATAGTTCAGATGGCCAAGTTTAAGGGGCTAGATCCGCAGAAGGTTGTTAAGAATATTATTTGGGCTGAGGCTTACACGTCTGATCATCAAATGTTCCTGCTTGAGAACGCTGATAAAGTGATAAAGGAAAATAATATCCGGTTAATAGTGATCGATTCATTAACGGCTCACTTTAGAAGCGAGTACATTGGGCGCGAAAACTTAGCTTTGAGGCAGCAGAAGCTTAATCAACATATGCATAAATTGATTAGGTTGGCAAGAGCCTTTAATGCCGTTGCTCTAGTAACCAATCAAGTTATGTCCAGTCCAGAAGTCTTCTTCTCTGAAACAGTCCGCCCAATAGGCGGGCATATAGTTGCCCACACAAGCCACACACGAGTCTTCCTTAGAAAGAGCGCTAAGGGCCCTGTGAGAATAGCTCGTCTAGTTTCAAGTCCCTATCTCCCAGAGGGTGAATGCCTATTCAAAATAACTGAGAATGGTATAGAAGATGTCAGTGAAGAGGATAGAGCGGGCTGGGAATAGGATACCAGTGCCCGCTGCGCTCTTAAATTCTTTCTTCCAGCACATATCGGATAGAAGGTTTACTGAAGCTGAAAAGTGTCTGCAAGAAATAGATGAAAAAATTAGGGAGAAAGATTATAATGATTTTAAGCGCGGTTTCATACAAGCGCTTAAGGGCATACTTATAATGCTTCGGTCGAATGATCAAAGCACTTTTCTTAACAATCTTGACCTAAGCAATATCGAGAACCTAAAAAAATATTATGGTGAATTCTCGTCAAATGCTAATAACGGGCTGCATGCCAATTACGATAGAGGGTATTTCTCGGCTCTAGCAGAATATGTGCTCTTCGCAATTAAGCGCGCTCAATCAAGGGAAGAAAAGTCGCCTAAAAATTAATATGGGTAAAGCGTGTATAAGAGCGCCCAGAAAAAGATCCAGGATGAAATGTATATGCTGAGACCCGTTTTAGTTATATCTGATAGTTTGCTAACCTTTGCAATAAATATTTGTCTCAAGATTTTATCACTTATAAGGTAAATCGCTATGCCCAGCATTATTCCACTAAGTACATTATTAACTTTTAAGATCATACATACAATAGCGGTTAAGGCGCCTAGAGCCAATTTTATCCAGTAAATAATATTTAAAGGCTCCATTTAGCATCTACCTTTTGGTGATTGCTTGAGGAAAGAGATTAGCAGCCTCGATTTAGCGGTAATAGTTTCGGAGCTTAATGATTTCATAGTGGGCTCCCGAATAGGTAAAGTTTATCAAATAAATCATAAAATCTTGCTCTTAAAGCTTCATGGTTCTGGGGGGGAGAGACAGCAACTTTTAATAGAGACTGGTAGAAGAATTCACTTAACTTCCTATGAATTTGAGAAGCCTAAGAAGCCGCCAAGCTTTTGTATGGCTCTTAGAAAATATTTAGAGGGCGGAATTATCGAAAAAATCACCCAATATGATTTTGAGAGGATCGTTGAAATTTCTATTAAGCGTGGAGACCATAAATATCGTCTAATAGTCGAACTCTTTGAAAGGGGAAATATTATACTTGTGGATTCAGAAAACAAGATTCTACATGCATTAACATATAGAAGAATGAGAGATAGGAATATTCTACGCGGTGAAGAATTTAAGTATCCTCCAAAAAGGGGAGTCGACTTAAAGCATGTAAGCCAAGATGATATCCAAAAAATAAGGGACTTTAGGCAACTAGAGGTTGTTAAGGCTTTAACAAAACTTCTGGGCATAGGAGGCTTTTATACTGAAGAAATTCTTCTAAGATCCGGAATAGACAAGAATAAACAATGTTCCTCAATTAGTGTTGAAGAATTAAACATCATATATAATGCTACTGTGGATTTAATATCGAAAATCGAGGCTAAAAATTACAGGCCATGTATCTTTATTGATGAGAGAGGCGAATGGATTGACGTTGCCCCGTTTCCCCTAAAGAAATACTCTAATCTCCACACGGTTGAGATGGATACATTTAACAAGGCTCTCGATGAATATTATGTAAGAGCATCGGTTAAGCTGAGCGCTAAGCAGGTTGAAGAGGAATCTAGGCAGGAACTAGCATCCCTAGAAAGAATCCTTGAGGATCAAAAAAATAAACTATGCGAGTTAAAGGATAAAGCTAACCTTTACCGTAGAATTGGTGACATAATATTTAGCCACCTCTATGAGATTGATGCCCTAATAGATAGGATTATGGGCGAGAAAAGGGAAGGTAAAGATTGGGACGAGATTGAAAACATGCTGATTGAAGAAAAAGAGAAATCCATTAATTCCTCAACATATTTTGTATCCATTAACGCGGGGAAATTATCCCTTAAAGTTTCAGTTGATGGGCAAATATTTGATCTAAACCTTAAGAGGAACGCTCAGCAGAATGCAGCGGAATACTATGAGATGGCTAAGAGGGCTGAGGATAAAATTAGCGGAATAGAGAAAGCAATTGAGCAGACAATTGCAAAGATTGAGGCGGTTAAAGCTGTGACTCGCAAAAAGATGGAGACTATATTCAAACTAGCGCCGCCTAAAAGGAAAAAGGAGTGGTATGAGAAATTCCGCTGGTTTTTCTCCTCTGAGGGTTTTCTTGTTATAGGTGGGAGAGATGCGTTAACAAATGAAACCATAATTCGCAGATACATGGAGGATCATGACGTAGTTCTTCACGCTGATATTCCAGGCTCACCCTTCGTTGTAATTAAAACTTATGGGAAAGAACCAACGGATAAAACGATCTTTGAGGCTGCTCAGTTTACCGCCTCATATTCACGGGCATGGAGGGAGCAGATTGGGGCAATAGATGTCTATTGGGTTAAGCCCAATCAGGTAAGCAAGACCCCGCCCTCAGGAGAATATCTTCCTAAAGGAGCCTTCATGATTTATGGAGCCAAAAACTACATTAGAAGAGTCCCGCTTATGATAGCTATAGGGATTAAAATGGGTGAAAATTCGCCGAAAATAGTTGGCGGTCCGGTTGAAGCAATAGCAAAACAAACAAATCTATATGTAAAGATAGTTCCGGGTAGTGAATCTAGCGGAAAGCTTGCTAAAGATATTAGAGGAATCCTGGCAAACATGGCCTCCCCCGGAGACCGTGAGAAGATACTAAAAATTCCCTTAGAAGAAATTCAAGCCTTCATACCACTAGGTAGAGGAAGCATAAGTGAGAAATAATTCGGCGGTATTTTCAATAAAAATACATATATTTACTGACTGATAATTGAATTTTAACAGTCAATTACACCTAAAAGGTGTGTATTCAGCATGGAATTTTATGAGGTTATCAGAACTCGTAGAAGCATAAGATCATACAAACCCGACCCAATACCGGAAGATGTTTTAATGAGGATTTTAGAGGCTGCTAGAATAGCCCCCTCAGGATCAAATCGCCAACCATGGAAATTTATAATCGTAAAGAATGAGGAGTTAAAGAGGAAGCTGGCGGCTGCATGCCATAACCAAATGTTTATTGCTGAAGCGCCAATCGTTATAGTTGCATGCGGATATAGCATCCATTGGAATAGGGGAGGATACATGGGCGACTTAAGCATGCTCGTTGATGTCTCAATAGCATTTACACACCTAATTTTAGCGGCTAGAGCGGAGGGGCTTGGAACATGCTGGATAGGCGCATTCAATAATGAGGAAGTAAAAAGCATCCTCGGTATACCGAAGGATGTTAATGTTGTTGCAATAACACCGCTAGGTTACCCGAAGGATGAAGGGTTCGGGGAGCCCGGATCTAGAAAGCCGCTATCTGAAATAATATCCATAGACAAGTTTTAAATTTCTTATACACCTAACTTTATCTCATGGAGAAAGAAATACTCATTATTCCTGAACCTAAATACTTAAAATTTACTGGCAAATGGTTCGCCTTTAATGGATTTACAAATTTCCCAGAGTTTCTTAGAAGCGAATTTAATATTCCGAAAGGCAGCTGGATAATATCTGAATCTTCCAGTGAGGGAAATGGGCTGGTTATAGAGGATGGTAAAGTTACGATTTATGGTGACAAAAATGTATGTTACGCAACACTTATACAGCTTATTATCCAAGGAAGGGGCTTCCTGCCGGAGGCTGAAATTAAAGAGAAATTTAGATTCAAGTTTAGGGGTTATCACCTTGATATAGCTAGGGGCGGAGTTCCAAGACTTGAAACATTCAAGAGGATACTTCGCCTACTCTTCCTACTCAAATATAATTATTTTGCCATATATTTTGAGGATTTATTCCCATGGAAAAATTACCCACAAATAGGCGCCCATAGGGGGAGACTAACTGAGGAAGAACTTAAGGAGATAGTAGAGTATGGCGAAAGATTGGGAATAGAAGTATCTCCATCACTTGAACTTTCAGGCCATATGGAGAATATACTCTCATTACCCGAATTCCAAAAATTTGGTGAGTGGCATAATCCAAAAGAGGGATGCTTAGACTTAAGTAATGAAGAGGCCAGAGAATTTGCTTATAAACTTCTTGAGGAAGCGATAAACTATTTCCCTTCATCCAAATACGTTCATATAGGCGGAGATGAAACGTGGGCTTTAGGGAGGGGTAAAAGCCTAAATAAAACGTGGACATTTGAAGGACCTAGACTTTATGAAATGCACCACAGAAATATGATTGAGCGAATAGTAATGGCAGGTAAAAAGCCGATTCTTTGGGGAGATATGATCTCCGGTATGTATCTTAGAGAGGACGCACTAAAATGGGGTGAAATTTTAGAAAGCGACATATGGAGAAAATCGCTTATAGCCAACTGGGATTATAGTCCAAGCCAAAAGCAGCATTTCAAGAATAAAATAAAAATCTTTAAAGATAAAGGCTTAGAACAGATAGTCTGCCCAGGACTCTCAAACTGGAACAGATACTATCCCAATTTTGATACTGCCATAGAGAACTTAAGAAATTTTTTGTCAGCGGCAATCGAGGAGGAAGTAGCAGGCTTTTTATTGACCGCTTGGGGTGATGATGGTGAGGAGTGCTTATTTTCGCTATTAGATTCCCTCATATTGGCAGCAATGGAGATCGCTGAAGGAAACGGAGGCTGGCAGAGAAAGTGGCTTGCGATAAGTGGAGAAGATGAAAGCGTTCTCAAGGCAAGGCTGCTTTTTGGGAGAAGAATATTCTCAGACGTTATAAAGCACGTCATATTTAAAGATTATTGGTACAATAGGCTCACAAAAGAGGATAGAGAAAAGATAAGGGGAGAATGGATAGAGATTTTGAAATCAGTTAAAGATATCAAATTACCTGAAGACTTAGATTTTATAAGGAGACTGCTAACTCTAGGGATAGAGATTCTTGAAGGTGATGAGAAATTCTCTGACTATATATCGATCTCAAATGTGTATGCAAAACTTTGGCTGAAAGAGAGGAAATCTGAGGGCTTAGAGAGAATTATTGAAAGATTTTGGGGTGCAGCTGGCAGAGTAGATATGAAGCTCGGCTAAAAAGGGCGCATTAAATATTCTCAAAAGGGGAAAAGAATGGTTGACGTTTGGCTTCCCTACGGCGGGACTGAGGTATGCCTCCGAGTTCCCGCTGAGAACCTTCAGGATATTATCGATGTTAAGGAGAGTAGGGGTGTTGAGAATCCTGCGGATGAAATTAGAAGGGCTATTGAGAATCCAATTGATTCAGAAAAATTAGCAGATATTGTGAGGACAGGAGACAAGGTTGCATTAGCTCTAAATATTTTTGATGTTGCTATGGCTAAATTAGTGGTTTCCCTAATAATTGAGGAGGTTACCCGATTAGGGCTGGGGAGTAATGATTTAACTGTTATACTTGCTTTTGATCCCTTTCGCTCAAAGAGAGATTACCTCGCAAATCAAATAAAGAATGAAATGTCATCACTGGGAGTTAATGTTGTAATCCATAATCCTCTAGCCGAAGGCGTTTATGTCGGTGATACGGAGAGCGGGATAAGAATCTACTTAAATAAGGCTTTCGCCGAATCAAGAATTAAGATAATATCTAGCGTGATTGAACCAAACCCATATACCCTATATAATTGGGGAGGATACGGGATAGCCCTAGGCTTATCGGGAATGAAGACAATAGGGGAAATTTTAGCACCGACTCTAAATCCTAACGACCCAGCAAGTTTAGTGCATGAGAGTCTCATCGGTGTTTCGAGGAAAATGGGAGGCATCTTTAGTATGAGTGTTATCAGAAACATGAGGGGGGAGGTTATTAAGGCGTTTGCGGGGGACTTAGAAAAATCCTTCTATGAGGGCACTAAAATTATCGATGCGATATTTAAGGCTCAAGTAGAGAAGAGAGCTGACATTGTGTTTATAAGCTCAGGTGGCTCGCCATTAGATGCAAACATTTTTGACTCCTACGGATGCCTAGAAAATGCATTGAAAATTTTAAGGGGGAGAGGGATGATCGCGTTAGTTGCGGAGTGCTTTGAGGGATATGGTAACACGGAATTTTATGAGACTATTTCAAGATTTAAAAATGATTTAAGTTCCCTTGAAAAGTCGTTAAGAAGAAGTTTTAGTATAGGCAGGTTTTTAGCTTACCGCTTTCTTAGAGCCCTTAAAAGAGCTGAAATATCTATGGTTTCAGCAATACCCGACTACTATGCTTCCGAAATGCCGGGTTTAAGAATATTTAGGACGGCAAACGAAGCCTTAAACTATGCTCTGAAGGAATATGGGAGAAAAGCGAGGGTTTCCGTAATCCCGCATGGAAACCACATAATTCCTATACTCAAAGAGGCCGAGAATAACCCTTAAAACAGATAATTTTTAAAGGGTGATTGAAAAAGTTATCTTTTGCTGGGTTGGAAAGTGGAACGAAAATTTACAATAAGAAGATTTAGGCCTGAAGACCTAAATCAAGTAATGTACATAAATCAGGTTTGTTTGCCAGAAAATTACTCAACTTATTTCTTCATCGACTTATATACGAATTTTCCGGAAACTTTTATAGTTGCTGAGGAAGATAATAGGATTGTCGGCTACATAATGTGCCGTATTGAGAGTGGGTTCTCGGGGTTCGGCCCAACGAAGAGGGGTCACGTAATTTCGATAGCTGTTTTGCCAGGTTACAGGCGGAAAGGGATTGGTGAGGCGCTGCTTAAAGAGGCGCTTCAAGCTATGGTTAACTATTATGGTGTAAAAGAGTGCTACTTGGAGGTTCGGGTTAGTAATAGTCCAGCAATAAATCTCTATAAGAAAGTAGGTTTTAAAATTGAGAAGACTATTAAGGGATATTATGCTGATGGAGAGAATGCCTATTTAATGCGGATAAAGATGCCTCAAGAGCTAATGGGAGCTTGACTATGAGGAAGCGTATAACGATTGAGGATGTTGAGCATATAGCCTGGCTTGCACATATAGAGTTAACTGAAGAGGAAAAGGAGGTTTTTGTGGAGCAATTTAATAGGATTCTAGATTTCTTCAAGAAGATTGATGAAGTCGACACAAGTAATGTTCCACCAACATACCATGTTCTGGATTTAGTGAATGTTTTTCGTAAAGATGAGATTGGAGAACCGCTGCCTAAAGATAGCGTTTTAATGAATGCACCAAAGAAAGAAGACGGGTTTTTTAAGTCGCCTAGAATAGTTTAGGCTTTTCATTAGGGGAAAGGGCTCTATGCCATCAAGGTTATTTGAGTTATCAGCCGTAGATGCCGTTGAGAAGATAAAAAGCCAAGAGATAACAGCTGAGAACTATATTAATTCAATTGTGGAGAGGATTCTTAGGGTAGAGGAGAAAATAAACGCCTTCATAACCCTTAATCTTGAAAAAGCGGTGGAGAAGGCTAGGGAGATAGATAAGAAAATTAGTAGGGGTGAAGATGTCGGTAGATTAGCGGGCGTAGCGGTAGCTGTAAAAGACAATATATGCACTCTTGGCATTAGAACAACGTGCGCTTCACGAATGCTTGAAAATTTCATACCTCCATATGATGCAACTGTTATAGAGAGAATTAAGCGCGAAGATGCTATAATAATTGGGAAAACAAATATGGATGAATTCGCGATGGGTTCAACAACTGAAACCAGCTATTTTGGTCCAACAAGAAACCCTTGGGACCTTAATAAGGTTCCAGGCGGCTCCTCAGGCGGTAGCGCTGCAGCCATTATATCGGAGGAGACTACCCTAACCCTAGGTTCAGATACTGGCGGCTCAGTAAGGTGCCCGGCTAGCTACTGTTCCACTATAGGGCTAAAGCCCACGTATGGCTTGGTTAGCCGATATGGGCTTATAGCTTATGCCAACAGCCTCGAGCAGATAGGACCATTAGCAAAGAGCACAGCCGACTGTGCGCTGCTGCTTTCTATTATAGGAGGTTACGATCCCAAGGACAGTACGTCAGTGAACGTGTCTCTAACTAATTATTTCAACGCGTTTACTGATGATTTAAGGGGGCTAAAAATTGGATTACCAGGGGAGTTTTTTGGCGAGGGAGTTGAGGAGTCTGTTAAGAGACATGTTTGGTCAGCTATACATTTGCTTGAAGATTTGGGGGCAACCTATGAGGAAATCTCTCTGCCAAATCTAGAATATGCTTTAGCCGCCTACTATATTGTCGCCATGTCTGAGGCAAGCTCAAATTTAGCACGCTATGATGGCCTAAGATATGGTTATAGGGTTGAGCATGATGATGCCGATTGGGCAAAGATTTATGCAAGAAATAGGCGGATAGGTTTTGGAAGCGAAGTTAAGAGGCGGATAATGCTCGGAACATACGCTCTCTCAGCAGGTTACTACGAGCAGTATTATCTTAAAGCCCTTAAAGTCAGGACAATAATTAGGAGGGAGTTTGAATCAGCACTTAAGAAGTTTGATGCCCTAATCGGTCCAACGATGCCCATACCACCATTTAATATAGGCGAGAAAATTCAGGATCCGCTCGCCCTATACATGTGCGACATATTAACGGTTCCAGCAAACCTAACTGGTTATCCAGCCATATCCATACCATGCGGGTTTGAGGGAAAACTGCCCATCGGACTACAGGCAATAGGTAAGCCCTTTAATGAAAGCACTCTTCTAAAAATATCTTTCGCTCTAGAGAATAATACGGATTTCGTTAAAAGGAGGCCGGAACTATAACTTTTTATAGATAAAGGATAATTAAGTTAAGAAAAATTTTGAGGGGAAGTAAAACTTGAACCATAGGGAGAGGTTTCTTAGAACTTTTGAGTTTAAAGAGGTTGATAGGGTTCCAGATTATGAGTTTGGATATTGGGCTGAAACAATAGATAGATGGCATAGGGAAGGCTTACCGATGGAGAAGAAGACTAATAGGGATATAGAGCTGTATTTGGGGCTTGAAGGATGGGATTGCATTGAGATGCTGCCAATTAGAACGGGTCTTTGGCCAACACTCCCAGAAAGGGTGATTAGAGAGGAGAGAGATCGGGCAATAGTTGATGATGGGATGGGCGGCATATATATTAAGACAACAACATCATCTTCGGTGCCACACTATATTCGCCATCCATTAAAAAATAGGGACGACTGGGAAAAACTTAGGCCATTTTTTGATCCTGATACGCCAGGGCGCTTCCCATTAAATTGGGAGGAAGTTGCGGAAAGTTATAAGGAGCGGGATTATCCGCTCGGCATTCACGTTGGAAGTCTCTATGGTTGGCTTAGGAATTGGATGGGTGTTGAAAGGATATCAATAGCCTTCTATAGGGATCCGGATTGGATTGCGGAGATGATGGATACCCTCATCAACCTATGGATTAAAATAATTCGTAGAGCCCTAAGGGATGTTAAAGTAGACTTTGCAACGTGGTGGGAGGACATGTGCTATAGCCGGGGACCTTTAATATCAGTTAAACATTTTGAGGAGTTTATGGTTCCAAGATATAGGAGAGTTACTGAAGTTTTGAAGGAGTATGGTGTCCGCATAAACATTGTTGACAGTGATGGTGACATAAGTATTCTAGTTCCGGGATGGCTTAAGGCTGGAATAAATTGTATGTTCCCATTGGAGGTGCGCTACACTAACGTTTATAAACTTAGGGAAGAATTTGGCAATAAGCTTCTATTAATGGGCGGTGTAAACAAGTTTGCTTTAATGGCTGGCGGGGATTCTATAAGAAAAGAGCTTGAAAGACTTACACCATTACTTAGGGAAGGCGGATATATACCGACGGTTGACCATAGAGTCCCACCTGAAGTTTCTTACTCAACCTATCTTCAATATTTGAGGGAGAAGCGCGAATGGATTGGGAGAAAGGATATTTAGTGTGCATTGAGCTGTTGATTAGAGGAGTACATATGGAGAAGACTGCTAAGCCCATTATTGGCGTGACTATTGGTGATCCAGCTGGCATTGGTCCTGAGGTATCGTTGAAGGCGCTCCTAGAACCTAGCGTCATCAACTCTTGCGTACCAGTTTTAATAGGTGATCTTTCGGTTCTAAAAAAGGTTAGTAATCTACTAGGAATTCGCTTCAACTTTAAAGTTTTAGGCTCTCCAAGTGAGGCAAAAGGTGAGAATAAGTTAATCAATGTAATAGATTTGGGAAGCATTGACGCGGATAAGATAGCTGTTGGTGTTGCTTCATCTGAGTCAGGTTGGGCCTCAATACAATACATTGAGCGCGCTGTGGAATATGCATTAAAGGGAGAAATTAGCGCCATATCTACAGCCCCAATAAATAAGAAGGCTATAAGTATGGCCGGAAGTAAGCATAGAGGGCATACGGAGATTCTTGCCGCCCTATGTGGCGTAGAGGATCCGCTCACAATGTTCTGGGTTAAAGATGTTAGAATCTTCTTCCTTACGAGGCATATCCCGCTGATTGAGGCTATAAAGGCTGTTAAGAAAGATAAAATTATCAGTATGACCCTAAAGGTTGAGAAAGCGTTACGCTGGCTGGGGATTGAAAGGCCGAGAATCGCTATAGCCGCATTAAATCCTCATGCGAGTGATGACGGCTTAATAGGTAGTGAAGAAAATGAGGAGATAATTCCAGCAGTTAGAGAACTCCAAAGCATGGGTTTAGATGTTGTTGGACCCATTCCAGCTGACAGCATATTCCATAAAGCCCTAGAGCGCGAATACGATGCTGTCTTATCCCTTTACCATGATCAGGGGCATATAGCTGCGAAAACACTCGATTTCTATGGGGCTGTTGCAGTAACTCTCGGCCTCCCGTTTATCAGGACATCTGTAGATCATGGAACAGCATACGATATTGCTTGTAAGGGTGTAGCGAACCCAAGAAGCTTAATAGAGGCCATAAAATTGGCCGCGAAACTATCAAAGATCTACTCCTATAGGGCTGATTAACAGAGGATGCAAAAAGTTATATTCGACGCAAATTTTCTCTTCGCACAATTCCAATTCAAAATAGATGTTTTTAGCGAAATAGAATCTTTAATTGGCCGATTTGAGCCAATAGTGCTCTCAACGACACTAGAGGAGCTTAAAAAACTTTCAATGAAAAGATTAGAGAAGGTTCGAAAGCAAACTATGTTAGCTCTAGAGTTGGCTGGAAGGTGTAAGTTGATGGAAGTCGAATTAAAGCCGGGTGAAAGCTTCGATGATGTTATACTGCGCGTTGCTAAAGAGAATAATTGCGTAGTTGCAACAAACGATAGAAGACTTAGAAAGAGACTTAGAGAGTCTGGTATACCGACAATTTTTGTTAGGCAAAGATCCCACCTGCAGATAGAAGGATACGTATAATAGGTTATTTCCCGCCCTCAAATTCAAGTTTCAGATACGCATAGAATTGTTGTTGAAACGGGGATTATATAACTCTAAGGAGGGGCGTGTCCAACTTATTCATAGATCCATCTCACTATGATTTTTAGGCAGTATATTGTGATTCTTAGGAGTATTCTTGTTTCTGTTGACTCCTTTTTCTTCGTTTTTATTCTGTCTCCGAACTCCACTGTTAATGCTCCGAATATTCCCTCTCCAACGCTTCTGTAGGCGTATAGTGATTCATTGTATGCTCTGTCTCTTATCCTTGCCCCATATCCTCCCGGGCTTGTTAAGCCCCTCTTCACTATTGGAATATA
>Ga0105158_1000633_pt1 | contig 14681 bp, 16 predicted proteins | sample LHCtaG_FD_81567 | JGI IMG/M metagenome (GOLD analysis project Ga0105158, IMG submission 81567) | Hot spring microbial communities from Little Hot Creek, USA to study Microbial Dark Matter (Phase II) - LHC4sed_matched | ecosystem: Environmental > Aquatic > Thermal springs > Hot (42-90C) >...
ACCTGTGCGAGGAGCTTTCCCAGCTCGGTGATCTCTTCCTCGCTGTGCCTGCGCTGTGCTGCAAGCTCCGTGTAGGTCTCTATAAGGCTACAGACCTGGTCGAAGAACTTCTTCTCCAAGTCCACGCTTTCACCTCCTTTTTTCCTTTTTCCTCCCCTAGTATTTCTTGTTTGTTTTTTTGTTTTTTTAAGTTTTTGCTGTCTTCTTTTTGCTGCTGCTCCGGAACATCGTTTTTTCGCTGTGGGGTTTATAAGGATGTTCCGGAGTGAATGAATCATTCTTAAGCTTCATTTCGATATTTCGTTGCTTTTCATTTTTTCTTTTTGTCTTTCCGATTTTGGGGATTTCTTTTAAACTGATTTTGTTTGTGTTTTTCACTTGTTTTTTGTTTATCTTATTTTTTTGTGTTATTTGTCTTTTTTTGTCTGTTTTTTGTTTTCTTTTTTTGTTTTTCGATGTTTTTGGTTTCTTTCTTTTTTCATTGTTTTTGTCTGTTGTTGTGGTTTGGGGGGGATGTTCCGCTCGTCTTTATATTTGTTTCTCTTTTTGAAATATATTTCCGAAAAATATTTATATTTCTAATTCGTTCTTTTTCTTGGTGATAGCTTGTTGTTGAATAATGTTTTTGGTAGGGTTTCCGGCGGGGTTGTTTCGGATGACTGCTTTGTTGTTGTTAGGGGTTTTAGCTCGCGTCCTTTTCTTGATTTCTGGCTGCCTTTTGTTGATACCGTCTCGCTTGTTGATGGCGGGGTTGAGTGGGGTGGTTTTCCTCTTTTCGGGAGGCATGTTTTTGTTTTCGGTGTTGGGAGGCGGTGTGTGGGTTGTTTGGATCCTGCTGTGGTTGACGGCCTTAGTGTTTGTGGGGGTTGTGCTTCTTCGGTTTGGGGTGCTAGGTGGATGTGCAGTGTGAAGGGTGCTGGTGTTCCTTTTGGCGGGTCGTGCGGCTTGGATGATCCTGCCTGTGGCTTGGCGGGTGCTGCTGCTAAGTGTAGGGGTGAGCATTATGTTTACCTTGCGGGGTTTGGGTGGGTTTTGAAGGTTGGCGTTGCGGCTGCTGACAGGGTGGGCGGCTTCGCTTCCCGTCTTGTTGAGCAGGGGGCTGATTGGGCTGCGGTTTTCTCGGGCGGGTTTACGCTTCCCGAGGCTCAGCGTGTTGAGGGTGAGGTTTCGAGTGTTTTTGGTGTTGCTGATAAGGTTGGGCTGGACGAGAAGGTTGATGTTTTCCGTTCTGGTGTTGTGTGTGACTGGAGTGGGGTTGCGGGGGAGGTTGCGGACTACTTTGGGCTTAGGCTTGTTGGCTGCTGTGACTTCTCGGATGTTTATGGCGCCTGTGGGGGGTTTGAGGTTGCGGGGGTTGTGCGTGAGCCGAGGGTGTTTGGGGGGCGTTTGGTTTACGCTAGGGGTAACGTCGCCTTCTTCGACGTGGATGGTGAGGTTTATGCCTTGGATCTTTCCTCGCTTCAGGGTTTGCCTATCGCGTGTGAGGTTTAGGGGGGATGCGTTTTGATCCTTGATGTTTCGACGCATGGGTGTAAGATTGGGCGTAGGGGTAGGCTGATCAAGGTTACTTTTAATGGTGAGGTGGTGCGTGAGGTTCCGGTTTCGAAGCTCACGGAGGTTATTGTTTCGGGGAGGGTTTCGGTTTCGAGTGAGGCTGTGCAGCTTCTGGCTGAGAACGGTGTCCCCATCCTCTTCATGTGCGGCTGGAGGCCTGCGGCTTTGCTTCACGGGTTCTTCATGCATGGAACTGTTTTGACTAGGAGGGAGCAGATGGCTGCCTACGGCGACGAGAGAGGTGTCCACCTTGCTAAGGGGTTTGTTAGGGGTGGTCTCGTCAATAAGGCTCAGCTTCTCCGCTACTTCGCAGCCAGTAGGGAGAGGAGTGATGGCGATGCTGCGAGGGTGTTGGAGGCCGCTGCCTCGGAGATTTTCGGCGTCGCGTGTGAGGTTGAGAGGGTTGAGGGTGGAACCGTGGATGAGTTGAGGTTTGAGGTTATGGGTTTGGAGGCTGAGGGGGCGAGGATTTACTATGAGGCGGTGCGCCTGCTTCTTCCTGAGGGTGTGGGGTTTGAGAGGCGTGAGAGGAGGCCTCCCAGGGATCCTGTTAACGCTGCTTTGAGTTACGGGTACACGATGCTTAATGGGAGGTGTCTGGCTGCTATTGCGGCGTGTGGGCTTGAGCCCTACGCCGGCTTCCTCCACGCTGACAGGTCTGGGAAGCCCTCCCTTATCCTCGACCTTTCAGAGGAGTTCAGGCAGCCGGCCGTTGACAGGACGGTGGTTTCCCTCTTCTCCAAGGGTGCCCTCGGAAGGGAGGATTTCGGCTTCAAGGGCGGCAGGGTTGTCCTTGAGGGGAAGGGGAAGGAGGTGCTCTTGAAGGCTTTGAACGAGAGGTTTAAGGGTGAGGTCGTGGTCGACGGGGCCTCAACACCTCTGGAAAACGTTGTTTTCAGGCAGGCTAGGATGATAGTCCGCTACCTCCTGGGCAAGGCTCCAAAATATGAGCCCTACGTTTTCACTTGGCACTAGGGAGGTGACGGTGTGTTCATGGTGGTTTACGACATTACGGATGACAGATTGAGAGAGCGCGTGGCTCTCACCTTGATGGAGTACGGTTTCAGCAGGATGCAGAAGAGCGTCTTCATCGGTGATGTTGGCAGGAACATGGCTGAGATGCTCGCCATAGAGCTCAGAAAGCTGGTTGAGGGAAGCCCGTGCGACGTGAGGATCATCCCTGTGTGCGTGAGGTGCTGCGAGAACATTATTATCGTTGCGAGGCTGGCGGAGGTGGCTGAGGAGGAGGTGGTGGTGACTTGAGCGTCTTCTTCACGGCTGGGGACGTGAGGCAGTACGCCTACTGCAAAAGGATAATCTACTTCAGGTATGTTTTGAGGGCTAGGGTTAAGCCCACCGTCAAGATGGAGCGGGGTAGGGAGGAGCACTTGAAGCTCGAGCTGAGAAGGAGTGGTGGGGGAAGATACTTTAGCTTGTACCTTTTATCTGAGAGGCTTGGACTTGCAGGCGTCGTGGACTACCTCTCCTACGAGGATGGTGAAGTTGTCCCGTTTGAGGTTAAGTTTGGAAGGTGGGAGAGAACTTACTCGGGACACTACCTCCAGCTCGTAGCGCACGCCCTCCTCCTGGAGGATCACTTCGGAGTTGAGGTGAAGCGTGGAGTAGTAGAGTACCCGGATGGTGGGGTCAGCAGGATGATGAAGATCACGGAGAAAGCCAAGCTCAGGGTAATGGAGATACTATCAAGGATAAGGAAGATGGTTTCAGAGGAGGAGGTGCCGCCGCCAACACGGAACGCCGCGAAGTGTGAGGGGTGTGAAATGCGCCTAATCTGCAGAAGGTGCTAGGCAGCCGATCTTTCAACTATGCAGGTGGTTCTCGTTTAAGGTGAGGCTGTTTGGGGCTTGGGGTTTTGATGGCGTCGTGGTTGATGGACGCTGAAGTCTCTGAGCTGAGTTCGCTTGTTTAGGTCGTTGTCTGGAAGTGTAGTGTTGTATGGTTAAATGAGAATACCAGAACATTTATATTTTTCAGGTTTTTCATTTTATTCTGGTGATTGTCTTTGAGCCGGGTTTCGGTGTCCAAGGTTGGTAAGAAGGGAGCTATCTATATACCTAAGCATGTATGCGAGCAGCTGGGCGTAGGCGAGGATGACAGAGTTCTCATGAGGGTTGAAGACGGCAAACTGATATTGGAATTCATACCAGACCCTCTCTCCCTGGCCATAAAGGTCAAAAAGTGGGCTAGAACCACTGTTGACGAGTTTGAGGAGGAGTCGGAGAGGGAGCAAAGCGAGATATACGGCGGTTAATGTGCATGGTTCCTTTTCAATATTTGGATACGTGGGCAATGAGGGGCAGGTGTGCTTCATGACGGTTGATGTCCTGTTGGACTCAACTTATATTCTTCCAAGTTTCGGTGTTGAGGTGGAGGGGTTTTCCGTCAATCACATTGCCGAGCTCAGGGAAGCCGGAGTCGGGGGCAGGGTGAGGTTTCACTGTCTCTCGGTCATCTGGATAGAAGTATTAGGGAAGGTGTGCAGGGAGAAGGAGCGTCTGGGAATGGACGTAGACGAAGTGATAGAGTTGGCCGTTAAATCCCTACTTGAGTCGGGTTTCTATAAGTGGATTACGCCGACGGCGGACGACGTCAAATTGGCCTTTAAACTGAGATCTTTAGGCCATAAAGACAACATAGACAACCTACTGTACGCGGCATCTGTGAACAGCAACATGATACTGCTGACAATGGACGAAAAACTCAAAAAATTCCTCATACAAAAAAATTTTAAAGTCGACAACTTGGCAAACCACGAAGACCTTCTCGAAATGGTAAAGGGTGAAGATAACCGAGAGCGGGCAAGCTACGGAGCCCATTAATGCTCCGCACCTTCACAACTCTCGCGCTGCAAGTCCTGCACCCAAAGCGCTGCTCTGCCGAGAGGACGCCCACGATTCACAGCCTCCGAAACAGGAAAGGCATCAGCAGAGAGAGCGGGCTTCCTTGAAAAACAAGCCCTGCGGCTTCTTATCCCGTATCCTCAGCTCCTAAACCGTTAAAACGCCACTACATGAGCGGTCTAGCTGCATGATTTTAATGTTGGTGGCTTTTGGGTTGATCGGTTTATCGTCAAGCACTTGACGATCACCCTCCGAAGACGTCAAGAAGTTGCTGGAGAAGGAGAACATGGAGTGGAATGTTCCTCCGGGGCCTACGAGCCTCAATCTCCATGTGTGGACTGTTCTTGTTTCCAGCGGGCTCGTGCAGCCAGGTGCCCCGAGGCTCTCCCTTACACCTTTGAAGGGGAGACCTGCCAAAGAAGTGTTTAGGCGCTTAAGAAGTTCTTCAACGGGATGGCTAGAGTCTCTTAAGTGCTTTGCGGGTCAGCCTAAAACCTCGTCGGCGCCGTCCTTCCAAACCCTGACGCCGCCATTTTCACCATTATTCCCGCCAAGCAAGGGTCGAATTTACCGTAGTCAACTTTTGGACCACGTTTTTATCTTCTTTCTTGGGAGCTCGAAGGGATTCTTCGGACAGGCTGCATTGGTTCAGTTTCTGAATGGGCTTTGAAGCTGACTGGGAAGGATGGCGCATCATCGTGTTCCACAACTCCGGAAACGAGGAGAGCGATGAACTGCGAAGGGGAGGCTGGAGGAGGGTTAGGTTTCTAGGGGCTTCTCACGTATGGGGGAGCTTGTGTTAAACTTCGATCAAGGATGATCGGTGAGAAGGCTGAACAGGGGATCCCCGGTCTCGTCTTTTGCGTGAAGAGACAGGAACTCGTAAACCGGAAGGTCGGACAAAAAACTCATGTGCTGGGTTATCATATCAATCGGGCTATTGTGAGGGTTACCTCTTATTTCTTATCTCTTCCGGTACCTCTTCACTGGTTTACAAGTATCTTCCTCTTCGTCGGCGTACCCCAAGAAGCAAACTTTTCTACTTCGTTTATCAACGTGATCCTTCTGGAGCCGGTTGGGACAACGATGTCGATAATTTCTCTACTCTCTTAAGTTCCACTTATCTTACCGGCTCAGGTAAACCAGACTTACCGCATCCTTCAAGTATTGTTATTCTCTTTCTTATCGCATCAGCCAAACTCCAGCGCTTCTGGAATCCCCTGCAGAACCTAGGAATAAAAAACTACTTAAAAAACAGAGAAAAGGCAAAACGCAAAAGTGGGATGGCACCAAAAGAGATAGGTTATCGAGAGCGAAGCAACTGTGCCATCGATAAATTAGTCTTTTAGTTGGGTCCTGCGTTTATGACACGGCAGTAGCTAGTTTTGATCACATATGAAGTCGGGAACAAGAAAGACGGGAAATTCTTCATTTCTTTCTCAGAAGGCTTTTTTCAATGATGTCCAAAACTAGGTTTTCGAGTTTGATATACTCGTCGTAGAGGAGGCGGTTCCTGAGGGAGCCGAGGAGGGTTCCCACTTCAAGGGCTTCGATAACTCCACAGTCTCCTCCATTCTCGATAAAGTGTAATTTCTCGGCTAGGCTTTTAAGGATGAGGGCGTCTTCATAGTATATTCCACGTTCGATTACTTCCTTTATCAGGTCTTTCAGACTCATGCCAGTTCACCTCGAGGAGTGCTCGGCGGATTGAAGGAGAAGCCAACTTTTCGTTTTTCCAGCGGAGGAGTTGCGGGTTATCATTCTTCAATTCCACCATGAGAGGTTTCAATCTTTGAAATGAGAGTGGGTGAACATCGTTGAAGGCAAGTTATTGTCCTCAATTTCCCTTGTATGGGGTTTTGTTCTTGAAGTCTTTTAAACTTTCTCGCAAAAAAATCCATAAAAAATTGTGAATTTCTCAATATAATGGGCGAAGTTTGATTTTTATGATTTAACGATCTGCAAGGATATCAACTAAGGACGAGGCTCCTATCCTCAATTTCATAGATTCCCCCTTAGGATTTCGGCCCTTAAAAATCGATTCTTCGTTCGTTTTTGTCTGTCTTGTGCCGTTCGTTTTGGCAGGGTTATTTTTTTATTGCTTTAAGTTTCGACATGTTTGGGGTGTCCGTGGTGGAGATTTTGTTCGTTTGTTCCTCAGGGCGTGATACCAGGTTTCCGCAGAGAGATTACCATGTTTGCAGGGAACTTATAAAGTTGGGGTGCAAGGTTATGGTGGTGAACGCCTATAATCCCGTGGCCGGCGCCCTCGGCGTGCTGAGGCACAGGAGGGCTAAATGCAAGGTTTTTAGCGGGTTTAGGGCAGGCGTTACAGCTCTTCTTTTGAAGCCACTCATAAGGAAGTATTTTTACGACCTTGTGGAGTGGAAGGCTGACCTCTGCAGGGATAACTGGAAGGGATTTAAGAGGGTTCTTGTTCCGCTGATCGAGTTCGCCGAGATAATGATAATGAGGTGTGCCGAGGTCGTTTTTAATGCTGGTAGAGAGTTTGTTCATCCTCATGTGCGTGGCTTTGCTGGTAAAGTTGTCTTTGCCGAGAACGGGTATAATGACGCGCTTTTTGACCCCGAGAAGTATGACAGGCACTCTGTTAGGAGGAAGTATGGCGTTGATTTTCCGCTTGTCGTCTACATTGGGAAGCTTACGCACATGTATGTGAAGTATCTCCTGCCCGTTATTGGAGCCATGAAAGCTGTTCGTGAGCGTTTCCCCAGAGCGGAGTTCTGGATTGTTGGAGATGGGCCGGCTAAGAGTATTTTGGAGGGGTATGCCGGCGAAGGTGTCCGGCTGATTGGCTATGTGCCCTATGAGCGTGTGCCTGAGGTTGTTGCTATGGCTGACGTGGGAGTTAACGCTTATAGCACTGAGAGCTTGAAGCTCAGGGAGTGGGTTGCCATGGGCCTACCGGTCATCGCTCCTCCCGAGGTCAGGTTTCCAGGCGTTATGAACTGCAAGTGGACTAGGGAGGAGATCGCGCACAGCATCATGAAGCTGATAGAGGAGGGAGCTAGGGTTAAGGTTAGGTTGAACACGTGGAGGGATACTGCGAGAATCATAATGTCCACGTGTGAAAGAACATGTGGAAACTAGGCTAATGTTTTCTCTAAGCCGCCCATCGGAAACCTTCCCCCCTTAATTTCTGCCTAAAGGACGATAAACCTCGACGCCGCAACCAATAAGCGGCGAGGAAGATAACCCCATCGACTTCGTCGGCCCTTTGACGGGTTGCTTTTAGGACACGTGTAGGAAATGGTTTCATGGTCTGGCTTGCTCTGAAGGGTCTCATGTGACATAATGTAGGCTAATTTTTTCGATGAGCACAAACGTATTTTTGGAGGTTCAGGGGCACCCGACTTATAAGCCGTCTTTCAGCTTCTCCGGCAGGTGGACGTCGCCCCAAGATGCTTTTCACTGAGGCTTCCGGCCATAGAACCCCTCCTTCATCCTACAGCGCTCCTGAAAGTACCATTTTTTAGTGATACGTGAGCCCCCAACATCCAGTATAAGTGATCTGAGAGCTGCAGGTTTGAGGAGGCGCTAAATGCGTTTGCCAGCCGCCGCAAACTTCAACGAAAAAAGGGAACCGCAGCGGTGCTACTAGTAACGCCTGATCCGTGGACAAGACCGAACAAACTAAAGTTTTTTATTAACGAAATTCTTATAAAGAGTTGAGTTCTATAGGGAGGGGTTAAAGGAGGGTTCGCGGAGGGAGAGGAACATGTTACAGGTGGATTTGCTTTGGGTTTACGGCATAGGCGCCATGTTCGCCACATGCGCGGCTAAGCAGTTAAAGAGGCTTGTCGCGGAAAAGGGAGGAGCACCTTCAAGCTCGGTTATGCTGGGTAACACATACTTCTCCTCGCTACTCATCTACATATCAGCGATCTTTGTGCCTGAAGCTATATGGCTACTCTGGAACTTTCCCCACTGGGAGACCATGCACTTGTGGCTGAGCCTCGAGGAAATCCCGACGGTACTCGCCGCGCTCTTCATAGCTGGAGACGCCTTACTGACGGTGCTGGGCTACTGGGCTGCGTGCAAGCTGATAGTTAAGGGGAAGGATTACTTGGCGCACCTACAGTGGGTCGCAGGGTACTTCGCCTTCTTCCTCGTCTTAACCCACGGCTGGGACGGGTTAGCGTGGCAAAGGTTCACTTGGGATCCAACAACGATATTTCCCTTTAAGGTTTCCTTGAGCTCTACGATGCTAACCTTCATGACAGGCGGTGGCGCTGCGTGGTTGCATCCTGCACTGCTGGCTCTCTGGGCGCTTTCCGTCTGGATGCCTGGAAAAACTATGGCGGCGGCTTTCGCGACGAGCAATGTGGCATTAACGCTTTACGCCATGGCTGCACCAACTCTCATACCTCTACTGGTTGGAGGCTACATTATCCTAAGGGACGGGCACAAGCTGAGCGGGATGGGTGAGAAGGAAGCTTCCTCTTTAGCCATAAAGGGAGTGCTAACGTACCTCGTCGGCGTCCTCTTCGCCTTCATACTAGCGGGAGTGGTCACGCTTGTCTCGTCCTACATTACCGGCGTATCATCTCTTCCAGTGGGATTCGCCGCCGGGCTAATCGTAGCCGTCATCATAGCATACTTAACCGCCATCAGAGAGGAAAGCATACTGCGGAAAGCCTTCACGAAAAACTTCAACCTTTAAACTCCTTTTTATCGAGGGCGTTTTAGCGTTGAAGCGGTTAAACGCGCCTAGTCGCCTCTCTCTTTGTTCAGCCGGCCACTGCCGCGTTTCAAGTTAACGTGCTTCCACAGCTCGGCTGATACTGTCCCCTGGTTACCCACCCCCCAAAATATTTTGGCTCTGCGAACCCTTGCAGTTTGTTATTTCGCGTGAAAACTTAATAAAAGGGTTTAGCTTACTTTTTGTATTAAAAATGATTTACCTGCTTCGCGTTTAACCGTGGGATTTGTTGGGGGTGGTCCCGTGAGGGCCTTAGTCGTGTATTACTCGGAGACGGGGAACACCGAGAAGGTTGCTAGGGCCATCGCTAGGGGGCTGGGTGCGGAGGCTGTGAATGTTAAAGATGTAAAGGACGTCTCGGAGTACGACTTGTTGTGCGTAGGGACGCCAGTCCACTACTTTGGACCAGCAAAACCCGTGCTGCAGTTCCTAGACAGCCTCCCCTCCACGCCCGGAAAGATGGGCGCCGCCTTCTGCACCTTCCACAACACGGGAAACGAAAAAACAATTCAGGTGGTCAGAAGAAAGCTGGAGGAGAAAGGGCTCACTTTTCTCGGCGGATTCTCATGTAAGGGGCAAAGCAGGATAGTAGCCAACATCGGGCCAAGAGTGTTTAACAAAGGCAGACCCAACGAGGAAGACCTAAGAAAAGCAGAGGACTTCGGAAGAAGCCTCTCAAGCCACATTAAAAAGAGTTAAAACGCAGGGCACATCCAAGCCGCAACGCCCAGTAACACCCTCCAATTTAACTTGAAAAGATCAGCTCAGTTTAAATATAATCCAAGCCCCCTCTTCTATTTGAGGGAAAGGTGATGGGGCTTAAAGAAGAGTTCCTAGCGTTGCTCGAGAGATGGAGAGTTCAATGCCGTCCTAGGCTACCTCGGTAGACGAAATAATAAGAAGAATGGGCGAACAACAAAGAACAATAACAAAAATACTTGAAAGAATAGAAAAATAGAACAAGAACAGGGAGGATCTGGGAAGAAGTCAGGGCTCTGAGAGAGGAGCAAATAGGGCTGAGGGAGGAGCAGGCTAGGTTCAGAGAGGAGCAAACGAAAATCTGGGAGGAAATCAAGGGACTCAGAGAGGAGCATAGGCTTAGAGGTGATTTTAATAGGCTTCTTGAGCGAGTTGAGGCTTTGCAGTTGGGGCAGAATGACTTGCGGGTGGCTTTTAGGCGGCTTGAGGGGAGCATGCTTGTTGGCTTTGACTCTCTTAGGAAGTTTGCCGGGGTGACGTTTGAGGAGTTTGCTAGGGATATGCTGAGCGGCTTCCTTGTTAGGGAGGGTGTTCTGCCTGCCGGGGGCCGTCTTGAAAGAGTTGTTCTCGACGGGGAGGAGGTTAGCCTCTTTTACGAGAAGCCCCTCGTAGTTGGAGGGGTCACGCCGCACGCCGAGAGCAGCGATGAGGTTGACAAGCTTCTGAGAAAAGCCCAAGTCGCCAAGGAAAAGTACGGCGAGGAACCATGCTCTTCCTCGTTGTTCTAACAGCCCCCAGAAACGTGGCAAGAGAAATAAGAAGCCTGGCGGAGCAGCACAAAATCGAGCTGATGATGGGACGCGAAATTAATCGTACTTTTTTTACTCTTCATCTTTGTGTTCTCTTTAGTAGCTTTAACATGATGACTTTGTTTAAGCGTGAAGAGACGAGACGCGGGTTTCGAAGCCTTGCTTTGACTTAAATGACTTTGTAAAAAACACGCATGGCGGGAGCGAAACAGCTGCATTTTTGCACGTCGCCGGGGCCTGCAAACGAGAATGGCTGTTAAATGCATGAGGTTAGGCGACTTTATCGATTAAACTGATAGCTGGGTGATTTAAACTTCCTTAGCTTGGTTGTAGAGAATTTCTCGCTGCATGCTTCCCATAACGATGGGGTGCGTGCGCTTATGAAAGTTGAACTGGAGCCATGTTTTCTGAGGGGAAATGGTGTTTCACCCCCTGGTGTTCTCGGCGGGAATAGGGTGAAACAGTGGGAGTTGCAGTTGACGGCCATCCTCATCTTGGAAATGTGGCTTGCGCGACCCATGTTTAAGTTGAGGTTTAATGGGTGAGTAGGCTTCGTCGAAGCGCTCCTTTTCCAACCATGTTGGCGTGTCCGCGTTTGCCCCATGTTTTTCGTGCCACTATATTCTTGTTCTTCCCATGTCGCTTATCAGGTATTTATCGTTGCTTTTCTCCAGGAGTCCCTGCTGTGTTAGCTTGTTAAGCTTCCTCCAGAGTGTTGCCTTCGGCACACCGAGCCCCTCCAAGTCCTTTAGCCTTATTGTTCCCCTTTCGGCAACCATTCTTAGTATCTGCTGATCCAAGTGGTCGAGCTCTATTGGGTATAGGACTCTTATCGGTGTGGTGACCACTATTGAGGAGTCCTCGGTTTCGATTTCTATTTCGGCGTCACGTAGCCCTAAGCTCAGTGCGGCTGCAAGTATCTCGAAAATTAGTAGTCTCTGTCCTCCACTCAGGTTGATGACCAGCTTCCCCTCAAAGGATAGTTGCTTCAAAAGCCTTCGTATGCTGGAGGCCGCGGCGTAAAAGTTCCTGATGTCCACTTGGTGTTTGGAGATCTCGACTTTCCCATCAGTTATCTTTTGGATGATTTCTTTCACGTTCTGGAATGCTGTTTCCCCTCTTGCGTCTCCCCCCTCAGGCATGAATACAACTATTTTGTCGTCTTCCCTTAATCCTCTCCTCATTATCGTCCTGAGGAGGAATTTTTCCTCGAATCCAAGGGATGCTACTATTATCACTATTTCACCTGCTAGTTTCATTATGGAGAAATTACTTTGCTTGATTAAAATACTTGTTTCATTATAATAAAAAAGTTTTTGTTCTAGAAAAATTTATATTTGCAAAGTAACATAACAATTTTGGGGGATTTAAATGCATGGTAAAAGTATTGAGCTATTAAAGCATAAGGGTATCGCTACTTCTCTAGCCGTCGTCTGCGTGGCATCAAAAAGCTACTCCATAATCGACAGGGTAGCCAACGCCCTTTCCATCGACAGCATCAGCAGAGCCATGTATGAAAACGCCAGAATACTTGAGAATCTTATAAGGCAAGAGAAAATCTCAGAGGAGAAAGTTAAAAAAGATGAGAAAGAGTTTACGAAGGTCAAAGTTATAGTTGAGAAAGGGGGAGCGAAGGAAGAGTACTTTGTGGATGGTTACCTCGCTAACAACGAACATGTGAGAAGCTTCTTGGAGGAAGCTTCGAGGGATGTGGGGTTGGCTAGGAGCGTGGCGAGCTACGCCATGTCCATGGTTGCCTCAGCTGTCTCGAAAAGCTCCGCGTAAATGGAGGTGAACGTTGTGGTTGACGTGTTTCTAAGTCTGGCTTTAAGGCTCATGGTCAACTTGGAGAGCCTTAATGGCGTTGAGACCGTTGGGAACCTCGTCAGGCACAGAACCGCTCCGATGGCGGTTCCAAGTGGTAATGGAACATACTCTATAAGGTTTGTGCCCACCATTTCTGGCGAGGCTCTAGCCCACGCCTACCAAGTTAACCTGGTCGAGGAGGCTAGAAAGGCCGGGCTCCCGATAACCGAGGAGTCCGAGAGAGGGGAATTCATAAAGTTCGCAGACGGAAAATTCCTAGAAAAGTACGGGATTAATGCTCCGGGAAGCGAGGATGAGATACGCAGAACCGAGGTTGAGGTGATGCTGAGGGACTACGTGTGCGATGTGGGAGGCTTCCTTTACGCTGGAAATTACCCGGTCAAGAGGACGTCCACTTTCCATGTGGGATATATGGTTCCAGCGGTGTTCGACGTTGAGGCGGCAGCCCTCGAGGCGCAGTTCCACATGCGCTTCTCCCCGTCATGCATGAATCTCCAGCAGCCCTACAACGTTGAGGTCGGCTCAGCCATCTATACGTTCACGTTCAACATGGATGTTTCACAGATAGCCAGACCGTCAACTGGCTTCGGAAAAAGGGATGAGAAACTGGAGAAGCATCTTGAAAGCGAGAGGGAGAAGCGGGTGATTGCGGCTCTATCGGCTCTGAGCACCCTCCTAACCCAGCTGAACTTTGGAGCGAAGAGGAGCAGGTTTCTGCCGAACATGGAGCCGCTCTCAGCTGTCGCGGCAGTGTCGAAAGACACGTTATTCGTGGTCTCCCCGGGGAACTCGAGGAACTTTATAAAGGAGTCGCTTAGCAGAATGAAGAGCTATGTGGAGCTTATGAACGGGCTTCGTGGAGACGGGGGCGTCGAGGTCTCAATGTTCGCCATGGACAAGGAGGGGGCAGCTGAGGAAGTCGAGGGGGTTGACGTCACCAGAACCCTGGAAGAATTCATGAAGCACATCGTCAAAAAGGTGAGAGAGCTGAAATAGCTTCCTCTCTTTTTTGTCACTCTCAGCGTTCCGGGTGGGCGCCATGCTTGCCTTGACTTTGAGGGCTCGTTACCATTGGGGTTTCTGGGTGAGGGTGCCTGGCACAAGTAAGGCTCAGGCCACGCTTCCAATACCGCCGCCAACCACCATTATCGGAGCTCTAACGTACCCTTTAGCTAGGAGAGGGGTTTTGTCTATTCGCGGCTTGAGACATGAGGGAGACGTGGTCTTCGACGATAAGGACGGGATTATGAGCCCCGCTTGGCTGTTAAGCAAGTACATTTACGCCGTTGCAGGCTTCGACCAAAACTACACCGGCTACCAGTGGAGCGACTTGAGCAGGTGCGTGACGCTTCTCTTCCAGGAGACCACGAAGGGCACGGATGAAGAGAAGGCTGCCGGCGGGAGAAGGTATCTGATGAAGTACAGGATGGGGGCGTTGCCTGTTGGAAAGGTTTACTGTCCGTCTGGGGTTCTTTCGATGGTTTTGCTTGTCGATGAGGCGGCGAGTGAGGTGGTGGAAGGAAATCTTGAGGATGAGCTGAGGATGGCTGCGTGGCAGATGACGAGGGTTGGGAGCAAGGAGTCGATAGTGTCGGTTGAGGAGGTCGCCGTGTCTAGGGCCAAGCCCCTCGACGAGAGGTTTGTGAAAACACGCTACTACTTCCCGGCGAGGCTTGGAGAGGTGAAGGAGGGAAGTTATTACACTGAGTCTTTTTGGAGGGGAGGGTGGGGTAGGAGGGCTCGCCTAGAGCCAGAGGAGTACATTGTTCCGGGGGAGAGGGTTCCCCTGAGGGGCGGGGAGGTTAAGGTCTCCCTCCTCGACGATGGAATGGCGTTCGAGGCTAACGGCGAGGTCGTCGTGGGGTATAAGCATGGCTTCGCTCAGAGATAAGTATGAGGAGTTATGTGAAAGCCAGAATTGGACTGCGAGAGAGGGCGTCGGGAGGGTGCTTGAAAAGCTGGGCAGTCTCCTCGAGGGCGGGGAGAAAGGCGTGATCCTAATGGATTACCCTGCAGGGTATGGGAAGTCGGCCATGACGCTGCCGTTGGCTAAGGCGGCTGTCGACGGGAACCCCTTCTTCTCGAGGGTTATACATGTCCTCCCTATGAGGACGATAGCCGACGACTTGGGTAAGCGGTTAAGTGGCTGGATGGAAAAGCTCGGCCTCAGCCCGGGGGTGATCGGCGTCCAGCATCTGGGCTCCCCCG
>Ga0105158_1000634_pt1 | contig 14677 bp, 16 predicted proteins | sample LHCtaG_FD_81567 | JGI IMG/M metagenome (GOLD analysis project Ga0105158, IMG submission 81567) | Hot spring microbial communities from Little Hot Creek, USA to study Microbial Dark Matter (Phase II) - LHC4sed_matched | ecosystem: Environmental > Aquatic > Thermal springs > Hot (42-90C) >...
ATAAAAACAATTTATATAATAACAGCCACAACATTTTTAGTAAAGAGCGTTTAGAGTTATAAGGAGCTAAGTATTTATAAGGCGGCTCTTGCTAGAATAGTGAAAAGAGAAATCAATCCGCGGGGAATGTTAAAGTGCCTACACCGTTCGACGTGCCTGCACCACTATTAATCGAAAGGTTAGCTAAGCATCTAAAGGAGAACATTGATGTCATCGAGCCACCTGAGTGGGCGCCGTATGTAAAGACCGGGGTTCACGTCGAGCGTGCACCACAAAACCCAGACTGGTGGTACATTAGGTGCGCATCTCTCCTCAGGAAAATCTATATTAAGGGGCCTATTGGAGTGGAGCATTTAAGATCGGAGTATGGCGGCAGAAAGAACATGGGCGCCATGCCTGAACATGCTAGGAAGGGGGGAGGAGCAATAATAAGAAAGGCTCTTCAGCAGCTTGAGAAGGCTGGTTTAGTCGAAACAGTTAAAGGTAAAGGTAGAATAGTTACTCCTGAGGGAAGAAAACTTCTAGATAGTCTATCTGCGGAAATTAAGAGGGAGATTGAGAAGGAGATCCCAGCCTTAAGCAAATATTAATGGAGGTGTTCAAGGCTGTGAACGCGGGCGATGAAGAACTTGAGGAGATAAGGAGGCGGAAACTCATGGAACTGCAGCAGAAAATTCTTCAGGAACAGGAGGCTGTTGAGGCTCAGAAAAAAGCTGAAGCCCAGAGGCAAGCCTTACTAAGGAGGATATTAACTCCCGAGGCTAGGCAGAGACTTGCGAATCTTAAAATTGTTAAGCCGGAGTTTGCAGCGCAGCTAGAGAATCAGCTTATTTATATTGCACAGCAGGGGATGACTAAAATACCGATAGATGATGGACAACTGAAGGAAATCTTAAGAAGATTACAGACGAGTAAGAGGGATATTCAAATAAGGAGGATTTAGACATGGCTAGACACAAACCCCTAGCTAAAAAACTCAGGTTGATAGGTGCTGAGAAGGAGAATAGATCTATACCCTCGTGGGTTATAGCGAAAACTCTTGGTAAAGTAACTAGGATACCTAGGAGACATTGGAGAAGAACGAAGATAAAGCCTTAATGAGGGGGCTTGAATGAACGAGAAGAGGGAAGAAGAGGGAGCGGCTGCTGAGGAAAAAGAAGTTAAGGAAGATATAGTGGAGGAGCGCATTTATACTGTTCCGCTTAGCAGAGCTTGGATAACGCCTACAACAAAGCGTGCTCCAAGAGCAATGTATCTACTTAAATCTTTCGTAAGGAGACATATGAAGGTTGAAGAGGATTCTATAAAAATATCTAATGAAGTTAACGAGAGGATCTGGAGTAGAGGTATTGAGAAACCTCCTCGCAGGATCAGAATAAGAGCTGCAAAAAGCAAGGATGGATTAGTGACAGTTTATTTAGCCGAAGGAGAATAGTATGGCGTTATTCCTTCTAGACGCATTTGGTAGCGCAAGTATAGGTGTATTTATGCGTGCAACAGAGAAGTTCGTAATTGTACCAAAACAGTTACCGGAAAGCACGTTAAGAAAACTTGAAAACTGGTTTAAATTACCTATCATAAAGACTAATATAGGCGGGTCTGTTCTTATAGGCTCGCTTATATGTGCCAACTCCTATGGGATGGTGCTTCCATACTCCGTGTGGGATGAGGAAATATCGGCGATAAAGACCTTAAAAGACGTCAATATATCTATAATAGAGGATAGTAAAAAAACAGCTTTTGGAAACCTTGTTTTAGCAAACGATTATGGAGCTGTCGCCGATCCAAGGCTTAAAAAGAGCGAAATTGAAATAATATCTGACACACTAGGCGTTGAAGTTGTGCAGGGAGAGATAGCTGGGCTGCCCTATGTTGGTTCACTTGCAGTTGCAACAAATAAGGGGGTTTTGACGCATCCCCTTATTAAACCAGATGAAGAAAAACTTTTAGGCGAGATATTGAAAGCTCAAGTTAGTGTTGGTACAATTAACTGTGGGATACCATATATAGGTACGGGATTAATAGGGAATACGCGTATTGCGGTTGCAGGTTCATTAACAACCGGTCCGGAACTATTCATAGTAGGAGAGGCGCTAAAGGTGGTTGAATAGGTGATGAGCGAGGTTAAAACCTTTAAAATAATTGGAGAAATAACTAAACCAAACTTAAAGACGATGTTTAGAAAGGAGATTAGAGCATTAAAGCCTGAGCATGCCATAGAGGAGATATATAAGACCTTAGGCAGCAAGCATAGAGTTAAGCGCTTCCATATAAAAATCGTGAAGATCGAGGAGACATCAGAGACGGAAGTAAAGCGCTAACCTAAATTCATTTAAACCCCAATTTTCTCATTAATGTTTTAGGTGTCTTTATGTCGGCTTCAACGAGAAATATTGAAGATGAAGCTAGAAGATTAGTTATTGAGATTAGGTTGCTTGAGAACACCGCAGAGCAGCTGCAGATGAGGGTTAATCTTATCAATGCTGCTCTGACGGAGCTTAGTTTAGCTAGCATGTCACTCGAAGGCATCGAAAAGAAAGATTCAGACCAAATATTTGTTCCAATAGGTGGCGGATCATATATTAAAGCTAGACTCGAAGACACAGATAAAGTTATTTACGGTGTGGGCGCCGGAATAGCCATTGAAAAAACAATAAAGGAGGCTAAAGACGATATAGCCAATAGGATAGAGGAATTAAGCAAAGCTAAGACGGCATTGGAGCAACAGTTAAGTCAAGTTTTGTCCAAGTTGCAGGAGGAGCAGAGCAGATTACAGGAGTTAACGTCGATTCTCCGAAGGCAGAGCTGAGAAAAACATGTTTGAAAGAATTCGTGAGGCGCTAAGTGGACTTATAGATAAAATATCGATGACGGAGCTTAAACCAGAGAATATTCAGGAAATCTTATGGGATCTTAAACTTACACTTTTAGAGAATGACGTTGCCTTGACTGTCGCTGAGCACATATGTAGTGAAGTTGAGAAAAAACTTATGGGACTCAAAGTTAGTAGATTCGAGGATAGACGTAGAGTGGTGAGGGAAGCTTTAAGGAAGACGATTCTAGATTTATTTAAAATCCAGGAAGACATAGATTTCATGGGCATCATTGAGAGAAAACGTGCTTTAAAGGAGCCATGTGTAATCGTATTTGTTGGAGTAAACGGAACTGGGAAAACTACAACCATAGCTAAGATAGCTAATCTATTACTTGGAAGCGGCTATTCCGTTGTTTTGGCATGCAGCGATACATTTAGGGCTGGTTCAATAGAGCAGCTTGAGCAGCATGCTAAGAGACTCTGTGTCCCAGTAATTAAGCATAAATATGGCTCAGATGCAGCTGCAGTGGCATATGACGCTGTTCAATATGCTGAAGCTAGGGGGATAAATGTTGTTTTAATAGATACTGCTGGGAGGATGCAAACAAACAAGAACCTCATGGCTGAAATGGAGAAGATAGTTCGCGTAGTTAAACCAGACCTAATAATATTTGTTGGAGACGCCCTAACAGGGAATGACGCGGTCTCTCAAGCCGAGGAGTTTAATAAATATGTTAATATAAGCGGGTCAATCTTAACTAAAATGGATGCCGATGCAAAAGGTGGAGCCGCAATATCAATAGCATATATAACTAGGAAGCCGATATTGTTTCTGGGAGTTGGGCAGAAATATGATGATATAGAAGTCTTCAAACCAGAGGTTATAGTGAACCGTATAGTTGGTTCGTAAAAATACTTGGAGAGATGTTGGGAATGAAAACGGCCAAAGTCGCTGTAGTTAAAGATGAGAACCCATACAAGGCGTTGAAGAAAGTTCTAGAGTTAATTAACGCCGGAGACCTACTATCGCCTGAAGATAAAGTTTTGATTAAACCCAATTATGTCGTCGCCAAACATCCTTCCACGGGCGTTACAACAGATTCAAGAGTGATAGATGGTGTAATAGGATTTCTTAAAGATATTGGCGTCAAGAAGATAGTTGTTGGAGAGGGTGGAGCGGGCGACACAGAGAGGGCGTTTGATGTAGTTGGTATAAGAGAAGTCGTTAGAAAACACGGTGTAGAACTCGTCAACCTTAATAGGGATACAATAATCAACATGAAGATACCGAATGCTTTGGCCCTTCAAGAGATCGGTGTTGCGGAAACAGCTCTTAAAAGCACATGTATAATAAATGTCCCGAAACTTAAGGTCCACCACATGGCATTAGTCACATTATCAATGAAGAATTTAATGGGATTAATACTGCCTAAAAATATAATTCACGAACACATAAATGAGAAGATAACTGATTTAGCAGCCCTCTTTAGGGATAGGGTGAGACTTAACATTGTAGATGGATTAGTTGGTTCCGAGATAGACGAAGTACACGGATCACCTGTTAAAATGGATCTTTTAATAGCAGGCATAGATATAGTTTCCGTTGACACTGTAGCCACAGCGGTCATGGGAATAGAGCCAAAGATTGTTAGGTATCTCAAGCTTGCCGAGGAAAAGGGTTTAGGTACATGCGACTTAACTAGAATAGAGGTTCTTGGAGATAGAATAGAGAACGTTATGAGAAAATTTAGGCTTCCTCCAGGATTCGAAGTGAAAAATGCCTAAGAAGGCGGTCAGCTGAGTAACTCTCGGTCATAGGCTTACTGGTCCCTTGACTCTTCCCACATCATCCCAAAATAAACTTTAAAGCGCTATATTTAAATTCGTTATTTTCAATAAGTATCTGAAAAATGACTAATCTACATGTTCCTGAACCTACGTCAGCTGGAATATTCTTGACCTCTAAGTGCACCTGTGAATGCAGGCACCGCATGTACGCTTGCTCCCCAAAATGGAGAAGCGACCGGGAGATGCCCTCCCCACGACTTAAGTCAGCGCTAATCCATTCATTGTAGAGCATGTACCCTTTAAACGCATAAAGAGAACTTTGAGAGCCAGTAGGCGAATTTTCGGCGAAAATACAATGGTTTATTAGGAACTCTTTTATGAGCAGATGAGGGCGATGGATCTCAAAGGGACTCTTACATTTGAGGAGTATCTAAGCGCAATGTATAAGAAAGATCCAAGGGGCTATATCTTGGCTTCCTTAATGGGTAGAATCCCATATAGGGCAGGATCAATCAACTGTCGCTCTTTTAGGAGAGGCTTAAAGAGCCTTTTTCAGATGCATAATCTGAAAAATTCGGCCTATGGAGAGAGGATGGCTACATATCGAAGTGCCGCCTCTGCCTCGACATAAGAAGACACTTCGTATAGAGGACGAGTGAGTTTAAGGAACTTAAGCCAAGAGAATTTTACTCACATCTTTAGCAGTTAGAATCACCAATATTATGAAGATAGATCTTCTGTAAATATTCGCCTAATTAAATTTTTATTTCTTATTAACTGAAAAATATATTGAATTGAAGCACATTTTAAGCGTGGTTCTATGCAGTCTCAAAAAAGAAGGCCGCTTAGGAGAAAGGTTAGTGGGGAGTTTGAGGAGGATATCAGTATAGGCAAGTTGATTGAAACCTTAGTAAAAAGCTTCTTAAAGAGCGACAGCGATTACGGTGCAATAACTGACATAAAAACTGATGTAGACTCAGTTTTTAAACTTGCAAGAGAATATATATCCAAGGAGGATCTGGATATATGTGTTCTTAAGATTGGTAATAGTATATTTATGTCGAAGACAAGCGCCCGCTTCGACGACATATATAAAGTGATTAAGAAAAACTCGCAGTTAACCGTGAAGAGGGATATAATCGAAATTTGGGATGACGCTGAAAATGGAATATTACACTTCCTAGTTCTACCATTGAGAAAACATTTTCCAATAGACTATGAGAGCAATAGCGAAAGAAGAGAAATAATAAACGCCCTTTTAAAAGAATGTGTAGAATATCATTAGGTTCAGCAAGAACCAGATATTGAAAATTCTAGCGTCTAGGTTTCTCTTTTCTGCCGACGACTAAGTCTTGAAGCGCTATTCCATTGACGGTTACAACCTTCCATCTAACTCCAGGTATGTCTCCCATCGATCTCCCCTTTGAACCGCCTATCCCAGCGATTACCACTTCATCATGTTCGTCAACGACATTTAAGGCCCCATCTCCTGGAAGGAAAGCAGTTACAACTTTGCCATTTTTTATCAGCTGGACCCTCACACATTTCCGTATAGCGCTGTTTGGTTGCTTGCTTTCTCTGCCAACTTTCTCTAGAACTATCCCACGAGCCATTGGAGCACCCTCGAGAGGATCCGCTTTGATGTCGAGCATAAGCATACGTCTCTTGTAATATCTATCCTTCCAGCGGAGTTTTTTCCTTCTCAACTTGAGCTTTCTTGCGGCAAATTCCCCTTTAGGCTTTTTCGCCATAGCGCTTAACCTCTAACATTTAACATAATTTGCCAAATGCATCTTCGATTATAAACATTTCGCTAGGCTCAACGTTGTTAGACAATTAAAACGTTGCTTATGTTAAAGTAGCGTTTAGCAAGGAATCTCACTTTCTCAGCGTTTCGACCGTTTTTTCCTATGGCAATCCCTTTATCTTTACCGTCTACTGAAACAACTGCTATCATATTTCCATCAAGTTTCCTAGTTATTCGAATCTCCTTTATATTCGCTGGTTTCAACGCATTTTTTATGAGCTGGGCAGGGTCGTCGGAGAACTCGACAACCTCGTATTTCTTGCCAGTGATCTTCTCAAGTAAAGCTATGTTCTTTCCGCCTTTGCCTATAGCTATTCCAGCCTCACCCTCTTTGATCACAAAGATCACTCTATCAAATTTGTCGTCTATAATGCAATCTCTAACCATAGCGCCCGTTAAGCTCTCAAATAGCCGCATATATTCCAGCTCTTGATTTGTAAGTCGAATCCCCTTAGACATTTCCACCACCAGCAAATTTAAGTATATCAGAGTCACCTGGGTCTCTTATTGTCAATGTGGCAACCACGAAGGGTTTTCCGAAAATTGACCCTAAATCTATGCTTGAACCCGGATATATAAGTAGTGGAACATTAGATAGTTTACAACAGTGCTCAATTTTTTCACGTATATCCGTCGGGCAATTGGACGCTATTACTATCATTTTTGCTCTGCCCATCATAGCACTCTTTATAGCAGTATTTGAACCAAATAAAACTTTTCCACTTTTAACAGCTATACTTAAAGCCCTATCAACATCACCTTTACTAAATCTACCTGTGCTCATTCACTCACCTCTCTATTAGCCGTAGATGGAGCAGTCATGTAAATTTCAACAAGCCCTGTTCCGACCGGTATTGTTTGGCCAACCACAACATTTTCAGTTACACCCTTAAGAGGATCAATCTCCCCTCTGACAGCCGCTTCAACTATGTTTGGAACGGTTATTTCAAATGCTGCCCTAGCCAAGACGCTTGGCTTCTCACCGCTGACTCCATGACGCCCTATTTGCTTTACGGCGCCAGTTACAGTCATTATATCCGCTACAAGCATTACGTGTCTCACGTCCACATCTAACCCTTGCTCCTCTAGGACCCCCATCGCCTCCTCAATTATAGCGTTTCTAGCAGCTTCAATTCCCAACGTCTTCTCTATTTCATGGATATTGTTAGTCTTGGTCCTTGTTGGATCAACGCCGGGAACCTCGAGAACTCTTGGTAGATTTGATCCGTCTGTTCTTATAATCCACTCGCCTCCTTCCTCCGTAACATAGACTCTTTTTATACCCGACACGCCCCTTATATGATAAAACATAACTCTATTCATAAGCTTTCTAGCATCCATTTTCCTCTTAGGCTCAACAATCATCAAGTTTCCTTCAAACTTTATTGAGCAATTCGCTATATTAATTGTCTCACTTAGATCTTCAACGGTTATGCCACGCTCTTTCATCCTGCGCTCGCTAAGCTTTATTATAGGGCTACCAGTTTCAGGATCTATATATGTTTCCTCTGCGATATCCTCTATAGTAGTGTGTAGGATTTTTTGGGCGACTTCCATAGCCTTATCTCTGCTTCCTCTATGTTCTTCATCGAGGTATATAGTCATTATTGGTGTTGATGGCTCCCTCCTAGCATCAACAATTTCAATGAGACGCGGCAGTCCAAGTGTAACGTTTTGCTCTCTAACACCAGCGTAGTGGAACGTTCTGAGGGTCATTTGCGTACCTGGTTCACCGATAGACTGAGCTGCAACAATACCGACTGCTTCACCGGGTTCAACCAGAGCCTTCTTGTAGCGTTCTATGGCTAGCTTGATTGCTAAGTCTACACCTTCCCTGCTTAAACCCGATGTTAAGAGACCTTCTATGAGCTCATGTACAAGTAGCGGAGTAAGCTCTTCTCTAACTTTATTAACTTGTTCTTTAATGTATTCTTCCGGCGCCGGCTCTCCTGCTTCAACCATAAGTTTTACCTGTTCGATTAATCTATTGACGTTAACCGCTTTTCCATGATCGCTCTTAGATGGATCGACACCATCTTCTCCATAAACAAATTGGATTATCTCGCCCAGTGAGTTCCTTACAGTTTCATCGTATTCGACACGTAAATGTTCAAGGGCGTTGATTAATCTCCTCTGCATGTATCCGCTCTGCTGCGTTCTGACAGCGGTGTCCACTAAGCCTTCTCTTCCACCCATAGCGTGGAAGAAGAATTCTATTGGATCTAACCCATCTCTATAAGAGGAGTATACGAAGCCCCTAGCCTTTGGCGATGGATCACCAATATTGAAGTGTGGCAGAGCTCTCTCCAAGTATCCGCGGATAATTCTCTTTCCCCTAACTGACTGCTGTCCAAGTATGGCGGTCATCTGACCTAAGTTGAGTGTTGTCCCTCTGGCGCCAGTTCTAGTCATTATTATGCCGGAGTTCTCGACGTCGAGGTCTTCTTCAGCAACTTTTCCAGCCTTTTCACGTGCATCGGCGAGCTCATTCATCACATAAAGCTCAAAGGAGTCCTCGAGCGTTTGACCTGGAAGTCTCTCAAGAGTCCCATCACGCAGTGCCTTAATTAGAAACTCTATTTTCTTCTCAGAGTTCCTTATTGTTTGGCGTATCTTTCTCTTAGCTTCGGCGGATAACTCTAGCTCGTCAAATGAGTATGTGAAGCCCCGCATTGTTATGAAGCAATTTAGTAAGCGGCTTATTTGATTAAGGAATTTCCTACCAGCTTCTGTACCATAATCCTTTATTATTCTGTGCAGTATACTCTCAGATTTCTCAGCGCCAATAGAGTTTTTGTCAATTACGCCCTTAACTAAAACACCATTCTTAATCACGGTGTAAGCATCATGTGGACAATCCTCTTTTAAGCAAACTCCACAATTCCGACAAACACTTGCCTTAAGTGCGTAATTGAAGTCTTTCGGCAGGAAAAGGCTGAATATCTGCTTTCCAGTCCACATGGGCTCAGGTTCTTTGACCGCTGGCTCCGGCAGCAGTCCATCGTAACTGGCTGCTGCAAGTAGATGACAGACTTCTCTCTTACTTAGAAGAGTATCTCTCTTCGTTAATAGGTAAGCTGCCGTTATGAAGTCTCTTATAGCCCCTATTATTGGCCCCCCAAATCTGGGTGATAATATGTGATCTTGAACTTGCATAAGTAGGCGGGCTTCAGTTTGAGCTTCCTCGCTTTGTGGAACGTGGAGGTTCATCTCGTCTCCATCGAAGTCGGCGTTGTATGGTGGGCATACGCATAGATGAAGCCTAAATGTTCTGTATGGCAGAACCTTAACGTAGTGAGCCATTATAGACATTCTGTGAAGCGACGGCTGCCTATTAAATATAACTATGTCGCCATCCTGAATATGTCTTTCAACTATAAAACCTGGTTCGAGAGCTTCGGCAATCTTCTCTCTGTCACCGACAAACTCAAGCCTGATACGTTTACCATCGGGCCTGATTATGTATAATGCTCCGGGATACTTGTTTGGTCCATTTCTAACGAGCTCTCGAAGCCTTTCAAGATTCCATAGTGTAGCTTTCTCTGGAAGAGTTAATCTCATTGCTATGGTTATTGGAACACCAACCTCATTTATATCTAGGTTTGAGTCTGGACTGATGACTGTGCGCGCTGAGAAGTCAACTCTCTTACCGGAGAGGTTGCTTCTAAATCTGCCTTCTTTACCCTTTAAGCGTTGAGATAACGTTTTAAGCGCTCTGCCAGAGCGGTGTCTAGAGGGCGGTATACCAGAGGCTTCGTTATTAAAGTACGTGGTGACATGGTACTCTAGGAGCTCCGATAAATCTTGTATTATGAGGGTGGGTGCTCCGGCTTCAATGTTTTCTTTCAACCTCTGATTTATTCGGATTATGTCAACAAGCTTATGTGTCAGATCATCTTCTGATCTTATTCCAGATTCAAGCGTTATAGATGGCCTAACACAGACTGGTGGAACAGGTAAGACTTGTATAATCATCCATTCTGGGCGGGCATGTTTAGGATCAAATCCCAGCAATTCGAGATCTTCATCTGGAACCCTCTCAAATCTCTCCCTTATCATGCTTGCTGTTAAGCGTTGGGCGCCCTCCTCCACATATTCATGAAAGACTGTTGGTTTAGTAAACTCTATTTTATATTGCTTTGCGCCGCAGTATGGGCATTCACGGTTCTTTTTCGCTTCTTCAAAAACCCTACTATAAAATGAGCCGGGTACATTCCCAAGTATTTTCTTAAGTCTCTCCATCCTAGCCATAAGAGAATTCGCCGTCTTCTCTGGAAGAAGAAGGCGGCCGCAGTTCCTACATATGACTTGCAGGAGGTTATATATTATCTCGGCGAATTCTACATGGATTATTGGCACAGCAAGTTCTATGTGACCGAAATGCCCAGGGCAGCCCACCGATGTGTTGCCACAAGTCTTACATCTCTGTCCTGGTTCTAAGACACCTAAACGGTTATCCATTAACCCTGAGGGTATTGCTGCCCCATCCTCATCATAAGTGTCAGCTGTTTGTATTTCCACAACAGACATATTTCTGATTTCTTGAGGCGACAGTATACCGAACTTTATGTAATCAATCATTTTTTGATATGCTTCTTCAGCTAACGCCATTTCACGCCCTCTCCTTTAATCCAATTCTTGGAGCAATACACAAACTCATTAATTCCTGAAGCAAGAGCTTGAATGCGTATGAGATTATGACTGGAGAGACATTAGCTTTATCACCGCAAATATGACACGTATACTTCCGTTGCCTTAGATCGTAATAGGCTATAAAGCCGCAGTTTTCACAGATATAAAGCACATATTTATCTGATTCCTCAAGGAGCCTATCCTGGAGGAGCAATGCGGCGCCATGCCCTATAAGGCAGTCCCTCTCCATCTCTCCAAACCGTAGTCCACCACCTCTAGCTCTTCCTTCAGTCGGCTGCCTTGTTAGCATTTGAACCTGCCCTCTAGCTCTGGCATGTATTTTGTCGGCTACCATGTGGTGTAGCTTCTGATAGTAGACTATGCCGGTAAATACGTCGGCTACATATTTTTCGCCAGTAACACCATTATATAAAACTTCCCTCCCAGTATAGCTAAAGCCTAAGTTAATAAGCATACGCTTTAAAGATTCACCTCTTCTTTTACCTACAAATGGAGTCCCATCCATAAATTCTCCTTTTAAGGCAGCTATTTTGCCAGCTATAGATTCCAGGAATTGGCCAATAGTCATCCTCGATGGAATCGCATGTGGATTAATTATCATGTCTGGAACAATTCCATCTGCCGAGAACGGCATATCTTCCTGGGGAACAATCATTCCTATAACTCCCTTCTGCCCATGTCTTGAGGCGAATTTATCGCCCAGCTCTGGTACGCGTTCGTTTCTAACTCTAATTTTAACGAGTTTATTCCCCTCACTGGTCTCGGTTATAAAGACCGCGTCAACTATTCCCCTCTCTGACGGCCTCATTTCGATGGATGAATCCCTCATTGTTGGGCCGCGAACCTCAAACTCTTTATATTCTTCCAGGAACCTTGGCGGGCTGACTCTTCCTATGAGTACATCTCCACCAGAAACTTCGGCCTCTAAACCTACCATTCCATCTGGTTCAAGAAAGCGATAATACTGTTCCCCGCGGAAACCTCTTGTCCCGGGCTCCGGCACAGCTAGCTTATCTCTTAATCCACCTAAGTATTGTCGGCACTCAGCCTCATATAGCCTATAAAATGTTGATCGGGCTAAACCACGTTCTATAGAAGCCTTGTTGATGATTATTGCATCTTCCATGTTATATCCTTCATAGGAGAGAATTGCGACGACACAGTTTTGACCAGATGGGCGAAGATCATATCCAATTATATCCATCGGTTTAGTTTTCACAATTGGTTTCTGCGGATAGTGAAGAATATGGGCTCTTGAGTCAACTCTAAGCGGGAAGTTTGAGGCGTATATGCCTAAAGCCTGCTTCGCCATCGCTGATTCATAAGAGTTGCGTGGAGACTGATTGTGCTCTGGATAGGGTATTAACGAAGCACATATTCCAAGAATCACCCATGGAGCCAATTCGAGATGCGTGTGTTCAGGGGTTAAATCCTCTGGATAAAGTGCTATATAGGCATTTTCTTCCTCTTCAGCGTCTAAATATTCAATTATACCATGCTTTATGAGGTCGCTCCAAGTCCATTCCTTAGAGGTTATCTTCTCAATATGCTCCTTGCTCAGCTTCGGCACACCATCTTCAACGATTATCAGAGGCCTGCGTATTCTTCCCTCATCGCAGTTTATATAAACTTCACGCCTATTGAAACCATACTTTTCCGAGAAAAATGCAACGTTGATTTCAGACGATATCTCGCCTCTCCTTCTCGCTCTTCTTAACTCATCAATAAGAGACTCCGGATCCTCGCAATAGCCTATTGGAACCCCGTTTACAAAGATCCTTGCACCGCTCCTCTTTTGATCTTCATTGGCTTCAGATAAAGGCACAACGCCACGCTTATATAGCTCCCGCCTCACTTTACCCGGATCTAAGCCGATAGATAGAGACGCTGAAAGAGCAAGGTTCTTAACTAGCCCACAATTTGCGCCCTCTGGGGTCTCGTTTGGGCAAAGCCTACCCCAATGTGTGGCATGCAGATCTCTTGCCTCAAAGTTTGGTTGACTGCGGCTTAGCGGGGACTGAACCCTCCTAAGATGGCTGTACATTGATACTAGATTAGTTCTATCGAGGAGCTGTGTTATACCAACTTTACCGCGACCCCAATTTCCAGTCGCAAGAGCATGCTGGAGCTTCTCAGTTATTATGCCAGGTCTAACCGCAATTGAAACACTTATTATACGCTTCTTTGAACCCATCCTTTCAAGCTGATACTTGATGTCGCGGCAAAGGTTTCTGAAGGCAATACGGAATAGATCGGCAAGAAGTGGACCAGCCAGCTTTAACCTCTTATTCTTCACATGGTCTTTATCATCAGGTTTACGTCTACCGAGCTTTAATTCGATTACTTTGGCAGCCATCTCGCCAAGCAAATAGGCCTTCTCAATCCTCTTATTAGGGGATCTTCCAATATGGGGCATAAAGTTTCTGTCTAAGATGAGTTCGGCTCTTTGCAAACGGTAGCTTTTAACCTGTCCATGTGCAACTCTATTCCCGATAAAGAGCAGGGCATCTTCAACAGTAGTTACTTCAGCGGCTTCCTCGAATGACGGCTCTAGCTCGCCCTGAATCTCTTTATCCAATGAGACCGCTTCAGCAATTTCTTTATCCGACTCTAATCCCAGAGCCCTCATTAAAACGACGAAGGGCGTTTCCGAGGGAACGCCTGGTATGGAGACAATTAATGCCCCACTAGGCTTCATTCTCATCTCAATCCTCGCCCTGAAGCCAACTGTCGTTGAGAAAATTTTAGCCCGGTAAATTGGCGCAGAACCTTTAGTCTCGACATCTACAAGTATACGGTTTGGGGCTAAATCTTCGAGTGCAACAATGACTCTTTCAGAACCGTTTATTATGAAGTAGCCCCCAGGATCCAGGGGGTCTTCACCATGCCTAATAAGCTCCTCTTCCGATAGGCCATAAAGGTGGCAATATTTAGATTTAAGCATTGTTGGGATGTCGCCTATGTAAACTATCTCTTTATCAAGCTCTTTTCCGCCCACAACCGGAATCATTTCAACGGACATGGGCATAGCATAAGTTAAATTTCTTAGGCGAGCCTCCATCGGGTAAATTTCATGGCGTGTGCCATCAACCTCGGTAACGTAAGGCCCATATATAACGCCATTCTCCGTTTCGCGTCCAATAAAAACTTTGCCAAACTTTATTTTATACGGTCCTTCAGGAACCTCGATTTCTATCTCACCGACTTCGTCAATTATTTCCTGAAGACCATGCTCAATAAACTCGTTATAAGAGTCAAGATGCTGCCTGACTAATCCTTTCTCCTCAATAAATGACTTAAATATAATGAAAGCTTCCTCCGGATTTATCAATCTTCTCCGACACCCCCCACTAAACCCACAAATTTGAGTTTAGATTACATGCAAGGAAGCCATTAAACTTTTCTATCAAGCCAATCACTATGCGTTTTTACCTCTGAAGCAAGAGGCAAAAATTAAACAATAAATGTGGTTAATAAACTTTACTTTTATTGGGGGGACGTGGCAACTTAAGGTTTATATGTTTTCTAGTTTGAGTTTCTCTTATGTTGAGTATTAAGTCTTTGGTTGAGGGCTTGGGTGTTTTTGAGAGGAACAAGGTTCCATTGGAGCTTAA
>Ga0105158_1000635_pt1 | contig 14671 bp, 9 predicted proteins | sample LHCtaG_FD_81567 | JGI IMG/M metagenome (GOLD analysis project Ga0105158, IMG submission 81567) | Hot spring microbial communities from Little Hot Creek, USA to study Microbial Dark Matter (Phase II) - LHC4sed_matched | ecosystem: Environmental > Aquatic > Thermal springs > Hot (42-90C) > Sediment...
GCGGGTACAGGGTCAGGCTCGTCTTCCTAGGGGCTTTCTACAAGGCGAGCGTGTGGCTCAACGGGGTGTACCTAGGCGAGCACGAAGGGTACTTCGCGCCCTTCTACTTCGACGTGGGCGAACTGCTCAGCTACGGCGGGGCCAACACCCTAGTAGTTTGCTTGTCCACGCCAGTCGAGCTTGACCTCGACAACAAGCAGGGGGTCGTGGGGGTTTTCAACGATTGGGACGCGAAGCCTTACCCGCGCTGGGCGCTGGGCAAGCTGCCGCCCCGTTACGAGTGGGTCGTGCCCATAGGCTTGTGGAGGCCCGTCGTGCTCGCCGTGAGCGGGCCAGTAACCGTTAGCGCCGTCCTCATCGACAGCCGTTACGACGGCTCCACGGGCTCGGCCAGCTTGAGGGTGAGGTTCTACGTGTCCAACAAGGGCCCGGCAACCAGCTGCGAAGTGCGGTACGCGGTCAAACCCCACAACTTCGAGGGGGGAGCCGTAACGGGCTCCTTCAGGTTCGCGGTCGGCCCGGGGGAGAGGGGGTGGGTGGAGACCTCGATCGTTGTGCCAGACGCCAAGCTGTGGTGGACGTGGGATCAGGGGGCGCCCCACCTTTACCGGTTGGAGTATGAAGTGGTAGCTGATGGGGCGCTGCAGGGCAGAGGCGTCGTAGTTTTCGGCGTGCGCTCTCTCGAGGGCAGCGTTGTGGCGCCCCGCGAGGCGCGGATCGTGCTCAACGGCCGGAGGGTGTTCCTAAGGGGCTTCAACTACGTCAGTGACTTTTACCTGGTGCGCTCCACGCGCTCCCTGATCAAGCGCGATCTGCGGATGATGATCGAAGCTGGCGCGAACTTCGTTAGGGTGCACGCCCACGTAGAGCCCCCTGAGTTTTACAGGCTTGCCGACGAGCTTGGCTTGATCGTGCAAGCCGACGGCCCCCTCATATGGGCTTACGCCTCCAAGCTAAGCCCCGCCGACTACTCCCGGTTCGTGGAGAGGGTTCAAGTGCAGTACGCGGAGCTGGTCCTCCTCCTTTACAACCACCCGAGCGTCGCGATCTGGGCGATCCACAACGAGCCGCCTTGGGCGAGCGAGTGGATGGGCGACCTCTACAGGAGGGGCGTGAACCGCGACCTCGACTACGCGCTAGCCACGCTCGTCGCGTCGCTGGACTCCCAGGGGAGGCCCGTGATTAGGGGGAGCGGCTACGAGGACCAGCACGTCTACTACGGCTGGTTCAGCGGCTCTTGGGCGGATTTCCTGAAGGACGCTTCGCCCTTCCCGACGGAGTTCGGGGCCCAGTCGCTGCCCTCCCTCAAATCTCCTTTCTGGGACGTGGTGGGCACTCCGAGCTGGCCGGTGAAGCGAGGCGACAGCTGGTACTACGAGCTGGCGTACCGCGGCTTCCACTGGGCGAGTGGCTACGTGAGGATCCCCTACGGTCTCCCCGAAGAGTACGCGAGCTTGGAGGAGTACGTGGAAGCCAGCCAACGCTACCAGGCGATCCTGTTGAAGACGGCGATGACCAGATACCGCGCTCTGAAGTTCAACCCGACGGCCGGCTTCGCCGTCTTCCTCTTCAGAGACTGCTTCCCCGCCGTCTCGTTCTCCGTCGTCGACTACTTTGGCGTGCCGAAGCTGGCTTACCGCGTTGCGGCGGAGGCCCTCAAGCCGACGAAGGTCCTCCTGCTGTGGGGAGGGGACTTCGCGGTGGACGGTTACCGCGTGGTTTTCGAACCGAACTCCACTATAAAGGTCGAAATTTGGGTAGTCAACGACGCGGTGAACGTGTCGGGCTCGGCCCTCCTCAAGTGGCAGCTCGTCGACCTAAACGCGAGCGCGGTCTTGGATTCGGGCCAGGTTGAGCTGCGGCTGCCGAGCTCGGACGAACCAGCCGTGCTAGCGCGCAGGCTCTCGATCAAAGCCCCCGCCTACACGAATGGGGTTCACGTGCTCGAGCTGCGAGCCAGCTTAGTCGTTGAGGGGGTAGCGGTCGACGAGGACTCGCTTGAGTTCGTCATAAGACCGGCTAGCAGGGTCGTGATAGAGCTCGAGGGGGCTCGGCAGCCACTCACTTTCTACGTGAGATCCGATAAAGCGAGCTTCTACGTCCGCGGCGACGGGTCGACGCTGAGTTTTGTCCTGCCGGCCGGCTCTCGAGCCGTCGTGTACGGCCCTAGGGTGGAGGGCGCCCTCTATGTTCCAGCAGCGGTCGACCTGGGCGTCTTGCCCCCAGGAGTCACAACCCTCTCACTGAGGATGCTCGAAGGGGCGCTTTACATCTTGAGGTCGCCGATGCCTAGGGCCGGCGCACTGAGCCCGCCGAAGCTCGAGGTGGAGATCGAGCCGCTGGATAGGCTCGAAGGGCCTTACGTACTGAGGTACACGTGGGGCGATCCCGAGCTCCCGCTCGTCCTCGGCTTGAGGGGGAACGCGCTGGTTATCCCTGCCGGCGTCCGCGTGCTCCTAAGGTGCTACATCGATGGGAGCGTCCAGCTCGAACGCGTCCTGAACGCCACTCCAGGCCAGGTGTACGTGGACTCCGAGCTGGCCGCGCGAGCTGCGGCCAGCTCGCTGGAATCCGGTTTGAGGGTGCTCTCTCAAGCGAGAGCCAGGCTGTTGCGGGTGGAGAAGAGGGGCTTCTACGCCGGCTTAACGAGGTTGCTCATCGAGGAGGCCGGCTCGCTCCTGAACGAGGCGAGTGCCACCAGAGCTCATCAGCCGGAGCTCGCGGCTGCCCTCTCGCAGGAGGCTTACTCCCTCCTGCAGAGCGCGATCGCTAGGCTGGACGAGCTGTACGCAGGCGCCGCCGCCAGTCTCCCAGCCCTTTTCCTCCTCGTCCTCCTCTCGTCGCTGGGCTTAACCGCGCTGATCGTCGAGGACGACGCAAAGCGACCCGCTGTCGGAGCCGCGCTCTTAGTCGTGCTGGGGGTTCTGCTTTACCTGACTTACCCCGGGATCTCGGAGCTTGGAGCGATGGAGCTGTTCTTCAGCATATATGTGAGCTTCTTCGCCCTCGTCGCTCTGCTGCTCCTCCCGCACCTGCTCGAAGGGGTCAGGAGCGAGAAGGGGCTCCCAGTGTTCGTTGCAGCGGCATCGGCGTTGTCGATAGCCGCGAGGAACCTCAGGAGGCGAGGTTTCCGCACCGGCTTGGTCCTCCTCTCGATCGCAGCGATGGCAGCGGCTGTCACTACTCTCTCCTCGCTGAGCTACGTGGTCTCCGCGCGCGAGCTCGTGACCGCCGCTAGAAGCCCACCCGGCGTCGACAACGCCCTCGTAGCGTTCGGCCGGAGGGACATGGCGCTGGTGGACGCGTTATTCGTGTCCTCCCAGCCCGAGGTCGAAGACTTCGGGTTCAGGGTGGAGAGCCAGCCGCGCGCCGAGCCCTATGCTTACGTCGCCGGCAGAGCCGTCCGAGCGTTCTTGGCGGTCGCTGGCTACTCCCCGGTGGACCTCTCGAGCGTGGTCGAACCGAGAGAGGCTCTCGAAATGCTAGCGAGCCGGAGCGACGTTGTGGTCGTGAGCTCGTCGTGGAAGAGCGCAGGCGTCGGCTTAGGCGATACCATCGAGGTTTCCGGCGTTAAGCTCGAGGTCGTGGGCTTCTTCGATCCGGCGGCGCTGGGGCGGCTGAGGGACATCGGCGGTTACGACTTCCTGCCCCAAACCGTGTACCCTGACGGGAGCGTGGGCCTGGCTCACCCGGACGAGCTCCTGCTCCTCCCCGCCGGTACGGCGCTGAAGCTGGGAGGGAGGGTGGCGAGGGTGTACGCGAGAGCTAGGAGCCCGGTGGACCTGCTGAACCTGGCGAGGAGGTTGGTGCTCCAGGCCGGGTACGTGGTGGCAGCGAGGCCGGCGGGGGACTTCCTGCGCGTCTACTTCGTAGGCTCGCGCGTCGAATTTAGGGGCTGGGAAGCTCTGCTCTCGATCGCTCTCGCCTTCCTCAACGTGGCTTCGGTCGTGCTGGCGTCCGTTTACGAGAGGAGGAGGGAGATCTTCACGATGGCATCCGTGGGGATGAACCCGACGCACATCTTCCTTGTGTTCCTATCCGAGGCCTTCCTGCTGGGCTTCGTCGGTGGTTCCCTCGGCTACCTGGCGGGGGTTGCGGTGTTCCGGGTGCTTCAGCTAGCCGGCGCTCGCGTCCCGGTGGACGTGAAGACGGGAGTTGCGGACCTCGCGGCCGTCGTTGCTCTCTCCACGGCCTCAGCCGTGGCGGCAGCGCTCGCGCCAGCTCTGAGGGCCTCCGCCTACGCGACGCCCTCACTGAGCAGGAGGTGGAAGCTCGAAGCTGAGGTCGTGGGTGGCGAGTGGAAAGTTGTGGTGCCGGCCAGGGTCCCGGCCGACAAAGCGCTCCACTTCGCGGAGTACCTCGTGGAGAGGCTGCGGGAGGAGGAGCACGGCATCGAGAGAGCGGTGACCGGCGTGGCGCTGGTCGCGCGCGAGGAGGAGGGGGCGCCGGTCTACGAAGTGCGTTTCACCTACAGCAAGGGAGGAGGCAGGCCTTTCAACGCTCACACCCGCCTGCTGGTAAAGCCCGTAGACCGCGAGTTCTACGGCATCGTGCTGCTCGTGCGACCCCTCTCCGCTTACCCGCGATTCTCGCAAAGCTACGTTCAGGAAGTCACGGCCTTCGTCAGGGGCGTCGTCCTCGAATGGGCGTCGATGCGCGTCAGGCTGCTAGCATCCGTGAGGGCGGACGTGAGCAACGTGATCGAGCTGGTGCGCCACTACCACCCTCAGCTAGTGATCGTCGTCAGCAGGAGGGGCGACGGCGGCCTCATCAGGGAGATCAGGAGCAGGCTGAGGAGCCTCGGCCTCAGGCCACCCGCGGTAGAGGTCGTGACCCTCAAGGGCGCCTCGCTCGACGAGCTCGTGGGCGAGGTTAGAGCGGCGATGGCCAAAGCCGACATCGTGGCCCTCGACTCCGACGACGGCCTCCTGAGCGCTGCGCTCGCGATCGCTGCAGCCCTCGAGGGCAGGAGGGTCTCCGTGTTGAGGGACGGGCGCGTCGAGGAAGCGAGCGTGGATAGGCTCCTGAGGCCGACCGCTTAGCCGCGCGCGAGCCGCCTCAGAGTCCCCCAGCTCTTCCTCACGATAGGCGGGAGCTCGAGACCTTCCCTGAGGAATTCCTCGATGAAGCTCCTCGTCTTCGGGTCGGAGGGGTACCCCGAGCCGAAGTCCCCGTACTCCCTCTTGAGCTCCTCGATGATGCTATCCCTCACCACCTTGGCCACGATCGATGCCGCCGCGACGTGCGGGTAAAGCGCCTCGGCGTGGTTCGCTGCCACCACTACGCTGGCTCGGCGCAAGCGCGACGCGATCATCTCCGCGTACCTCGCCGGTATAGGGTCGGGCGAGTCCACGTAAACTACCTCAACCCGGCTCTCGAGCGAGTCAATGAGCTCGGCCGCCGCTATAGCCTCCAGCTCGTTCAAGCCGCGGGGGAGGTTCTCGACCGCCCAGTCTACCTCGTTGGGCTGCAAGACCTTCAGCTTGATCTCCTCAGCCGCCGACTCTATCAACCGGTAAACCCTCGAGCGCGCGCGGGGGGTGAGAGCCTTCGAATCTCTCACGTAGCTCCTGAGAAAGGCCAGGCCGGCGCTGTCGAGGACGACGCAGGCTACCACGAGCGGCCCTATGACCGGCCCCCTCCCCGCCTCGTCGATGCCCGCCTCCCTCACGCCAGCTCCTTCGCTAGGACGGCGAAAGCCCTTACCCCGCATACCCCTGGGACCTGTGCGTAAAAGGTCAAGTGCGTCGTCCAAGGTATCGTCGCCATGCGCACCCCCTCAGCCCTCATCAGCGTCAGCGTCTCGAAGAGCAGAACCGTTCCGATCCCCCTCCCCCTCGCGCCCGGGTCGACGCCTATGGGGCCGAAGAAATCGGGGCGCAGCGCGCCGTAGGCGGAGAAGCCGAGGATCCTCCCTCCGGACTCGGCCACAAGCACGCCGCCGTCCTCGGCGGTAAGGGCCATCTCGACCTCCGTGCGCCAGAAGGGCGAGAACCTCTCCTCGACCCACCTCCCGACGAGCTCGCCCTCCGCCGGACTAACCTTCCTGACCTTGATGCCGCACTCGCTCAGCTCGCTTAAGAGAGCCCTCACCCTCTCCGGGTAGTAGAACGCGCTCATATCGACTTCATAGTTAACAGCTTCCCCCACTTTCCTGTAGCCGGTCCGCGCGAGCAGCGCGAGCAACCAGTCGTACTCCAAGTCCACGCCTGGAGCCAGGTACCAGCTCGCGTAGTCGGAAACCCTCACTTGCCGCCTCCCCGCTCGGGCGAACTCATCCTCGAGCACCCTCACGAGCTCCAGCAGCGCCCCCCTCGCCTCGGGAACGGCAGCCAGGGCCTTGATCCAGGCGATCCCTCTCTGCTGCTCAACCGCCTGCGCCGGTGCCCTAGCCCTCACCACGCCTAGCGCGGTCGCAACGACCCTACCCCCCTCAACGCACGCGAGAGTCAACCTCGGGTCGAAGTTCGGATCCTCAACGGTAATTTTCCTAAAGAACCTTCGATCCACGAAATCCCTGCAGAGGGTTAAGTTGATCAGTTCTCTAACAGCCTCAACGAGCCCCGGATCCTCCTTCAAGCTCCTAACGTCCACGCGAACTGGTTGAAGAAGGTGGGTAAAAGCGGTTGCGACCTCTGCTGGAAGGCTGTTGCGCGCGGAGTGGTGGACCGGCCGGGACTTGAACCCGGGTCCTCCCGCGCTCTTAGCGTGCAAGCACGCCTGCAGGCCGCGGCGCTCACTGGCGCCTAGGCGGGCGCTCTCCCACGCTGAGCTACCGGCCCACCCCCTTTGGCTGGGAGAAGCTTAAAGGCTTTGCGAGGAGTACCAACACCGGACCGTGCCACCTTGCTTATCGCCGGGTCGGTTACCCGCTTGATATCTTCTTTGCTGCAAACCAGGGTAAGCGTGTCAACCCATGGTAAAGGCGCGCGGGTTTTACCACGCCCGAAACCCGCTGAACCGGCTCAACAGAGCAAACGCCTCGTTGAACCAGTTCAACAGAGCCCGCTGAACTGGTTCAACGAGCATCCCGCAGCGGGCCCGCCCCCTTCCCGCGTGGCGGGGCTTGCAAGGCAAGGTTTATTTCCGCCTGCGGGCAGGAGCTGCCGGTGAACACCATTATCCGCCGGGCTTCGCGATCGGGTTAAAAATGGGAGCGAGCTGGACCCTGCTGTGGAGGGGGTTGAGCCGTGGGTGCGCCCGCTGGAGCAGGAGTACAAGCCTAGGATCTTGGAGAGGGAGATCCTCGACTTCTGGGGGAAGAGCAACCTGTACGAGAGAGTAAGGGAGTCCCTTAAGGGCAGGGCGAAGTTCTACTTCCTCGACGGCCCTCCCTACCCCTCCTCCGACACCCCGCACATAGGTACTCTCTGGAACAAGATTCTGAAGGACGTCATCGTGCGCTACAGGAGAGCGCGCGGCTACTGCGTCGTGGACAGGCCGGGCTACGATTGCCACGGGCTCCCAATAGAGGTGAAGATCGAGCAGGAGCTGGGCTTTAAAACTAAAAAGGATATAGAGAAATTCGGTATAGATAAGTTCGTGAAGAAATGCAAGGAGTTTGCTATCAAGAACGCTAGCTCGATGACGAGGTGGTTCGAGGAGTTCGGCGTATCGCTGGATTGGAGCAGGCCGTACATGACTTTGTCCCCGGAGTACATCCAGGCCGCCTGGTGGCTGGTTAAGCGCGCTGAGGAGCAGGGGCTCCTCGAGCGGGGGCTCAAGGTCGTCCACTGGTGCCCGCGCTGCGAGACCGCGCTGGCCGATTACGAGGTCACCGAGTACAGGGTGCTGACGGACCCCTCGATCTACGTCAAGTTCCCCGTGGCGGGCATGCCGGGCCATTACCTGCTGATCTGGACGACGACCCCTTGGACGCTACCAGCGAACATGGCGGTGATGGCCCACCCCGAATTCGAGTACGTGTGGGTCGAGGTGGGCGGCGAGAAGCTCCTCGTAGCTAAGTTGAGGCTCGAAGCCGTGATGGGGGAAGCGGGGGTTACGGATTACAGGATCGTCGGCAGCGTGCTAGGCAAGGAGCTCCAGGGTTTGAGGTATAAGCACCCGCTCGAGGAGGAGGTGAGAGCCCAAAGAGGCTTTGTTCACGCTGTGGTCCTCTCCGACAAGTACGTGAGCGCGGAGGAGGGGACGGGGCTCGTCCACTGCGCACCGGGCCACGGCGAGGAGGACTTCGAAGTCGGGCTGAGGTACGGTTTGCCTGTGCTATCGCCCGTAGACGATAGGGGCTACTTCACCGAGGAAGCCGGGAAGTACGCCGGGAAGCGCGTGTGGGAGGCCAACGCGGAGATAATCGCCGACTTAAGAGCTAAAGGGCTCCTCTTCCACGAAGGCAGAATCAGCCACCGCTACCCGGTTTGCTGGAGGTGCAAGACGCCCCTTCTGCTCAGGGCCACGCCCCAGTGGTACATCCGCGTGACGCACTTGAAGGAGCGCTTTATCGAGGAGGCGCAGCAGGTAGCCTGGGTGCCGGAGTGGGCTGGCAGCGCGCGCTTCCGGAGCTGGATCGAGGGGCTGAGGGACTGGGTGATCTCGAGGCAGAGGTTCTGGGGCACCCCAGCGCCCATATGGGTTTGCGAGAGGTGCGGGAGGAGGGTCGTGGTCGGCTCGCTGAAGGAGCTCGAGGAGCTCGCCGGTAAGAAGCTGGAGCTCCCCGATCCGCACAGGCCCTGGATCGACAGCGTGACGCTAAGGTGCCCCGAGTGCGGGGGGACCATGAGGAGGGTGGAGGACGTCCTCGACGTGTGGCTGGATTCCGGCGTGGCCTTTTACGCCTCGCTCGGCTACCCCTTGGATAGGGAGCAGTACGAGCGTTTGAAGCCTGTGGACGTGATCGTGGAGGGCCACGACCAGATTGCCGGCTGGTTCTTCTCGCTGATGAGGTGCGGTCTACTGGCCTTCGGCTCGTCACCCTACGTGAGCGTCGTGATGCACGGCTTCGTGCTGGACGAGCAGGGGAGGGAGATGCACAAGTCCCTCGGTAACTACGTGGCGCCCGACCAAGTACTCGACTTTGAGAAGGGCGGGAGGGACGTGCTTCGGTGGTACGTGCTGCGCAACACGGTGTGGGAGGACCTGCGGTTCTCATGGAGGGGGCTTGGGGAGGTCTACGACGACCTCAACGTGCTGTGGAACGTCTACGTTTTCGCTTCCACCTACATGGGCGTTGACCGCTTCGAGCCGAGCAAGCACCCGATCAAGAAGTACCTCGACGTTATGCGGCCTGAGGACAGGTGGCTCCTATCGCGGATCGAGAGGCTCACGCTCGAGGTTACGAGGTACCTGGAGAGCTACGAGGTGCACAAGGCGGCAAGAGCGCTGCGGGACTTCATCGTGGAGGATGTGAGCAGGTGGTACATCAGGCTCGTGAGGCCGAGGGTTTGGGTTGAGGAAAACGTTCCGGATAAGCTCGCGGCTTACTCGGTCCTCTACTACGCCCTAAAGAAGTTCCTCGTGCTGGCCGCTCCGTTCGTGCCGTTCGTGACGGAGTGGATATACAGGAACTCCTTCAGGGTTGAGGGGGACCCGGAGAGCGTCCACATGCTCGAGTGGCCGCAACCGGTCGAGCGCTACATCGACGAGAAGCTCGAGCAGCGCATGACACTCGCGAGGAGGCTCGTCGAGCGGGCGTGGGCGGCGCGCATGAAGGCGGGGATCAAGCTAAGGGTGCCGCTGCCGTGCATGTACGTGTTCACCGACAGCGAGGACCTGAAGGCCGCGGTGGAGGCGCTGCGCTCGGTGATCGAGGCGCAGGCGAATGTTAAGAGGGCGGTTGTTTTACCCCTATCCGAAGCGCGCTCTCTCTCCAGCCTTGAAGTGAAGCCCGTGTACAGCGCTCTAGGGCCAGCGTTCCGCTCGGAGACTCCGCGCGTGGTCGAAGCGCTGAAGAGCGCCGACGCCCTCCAACTCAAGCTCGAGCTCGAGAGCAAAGGTGTCGCGACCGTGAAAACCTCAGACGGCAAGGAGTACGCTATCACGAGGGATATGGTGAAGTTCGAGGAAGTCGTTAGAGAAGGCTTCGTCGCGGAAGCGCTAGACGAAGCGGTTGTAGCGTTGGAAGTCCGGCTCGGGGCCGAGGAAGTGGCTGAAGGCTTAGCGCGCGACATCATCAGGAGGGTGCAGTTTATGCGCAAGGTGCTGAGATTGCCGGTGGACGCATTCATTGAGGTATCCGTATACGCACCGGAAGAGGTGGCTGCGGTTGTTGAAGGGAAAGCCGGCTATATCGCTAGGGAGGTGAGAGCGATTAAGTTCAGGCTCGTGAAAGCGGTAGAGGAGGTGGGTGGCGAGCTAGTGCGAGACTGGGACCTCGACGGCCTCGTCGTGAGGATAGGGATCTCGCGCGTGAGCGAGGCCTAAAGGACCGAGCGCGCGGCTAGAATCGCGAGGAGCTCCTCGAAAAGCCCCACGCCCCTCGCGCGCAGCACGCTTACGCGGAAGCCCATTTCGATAAGCGTCCTCAAAGCCCTGCGCCAGTCCGATAACGTGCTGAGCAGTAACACCATGAGTCCGCCTCCGCGCAGCCTTCTCGCTGAGGACTCGGCGAACGAGATCGGGATCTCGATGCCCGTGGGGCCACCGCTGTACGTCGCGTCTTCGCCCTCTACCGGCAGGTAAGGTGGGTTGAAAGCTATCAAGTCAAAAATCGGCCCCTCCCTCAACCCCTCGAGCCTGTCGCAGCACACGACGTGGACTTTCCAATCCAGCCCCCTCCGCTTGACCCTCAGCCACGTGGCGCGTGCAGCGCCGGCCATTATGTCGGTTGCTACAACCTCTTCAGCAAGCGAAGCGAGAACTTCCGTTATAAGCCCGCTCCCGCAGCCTATCTCCCCAGCTAAGCTGCAGCGTGGACTCAAACGCTCGAGGGTTTCGGCGAGGAATACCGTATCCTCTCCGGTACAGTACACGTTAGCGGCCATCGGCGCTCGGACCATCGCCGCTTAGGAAGACCGGCGGGTACACGGTGTCCAAAGCCTCTATTATTCTCGCGATCCTGGCCTCGCCGAGGCCCTCCACCCTCCTGAGCTCGGCCGGTGAAGCTTTAAGAACCTGCGAGGGGTCTTGAAGTGCAGCAGGATCCTGTGGGCGAGCTCTCGGCTTATGCCGGGTATCGCGGCTATCATGTTCAACTGCACGTTCTCGATGCTCTTGTTGCTTTTGATAACCTTTATTTTAACTGGTTGGAGGTACCCCCTCTTCGTCGTCTCCGCGTAGCGCTTGTAGAGGTAGAAGATCGCGTAAGCGGTTTCGGTCGCGCTGCCCGTGCGCAGCACGGAAATGCCCATGTCCACCAGCGCTGCTACAGCGCCGTAGATTTGGGGGTACCCGACCTTCCTGAAAGCTAGCACCTCCGCGAAATCCCCCTCCACGATGATAACAGCTTTGCGTTGCGTCTGGAGCATGTAGCGGGCTTGCTCGAACAAGCGCTTATCGACTATCGACGAAATGAAGTCGTTGCAGCTCTTCCTTTCGACAACTACTTCGTCGGCTATCAGGTAGTCTCCCGCATCGAGCTTATCAAAGCGCAGGGGGGCCCCTAGCTTCGCCAGCTCCGTCACCGCGTCGCTGCCTCGCTCCCTATAATCGACGACTATCACGGCCCCCTCCACCTGTCGGCCTATACAGTTCTAACGCGCGTTTTGAGAGTTTCCTTAAGCGCCGACGTTACAACTTCAGTGTTGAGGGTCGGAGCCGGCGCTATCCTCGCGGGGCCCTCCGCGAGGAGGGCGCCCAGGTCTACCAGTCGCTGCACGAGGTCCTCGAAGTCCTCAGGCGCGGGTGGCTCCAGCCCCAGCTGCTCGACTAGCGAAAGCAGCTCCTCCCAAACCTCGCTCAGCCTAGCGTAGGGTCTCGCCTCAGAGGCGCGCAAAACCGCGTACAGCGTCAACTTCTCGTACAACGTCAGTTGCTCGACCTCTGCTGGGGCGACGAAGACCTCCGACTGCTTAAGCGCGGCTACAACGTGCCGGATTTCCACTCTCGAAGCCCCCTCCTGCTCCGCGATCAGCGCGGCTAGAAGCAGCGTGTCTAGGGCTCTGCGCACGTCGCTCTGCATGTAAGTGTAAGTGTAGTCGGCAAGCCAGCTCAGGACATTTTCGCCTACCGCTCCGGCGCGGAAGGCTTCTTGCGCCCTATATTCCAGTATGCCCAGCAGCTGGTCCCTCGTGTAGGGCGGGTACCTTATGACGACGTTCCCCAACGAACTGCGCTCGGCGGGGTCTAGGAGCTTCAGCCAGTCCAGGTTCCTGGCGATGAACAGCATGGCTACTTGCGCTGCCTGTAGCTCGTGGAGCCGCGCTAGCGCGTAGATGGCGCTGCGGAGAGCCGTCCTCGCGTGAAACTCCACCTCGTCGAAGACGAATAGAGCCGGTAGCCCTTCCCGCTTCAGGACGGTCACCGTTTCCTTGAGTAGCTCGTAAGCGCTTACGCTTCGCGAAGCGGGGACTCTCGCAACGCTCTCGTAGAGGGCGGCGAAGAGCTGGAAGGGCGTGTCGCCGGCTATCCGCATGTTGATGTGCGCGAAGGCGTGAACCCACCCCTCGCCCGCGAGAGCCTTGTGGAGGAGCAGCACGCTCGATGTCTTACCGGTGCCCGTGGGACCGATCAGTAAAGCGACGCGGGGGCTTGCCGCCTCCCCCCGCACCAGGTCGCCGAGGAAACTCTTCAGCAGCGCTAGCTGCTGATCCCTGTAGGGGAGCCTTGGTGGCACGTACCTGCTCGACAGCTTCTCCCCGTCAATTAGCAGCGAACCCACGGGCCAGAGCCGGCGCTCGAGGGAGAAAAGGCTCACCGGTATATAGACTTCAGCGAAAGTATTCCGGTGCGCGGTAACCCTTAATAGCGGCACCCCTCCCAGCCACGAGGGGTGAAGAAGCCGTCCCAGGGTGGGTGAGCGGTGATCGGCTCGCGACGAGCGGACCCCGAAGGGGTGATCACGTGCGCCCGGCCACAACCCTCGCGATCGCGCTGCTAGCTCTAGCGCTGATCTTGTACTGGACCCCAATTTCCATACCCCTTGGCGATACTGTGCTCATCCTAGGGGGTTACCCGTGGCAGGCGCCTACGCCCCAGGCTCGCAGCATCTTCATCAACGTAGGTATAGCACTCACTGTGGTCGCGGCAGCTCTAGCGGCCCTTGCCGTGAAGTTCGGTAGGGATCTCGAGGAGGACGAGCGGGAGGCTTGAACCGCGGACGCGGCGGGGGCAGAACGCGCGGGGAAAAATAAAACCCACGCGGCGCGCGCTGCAGCGGAGGTGCAAACCTGCTTACGCCCCGCTGCAAGTGAAGGTTCCAGCGCGGGCGTTTTTAGGCGCTCAAAATATATTTCCCGCCAAGCTCTCTCCCCGTAATGAGCGAGATCGAGTACGTGGAGCTTGAGGAGGAGGTCCTCCCGGCACTCGCGGTGGGCGTGCGGAGGCTCAGCGACGGGGTCCGCGGGTTGAAACTCCAGCTGGAAACTTTGAGCAAGCAGGTTGCAGCGCTCAGGGAGGAGAGCTCGAAACTCGCTCAACTGCTCGAAGCCAACAAACGCTTGTTCGACGAAGAAAGGCGCACGGTGCTGGAGCGCTATGAGGAGTTTTCGAAAACGATGAGCGAGGTGCTGGGGAGGCTGCAAGCGAACGTGAAAGCCCTTCTCGACCTCGAGCTCGGCAACCTGAGCTCTAAGCTAGCTGCTCTCGCGAACAGCGTTGACGGCGTGGTTAAGGACTTGCAAGCTTTCAAGCTGGAAGAGAAGGATATGATTCTGTATGTGATAGAAGAGGTTAAAATGTTGAAAGAAGAAATAATGGAATTGAGATCAAAGATAAATGAAATGAATTTGATAATATACTCTATGGAGATGAAATTGGCAGAAATAGAAGAAAAGATGTTAAAAGAATTAACTGAAATGAAGCTGTTAATGATCTCAGGGAGCGTGGGTCGATGCGAAGTGGAACATGAACCGGGCACCCAACATGCGCGTTAAAGGAGCAACCCTTAAACTCCGGGTTAACGACCTTCCCCCAGGTGATGGAGACGCGGTTGCCGAGCAAGACCCTGACAGCGCTAGCGGTGGTCCCCCTCATACCCCTGCTCCTCGTGTGGGTCTTGACCGAGGGGTTCAGCGCGAACCCCTCACTACCACCCTTCTTCTCCAAGATTTTGCCGCTGCTGCTTTCGCTGATATCGATGCTCTCAGCCGTTTTCGCCTATAACGCGGCTAGAGATGAGGAACCCGAGTGGGGAGGGGGGCTCCTTTTCAAGCTTATCGAAGGATTGGCCCTAGGGTACGTCTTGCTAGCTTTGATCTTTACCGTGTTGATCATCACTATATATTTCGTTAGAGCGTGAAGGTTTCAGCCTTGTTAACGAAATTTATCGCTTAAACAGTTTAACTCTCTATTCCAAAAGGCTTCTCAAAGCTTTTAGCTCTTCTTCTTTTCTGGCGAGCTCCTCTCTTAAGCGTTTGTTCTCGCCTTCCAGTTCCTTAACTCTCGCCTCGAGCTCGCTCAACCTCTTCAGGTTCCTAGCGAGCTCGTCCTCCCTGCTCTTAAGCTCCATCTCCCTCGCTTGCAGCCTCTCCCTGAGCTCGTTGAGCAAGCTCTCCTTGGTGAGGAGAGCCCTCTGGTACCCCACGAGTTCCTTCTCTTTCTCTATCAACCTTTTTTCCCA
>Ga0105158_1000637_pt1 | contig 14661 bp, 14 predicted proteins | sample LHCtaG_FD_81567 | JGI IMG/M metagenome (GOLD analysis project Ga0105158, IMG submission 81567) | Hot spring microbial communities from Little Hot Creek, USA to study Microbial Dark Matter (Phase II) - LHC4sed_matched | ecosystem: Environmental > Aquatic > Thermal springs > Hot (42-90C) >...
AATTCGGAGACAGAATAAAAATGAAGAAAAAGGAGTCAACCGAAACAAGAATACCACTAAGAATCATAATATACTGCCTAAAAATCATAGTAAGATGGATCTATGAATAAGTTGGACACGCCCAGACTCTCGTAACACTTATAAAAAAATTATATGTCATATAGTACTAGACGACCTATGTTGCGGAGAAATCTATTAGCTAAGTTAGCAATTTTACTTCTAATACTAATACTGCTAGTTCTCTTCTTAACGAGTGAACCAAGCACCATCGGTCTCTACTCCACGCCCTTTGACGAGAATGGAAAACTCAAGATTAGAGGGGGAAATTTTCTGAAGGTTTATGAGAGCTTGGCGGAGTCAACATTCGCCAGCTACAATAGTTTATTGGAGTCTAAACCCTATGATCCAGGGTTATTTGCGTGGGGTATACATTACGAGGTGAGAAGTTACTGTGACATGTATAACCTAACCAGGGATAGAAAATGGATTGAAAAAGCTCTTGCCAGAACAGAATATCTATACTCTTTTAGAGACGTAAATGGAGATGGAATCCCCAGCTGGGGCAATTACAATGAAACTTACGGAAACAGTAGGTATGCATATCAAGAGTATGGAGTATGGGATGGAGTCATAACAACCGCCATAATCGAGGTTTGCCAATTAATATACAGCGACCCAGAACTCTCAAGAAATGAGACGCTTAAAGAAATAGCGGATAAATACTTGGATTGTATAAAGCAGGTCATTGATCGCTACCATAAATGCTGGACAAGTCTCTCTGAAGATGAAGGCTTTTACTGGGATAACCCAGCTGGCGATGTAACAGGGCCAATAGTGAACCGCTTTGGCGCACTAGGTATAACCGAACTTAAGCTCTACGATATTCTGAGGGACGAGAAGTATTTAAGTCGCCCTAAGGCCATGGCCTACCTCTTCAAGAAAAATCTCAAAATTCAGGATGGAGCATACATATGGACCTACGCTGTACCACCATCACCCTACTTGTCAACTGAGGATATAAGTCATGGAGCCATAGACCTAGAATTCGCCATACTGGCATATAAGCACAATCTAGTGTTTAATGACACAGACATGAAGATGTTTGCGAACACATATTTAAAGTATATATGGCGTGGTTTCGCCGCTAAACCACGCTTAGCCACATATGTTGACGGCCGTGTTTCATCAGATTACTCAGGGGTCTCTAGAAACTGGATTCTTTTATCATCCTTCAACCAAACTATTTGGCTTTTTCAGTGGGCGGTTTTTAACGACCCATCTTTAACCGCGGGGTCTTCAGGCTGCTTCCTCCAGGGATTGTCACAGCTGGCGATCTACTACCCTGGAAGGGAGAGTGCAACATATTGCCTTCTGAGAGAGGCTGAAAGGCTAGTGAATGAGATTTCACCAGTTTATTATTTGCTTAAGATACCAGTTTATTGGGAGCTTGATAAGGCAATAAAATTGTACGAGTCAAATGACTATTCAAGCTCATTTATACACGCCAGTAAATGCATCAGCATGGCGGTTAACATACCTATGTACTGTTCAATTATATATATGCTTATAGCAGCGTTAATAATCTGGATTATAATCCAGAGAAAAATTTATTCAAATCCATCGGGATAGAGCTATAACCAGTGAAGAATAAAAAACTCTTGATGCGCTCCTAGACTAGTTCAACCCTAGAAAACTTCCCTAACCAATTAAAGACGCTATAGCCTGCTGCCTGTTTGAGTTTGGGTTTTTATCAATTATTTTGCCTTATCGCATCGAAGCCGAAATATTCAGCGATATGTTCCTTATCTACGTTTGCGCCAACGTTCCAGAATCCCAGACATTAGACCAAACATATGCCAAAACGAGGGAGACGCTTGCATTAAATCTGAGAGAACGAATAAAGCGTCTACGTACACGTTGATGGATTAGAATATTGGGTTTATGCTGCAATAGATGTTGATAGGAACGAGATATGAGGTTTATCCATCTGGGAATGCGTTAGCCGCAGAGAGGTTTATACGCGAGGCCCTAAAGTATTGTGATGGTAGGCTGAAATTATTGTTGATAATTCTCTATGGCTTAAGGAGGCTCTGGAGGACCTTGCCTACAATGTTAATGCTGAGTCCCTTCGGCGATAGAAGCCTAATAGAATCAGTGTATTCATCATTCAAGCAGAGGACGAAAATATGTTCAATAACATCAAACTCGCTCAATAAAAGCGATAGGTTCAGGAGATCAGCACTATGCTGGAACCTACTCATAAAACTATTCATACTATAACCACTTAAGGAGGCAGGCTTAAGTTGCCATGTCCTATGAAGGCTTAATTAGACTTAAATATATGTGATTAAAGAGAATAGATTTGCTTTTGAGGTGAGTTTAAATGCGTAGGAGAATATATGCTAGCCTAATGGTTGCGGCTGCTATAGCGTTACTTTTCCCATCAAATTTAACTGTAGTTGCAATGGCCTTCAACGTTTTTTCTCCAGGTTCAGATAAAGGCGTTGGCTTACGCCCACAATCCCCAGTGGGGGAAGAGTTTCAGTTATCGGGTTCAAGCTTCTTCATGCAAGGTGGTTTTGGCAGTATGCTTAGCACCTTCTCTGACTATAGATGTTACTTTACTGCTGAGGACTCGGCGCAGCTGATAATTGGCGTAGATTATTCGAATCCCCTCGCTTACAAAGTTATCGTTAATGCGGTTACCTTTAACGGAGGAAAAATTGTAAATGAGGTGTCATTGGGTGGCAAAGCAGTAGCTGTTGTTGTAGACATTCCTAGAAAGAGACTTCCCTCATTTAGGGAGCAGATGAGCAGAAACCCCGCGGTGCGGTATGTAGAGCCAAACATGAAGCGCAGAGCCCTATTTGAGCCGAACGACTCTTATTGGAGCCTTCAGTGGAGTCTCAAGAAGATAGAGGCGAATTGGGCGTGGAATACAACCTTTGGCTCCTCTGGCATTATTGTGGCTCTAGTTGACACAGGTATAGACTATTACCATGAAGACTTAGCGGCAAACTATGTTCCTCTAGGATACGACTGGGTTAACTATGACCCTGATCCATTCGACGATAATGGGCATGGAACCCACTGCGCTGGGATAATCTCTGCAGTCTTAAATAATGGTGTAGGCATAGCTGGCATCGCTCAAGTCAAGATTATGGCTGAAAAAGTTTTGGACAGTAGTGGTTATGGTTTTGATGACTGGATTGCCAATGGAATAGTTCATGCAGTGGATCAGGGAGCCAAAATAATTAGTATGAGTTTCGGCGGCTATGGCTACAGTAGTCTTTTACATGAAGCCGTTAGATACGCTTATGAGAGAGGTGTTCTATTGGTTGCGGCTGCTGGAAACGACAATGTTGATTCCAAGCTGTATCCAGCTGCCTACCCAGAGACCATAGCTGTATCAGCCACCGACGAGTACGATGAGAAGACTTTCTTCTCAAACTGGGGCGATTGGATTGAACTCTCGGCTCCAGGTGTAAATATTTATTCTACGGTTCCGCGTGGATATGCAAGCGCAAGCGGCACCAGTGTGTCTTGTCCTCACATTTCTGGAGTGGCAGCTCTCATATGGAGTCTTTATCCGAGTGCAACAAACGACTGGGTTAGGGCTCAATTAAGGTATACTGCTGACGATCTTGGGAAACCGGGCTTCGACGTATATTTTGGTTATGGGAGGGTTAATGCGAAGAAGTCGGTGGAGCAGAAGCCTCCAGAGCACGACTTATTAGTCCTGAATGCGCAGGGCCCACAGTATGTATGCCCCGGAGACGTAGCCTACTATGACGTAACAGTTTTAAACTTTGGGAGGAATGATGAAGTGGGGGTGAATGTTACTTTCATTATAAATGGACATATCGTTGACTACAGGTATATAGGCTTCTTTAAAAGCGGTTCATCCAATGCAGTCACCTTTTCATGGAGCCCCATGATGGAGGGGATTTATAATGCAACCTTCTGGGTGAAGCCGGTTGCGGGCGAAGTCAACGTAGGGAACAATAAGGTTGAGCTATTTCTAACAGCGACGTACCCGCTAATCAACCCGATTGCGGGGCAATGGGCGAGCTATGAATTTAACCAATATGACCCAAAGACTGGAAAGAAGGTCTACAGCGAGTACTGGAACATCACATATGTGGGGTACATTGAGCCATACAAGGTTTATGTCACAATAAGAGTGCAGAACGTTTACGGATTTATCTTCGAGGGCTGGATGATTGTTAACACGTTGTCAAGACTTGTGGAGGAGGGTGTCTGGGCCGGCTTATGGTACCCAGGGTGGATAGAGACAGACATAGATGTTGGCTCCACGGTGAACCTGCTTTTTGGCAGCGCGTTGGTCGCTGGTAGCCGTGTGCTCTTAGTTGGCATTTACCCGATTAAATGCTGGGAGTTAACCTTCTGGGAGCCTTCTGGGGTTCAGTACCTGTTCTGGTATGATAAGGTGACGGGATTATGGGTTGGCATGGATGTTTACAGCGACCACTACTTTCTGGGAGATCTGAGGTTGAAGAAAACGAATGTTCCGACAGGTGAGAAATATCCACATGAGCTGGCGGTGACGTTGGAGGCGCCGCCTCGCCTTGAACCTAACAGCACCATAATATTTAATGCAACGGCCTACAACATTGGGTTAAACGATGAGCTAAACGTAAAGCTCTCGCTGCTTATTAATGGAACCGAGGTTATGAGCGAAACACTTAGCGTTTTGCCGAGTAACTCATCTTACACAGTGAGTTACGCATGGACTCCGTTGGTTGAAGCATATTTCAACGTAACCGCCTATGTTCAGCCAGTTTCAGATGAGTTTACCACATTAAATAACATAGCTACGAAGATTGTTCGCTCCGTGAAGATTAGGGGACATGTGCTTTTTGATCAAACTCATTCGGTTGACGGCATACCAGTGTATAGTGAATGGGTGACGGCTCTTGAAGACGAGGGTTACATTGTTGAGGTTTTAAACATAGCTCCAGTAGATGAGTCTATACTCGGCGGCTATGATGTATTCGTTATTCCACAGGCACGTGACTACTATATGCCGAGTGAGATTGACGCAATTAAGGCGTTCGTGAACAATGGGGGCGGATTGCTTGTTATAGGAGACGACTCCCCCTATATTTACGTTGAGGTCACAGGCTTCGCTGGAATAAACTGGGATTGGGACGGATATTATGGTTACACATATGATATTACACCTCATCCGGTGACGGAAGGAGTTGAAAGCGTGTACTTTGCCTCTCCAAGCAGCAGGCTTTTAGTGAGACGCCCAGCGCTGGGCTTAATTCGGGACCACTATGGAAATGTGATGCTGGCTGTAGCTGAGGTTGGTAAAGGCGCTGTTGCATGCATAGCGGATGAAGACTCAATAAACAACTATGCTATATCCTATGCCGACAACCTACATTTAGCCATTAACATGATACGTTGGCTTACAAATAGGCCGCCTCATGTCTCCGTCTGGTATTCTCCGCAAGATCCATATGTGGGCGAGGCTGTCGTATTTGACGCTTCAGCCTCTTATGATCCTGATGGCGTGGTCGTGGGCTACATATGGGATTTCGGCGATGGAATTGTGGAGGAAGGCGGCGCCGTGATAATGCATCTCTACGCGAATAGTGGGGCATACATTGTTTCATGTACAGCGGTGGATAACGAGGGGTCGAGCGCAACTTTGAAGATAGAGGTTAAAGTTCAAAGAACCGCGCTGAATGTTCAGGTAAAAGCGGGATCCATACATTTCGCAGGCGAGATAGCTGACTTCCACATATTGGTTTCGAGGCTCGGAGAACCCGTAGACGCCGACATAAGCGTCCAGCTATACTTTAACGGGATTCTCTACGCTGATCTAACCGATGCTGTAAAGCCGATAGGTGAAGGCTTCTGCAGGGTATCATATACAATACCCTGGAATGCATCTGCAGGCACCTATGTACTAATTGTTAGGGCAGAGTATTACTCGCTGAGCGGGGCCTCAATTGAAAACTTTCAGGTGAGCCAGACGCTGGCTGGGTGGAACGCGTGGATCAAGGAGATCAGGGATAATATTGCAACAGTTGTGGTGCCGAATCTCGGCGAAATAAGCTTGAATTTAACAGCCGTGAATAGAAATCTTCAAGAAGTATCCCTCACAACGGCTAGAATCGAGACGACACTGGACGTATTAAATGGCACAGTTATGGAGATAAAAGATGGCATTGCAACAATTGTTGTTCCCAAGCTTGGAGAGACCCAATTGGATGTCTCTAAAATTATATTGAGACAAGAGGTTTGGGAAGTACCGCAATACTTGACCCTTGCGTTTTCGGTTATTGCCGCTCTATGTGCGGCATCAACTGCCGCTTTACTATTAAAGCATAGAAAATTGTAGTTTGAAACCTTCTCTTTCCCCTTCCCTTTTTATTTTCCCCATTTTATGAAGAAGACTTTTGAAGGCGGGTTTAAAATAACCCCGATTTATGTCTGGTTACGCCTTATACCAGCTATTCTCCTTACTCCGACATTTGTTATCTCAGCCATCTTTATTAGCGCCGCACCAAATATCTCGTCAACTAATGCGCCACCAGCACATATATGAACCGACATAACCATACATTAAGAGACATAGTTTTTAATAGAAGAAACTCTTAAAATAAGAATAGATCGCCCGAAAAATTATGCAGCCACTACTTTAACCTAGTTCAAGGAGGCGAAGATTTGTTTGCCGACGCAGTTGTGGTTATAAATCTCGTGAAGATCTATGGAGAAGAAGTAATTGGAGTCGACGGCATATCCTTCACGATTAAGGATGGAGAAATATACGGGTTAATAGGCCCAAACGGCAGCGGTAAAACAACCACGCTTAGAATCATATCTACGTTAATCAAGCCAAGTAGAGGAGAAGTCTACGTCTACGGCATAGACATCATCAAGGAGCCTCTAAGGGCAAGGAACATGATCAGCTATCTTCCTGAGGAGGCTGGCGCATACAGAGATCTGTCGGGATACGACTTTATGCGTTTTATGCTTTCCCTAAGATTCAGCGGAGAAAGACTTAAAAAAGCCATCGAAGAAGCTGCGGAGATAGCTGATTTAGGCGGAAGCCTAAAGAGGCCTGTTAGAACCTACAGTAAAGGTATGAAGCGGATACTCGCGTTAAGCACGGTTCTCGCTTCGAGGGCTAGACTACTGATACTCGACGAGCCTACAACAGGTTTAGATGTGGAAAGAAGCATATATGTCAGAGACCTAATAAGAAAATACAACATGGAGTATGGCGCCACAATCTTACTCAGCAGCCACAACATGCTCGAGGTAGAATATCTGAGCACTAGAGTTGGTCTACTACATAGGGGGAAGATGATCGCTGAGGGAACGGTTCAAGAGCTCAAAGATAGAACCGGAGCAAGAAGCCTAGAGGAGGTTTATCTAAGAATAAAGGGAGGAGCAGGCTAAAAATGGTTTTAAAAACCCTGGTGACCAGGGAAATCAAGGTGTTCATCAAGAACCCCGCCTTCATACTTTCAATAATCCTTCTGATATCAGCCTACGGAATCATTGGAAGAATAATAAGCGCCGGAGTGGAGACCGCAAAGGGAGAGCAAATAAAAGTAAGGATAGGAGTCGTTCTAGAGGAGAAAACCTCCTTAATCGAAGTCTTACTAAGCTTGTTAAACCAAACCATCGGAGGAAAAATCAACGTGTTCTCATCGGCCTCCGAAGCAACCGTTGAAAACGACCTCTCAATAGTGATTCCAAGAGGCTTCACTGAGAACGCTACATCCGCCGGCAAGCCCCTGTATCTTAGAGCCGGAGTCAAAGTTGACAGCGTCTCACCCATGTCCAGCCAAGCTAAAGTAGGCTTAGTGGCCAGTATAGCCTCCCTAATCCAGAATTTGCTGCCAACCGTGGTTGGCACATTATACAACGTAAACGTACCATCCCAGAAAATAGTTGTTGCAGAAACCAGTATATTATTATATAACAAGGTTCTCAGCGGCAGCGAATTCAACGCAATGGTAAGCTTCATAACGCTCATTCCAATGCTAATCGGTTTAGTAATAGGAATAAACGCAGCGTACGCCGCACAGTCAACTGCTGTAGAGAAAGTTGAGAAGGCATTCGAGATGCTTCTAGCCCAACCCATCTCAAGGAGAAGCGTACTTGTCGCCAAGATTATAGGCTCACTTGTCGCATCCCTCATGACCGGAGCCGCCTACCTCGCAGGCATGTTCCTAATGCTCTCAGGCTTTATGTCGACTACGGCTTCAGCGAGGGGAGTAGATCTAATTAACCTTCTAGGCATAGACACAATTATCCTCATAATATTATCGCTGATAATTGGATTATTTTGCTCCGGCGCAATAGGAGTTATTTTAGGCTCCATTGTAAGCGACGAGAGGATTGCAGGCGCCTTATCCGCACCCATAACGTTTCTATTCGTTGGATTTGGCTTAGCTACCATATATATGGATCTACCATTAAACGCTTTAACAGCCGCAGCTGCCGGAGCCGCGATAGCGCCATTACCCTACATATTCATTTCAGCTTCACTAATGGGAACACATAGCTTCATAGCGATTTCCGCGGCGACTGGAATAGCGACATGTATCTTGCTAATAGCTCTAGCATTAATAATGTTTAACAGGGATGTCATCATACTTGGACTTAGATTCACATGGAGAAGAAAAATGTAATAAACGGAAAATAGACGAAAATCTCCATAAAATATTAACATAGAGAATCGAAGAATTAAGCATGAGCAATATATGGAAATTAAGGAAGATTATGGAGAGAAAAGGCTTTATCAGATACGGAGAATACCAAAAAAGAAGGAACTTGTCCAAACGGCGGAAGACTTTAAGAGGTTAATTTAACCGGAACCCCCATTCTAGACGATTCCCTAGCCTTTAAAACTATCTCTGTTACCCTAAAACAATCTTCGGCCGCAACCTCCAACCTCTCAAGATCCTTCACGGCATTGACAAAGTTTAAAAATTCATCCACAGGCTCCCCTAGCGGCAACTCATTGTACTCTTCTTCATGAGTTATTAACCGCACCTTTGAACCATGTTCATATGCTTCAACTACACCCTTACTTCCAGCTATACGGAGACGATCATCGCCATGCGTTGGCGCCTTTCTAGGTCTACAATAATCCAGATGAATGCATGCCGAAGCCCCATTATCCATCTTTAACAGCATGACAGCGTTGTCCTCCATGTCGCGGAACTCCGGATGCCCAACATTTGATTGATAGGCCATCACCTCAGTGAACTCTCTTCCAGTACACCACCGTATTAAATCTACACAGTGGATTCCTATAAACGCGATAGTTGAGCTAAAAGTTTTATGACTTTTCTGCCACTCCGGTCTCTCGCCAAGTTTATAGGATTTCTGGGCATTTGCAAGACAGACTTCTCCTATAATACCTGACTTAATAACTTCTCTAATCCTCCTATAAGACGGCATAAAACGCATTGTAAGAAGCATGGAGAGCACCACACTAGAGGATCTATAAGCCTCCTTAACTTCCTCAAGTTCCTCAAGGGTCATGGTTAAGGGCTTTTCACTCAGTACATGAATCCCCCTCCTTATACACTCAAGCAGAATCTGCGCTCTCTCACCATCAGTTCCCGTAACGCAAGCAATATCAATCTTCTCCCTTTCCAGAAGCTCAAAAATATCTGTATAGAACCTTGTGTCAGACGTCACCGCTGGATGCCCCCTCAATTTTGCAATGGCATTCTCAGAATCATCTGCAACCGCCACTAACACGGTTTCCCCAATCTTCGGTATACTATTTAAAACCACATTTTGATGCCCCTTAAGACCAAGTATACCAACACGATAAACCATACCCCAACCTCGAATCTAAAAAATAGCGGAATCTGGTTATATGATTTTGCATCCTCCATAAAAACAAAACTGACGTAACCTCATTCTGTCACCTATCTCATGCCCTAAGAGAAGATCTCCTCGGTATACGCTACGCCTCCAGCATGAATGAGAAGATCGTAGCCATCCACCTTCTTTATGCTTGTTGTGGCATAATAGGCTGTGTAAATTGTTCCATCCTCAAGCTGCACAGAACTTGGATAACCACAGTCTGGATTCTCCGCATAAGAAACCAACGCGGCTCTTTTATCCATCCCCCAAGTTTTACCCTCATCATTGCTTATAACCGCATGGACACCGTATGGAACTTGCCTATGCCCAAAAGCCAGCAAGATTCTACCACTTTTGAGGAGACATAAATCCCCTGGATGTTCACCTTGACGCGTTAATAACTTCGGTTTCGTCCAATCATATCCATAATTATAAGAGTAGCTTATGGCAACTTCACCTCTATCAGTGCGCAGAGCAGCCAACATCTTTCCATCAGACAGCTGCAAAAGAGATGTCTCGTTATATCCACCACCAGCTATAAGGGTAACATCCCCCCACGTGTGACCGTTATCCTCCGATCGAAGAATATAGCTTTCATCCAATCCCTCCGGGCTTCTCCTTCCATAAACTGGTAAGAGAATAGTTCCATCATCCAGCTGAAGCATCCTTCCATATGGAGACCCAATATTCAACTTTACTGGGGCCTCTATAGGCTCCGGCCTACTCCAAGTTTCGCCATAATCCTTTGATCTTGTCGTAAAGAGGTCAGCTCTCATTTTCCCCCTCTGCCACCTCCCATTCTCGTAACCCCAGATTCGTGCGAAGGCAACGAGTAATGTTCCATCCTTCAATTGGCAGAAGGCTGGGTTTCGATCGTCAGTTTCCGAAAAAGTTACAATCTTAGGCATACTCCATGTCCTACCACCATCCTTAGACAAAGATATTTCAAGACGGCCACGCTGACCAATATGATAATCACCCATACGAAAGACCACGGCAAGGTCGCCATTATTCAACTTGATCAAGACCGGGAAGTAGCCGCCCATCGGAACTATGAGAAAACGCTTAACTGGCTTAAGAGCGCCCACCATTATATCATCATCAAACTCCATCATATACATGAGAAAGCCCCTAGCAAGCTACATGGTTCGCTAATAAAAGACTTTCTCTCTTCTCCACTAAATATAAGCCAGCACAGTTTAACCATCAACGGAACAAAATGAGAAGAACATTAAAAACAACATAAGCCAAAAACGTTTAAGCACTTTCAGAAGAAAGAAAGTATATGAATATAATGGAGGGCTTCAGATTGATAATCGATATGCATGCCCATATAGGCGACCTCCGCTCTCCAACAAATCTCCACCGAAAACCAGTTACAGTTGAGAGTTTAATAGCCCGCTTAGACGAAGAAAAGATAGATCTGGCAGCTGTACTGCCGTGGCCTCCCTGCCCAGAAGCCGTTACATTCCCAGGTTTATTCTCAGATTACCCAGACATAGTCAGCCAAATAAGGACTGCACTCCGACACCCCGATCGCCTTATACCATTCGGTAATGCTGATCCTAGATGGGGCGGCAACTCAGCGAACACAGATTTCTCATGGCTTCTAGAGAAGTTCGTTGAGATGGGATGTAAGGGCATGGGCGAGGTTAGCGCAAATATATACTTCGATGATCCTCGAGCTGTGAATTTCTTTAAACAGTGCGGCGAATGGGGTCTCCCTGTAACGATAGAAAGCACGGGGCCTGGTGAGGGGCATTACGGCTTCATAGATGACGTCGGCTCACCGCATCTTGAGCGCCTCCTAATGAAGTCCCCAGACACAATCATCATAGGCCACGGTCCGGGTTTTTGGGCTGATATTGGAGACGGAATAACTGTCGAAGAGAAGTCCGGGTATCCAAAGGGTCCCATCAGGAAGGAGGGAGCTGTCCCTCGCCTTCTACGCACCTATCCCAATCTATATGCTGACATATCGGCTCAAAGCGGCTACAACGCGCTCACTAGGGATATAGAGTTCAGCATTAAATTCCTAAACGAGTTTCAGGATCGCCTCCTCTTCGGCACAGATGTCTGCTTCGGAGATAAGGAGGGGAGGACAAATCATTTAAGGTTTTTAAGGGAGCTTCTATTGAGGGGAGCAATAAATAGAGAGGTCTTTGAGAAGATAACATATAGAAACGCGCTTAAAGTGATGAAACGCTACGATATTTAGCAACTAAAGTGCTCTTTGCAAATCGCTACACTGCTTTTCAGCTACTACTTTTTATTTTCAATGACTTGTTCCTCGTATTCTACGTCGTGGACGGTTTTTAGGTGTTTAATTATTCCCGCCCGATCATATACTTTGCTTTCACATTCCATCGAACCGTACTCCGTCCCAGCGAAGCCGCATACAAAGCCGTTTCTTTCAGGTATATAGCGGGCGTGAACCTTAACGGCGTGAATGCGCCTAATGCGAGTTCTCTCCAACTCCTCGTCAATCTCCTTCTCAGCCTTCTTAAGCATTCTCTCGGACCTCATCCTCTTCCTCTCTTCCTTCAAACCTTAACCTCCACCATACTCATACATTACACTACTTAATAGAGCCTTCTAAAACCCTCAAAACCCCTGAAGTTTTCATCCTCATTGATTCCTAGAGAATCTTTAATGTCCAGAGCGTTGAGACAGCTAAGTTTTTAATACTTATATGCTTAATCTTTCTCGATGGTTTTTGGGTGAAGAAGGCTAGGCTGATCGCATCCTTTTTATCTTTCGCTTTTTAGTAAAATTTTTGTGGCTGTTTTCTTTTTCTTTATGGATGTTCTTGGTCTTCTTTCTAGTGAGGTTGTTTGCTCGAGGCTTTTTAGGGCTGTTAGGTGGGTGTTTACTGTCCTAGGTGTGGCTCTAGAAATGTTAAGGGTCATGGGGGATATAGGTGTGGTCTTAAAAGATACTTCTGTAAGTCTTGTAAGAGGGCTTTCAATGATAAGACTGAGGTAATCTTCCACTATTCTAGGCTAAGCCTTAGAGAGTGGTTTGCGTTTCTCTTCCTAGGGCTTCATAATTTGGGCCTAGGCTTGAGCTATCCATCCATAGAGGAATATGCAAAGACAACCTGAAACCATATCTAGAAGCATTTAAGGCATGCAGAAGATCAAGAAAAACAAACCCAATACAAGCAATAATAGAAATCATAAAAACAATTTACATAATAACAGCCACAACATTTTTAGTAAAGAGCGAATAATTTAAAGATAACTGCCACCTTTACCTTTAAACAGATTAGCATTTTTCTACTTCATGTAGCAAAGTAGTTATGGAGACAAACCATGTTAAGGGGAAAGTTGTCAAAACATTGAAGGATTTGTTAAGAAAATTTTAGGCTTGATCTGAGAAAACATTTAGCGTTCTTTCAGATCGATATAGGATTTTTCCTTTCTCTATGACCTCCATTATAAAGCGGTTCCCTTCAGCTTTCATGTGTTTAAATTCTTCGGGCGTGTAGCCTACTGGCTCAATGGGTATCTTAAAGGTGTTCAGTTCCATGAGAAGCTTTATCCTGTCGAGAAGTTCCTCCTTAAAATCCGCTATGACAAGTATATCTATATCTGAACTCTCATTTATGTCCCCCGTAGCGAATGAGCCAAATAAAATCACCATATATGGGTTTAGGGCCTCAACAACCCTCCTCACATAGGCATCTATCTTCTCAGAAACTTCTCCACTTCTCTCAATATCGACTCTGCGTAGCTTAAGCATCTCTCAGCAATCTCCCTCGTATAATATTTATAGGCTGGCCCGCTCGGATAAAGATTTGGATATCTTGAGCCAATATAATGCCTGTCAAGCTCCCTACCATAATCCATGAACGCCCCGAATGAAAGCTCAATCTTAGATGCTTCATTCAGCAAGTCCGTTACGGAATGCGTGAGCAAAGCCCTATAACCTCTGGAATAGAGAAAACCTTTAAGCGCCTTCTCAGCAGCCTGTTGGGAGAAGAATGCCGATGCATAATAGTTTCCATCCTTTAGACAATCCCTAGCGGTCTTAAGATCGGCCAAAGCCTGATCAAACCACCTTAACCCCTCCTCTAAGTTACCCATAAAAGCATCTCCTCCCCGCCATTTAATACTTGAACACTTCTCCCCAACTAAGACTCCTCAGTACGAGGAGTTAAATTTTCACTAGTTTAGTCATTCTCTTATACCATGCGGTTTCCTTAGGTTTTCTTATATGTATTTTAAAGATTTTTGTGAAATCCTCCATCACTACAGTCTCTTAGAACATGATTTCAATTAAAATCAGCTTTGACTAAGTATAATAATGAAGCCAACTATAACTTGTTAATCTACGAGTTTCCCAATTATAAGTTCTATGCCCTCCTCCTCGGCTATTCTTTTAATCTCCCTAGCCGCATCACTTTTCGCTGCGAGTATCACCAGTATCTTTCTAGGCTCCTTGGAATATTTCGCCTTAGCCAGCTCAATCTTCCTAAGCAATTTTGTCATTTCATCAGGTGACTCAGCGTAGCCCGTGACTTCGCCAACTATCAAAGGATCTTCAAGAAACAAATTTATCTCCTCACCATAAATGAAGCCCTTTGTAAGCTCAGCATCCCCAGGTATTTCACCAGACTTTCTTAAGCTGGCCGTCAGGAATTTCCTAACAAACTCTTCGAATGTTAGGCCCGCGAACTTGCTTATCTCACCAAACCCGCTTATCATAGCGCTCTCTAAAGAAGTTATGCGCTTCTCTAACCTAGCCTGACCCTCCTGAAGGTGCTTGATAACCTCAAGCATTCTG
>Ga0105158_1000639_pt1 | contig 14629 bp, 12 predicted proteins | sample LHCtaG_FD_81567 | JGI IMG/M metagenome (GOLD analysis project Ga0105158, IMG submission 81567) | Hot spring microbial communities from Little Hot Creek, USA to study Microbial Dark Matter (Phase II) - LHC4sed_matched | ecosystem: Environmental > Aquatic > Thermal springs > Hot (42-90C) >...
GGTAAGGGCCTACATGAACTCAGCTTTGCAGATTCTGCAGCACTGCTCTTGCTCTCCTTAGTAGCTGTGCTCCCAGCATATGTCCTGGGCTTCGCCGTGTTTACGTACCACGCTCTTGGGAGTGAGAGGCTACTTACCTGGGCAACAAGGGTGTCTAGCTTTGCAGGGCTTAACACTGAAGACAGGCTGTTGCTACTGTTTACAGCGAGTGTCCTTGTGTTTATACCTCAGGACCTCTTGATGGACCACGTAATAGCTCTTGCTCTCGCTAAGTACATTTACAGGATAGCGCTCTTTAAAGGTGTTGAGCTGTGCTGAAAAGCATTGAAGTTGAGGGCCTGAGTGTAGCCACGCAAAGTACAACAATTTTGCAGGGAGTATCCCTCTCTGTTAGGGAAGGTGAGGTAGTGCTAGTGACAGGGCCTTGCGGTTCTGGAAAGTCTACGCTGTTGAAGGTGCTTGCTGGAATAATCCCCCACGTCTATACGGGGTTTAGGGTTTCAGGCACAGTCAAGGTCTTTGGGCTTAGCCCGCTTGAAGCAGCTGAAAAAGGGCTTGTGGCCTATGTACCTCAAGACATCTACACATTCTTCATAGCCTCGCATGTCTGTGAAGAGCTAGAGGTGCTGAGGCTACCCTTAGATGGCTTTGCACAGCTGTGCGATAGGCCAATAGAGGCGCTCTCTGATGGCCAGCTCTACAGGCTTTTAACCCATATCGCTATAGGTAGTGGTGCAAGGCTTCTCCTACTCGATGAACCGACTTCACATCTAGACTCAGAAACCCTAGTAGAAGTCGTGGCTATGCTGAAGAGCGTTGCTGTTGAAAGAGGTGCTACTGTTATTATTGCTGACCACAGGGTCTCAGAGCTGAAGAGCTTGGTAGATACTGTTGTGGAGCTCGGCAAGGATAGAGAAGAGGGTGCTAATGGCGGCAGCGGGAGGGCTTATGATGAGAGGCGCACTGCTGAATGTCAAGGGCTTGCCGCTCGTGTTAAAGGGCTTACGCTGAGCCTAGATGGAGTGGCCCTGGCTAAGGGGCTCAGCTTTGATGTTGCTAAGGGCTCTGCCCTAGGCATTTTGGGCAGGAACGGTGTTGGCAAGTCGACTTTGCTAAAAGCGTTGCTGAGGCTCACCCCCTTCACTGCAGAGGGTATACACATTGAGAGGCCTGCTTTCTACATTTCGCAAAAGCCGCTGTACTGGTTCTCCACAGGATCTGTGCGCGCAGAGCTTACGCTATATGCAAAGCTCTTTGGCAAAAGGGCAGAGGTTGAAGAGGTTGCTGAGCTCTTTCAGCTAAATCACTTGCTGCACAGAAACCCCTACACCCTTAGCGTTGGAGAGGCGAGGAGGCTAGCAATGGCATTGGCGTTTATCGCTTCCCCCAGGCTTTTGCTATTTGACGAGCCTCTGCTTGGCCTTGACAAGAGCGCTGAAGAGCTCTTACAAGAGCTCTTAGAGAGCCTGAGGAAGAGGTGTAGCGCTGCTATTGTGGCTTCTCACAGCAAAAAGCTTGTAGAGCTTGTTGATAGCTGTCTAGAGCTCTTGCCAGGGGGTGAGGTGAGGTTCTGTGCATAGCCATGCGCACGCATTGAGGAGGTGCTACAAGGTTCTCAACTTCAGCACAGCCCTAGCCATACTCTTTACAGTGTCTGTGGCTGTGTTTGTATTGCCTGTAGAGGCGCTGCCTCTCCTCACCCTCGCGCTAACCCTGCTCCTTCTCTACGTTTCAAGGCCTAGAGAGCTCGTAGAGCTTGTAAAGTGCTTTGCACTACTCGTAACGCCCCTCGCCACAGCATCGCTGCTTTTCCAGGTCGTTATAGGGCTTCTAGACCTCTGCCAGCTCTTAACAACGCTTGGAAGGGTCTACGCCCTCTTCGCCGCCTCAGCTATAGCTGTAAAGAGCTTTTCTGCTAAAGAGCTCCTCTCTCTAGCTAGGAGGCTAGGGCTCAAAGCCTTTCTCACACTGCTCTTAGCCGTAAAGCTCTTGAAGTACTCTACACAAGTACTTGCTGATGTGCGCACTGTGTACAGAGCTAACCTTGGGCGTGTCTGTGAGGAGAAAAGCTTTTTGTGTAGAGCTAGGCTTACAGCTGTGTGGGTAAGGGCTTTTGCACAGCTTTTCACAGTCAAGGCGCTTGAAGTGGGAGAGGCTATGTACACGAGGTACAGAGCTGTCCTGAGGGCTGAGAGGAGGTGAGTAAGGAGCTGAGGAAGAGGGTTTTGGAGGCTCTGCTAAAGAGCCAAGGCTTTGTTAGTGGAGCTGAGCTAGCGAGGCTCTTGAGCGTGTCGAGAGCTACTGTAAGTAGGCTAGTTAGTGAGCTCACCGAAATGGGTTTTGTGGTAGAGGCGCGCCCAGGGGTGGGCTACAGAGTAGAAGTGCACAACGACTTGAGGTATGCTGAGAGAGTGCTTGCTACAATGCGGACTAGGGTGAGGTTCTCTGCCCACTACCTCGAGAAGTGCTCAAGTAGCCAAGATGTAGCAGAGGCCCTTGCTCTTCAAGGGGCTTCAGAGGGTGTAGTTGTAGTGTGTGAGGAGATGTGGGGTGGCAGGGGTAGGATGGGGAGAAAGTGGTCTGCTGGTAAAGGAGGGCTCTGGTTCACAGTGCTTCTCAGACCCCCACAGCTCAAAAACCTCCACATACTCTCTCTAGCAGCAGGGCTCTCTGTAGCAAAGGCGTTGAAAGCGCTCTTCTCTGTCGAGGCTAGGGTGAAGTGGCCAAACGATGTGCTTATAGGCGAGAAGAAGGTCTGTGGGGTGCTTGTTGAGGCTAGGGCTGAGGCTGACAAGATCCACCACCTCCTGCTTGGTGTAGGGATTAACATAAACAACGAGTTGCCAGAGGAGCTTAGGGAAACTGCTACCAGCCTTAGGGATGTGCTAGGCTTTAACGCGCCTAGGGCACCCCTACTCAGAGAGACTCTGCTAAATATTGACAGCTACTACAACACAATCACCTCTGGAGATGTTGACAAGGTTGTTAAGGAGTGGAGAGAGCTGAGCTCAACTATAGGTAGAGCCGTAAGGGTGCTCACCATAGACAGGGTTCTAGAGGGGGTGGCAGTAGACATTGATGGTGATGGCTCCCTACTGCTAGACACAGGCAATGGCATAGAGAGAGTTGTTGTTGGAGATGTTATTCACCTTAGAGCACTTGCAAGAGAGCCTCAGAGCAAGGCGTGGTAACAATACCTATAGGGCTCTCGCACAACAACTAAGATGGCTGAGGTCTCGGCAGTAAGCCAAATAACTATACTACCTGCATTTTAGCATAGATGTGCCCTAACTCTCGCAATACTCTCAATATATTGCACTATATTCATAATTCATACCTAGCAAGCCACTTGGTGCTGTGGAGGAGAGGTTTAAGTAAGTAAATGAGAAAGCTGAGGAGCCTAAGAGGCATGATAGCACTAGGTTCAATGAGCTGAAGAAGTGCACGCATCATAGTGTTAAGAGGGGCTGTTTCGTAGTTGATGTCCGGGGGTTGGGTCTGCAAGCTCTTGTTTCTTTTCCTGAGCTCGCCTAGGCGATGGTGGCTCTGCTCTGAGCCTAGGTGGGCTAGGTGTAGGCGGGGGTGCCCGCACCATTGCGATCTACAGCCACCCACAAACCCACACCAACACCCCGTGGGGCGAGGGCAGAAGCACCTAGGGGCAAACGGTTGACATAAGTGCAGGGCCATCCCTACACCACTATTCTCAGAGGTTATAACCTTACAGCTGTTACTATAGAAAGTGCCTTAGACTTGCTAAAATAATCCTCGGCTTTCTTCCCGCTAGCTAAGTACCTCAGGTGATTAGGCTCTTTGCTTAGAGCCAAAGAGGTGAACGCTCTTTTAACACCTAAAACCCATATTGGTAGAGCAATTATTAGTGCTGTGTTCTTGGCTTTAGTAGGTGATGCTAAGTTAAAAGGGGGTCTAGGAAAATTTGATGTGGGGTCATCCCTATGCTGGGCGTTTTTATTGCTTGGAAGAGGCTGAGTAGAAGAACTGAGGACTTGTCTAGGGAGCTTGGCTTAGAGCTTCTATTTATTCGCGATAGGCTGCCCTACTTCAAGGCTTTTGTGAATACTGCTACTATTCTTCGTGAGAAGAAGCCTAGGGTCGTATTTATTCAGCTTCCCCAAGGGCCTCTCTTAGCAGAAGTCGTAATGTTTTCAAGGCTCCTCAAACTCAGTGTTGTGGCAGATGTCCACACAGGCTTTATCTACCCAACAGCGTTTAAAGAGGTGTTGCTCAATAAGCCGTTTCACTCGTATCTACGCTTTGTAAGGCTTGTGGTGGCTCATAATATTCTTGAGCGAGAGCTTATTGTGAGAAAAGCTGGTGTGCTCTTTGAGAAGTCTCTTGTTGTCTACGACCCTTTACCAAAGCCGCCACAAAGGCTTTCAAAGCTTGCAATAGAGGTTGATGTCGAGAACGCTATTAGTCTGCCAGCCTCATGGTCTTCAGATGAGCCTTTAGATAAGGTTGTTGAGGAGTTCTCCAAGTCAAGAACATCAAGAGAGCTAGCGCTCATTATTACAGGTAGTTGGAAAAGAAACCGCGAGCTTTACAACAAGGTTAATAAGGTCGTAGGAAAGCTTGGAAAAGAGAAGAGGGTTATCTTAACGGGTTTCATACCAGACGAGGAATACTGGTATTTGCTCAAAAGCTGTAGAGCAGTAATAGCCTTGACAAATAGAGAGTACACACTACCACATGCAATGTGGGAGTCTGTAGCAGTGCGAAAACCATTTATAACAGCAAGAACCCGGGCAATAGAACTTGAGCTAGGCTCTAGCTACCCGTGTGTGTTTAAGCCAGATCTAAGCGACTTTGCTCAAGCTCTAGATAAGTGCCTTGTAGAGGGTGAGAGCGGGAGAGCTGTGGATGCTGTTGAGAATCTTGCTCTAAAATCAAAGCAGAGCATTGAGAAGCTGAGGAGAGTAATTCAAAGCCTTGCCTAGAGGATTCTCTTAATGAGTTGTGTAGCTTTTTCAATAAACCGATTGAACGTTAACTCCCTTACCCTCTCAAGAGATTTTCTAGAGTAGTAGCTCCAAGTGCTGCTATCTGTTAATAACTTTGAAACCATTTCAACAGCCTCCTCAGTTGTTGTGTAGCCAAGTCCGTGCAGACTCCCCACCACAATATCACTCCACGGTCCTCCAGACTTGTGTACAACTACTGGAAGGCTTCGAGCCATTGCCTCTGTAACTGCAACACCCCAGTGCTCATTTATGGCAGCATGTAGAAACAGCTTAGCCCTATTCATAACAGAATTTATTGCGCTCCTAGGAGCATTTTCAACGAGGTACACCTCCGCATTAGCATCAATGTCTGTTGAAACTCTTAGACCTGTTTCCAAAGCTAGTGACATAACCCTTCTGTAGTAGCCTCTAGAGGATTTGGTTTTAGAGGAGCCAAATACATAGAGCCTCACATCACTGACCAACTTCTCTAGCCTTGGGAGAACCTCTTGAACAACCCAGTGATACCTCTTCTCCACACCAAATCTACCAACCATAACAACTATGTTCTCTCTATCATCAAAAGGCTTTGCATGCTCAACGATACCCACATTAGGTGGTATAGGCGGGTTTAAAACAACAGGCTTTTCACCATACACACTCTTAACTATATTAGCACTCCACTCGCTGTTAGACAAAACAAGGTCTACATCAGTAAAAGGGTTGCTCCTAACAATTCTGGATAAGAGAGCTAGATACACTCTAAAGTATATGTTCATAGGGAACTTGCCGTATCTCTGAGCATGGTAAGGATCATCTGCAAACTGCACCCAACCACCTTTGACAAACACCTCAGCAGGAAAATGTATGTACTCTACAAGCTTTATTCCATGCCTTTTAGCAACCTTAACAGTGCCCCTAGGCATTGGGTTATCCTTAAACACTATCCCAACATCAAACCTCTTAAGAGCTTTATTTATAGCAAAGCCCTCCAAAAGCCTTGTATACATACCAAAAGCCCTTAGCTCAAAGCCTAAATCAAGAGTAGGATATGCAGAGAGATCAACCCCAAACCACTCAGGATACCTACTGACATCTATCCTAGTGGGGGATACTAGCAATGGTGTAAAACCAAGAGAGTCAAACACATTAGCAATACCAGCGCAAACAATTTCACCCCCGCCAGCCCTATTCCAGTAATGATGAGCTACAACAGCATTTATAGCGCCTCACCCATAGCCTCATCACCAACCTCTGTGTGCAAAAATAGTTTTATGCTTTTACTTAAAACAGTATTGTGTTATTAGTGTAGCAGATGGTTGAGAACACTATATAGTGGAGATTGCAAAAGGTATTTTGCCAAAAAGTCGATATCACTTGAAGTCAGTACATTTACCTTGTTGCTACCTTTGTTATTATCTCTATCTCCTCGTTCATTATTTCCCCCCAGCTCTTTATTTTTGGAGGTTCTGTAGACTCTACACCCTCTTTAAGAATTTCTATTGCTTTTATTGTTAGTGCCTCTATATCCCCTTCTTCAACAAGATGTACAGCTGAGCACTTGCCATAGTGTATCTCTAGCGCTGGTATCCTATAGCCAACGACAGGCGTTCCAAGGTGTAAGGACTCTAAAACAGCGTATGAGAATGAATCTATGTGACTGGGGTATAGTACTAGTTTTGCTTTTGCCACAATCTCAAATCGCTTTTCTCTAGGCACAAAACCTGTGAATATCACTTTGCCTTCTATACCCAGTTTTCTACAAACACTCTCTACCCGAAGAAGTGTTGCAGGGGCTACCCTACCTGTTACAACAAGTTTGAGTTCTGGGAGGTGTTTTGATATAGCCCTGAATGAGATGAGGGCGTCTGCAAGACCTTTATCAGCACTGGGCCTCCCCCCAAGCACTATGTAACTCTGTTTCTCCTTTACTCTCTTTCTAATGCTCTTCGCAATTTTTATGTCTTCTTCATCTAGCGACACCCCTGGGTTGAAGCAGTACACTCTATCCATCCATTCACCCCCCATCTCAACTGCTATAGCTTTTGATATCCCAAGTACTGCTGTATACTTCTTCAAAATCTTTTTATAGCGCAGTTTACGCATGTATTCTTCAACAGAGCTTCTGGTTATGGTCTCTATTTCAAGTAACAATTTTTCGATAGGCGTGTTGCTAGTTAGTTTTCTCCAGAGTGTTAATGCTTTCACTATATTTGCAAATCTCTCTCTAGATCCATAGAAGGGTGGGCTTTGGAGAAGGACTATGCTAGGGGTGTTGAAGAGGTTAGCCAAAGTGTAGCCACTGTAAACAGCTGCCCAGTATTCGTGAAGTACAACAGTAGTATTGTAATTTGCAGTGCCTATACTCAGATGCGCAATGTTTGGTATGGCTAGTGATAGGAGTACCTCATGTGTTCTTGTGCCAAGAACTTCTCGTAGCCTATGTACTGCTGTGGGTAATTGTGAGAAGCCTACGATTTTCACCCCAGTGCTTCTCAAGCTCTCTATATAGACTATAGACTCTTTCAAAGTGCTTTTGCTGCCCCACAGCTCCCATGGGATGAAGAGATGTGTTTGAAAGTGTTTTGAGTATTCTCTTACGGAGCGAAGTGCTCTAAGCCCATCACCTCCTGTGATGGGTGATGGTGATGAGACTACAAGTATATTAGATTTCATCGCTACTGCACCCTTTGGTTTTGTTTGCAATTTTATACTTCCTCAAGCTCTACTCCTTATTACCTCATTTATCTCTGTTAGCTGTGCTTGTGGCTATTGCTAGCAGTATGAGGAGTGCTAGAGCTGTGTATAGAGCTATGCTAAGTATTGATACTATTGTTGGCACTTTGTAGTATCTCCAGTATGTTATTCCTATTGCTGAGAATATTAGTATGTTTAGAGTTGCTAGCAACACCCCCCTCTCTAAGCCTTTGAATCACATAGAGTGTTGCTAGGGGTAATAGCCATAGCAAGTAGTGAGGATATATAAAGGGATTCAAAGCTATTAGCAGTGCTGTACACGTTGCTGACCAAGCCAAGTACTCTTCATTTCTAAACACGCCTCTCAATCTCATTTGCAGTACAGCTAATGTGAGTGTAAGTGCCGATAGTACTAGTGCTAGTGTTGCTGTGTAGGGAGTGTAGGGCGCTAGTGAAAGCCCTTTGTCGAGCCTTTGAATATGAAAGTAAAGCTGATATGCAATTGCATTATGGAAACACTTTATAGAAAGTGCAAACCATAGTGCTAAAGAGGTGGCCACCGCTACTGCTATGTACTTTACAGTATCTTTAAACCTCTTAACATTTGCATAAAGAGCTTGTGGAAGGAGGTACAGTGCTGGGAACACCTTTGTAACAATGCCCAGTGCTACTAGAGACGATGACACAAGGATTCTTCCACTCAATAATGTGATTATCGACGACAACACGAAGAAAGCTGGTATTGAATCGAATACACCATACCATGCTGAAGCAACTACTGCTAGGGGGTTGAAGGCCCATAGGAGTTGAGAGGCTAGGGCGAGCTTTTCATTACCTGCAAAACTCTTTACAGCTATGTAAAGCGCTAAGCTGAGTAGAGAGTCAAATAGTATTGGCATGAATTTGTAGCCAAGCGGATTCCAGCCGAAGACCAGTATTGATGAGAGCTGAAAAGCTGAGTACAGTGGTGGGTAGTTGTACTGTGCTAAGCAGTAGGGAGAGCCTGTCAGCAATAGGCTTTTAGAGCCATTGACGTGAAACAGTATGTCAGTTCCGTGAATGCCTTGAACAGCAATAGCAAGCCTTACTACAAAGGCTAGGAGAGAGAATATTATAGGTATTGCAAGGCCTGCCCTCACTTATCTAGCCACCACAACACTTTAAAAAGTATGAGAGTTATTTGATGTGTATGCTTTATTACTACCTCTTCTTGATTAGGTAGCCAATAGCTATTCCTATAGCTAGAAGCACTGCACCTATAGCCACTGTTGCTATATAGTTTTGCTCTGTGACTGTTGCTAGTATAGTACTAGTTGTTCCCACAGCTACTGTTCGTATTGCTATCACTATAGTTGTTAATGTTGTTGGCAGGGTCTTTACAACTGTTACCGTAGCGGTTTTTCCAAGTGGTGTAGATGCTAGTGGTAGCGTACTCGTAATTCCTGTGTAGCCTCCTAGAAGTGTTTCAATGAGCCTTGCGTTTGCTTCAGCAAGCGTTTTTCTGTAGCCCTCATCGTAAGGGACTTCGCTTTCAACATTCACACCTATGCCAAAGCTCTTCAAGGCGTCTGCGAAGGCCATGACCGCGCCAACTGCTTTTTCAGTGCCGTCCCTGTGGGTAAGCCTCAAGTTCTTAACATCTATGGATATTGCGAGGCTGCCAACCTCTACTCTTATTACAGCTGTTGAGTTGCTTGGCAAGGGTGCTAAGCCTAAGTAGTACTGTAAGGCTTCTGCAGCACCTACATAGGGCTGTTGCACTCTTGTTGTTTGTGGGGTTAGCGGCGAGAATACCGGCATGGCGTAGGTCATCGACTTTAGGAGTACCTCCATATTAAACATGGTAATGCTCTTTACGACCTCTTCCAGGTTTTCTGCATGGTACGTAGCGTTAAACACAGCTTCGATAGCCTCTTGAGTGATGCCTAGTGTGAATACTGTTGAAGAGTTCACACTCTTAACAACCTGCACATAGCTCTTCACAGTGTCTAGGCTCATGTTGTATGTAAGGGCGTAGCCTATGTAGTCCACCTCTATACTTGCGCTAAAGGGGATCTCAAAGCTTGCCCCGAGCTCGTTCAGCCTCACACTTAGAGACTCTACCCTCAGCCAGCCCACGCCAGCCATAGCCAGCTGCTTATTCAAGTCCTCAGGCCTTACCTGCTGTAGCATAGCTACTAGCATTGGTAGCTGTGCTTGGAGCTCTTGCGGGAGCAACCCCTTGTCTAACTCTAGCTTGCCACTTAAGCTAGTCTTTAGCACCACATCTACAAAGCTACTGCTACCTGCAAGAACCAGGCGAGCTGTGCCATTGGGGGTCTTGAACGCTACTTCTAGTGCTGTAGCCTCAGCTCCACCGACTTGAGATGATGTCGCGTTTATCGTCAAGGTAAAGGGCTGGGCCTGTGGCGTGGGTGGGAATGATACTGAGAACTTTGCGTGCACCCTCAAGAGCCTTGGCTTTATGTAGAGAGAGCTGTAGTTCAGTAGAAGCATCGACTTCGCCTCTGTTGATGTCATTGGTAGTTCGAGAGAGTGGCTACCGCTAGCATCAACATAGATGCTGTCACCACCACTCCTAATCCTTATGATAAACCCCTGCGCCTCTGCGCCACAGCACTTGGCAATACCTAGCGCCACAATGACTAGGGCTGCGGAAAAAAGCTTCTTCCAATGCACGTACCACACCAATTGGCTGTAAAAGCCTTGGCAGGGCTTAAAAAGTGTTTCTATTTTTAGGGCACGGTGTCATTGGCTCTGCTTTCTCTGTCTAAACATCTCTGCTAGGATTGGAATAGCCTCTATCTTCTCCCTGTCTAAGTACTGCCAGAGTAGCCCTGGCGGTCTTTTCCTCTCACCTTTGCATCTGATGCTCTTAGTGGGGGTGTAGATGTGGTCCACAGTGAAGTCCCAAGGCTCTAAAGGTATGTGGAAGCCCACTACCTGAGCGTCGTGAACTGTTGTAGCTATTGGGGTGTCTTCAGATGCCTTACCAAGCTCTCTCAGTATTGAGTACTCTAGCTCTGAGTACCCCTCTCCCTTGCCCAGCCTCTCCCCATAGGTGCTAACGGCAACAGAGCCCGCAACTATGAGGTCCACCTCTGGAATCTCCCTCGGGTGGATGGGGGCCCCAAATCTAAACGCACCCTGAATTGTTGTTGCCACTCCGTAGAGGCTTGGGCTAATCCTCTTAGGGTCTAGGAGGAGGAAGCCCCTGGATATCCTCGGCGTTGGCATCACCAAGAGCTTTCCCTTCCTCAAAACAGCTTCTCTAACAGGCCTCTGGGGAGCGTCAGGATTCACCTTAACTACTTGTGCTCTCCTAAACAGGTCTGTGGCCATGAGCCTCTGCGCAGCCTCCTCTGCACCCACGAAATTCGGTATCCTACCGCGCACAGGCCTTGGGAACCTGGCTATGCCCCTCTCCTCCATCTCTCTCCAGACTCTCTGCCTAAGCTCTTCCCTAAGCCCCCTAGCACTGCTAGCCATCTACTCACCAGCAACAGAAATGCTGCTGAGGAGCGCTGCAGGCACTATGTAGTTGACCACAGCCTCGACCTCTTTAGAGAGTGCCGCTAAGCCCTCCTTTAGCAACTTGTACGCGTCACCAGCTATTACAACGCCCTTCACAGCCTGCTTAACCTCACCCCCTTCAACAAGGAAGCCGTGGGTAACAGTAGCGTTTAGGTAGCCGCTGACAGGGTTTGAGAGCCACTCCCCAATGGTCCCGTGAACAACAATACCCCTGCTCATGTCCCTAACTAGAGAGTCTAGGCTACTTGTGCCTGGGAGCACGAGAATGTTTGTTGCATCTGGGTAGGTGTTGGAAGCCCCCACTCTCCTAGCGTTGCCAGTGCTCTCCCTGTTATCTATGTTAGCTGTGTAAGTGTCGTAGAGGTATGTCCTCAGCACCCCTCTGTCAAACACAACCTTCCTCTTAGTTGCAACACCCTCATCGTCAAAGGGGGTGGAGCCAGGCATGTTGGGGACAGCACCATCATCTACAACAGTGAGTTGCTCTGACAGCACTTGGCTGTAGAGCCTTCTCGCTAGTGGTGACCTCTTCTTCTGCACCATATCAGCTCTCACAGCTGGCACTAGGAGAGCTCCTAGCACTGAGGAGAAGACCCTTGGCATGAGGAGCACTTGGTAGACCCCTGTCTCCACCCTCTTAGCCCTAAGGGTCTCTACAGCAACTCTAGTTGCGTACTCAACCTCTTTCTCAAGCCTAAACTCCCTAAGCGTTGGAGCCACATAGTAGCTGTGGAAACCGCTCTCAAACCCATCTTCAGCTGCCTTAACCTCTACACCAAAGTCAAACACTGTCTGCTCGCAAGACACAGGGGGTTGGTGGCTGTTGCCAACAGCCTTGACCACGACGGAGGCCCTCGCTGAAGCTTCTGAAGCAAAAGCCCTCTCATCAAGCTCCCTAGGGATCTCCAGAGCCCTCTTAACAAGCTCTACAAAGTGCTCAGGCTCTAAGCTCTTCACAACGCTATCCACAAGGTCAAATGTTGGGGTAGAGCCAAGCCTCTTTGGGAGGGAGGCCCAGTTGGGGTCCTCAGGAGAGGCCCTAGCGATCTTCACAGCGCTCTCAGCAATGGTGTCAACATCCCCCACCCCTGATACCAGCCCTCCTTGCACAGAGAGCCTCTTACCCACTGCAACCCTTATGTAAACACTCACAGACTCCCCACCCTCAGCTCCCTCAACACCCCTAACACTACCCATAACAGTCAGCGACCCCTCTCTAACAGCGTAGACCTCTGCTTCTGTAGCGCCAAGCGCCTCCGCCTTCCTAACCCCCCTCTCAACAAGTGTAATCACATCAACCACGCTAACCACCCCCAACAACGATTTTAGACACCCTCACATGAGGACCGCCAAAACCAACTCTAACCATCTGCCCATCCTTGCCACAGCCACCAAAAACACTTGGTATTACCAAGAGGTCTCTAGCCACAAGCTCGACGCTCATGAGGGTCTCCAGAATGTTCCCAGAGACAGCAACCCCCCTAACGAGCTCCACTGGCTCACCACCTCTAATAATGTACGAAGGCCCTATGCTAAAGGTGAAAGTGCCTACAGCTGGGTCCACTTGCCCACCCATAGCACTCCTGCCCCTCAGGTAGACGCCTTCTGACACCCCTTCAAAGAGCTCCTCTACACTCGCATCCCCTGGGAGCATGAAGAAGTTCGTCTGCCTCACAATGGGCTTAAATGTGGTGTCCTGAGCCCTAGCGTTTCCAGAGGCCTCTACGCCAAGCTCGTGAGAAGCCTGCCTATTCGTCAAGTAGCTCTTGAGAACCCCGCTCTCAACAACAACAGTCCTCCTCTTTGCAACACCCTCATCATCAAAAGCAACTGGGTAACCGCCCTCAGCAAGCCCATCATCAACAATAGTCACCAAGTCTCCCGCAACTCTCTCACCAAGCCTCCCGCAGAGCACAGACGCTCTGTACATAACCAGGTCACCCTCTGTAGCGTGCCCAAAAGCTTCGTGGAGTAGCAGCCCTATGAGCTCATTGTCTACCACAGCCCTGTAGGCACCTGGTGGAGGTGTCTTTGCCTGTGAAGCTTTTGTGGCAAGCCTGCTGATGTCCTCTACAAAGGCGCTCCAGTCAAAGGACCTCACATTCTCGTAGCCCCCTATAAACGTCTTCTGATCGCCAACCCTCTCCATAACCTCGCCAAACCTAGCCACAGATAGGTTGCTCACCCCCACAGCCACAACCTCTGATAGCGCCTCTGCCCCTAGGCTAGAGACCACAACCCTTCTATCCAATTCGCATGCGAGCCTAGTGACTGCTGAGACAACCCCCTCAACCCCCATGGCAACCCTGTTCAAGTCCCTCACAAGAGAAGTCTTCTCAGAGGGGTCGACATCCAAGGGGTTTTGAGAGTAGAGAGCTCTGTAAAGAACCTTTGCACCCTCAACACTAGCAAGCCTCACCCCCCTACCACTAGCTGAAAGAGCTCTAGCAAGCTTCAAAGCCCTCTCAACAGCCCGCTCCACACCATCCCTAGAGAGTGCTGATGTGTAGGCATAGCCAGCAAACCCCCCCACGAGAACCTCAACACCAAGACCCACAGCCCTTGAGACGCTGTAGCTCCTAAGAACACCACTGTCAAAAACTATGAGCTCGTAGACCCTCTCCTGAAGCCTCACAACAGCCTCATCAGCACCCCTATCAAGAGCCCTGCCCAAGACCTCCTTACCCAAGTCAAGAGAGAGGGACACTATCAACACCCTAGCGTGTAGCTGTGAAAAACGCAAAAAAGCTTTTACATAAGCACACAGACCCTTAGCAGGGGGTGGCGAGCCAGAGCACTTCTTTAGTAAGGCCCGTCTGCTCCTAGAGGCTGGTTTTTGGTGGTTTAGGGTCGTTTGGTTTAGCCTCTAGGGGCTTCCACCTCGCCCACACCTCACAGGCTATCGGTGTGGGGTCGCGGGTGGTTGCCGAGCCCAGCGGCACGGGGCTCCCATATACCTCTAGCCCGCCCAGGCTTGGAGCACCGCTCCCATCGCCTAGGCGGGCTCGGGGAAGGAGGTTAAAACAGGCGACCACGCCTCTGTGCCAGAGCTCGCCACCAGTAGAGCACCTCCCGACTCTGCCACAGTTGCTGTAGACTATCTTAGCACTGTGCACTGGGCACAGCCTAGACGTGTTCTTCGGGTTAACATAAATTACGGGGACTCCGCGCTCCTTCGCCTTCTCCTCGATAGCCCTCTGAACGCCTCTGAAGCTCGCTTGGTATATCCTGTGGGGTTCAGCTCTTATGTAGTTTTATATAATTTGATATGATTTTCATCGCCTCATCTTGTTTCCCCCGCATCCCGCTCGGGGCTTCACCGGCGTTCGGGGAGACCCCGTGCTCCCCACATCTTGGGTTAGACGAGTATTTCCTGTAGAGGTTTGCTACTGCTACTACGTCTCTGTCTCCTGTGAAGCCGCAAGCAGTGCACTCTA
>Ga0105158_1000641_pt1 | contig 14618 bp, 16 predicted proteins | sample LHCtaG_FD_81567 | JGI IMG/M metagenome (GOLD analysis project Ga0105158, IMG submission 81567) | Hot spring microbial communities from Little Hot Creek, USA to study Microbial Dark Matter (Phase II) - LHC4sed_matched | ecosystem: Environmental > Aquatic > Thermal springs > Hot (42-90C) >...
ATTTAAACTTTGAGCCTTTTGCAAAGCCCACAAAAACGTTTACCCAACAGACTTAACAACCTCAACGGTTCTCTTCAAAAGAAGCTGAGCAGCCTCTTGGCTCGGCCACCCTCCAAGCCCACAATCCGGCCCCGTGAAAGCCAATCGTTCTCCAAACCTAGCCTTAGCAGCTTCAAACCTCCGCTTTATAACTTCGGCATCCTCAATAATTTGCCAAGTCTGCGGTTCTTTCACACCCTTTTCATAAAGCTCTGCTAGAATGGCGTCTATGTCTGTTCTTGCTACGCCCACACGAATTTGTTTGTCAGCCTTCTCTAACATACTTTTCGATATGCCTTCCAGATTTTTGGGAGAAGCCGCACTCTCAACGGAAATCACATCCACGTTTTTAACATCTAAAACCTCTGGAACCTTTGAAGAAGAGTGAAGGTGAATCTGCTTAACCACACCGCTAAAATTGAAGGCTTTCTCGAAAACCTCCAAAACGGTGTCCCTGTCAGCGGCTACATCTTGAAAGCCGAAACTAGGCTCGTCGAGGGAAACAACCTCTGTTCTAACATACTTGCTGCTTAGAAGCGTGTTAGCGGCAAACCTCCGTACGCTTTCGGCAAACATTAACAAAACATCCCGATAGGCAACAGTGCCTATTTCCGCAAGATAAAGCTCAAAAGCCCCTGTCACACAAACACGAAGAGCAACCCTTTCCACGCCAAGTTCTTCGCAAAACCTTTTAGCCTCTCTGCTGATTACATAAATCTCTGGAATAACGGCGTCCTTTATATCAACAATATAGGTACCTTCTTCCATAGCCTTTCGAATAGGCTCAATAAACTGGCGTCTTATATCATAATGCTGCGGATAATTAACGACGTCTAAGCCAGCCTCACACTTCATCCTGAAGGAGTCAACAATCACTTTGTAAAAATTTTCGAAAAGAAAACTATTCTCGGCTGGATTTTTGCCTTCAGCCACCCAACTTCTGGCTATGGCATATGCCTTCTCAAAGTTTTCGCGTTTAATATGTTTGGGTAATGGGAAGCTTCCCACGTCGTCAACCAAGGTTTGCATGGAAAAGACTATGCTGCAGACTGTAATAAAATTACTCTTGGCTTCCTTGGAATGGCTTAAGTAACATATATAAGCGGGTTTTGGTTGGTTGAACATTGAGTGATGTAAATGCCAAGCATTTGGAAACTTCGCCTGTCCATGTTGGCATCATTGGCAATAATCTTCACCTTGTCGACGCTTGTATTAGCCGTTATTCTAAGCCTCCTCCAAGTAGGCTTAATCTACATTGGAATATTTGTAATAGTCTTCAATCTTCTCCAGTGGCTAGTATCGCCGTACATAATTGACGTCGTATACCGCGTAAGGGAAATTCCAAAAGATGAAAAACCGAAGCTGCATGAAATGGTGGAAAACCTAAGCGAAAAAAGTGGTATCAAAAAGCCGAGGCTTATGCTGGCGCACATACCTATACCCAATGCTTTCGCGTATGGCTCGCCCATAGCCGGAAACCGCGTGGCAGTCACGGAGGGCTTGCTGAAAACCCTAAGTGAGGGTGAAGTTGAAGCGGTTATCGGCCATGAGCTGGGCCACTTAAAACACAGAGACGTCCAAGTTATGATGATTGTTTCGCTTCTTCCAGCGCTGTTCTATTACATAGGCTACTCGCTAATGGTTTCCATGTACAGCAGAGGAAGCAGAGAGGAAAGGGGCAGCGGAATAGCCCTTCTAGGCATGGGTCTCGTAGCCTTTTCAATGTTCCTAACCTATGTTTGTGTCTCCTTCTTGAGCAGAGTGCGCGAATATTACGCGGACAGACACAGCGCCACCATAGTGGAAAGCGGCGCCCAAAAACTTTCCATGGGCTTAGCAAAAATAGTACACACAACGAGAAACATGAGAAGGACAAGGAAGGAGATACAGCACTTAAACGCTTTCAAAGCCCTATTCATAGCAGACCCGGATAGAGCGGAAGCGGAATCAACAACCCTCTCAGCCATGGCAAGTTCAAGCGACCAGAGGCTTGTCCAAGAAATCCTATCCCAAAAATTAACGTTCATTGATAGGATAAACGAAATCTTCTCAACCCACCCCCACGTGGTCAAAAGAATTAAGGCCCTCCAGGAATTGAGCTGAAAAGGCTTTCTCAAGAGAAACTCCTTAAATAGCTAAACATAAACTACTAAACGTCTTCAGAGGCGAAAGTATGAAGCAAACCTCTGAAATAATTGCAAACGCGGCTAAAGAGAATAGGAAGCACTTGCTAGAGACCGAGGCAAAGACGATATGTATGGAATATGGCATACCGGTAACCAGGTTTAAACTCGCTAAAAACGAGGAGGAAGCCGTTAAATTCGCCGAGGAAATAGGCTTTCCAGTTGTTTTAAAAGTTGTTTCACCAGACATAATTCATAAGTCGGACATTGGCGGGGTAATTTTAAACATTAAAAATGCGAAGGAGGTTAAAGCCGCCTACAAGCAGATAATGAAGAATGCTAAAAAACATGTGAGAGACGCCAAAATACTGGGTGTAATAGTGCAGGAAATGGCTCCACCATCAACGGAGGTTATTGTTGGCGCCATAAAAGACCCCCAGTTCGGCCCCACGCTAATGTTTGGACTTGGCGGGGTTTTCGTTGAAATCTTGAAAGACGTAACCTTTAAAATAGCGCCAATAACCGAAGAGGAGGCCCGCGAAATGCTGACAGAGATTAAGGCTTACCCGCTGCTAAAGGGTTATAGGAACCTACCACCGGCGGACACGGATGCTCTGGTCAAAATTCTACTTAACACCTCGAGGCTTGTGACGGAAAATATGGAAATCAAAGAGCTTGACTTAAACCCCATAATGGTTTACGAGAAGGGAGCAAAAACCGTAGATGCAAGAATCGTCCTTAAATAACTACAAAAGCCTAGTTAAAAACGAGATTTTCGCTAAAACCTCTGTTCCGTCCGAAACTCCATTTTTTGTTAGACTTGACGGATGGAAGTTCAAAGATCTTTCTGAAGCCATCGGCGCCGAAAAACCCTTTGATAGAAAGTTTGCTGAATGCCTAACCCATTCTGGCAGAATGCTTTTCGAGAAAGGTTTCAGCCCCACCCTAATTTACGTGGTTAGCGACGAGTTGAACATCCTCTTCACACACGCAGCGCCCTTTAGTGGAAGGGTGGAGAAAATAGATTCGATTATGCCAAGCCTAGTTTCAGCAGCCTTCACCACGTTTTTGCAGGAGCATTTTGACAAAAAAGCGACGGTGGCCTTCGACTCCAGAATTGTTGTCATGCCCAACGAGGAAGCAATACTGAAATATTTAGCTTGGAGGCAAACCAACGCTTGGAGAAACCACAATAACGCTTACGCCCATTGGTTTTTCAGAAAAATGGGCGGCAAACCCTCAGAGGTAGCTAAAAAATTGAAGGGAATGAAAGCGGAGGAAATCCACGAAACCTTATTTAAACATGGAATAAACTTGTCCAATACGCCTTCATGGCAAAGAAGGGGAATCCTCATATACAAAGAGCCAATCCTCAAGAAGAGAGGAAAAACAGAAGTGGTTCGATGGAAGATCGTGGAAAATTGGGATCTGCCTCTATTCACGAAAGGAGAAGGGGCAAAATTAATCCAGCAGATTCTAGAATGGAAAAGGGAAACGGCGACCATAATTGTCAAGAAAAGATAAAACCAAGAGAATCGAAGAACTAAACCATAGGCTTTCAGCCTTAAAAGAGCAGAAGAGGAAGCTGGACGCTGAGGTTGAAGAGTTAGCTGAAAAGAGGAACCACTTAAACGGAGAGTTTAAACGCTTAAAGGCCGAGGTTCAGAAACTAAAAAGTTCAAGAGACGAAATAAACACCGAAGTTAAAGAGTTAAAAGGGCAGAGAATACAGCTTAAGACAGAAATCGCCCAAAAAACAAATGAACTCAGAAATCTAAAAAGCAAAATTGAAGCTTTAACGGCGAAAAAAACTTCAAGAAGCCTTAACGCTTTGCAGAAGGAGTTTGAAGCCATCGAGTGGAGGATTCAGACCACACCGCTGAGCCTTAAGGAAGAGAAAAAGCTTGTCGAACGAGTTAAACAACTGGAAGACCAAATAAGCGTTTATAGAAAAATGGAGCAGCTAAGCCAGAAAAAGCTTGAGCTGACAGCTGAGTTGAAGGCCCTTGAGGCAAGAGCAAAACTCCTTCAAGAAAGAATAATTGAGAAAGCGGAGAAAAGCCAAAAAATCCACAAAGAAATGCTTAAAAAGGCAGAAGAAGCCAGAAAACTCAAAAAAGAGGCGGACAGCGTCCATAAACTCTTTTTGCAAGCAAAAGAGAAAGTTAAAAACCTTCTGGAGGAGATAAAGAAAATTTTGGAGGAAATAAAAAGGCTAGAAGGAGAAGTTCGAGCAGAAGAGGAGGAAGAAAGAAGGAAAAGCGAAGAAAACCTTTTGGAAAAAATTGCAAAGCAAGCCATGGATAAACTAAAGCGCGGTGAAAAACTATCATGGGAGGAATTTAAAATCCTAACGGAAAAGGGAACAGCATAAAATTAAAGTAACCTTGCATATTTATTGATTGGGAACAGAAAACCAATGACAACAGAGAATGAAGAAAAAGAAAAGAAGAAAATTCTAGTTTTATGCGTTGACAGGGACGGCGACTTAGGAGCAAAAACAGAAATTAAAACACCCCTAATCGGCCGGGAAGGAAACCTTAATGCTGCAGTGGCTTTAGCCTTAAAAGACCCAGAAGAGCCAGATGCAAACGCAATGTTTGAAGCGGTGCGCATTTACGACCGCCTACTCAACGAGGGAAAACCAGACGAGGTTTTTGAAATAGCCACCATATCCGGCTCTGAGCTTGGCGGGGTTGGTGCAGACAGAAAAATAGTTGCAGAACTAAGCGACGTTTTAAAGGCTTTTCCGGCGAACGAAGTTATATTAGTTACGGATGGCTATTCGGATGAAGCAGTTTTACCCCTCATAGAGTCTAGAGTGCCTGTATCCTCTGTTAGAAGGCTAGTAGTAAGGCACAGTGAATCCATAGAAGAGACGGCAGCCCTCTTCACTAGATATTTCAGAATGCTGATGGAAAACCCCCGCTATTCCCGCATTGCACTAGGGCTTCCAGGGGTGCTCTTCCTAATTTTGGGCGTTCTCGCCATATTCAACTTAGTCCACTACTATTTGATGGCTTTTGTCATCGTCTTAGGAGTCTTCATGCTTGTAAAAGGCTTTGGAGTAGACAGATGGGCAAAAAAGCTTTACGTGTGGATGAAAGAGTATTCGCCTCCACCCCTTCCAGTGCAGATTTCTGCATTTTCCGCCCTTGCTGGATTCTTATGTATGGGAATAGGCATTTATCTCGGATGGGGCGCTGTTATAGAATCAAATTTGGATCTGTCCAATTGGGTAAGCGTTTTACCACAGGTTGCAGGCCTTTTTATTGGAGACTCTAAAGACCTCATGGTCATAGGCATATGCGTGGCTTTAACTGGAAGGGCCATACGCTGGTACTTTGAGAGAGATGCCAGACTTCTGCGCAACGCCGCCTTAATAGTTTTGATTGGATGGACTAGGCAGATTCTCGACGCCGCGTCCTCCATACTAATTAACCCTAAAATTGGATATGAAACACTGGTTTTCTCAATAGTAACCGGCATTTTATTAGGCATAGCCTCGTTACTCGTAATACTTGTCGTCCAAAGATCAGCAAGGGGGTTCCTTAAGAAAACAGCGGAGGAGCAGAAAGAATTTGAAGAAGGCTAAAATCGCAATCATCGGTGGAACAGGTTTTGAAAAACTGTTTGCAGACGCAGAAAAAATTCGCGTTGGAACACCTTACGGTATCCCTGCACCCATGTTCATAGGGAAAATCGGGAACAAAGATGCGGTTTTCCTCCCTAGACACGGCATTGAACATTCTGTTCCGCCGCACAAGGTAAATTATAGGGCGAACATTTACGCGTTCCACCAACTTGGAGTTGAAAGGATTATAGCCGTAAACGCCGTGGGCGCCATAAATAAGGATTTTAAGCCTGGCGACATAGTTGTTCCCCACGATTTCGCCGACTTCACAAAACAGCGCCCCACAACCTTTTACGATGAAGCTCCAGTAACCCATATTGATTTGTCCCAGCCCTACTGTCCAGAAATACGGGAAGCACTCATCAAATGCGCTAAAAAGCTGAGTTTACTTTTATGGAGCCGCGCTGTGCTGGTTTGCACGGAAGGCCCTCGTTTTGAAACTCCAGCTGAAATTGAGATGTTTAGGCGGTTGGGCTTCGATATTGTTGGCATGACTGGTGTTCCAGAAGCTGTGCTTGCAAGGGAATTAGCAATTTGCTATGCAGCAGTTTGTTTCGTTTCGAACATGGCTGCTGGCATGCAGGAGCGCATAACGCCAGAAGAGGTCTTCAACATTTCTAGAAAAGTTCAGCCGAAAATAGAGCAACTTTTAATTGAGACCTTTGAGGCTTTACCGGCGGAACGTGGAGGAGGCAAATGCCCGTGTGCAAACGCCCTAAAAAATGCGAGGATTAAGTAATGCTTAAAACAATTCTTTCCGTTATCGGCGCCTACAAGCTTTATGAGAAATGGCTTTGGCACCAAGTTAAAAACGACAAAAAACCCGAGCACATAGCAATAATTCTCGATGGGAATAGAAGGTGGGCTGCTGAAAAAGAGCTTGCCCCATGGCTCGGCCACAAGGAAGGAGCTGAAAAAGTTGAACAGCTCTTGGAATGGTGTTTAAAGCTCAACGTCAAGTCTATAACCCTTTACGCCTTCTCAACGGAAAACTTCCGCCGACCCAAAAAGGAAGTTGAAGAAATCATGCAAATCGCCGGCGAAAAGCTCCAGAAAATCTTGAAAGACCAGCGAATTCACAAAAACAAGGTACGCGTAAAAGTTATAGGGAGAATAAATCTACTGCCACAAAACTTGCAGAAACTTATAGAGGAAGTGGAGAAGGCCACCCAAAACTATGATAAACACTTTTTAAATATAGCCTTTGCCTATGGAGGAAGGGCCGAAATAGTGGACGCTGCAAGGAAAATAGCGGAAAAAGTGCAGAATAAGGAGCTGAAGCCAGAAGAAGTCGATGAAGGAATTTTCGAACAATACTTATACACTTCACACTTGCCCAAACAAGATCCCGACTTGATTATTAGGACTTCAGGCGAAGAACGGCTGAGCGGTTTCCTGCTTTGGCAGTCAGCCTACAGCGAACTCTGCTTCTTAGACGTTTATTGGCCAGACTTTCGCCTAATAGACCTTTTGAGGGCTGTGCGCACCTTCCAGAAGCGGAAAAGGCGTTTTGGCGCATAAAGTTGTGAGCTTATGCTCTTTTTTTGGCGCTCACTATTGAGATGACATCTCTGTCTTTAAGCATGTAGTCTTCGCCAATCCTTTTCCGTTCTCTGGCTTCCACGGCGTAAATGAAGCTTTCACCAAGCTCTGTGTGGATTAGGTAGGCGAGTTCGCGGGCTGTCGTCCCGTAAGGCACTAGATAGGCATCTGGTAAAACTCGCCCATTATGGTCGGATAAATGCTCTAAATCCTCAACTGGATAAACCACTATCATGTTTAAGAGTTTGAAATAAGCCATGTTTATGGCTTCCTGCACTCCTGTTGAGCCAAACTTAAGCAGAACTTTTTCCCTAATGGTTTCTAACGCCTTTAATTGGCTTTCGGTAAGCTTTTCTGGACTGTTGATTTTAAAGCTGCAGTCTCCAGGCCTATAGTCTATGAGTTTTTTCTCGGCTGCTCTCCTTAGGGCAAGTTCTGCTTCGGCGCAACATGGCACCACAATGTAGTTTAGCTTCCTAAGCCTCTCAAAGTTTTCTTCAGCTGTAGGTATGTCCATTTTGTTTGCAGCTATCAGCATTGGCTTTGCAATCTGCCTTAAAGTGTCAATGAACTTTAAAAAGTCTTCCTCGCTCCAAGAGGCGGGCTTGTCCGGGTTTAAACTAGTTCGCCTTAAAGCCTCGAAAATGTGGACTCTTTTGATGGCTAGGCCGCTAAGCCTCTCTTCAAGAATTGTTAGAAGGTCTTTAGCTTCGGATTCGGCGGTTCTTGCAATTTTAGGCCAGTCTCGTTTAAGAATGTTGGCCATCCACATGGTTATTTCCCGCTCTAGGAACTTCACGTCTTCCACCGGGTCGTGTTCACCCGGCTTGCATATCCGCCCTTCCGAGTCTGTTCCGCCAGAAGCATCCACTATGTGAATAAGCACATCCGCCTTCCTAATCTCGTCAAGAAACTGGTTGCCCAAACCCCTGCCCTGCCAAGCGCCTGGAACAAGCCCAGCGCAATCAATGAACTCCACTGGTATCAGCCTAACTCCATCAAGGCACAAGGAGTTTACGGGTGCATCTCTAACGTTGAATTCTTTGCAAACACATGGGGTTCTCACATAGCCCACTCCACGGTTCGGCTTAATGGTTGTGAAGGGATAATTGGCGATTTCAGCCGGAGCCAACGTTGCAGCGCTAAAAAATGTGGATTTTCCCGTATTGGGCTTCCCAACGATTCCCAGCAGCCTAGAGTAAGATTTTTGCATTCAACCACTCTTAATTCTAGTTTTTGATGGTGCTTGCTATATGGCTTGTGGCTCTTGTGATTAAACGTTTAGCTTTTCCTTACGTTTTGGTCTTAAACTTGTTTAAGGAATAATGTTAAAAGTATCCAGTTTATAGAGAAGGTTAATCCTAGGGAGGACAAAAAGGTTGACGTTGGCAGCGAACCTACCTAAAGAGAAGCTTATTGAAATGTATAGGATGATGGTTAAAATCCGCCTTTTCGAAGAGAAAGTTTTCGAACTTTACGCCCAAAACCTCGTCCCAGGAACAATACACTTGTATACTGGACAAGAAGCCGTAGCTGTCGGCGTTTGTAGCGCCCTAAGAAAGGATGATTACATTACAAGCACCCATCGAGGGCATGGACACTGTATAGCGAAAGGCGCGGATGTAAAACGTGTCATGGCTGAAATTTTGGGGAAGAAAACTGGCTACTGCAAAGGCAAAGGCGGCTCAATGCACATCGCAGACTTCAGCATAGGCGTGCTGGGAGCAACAGCCGTCGTAGGTGCTGGAATACCTATAGCCGCTGGCGTAGGCTTGTCCATAAAACTGAAAAAAACAGACCAGGTCGTGGCGTGTTTCTTCGGCGACGGAGCCTCTAACCAAGGAACTTTTCATGAAGGCATAAACATGGCGGCCATATGGCAGTTGCCAGTTATCTTCGTCTGCGAAAACAACCTGTATGCTATGGGAACACGTCAATCATTAGTTATGCGGATAGAAAACATCGCCGACAGGTCAGCAGCCTACGGGATTCCTGGAGTTGTGGTTGATGGAAATGATGTTTTAGCCGTTTACGAAGCTGCTTTTAAAGCTGCTGAAAGAGGACGGAAAGGAGAAGGTCCTACGCTTATTGAATGCAGAACTTATAGGCATAGGGGGCATTCCCGCGTTGACCCGGCAAAGTATAGGCCGAGGGAAGAGGTTGAGGCTTGGCTTGCCAAAGACCCAATAAAAAGGTTTAGGGAGAAACTAATCCAATCCAACATTTTAACCGATATCGAAATCCAGCAAATCGGCAGAGAAGTTGCAGCTGAAATTGAGGAAGCAGTCAAATACGCCATGGAAAGTCCCTATCCGGAGCCCGAAGAGGCACTAGAGGATGTTTATGCATAGGAGGAGCCATTAATGAGAAAAATAACCTACAGAGATGCTTTGCGCGAAGCCTTACGAGAGGAGATGCGCAGAGACCCAACCGTCTTCCTTTTAGGCGAGGATATTGGCAAGTATTGGGGCGGAGCTTTCAAGGTAACGGAAGGCTTAGCTGAAGAGTTTGGAGACGAACGGGTTAGGGATACCCCCATATCTGAATCCGCCATAGTTGGAGTTGCAGTGGGCGCAGCCATAACGGGGATGCGTCCAGTGGCAGAAATCATGTTTGGAGATTTAACAGCCCTAGCCATGGACCAAATCGCCAACCAAGCGGCAAAACTTCGATACATGTTCGGCGGACAAGCTAAAGTGCCCCTTGTGGTTAGAACACCCTTTGGAGGTGGAGTAAACATTGCTGCGCATCATTCACAGTGTTTGGAGGCTTGGTTCATGCACGTCCCAGGATTGTATGTGGCTGTTCCTTCTACCCCTTATGATGCTAAGGGGCTTTTGAAGGCTGCCATCCGCGGAGACAATCCGGTGATTTTCTGCGAACATAAGCTTCTATACCCAATTGAGGGCGAGGTTCCAGAAGAGGATTATATTGTGCCGTTTGGTGTGGCAGATGTTAAAAGGGAAGGTGAAGACGTGACGGTTGTGGCTACCCTTTACATGGTTCATAAAGCCTTAAAGGCTGCAGAAACCCTCGAGGCTGAGGGCATAAGTGTTGAGGTTGTTGACCTCAGAACTTTGTCGCCCCTAGATAAAAAGGCGATAATAACCTCTGTCAAGAAAACGGGTAGGCTGGTTGTTGTGAGCGAGGACTGCAAAACTGCGGGGGTAACAGCTGAAATAGCCGCCATAGTAGCCGAAGAAGCTATAGACTACTTGGACGCGCCTATAAAGCGGGTGGCTGAACCTGACACGCCGATACCCTTCAGTCCACCATTGGAGCAGTATGTAATTCCAGATGAAAAGGCGATAGTTAATGCTGTTAAGGAGATTGTCTGAAAATGGTTACCAAGGTTGTTATGCCAAGGCTTAGCTTAACCATGAAGACAGGCTGCGTTGGCAAATGGTATAAGCGTGAAGGCGAAAGGGTTGAAAAGGGCGAACCAATAGTCGAAATAATCTCGGAGAAAGCCACCTACGACTTGGAAGCCCCAGCCTCAGGCGTATTGTGGAAAATTCTTGTAGGCGAGGGGGAGGAAGCCCCCATAGACGCTGTTATAGCGGTGATAACGGCGCCGGACGAGAAGTTTTCAGAAGCAGAAATTATATTCAAAGCTCCAGAGGAGGTTGCCGAGGTAAAAGAGCGGGTTCTAGCTTCTCCAGCTGCAAAACGATTAGCTAGAGAGTATGGGGTGGACTTATCCCTTGTGAAGGGCACCGGTCCAGAAGGAAGAATCGTTGAGGAGGATGTGAGACGATTTATTGAAGAGTCTCGTGGAGCGCAGCCGAAAATTAGGGAGATTATACCCCTAAGGGGTTATAGAAAAACTGTGGCGGAAAGGGTTTCTACAAGTTTTAGAACCGCTCCCCACAGCACACTGATGATGAGTGTTGATTTCTCAGAAGCCTTTAAGCTTCATGAAAGGCTTCAAGTCTCCTATACCGCCATAATAGTGGCAGCCGCCGCGAAGGCTTTGGCTGAAAATCCCATCATGAACTCTACCCTTGAAGGCGATGAGATCAAGGTTTTCGAAGACATAAACGTGGGTGTGGCAGTCGCCACCGAACATGGCTTAGTTGTTCCAGTCATCCGCAATGCAGATAAAAAATCTTTGAAGGAGATAGACGATAGCCTCAAGGATTTAGCGGAAAAAGCTAGAGAAGGGAGGCTGAAAAAGGAGGAAATAAGCGGTGGAACCTTCACCGTTTCAAACCTAGGCATGTACGACGTGGATTTCTTCACGCCAATAATCAACCCGCCAGAAGCCGCCATACTTGGCGTTGGGAAAATTGTTGAAAAACCTGTTAAATCTATCGACGGAAGCATCATATTCAAGCCTTTTGTTATGTTGAGTCTCTCATATGACCATCGAATAATAGATGGGGCACCAGCTGCAAAATTCTTACAAAGAGTGAAGCATTACTTGGAATCCCCCAGTATCCAATGCTAATCGGTAGGGCTTTGGGCTGCAAACTCTATTGATTGCAGTAGCCCTCTAGCTATGTCCAGAAGGTTTATTACAATTATTAAGGCGAGCAATGGTACAAACTCAACCGTTAAGGCGAAATTTTCAAAGTTTATAGTTAGAATGCCGCTGTTTGTTGCGTAAGCCAAGTATACTATTAGGAAGAAAGCTCGAATAATAATTAGAAGATACTTGTAGATTGTTCCTTCAGCCAATGCTATGGCAAAAGTGAAGAAGAGCAAGCCCCAAGCCAAAACCGAAAAAAGCATTTGATAGTTTGGAAAATTTGCCAAAAGCATGGAGGTCAAAAACCAAATTACAAGCCAGAAAACTCCGGAGGCAGCAGTTAACAGAAAAGCTCTAGCAATCCTTAAGCCCAGTTTTCGACGGTTCGGTTTAGGCTCAAGTTCGCTCATGGTAAAGTCCATTCCTCCTCAAAAATTTTCAAATCAGCAAAAAATAGGCGGATAAAACCGCTTTCAGTCATTTTTGCAGGGTCAACATTCACCTCAATGAGTCCCTGGAAAGATTCTCCTGAAGGAACATTCAAACTCAGCAAGGCTGAACCGAGTTTTTGACTGCCGGAATTATATAACTCTATTGTAAGGGACTCGTTTATGAGGAAAAATGCATGATTGTTAAAACTTATTGAAAAAGAAAGAACATGTGTTGTGGTGTTGTAAGCTATATCATAGATGGTCAAGTTTTGAAAGGGGGCGCCCCACTCTGTCGGAAAGTTCGTAGTTATGTTGAAGGTTATGACGTGAGCCACTTTGAAACGTAACGCTGCGTTCACATCCAGATTTGCGTCCTCTGTTAAAAGTGCGCTATGTCTTTGAAAAATTTCGTCTAGCCTTTCAAAGAAAGTGCAGCTTGCATTAACCATTCGCCCCGCTGGGATGTCAGGCAGATTTTCTGACCAAGTTGCGATTGCAATGTTTGCTCTGCTTACCTTTATTTTTACGCTTACTTCTGAAATATCATAAAAGCCCGTGTTGTTTATGTAGAAGGGTATGGTTAAGGAGAGATTTCCATTAGAAAGCGAGAATATGGGTTCTTGAATGCCCATGTTTTTTCCTTCAGCAAGCTTCATTAGAGATAAAACCACGGAGACTGGTAGAGTTAGCGTGATAATCCATAAAAGAGCGATTATCCATCTAAGGGCTTTAATTGTCAACCGCAAGGGAGGGCCCCGTAAAATCTTTTATTCGTGCTTTTCTGGCGGTTTTTCTTCAGGCTTTAGTGTTTGCCCAGCTGGTTTGGACTCCTTGTAGAGTTGTATGCCCCTCATGGTTGCAATGGAGCCTGTCCACCCCATAACTCCTAGAAACATTATTTTTATGACAGCTTCGGCTATTGGTCCAAGGATTTCTCCAAGCGCTTGCGAAAGGTCCATACTTGTTGTAATACTTAAGACGGATGTTAGCATGAGGAATGCCATGACAAACGTCAAAACCAGCAGCAGCAAACCCACCACTATAAGGATGTAGGCCATCAACTCCGGTTTTTCAACTTTCATTTCTATGCACCCTAGCATCTTTTATGGCTCAATTCTTTTGCGAACTTGTATAAAAGCTATATGCCAACGGGCAAAAAGGCCTTAAGCATTCAAAATAAAAAGAGGCATTGAGCTGAAATGAAAGCCGCTGTTTATTATGGCCAAAAAGACATAAGGGTTGAAGAACTCCCCGTTCCAAAGATAGGGCGGGACGAGGTTCTAGTTAAGATGAAGGCATGCGGGATATGCGGCTCAGACCTCATGGACTGGTACTTAAAAGACCGTGCTCCACTTGTACTTGGACACGAGCCTTCTGGCGTAATAATTGAGAAAGGGTCAGAAGTTGAAGGATTCGATGTCGGCGATAGAGTATTTGTCCACCATCACGTGGCATGCTTAAAATGCCACTATTGCCAGCGTGGAGACTTCACCCTATGCGAACAATTCCATAAAACAAATATTTACCCAGGCGGGTTTGCAGAATATTTCAAAGTTCCAGCTTCAAACCTAAAGCTGGACACGCTAAAAATTCCAGAAAACATTTCCTTTGAAGAGGCAACCCTTATAGAGCCTATTGGATGCTGCATAAGAGCCCTCAAAAAATGCGGAATCCGCAAGGGCGACTTTGTGGCGGTTATTGGTGCCGGAGCCACAGGCATAATCCACACAGCACTTTCAAAAATTTTAGGCGCCGAAAAAATTGTTGTAAGCGATTTGGTGGATTTCCGTTTAAAACACGCCGAGAAATTCGGAGCAGATGTTGTTGTTAACCCGCAGAAAACCAATTTAAAGAGTGTCGTCATGGCTGAGACCGAAAAAAGAGGTGTGGACTTAGCAGTGGTCACAGCACCGAGCATCGAAGCCTATAAGGCAAGTATCAGGATTGTTCGCAAGGGCGGTAAAATATGCGTTTTCGCCCCTACAAGCCCCGGAGAACTCTTGGAAATCAGTCCAAAGCATTTTTTCTTCAACGAACTTCAAATAATTCCATCCTATTCAACATCCCACGTGGAAACCAGAGAGGCTTTAGATTTGATAGAAACTGGAAAGATAAGGGTTAAGGATTTGATAACCCACCGCTTCGCCCTAGCGGAGGCTGCCAAAGCCTTTAAAACAGCCTTGGAAAATAAGGAAAGTCTAAAAGTCGTTGTTCTCGGCGAGGGATGAAAATGAAAGCCGCGATGCTATATGGCGTAAAGGACTTGAGGATTGAAGACATCGAAACTCCAAAAGTTGGAACTGGAGAAGTGCTCGTTAAAGTTAAGGCTGCCACCACATGCGGCACAGACCTTAAAATTTTCCAAAGAGGCTACGTTG
>Ga0105158_1000642_pt1 | contig 14604 bp, 18 predicted proteins | sample LHCtaG_FD_81567 | JGI IMG/M metagenome (GOLD analysis project Ga0105158, IMG submission 81567) | Hot spring microbial communities from Little Hot Creek, USA to study Microbial Dark Matter (Phase II) - LHC4sed_matched | ecosystem: Environmental > Aquatic > Thermal springs > Hot (42-90C) >...
TCAGGTTATAAGAGTGCTTGTTGCTCTTAAATGATGAAAATCTGGTTATTTTGAAAATATGCTTAAGGCGAGCGTAGATGACATTTGACTAGTTAACAGCCAAACCCGTAAGTTGCCACGTCCGTTTTCACAGTAAAAGAGATTTTTCTATCTGCATGCAACTAGAAGCATCTAATTTCTCTTTATTTCCCTAAAAAGATTTCTCTTCTTCGGTTTGTAGAGCGTGAAGGTGTGACCTATTATTTGAGTTATCTTCGAGCCGGTTTTTGAGGATACTTTTTGAGCGATGCTCTCTACAGTTTCGTTTACTAGGGCCGTTCTTAAAACTTTAACTTTGATTCTCCCTCTAGCTTCAAGTTGCTTAATAATTTCATTTAGTTGCGCATCTGTTAATCCGCTCTTTCCTATATGGATAGTTGGCTTTAGAGTTAATCTTTTTAGGAGGGTTGAGCGCCTTCGCACCATTTCTTCCTCCTTTTTAATGGTATCCTCATATATTTTCCACAATATAAGCATGTAATAACAATATGCGGTTCCCTTCTGGGCTGTATGCGAATGCGCGAACTCACACCTGGGAAAATAAACTTTTTACAGTGCCTGCATATTAGTAGACGGTTCTCCTTCGGCAAGCGGGTTCTAGTGCGCATAGAGATTTTTCTTGCTATTTCAACATATCTTTGAGATAAATCCGGCCTATCGGCGAGCGTTTTAAAGGCGAGCTCGAATAGTTGTTTAATGCGCTTTAAGGCTATCTCTCTAACTTTATTCCTGTTCGCCATGAATCGTGCGCTCATCCTGTCGCTTTTGATCCTCCAAAAAGATGTAAATGTTTCTCAGAAGTATGAGCCAACTTAAGTGAGAGTTTATTGATGCCCTAAGAGCCGTTATATCTTTAGACTCAAAAACTAATGTGATGCTATCCCCCTCCTTTGTAACCTTAACCCTTGAACGATACCTAATAGTGCTTTCGGTTTCAGGCTGAATGGATCTACTTACTATTTCAGCTTCCTTTTCAGATGATAATTTGAGATGTAAAACCGCATAAGCTCCAGTAATCATATATCCCACACCACATGAGAGATTTTTATGCGCGGTCCAACCTCAATTTTTCCGGGCAAAAGGAAGAATGAGATATGAGCCAAGCAGTCTTCTCCAGAAGTAATACGCATATATGCCTCATAATTTAATGTTTCAGATCCCAATTTAAATATTGGTATTTCAAGAAACTCGGATAGGCTTAATTTAAGCTTCTCTATGTATGGATTAGCGGTTTCATGCATTTCAATAAATAATGAATTAAAATTCTTCTCCTGAACAGATGCCTTAAATTCTCTACGTAATTTCACGCCGGAAATATATAGACGTGGCGGTTCTTCTCCGAATCCTTCATCAGTTATTCTAAAGAGCCTTATTCTGCCAGGCCCGCCCTTCCATCTATCAACGATGATGAATTTTTTAGCATTAAATTGGGCGGCTCTTTCAGCTACATCTAGAAAACTCATTTTTCCACGATTAACCTTGATTAAGCTTGGTATTGAACGTTTAAGATCATTACATAAGCTTCTAACTCTTCTTGTTGGTCTATGCGATGTTGTTAGAAGAATCATTACATGGAATCCCTAAACGCTTCTAGTGGCTCGCTCAGTTACTGCGCCGAGCTTGGTTATAGGTGTATAGGCTCCTCCAGTAAATTTGAATCCGCATTTTCTGCAAACCCATATGCCAACGCTATCCCTACGCACAGCTTTAAAACCACACTGTGGGCATGTATGTGCTTTCCTCATTTCAGAAACTATGCTAACGTAGCGTTTTCTAACTGACACCCCATATCTTGGGCCGAATCCTCTTGCTGGACCAACCTTCTTCGTTCTCTTGCCCATTAGCTTCCCACCACTAATTTTCTTAATTCCTCAGATTTATTTTTAGCTATTAAAGCGGCCTCCAAAATCTGCTTTGGGGTTAATGCTCCCTGCCCGCCCTTTTGTATGGCACATATTTTACCATCCTTATCAAATGTTATAGTTAATCGCGCATTCATAGCTTCCTCCTCCTCAAGCCACGGATCAACAACCAGCTTGTCGCTTATATTTGCAAAAGTTACTGATACCGGGTAATTTTTCATAGGTAATGACATGTATCCCTCCTTCCTTTTAACTTCACCATTCTCAACAACATATACTGGTATTTTGGTGTTTAATAGGGCGGCTAGGGATGCTAAAGCTGAGGCATCTATTAGGTTTCCATCATGATTAAGGACATAAATGTCAACGAATATAACATAAACCTTCTTCCCCGGAATTAGGCAAAGTTTCTCAGCATCAATTGCTTGGGATTCCCGTATGCCTCTATCCACAACCCTAGCAAGTTCGATTGATTCCTCGCTTGGTGGCCCGGCCTCAAACTCAGGCGAAGCTAATGGCACAAACTCTGAGTTGACTGTGAGAACTCCCTCATTAGGTCTGTCGGGGAATGGTTCACCTATTTCAACTTTAACCCCGACAATAACTTCAGTTTTACCAAGCAGAACTCTTGCCGAACCCTCAGCCTTCTCAATTATCCCAGTCTCTATCTTAATTGGGCGGTAGTCAGTGAGTCCCCTGCCATCAAGCCTTTTCCCGCTCGTAATCATCTGGTATATCTGCTTTTGTCTAATGCGTGAAACCATTATTGAAGACATGTTTCGACCTCCTCCTTGATCGCTAAATATTTGGCTTTCAAAGCCTCCTTCTGAAGCCTATATATTTGTTTACAGCCCTCAATCGCAAGATTCAACGCTTGCTCAAACTCCTCAATAGTTAACTGTCCATCCATTTGTAGGAGGGAAATCATATCTAAATTGGGCATGTATGCAACAGGTAAGTCGGCTTCACCCTCCTTATCCTCAAGATCATTAAGATCTAGGACTAGAACACCATCAACTTTTCCAACCGCACATGCGACAACGAGGTCCCTCATGGGTATACCAGCGTCAGCTAGGGCTAAGGCGGCGACGGTTGTACCCGCGCACCTTGTTCCACCATCAGCCTGCAAGACCTCAATAAATACGTCTATGGATGTTCTCGGAAACTTCTCAAGAAATATTGCCGGCTCAAGTGCTTCCCTTATAACCTTTGAGAGCTCTATCTCACGCCTTGAGGGCGCTGGAGATTTACGCTCCTCAACCGAGAAGGGGGCCATGTGATATCTGCATCTCAGGAGAGCTCTATCTGGAAGGGCTAGATGGCGTGGATGAACCTCCCTAGGGCCATAAACAGCGGCAAGTATCTTACTTTTCCCTTGTTCGATATATGCTGACCCATCAGCGTTGCTTAATACGCCCACTTCAATTTTTATGGGCCTGAGCTCGTTTGGCCTGCGCCCGTCAACTCTCAAACCATTTTCATCAATTAGCCTGATTTTTCCGCTCATGACTTTACACCCTTCTCTCTTCTTATCATTTCAGCTATTCGGTCAGTTAGCCCGGATGTATGTGCCTCCTGTGCTATCTTCTCAATTGCTAATATAGCTAGTCTCTCATTCTCCAGGCTTGGTCCAGAAATTAATATTATGCCATTCTGTCCAACAGTTATTTTACATTCAGTCTCCCTTTTAAGCATATTTATCATTGAAGCCTTACGCCCAATTATTCTTGGTATTTTTGCCGGGGAAACCTTAACTATTTGTCCTTGCGTTATTTTTCCAAGTCCCGGCTCGCGTATAGTAAGTATTGGATCAATTGTTCGATCAAACGCTATAACCTTTGCTAGAATAAGATCCCCAACATCTAGAAAACTTATTAAATCATCTTTTTGTTGCCTAAAGGGCTTATTTAAGGCTTCACTAGCCCTTAAAATAGCCTTATAGGGCGAATTTATATCAACGGTCCAACCATTAATACTTACATCCTCAATTTTACCGATAACTTGATCCCCTGGCGAGGGAATATAAACAGTATTTAATGCAACAACCTGAACATTTCTTCCTTCATACTCAACAAGCCCAAGCCTACTCGCATAAATTTTAGATCCCGCTTTATAAGTATTATTGCCAGCTATATAATTTCCCTCCGCTAAAAGATCTCCGGGAGTTACAATCTGCCTATTTTCAAAATAAAACATGCTAATATTCACCCAAAAAAAGGACTAGTTTACTTTAGGATTTTAATCTCAGCCTTTCCACGCGTCATCCCACCTATCTTCTCTAGGAATGTTCCATAGAATCCTGCTGGCATCTCAAGAACTACTGATAATGAGCCATCGCTTAGCCAAGTCTCATTCTTTATTGTGCCAAACGATTTAAGTGTCCCATATAATTTGCTGGTGTACTCGGGTGGTACTCGAACAGATAAAGATATTCTTTCAATACTTAATGGTAAAATTGTACGTAGTGCTTTAATGGCTTCATTAGCCTGCTCCTCAACGCTCTTAAACGGATCTATTGGAAAATGTATTTGCTCAAGGGCTTGTTCTATACGTGTTGGTGGATGAGGTAACTTGGTTCTTGGATCAACAGCGTTACGTGATATAAAATCAATTATCTGTCTACGTTTCTCTTCAATCATTTGTCTCCTCTGCTGAGCAGTTAATTGCAAAGTTCCTCTCTTAAGTATGACTTTAGCCACTTCAATGGGATCGCTTGTCCCAAAAACCTCTCTAAGTCTCTTTTCAGGCGCCCTTAAACCTTTGTTCGCATCAGTAAATATTGCCTCAGCTACTAATATATCTGAAAGTGATATCGATTTTCCGCTACGAAACGCAAATGCCTGATCTGGTCTAACTAATATTTCGAAATTTTCTCCATTTATGTTTATGCGTGCAATAGTATAATTTTTGCTCATCGTTTTTCAGCTACCCTGCACTTCCTTTATGTATTTCTCGATTTCTTCATCAGTTAATAGCCTAAACCTTCTTGTTGAAGATGGAACAATAGCCATCTTAATTCTAGGCTGCTCGCCCCTTGCCTGCATCGATTTCAGTAAGCATTTAACGCATAATTTTATGGATTCCTCAAGCGTTAAATCGTCGCGGTACTCCTCCTTCAATGTATTTTCAGCGGTCTCGCGCCCAATCCCTATGGCGACGGCCTTATAAGCCCTATATGTCCCGCTTGGGTCTGTTGTGAACAGTTGGCTTCCTCCCTTATCTACCCCAGCGAATATTATGGAGACGCCGAATGGTCTGACGCCACCATGCTGCGTATACATCTGCTTTATATCGCCTATTCTTTTAGCAACCATCTCTACGTCAACTGGCTCATCATACATGAGTCTGCTACTCTGGGCGAATACTCTTGCTTCGTCAATTAGTACGCGCGCATCGGAGCTTAAGCCTACAACAGCGGCTCCAATATGCTCATCAACCTCATATATTTTCTGACTGAACTTTGGATTCTGGAGTCTGGATTCAATCTTTTCTTCAGCTCCTATAACAACACCCTCTGGGCACATTATGCCCACAATTGTTGAGCCCCTATATACCGTCTCTAATGCATATTCAACTTGAAATAGACGCCCATCTGGGGAGAAAACCGTGATGGCTCTATCATATGCCCCTGGAACAGCGAACACCGACATTATCCCTATCACCTCTCCTCTCTAGCATCATCTCTACGTATTTTCTTCTTTGAGAAGTAGATAAATGGGACTAAAAAACCTTTTGTATTTAAATGCGCTTAACGGCTACTTTTCGCTATAGATGAGATGATTTTTTCAGCAGTTGATATACAGTTTAAGAGGTCATCTATCGTTGACATGAAAGTCGCAATATTCTCCCCATAATATTTTATGACCGTGATAACGCTGTTACCTATGGCTTTTGTCTCAATAATTAATTCTTTGGGAGTCCTTAAGTTATCCGGTGAAACAGCCTTAGATATTGCCTCAGCTTCTCTCCTATCATCGTATACAAGCGTTATTTCAGCTATAGTCTCCATTCAGCTTTAGTCTCCCCAGATATTCCTTCACCAGCGAATCAACATATTTTAAGAATTGCATTTTCTGCTCGTAGGGTAACTGCGCCCCAGCGGCAATGTCATGTCCGCCACCTATACCTGAGCATTTCTCGGCAGCGATGCGCACGATCTCTCCGATATTTATTCCCATCTTGGTCATTGAGTCGGTTGCGCGTGCAGAGATTTTAATTACTCCCTCCTTTGGTATAAATGAATAGGCGATTAAGGGCTTATTTGGTTTAGGCAGATTAGTTGATATTATTGTTGATATGGTGCTTATTGCCCGCTCATCAATATCCTTCTCTCCATGAAGGACATATATATTCTCCCACTCCTCAATGCGATCCGGGTTCTCATTGAGCCATGCGAGATACTTTGTTATCGTCTGCCTATAATCTTCTAGAATCTTAAGCGCTTCCTCATATGCTCCGCCCCTGTCTCCCATACATATAGCTACGCCTAGACCAGACGCATTCATTCTGCCAGTAGCATTTAGGAGGAGAGCGAATTCCCTCGCATCTCTAAGGGGGGTCCAAGGCTCCTCCTTCACGAAAATGTACACCGTGCCAAGTAGGCTCATAGCAACCTCGCTTCTGTATCCCTTAGAGATCAAATAATCGCTTAATGCCGAAAACAGATTGCGCTTCTCATCCCGAGAAAGATCTCTTAGAGCTCTCCACCTGTCATTTTTCTTCAACTCTATTTTTAGGTTGCTTAGGAAGGCTAAGCTTTTATCTTCCTCACCGCTTATCCCCGGTATATAGGGGTTTGTTGTATACGCCAATGCCTTGTATATTGGGCGCGTCTCCCTACCGAAGAACAGCAGATCAGTCTCAACGTTTAGAAATCCAGATTCGATGGCGTCTTTAATGATGAGATCATTAACCCCACCAAGGCTCCTTTCTTCATACTTATCTTGTAAGTCTCCTAAGGCCCCAATAACCGCTAAGTACGCGAGGTCAATGTTTCTCTTGTCCAGAGATTTAGCTACAAGGTATGAGATCCCAGCTGAGCTTATGTCTTTAGACCCATCTATGCCAAAGAGGTGGGGGTTAACCTGTAGGAAATTTTCTCTAGGTTTTCCTATAGGCTGGTGATGGTCAAGTATTATTACCCTTCCATCTTCCATCTTAGAACCTAAAATATTCAGATAACCGCTCCCCATATCGGTGAAAATTGGCAGGGCTTCTCCTCCACCATATGCTTTTACCTCATTGACAACTCTTTCGTCCATCCACCGCTCTATTCGAATGCAGAATTTAGCTCCAACTCTGAACAAAGCTTTACCAATTATTCCAGCAGCGGATATTCCATCAGCATCCATGTGCGAGACTACAATCACCATTTTATCTCTTTGCACATTTTCGATAATTTCTTCAGCCGCTTTCTCAGCTTCTTTGATAAAATCATTTAGACGGGGTTCATCTATCATTTAAGGTTCCCGCTTAGACGATGGAGGCAACGGTTGCCTTATATTCCCAATTTGGTGATAAAATTCCCCTCTCCTTATAATACTCTGATAAACGGTGGATCTTCGCTTCGACTAGTTGTAAAGCTCTCTTATTATGTCTGTCCTTTTTGTTCTTTTGTAAGTGGGCGGTTATTCGGGCAGCCTTTCTAAGGAGGTTCTCTAGATCCTCGGGTATTTTAGGCGCTAAACCGTTCTCCCTCAATATTTCAACAATTCCTTTACCGACTATCGACTTAACAAGCGGGATGCCATATTGATCACGCAATATAACTCCTATCTTACTAGGGGGATTACCCTCCCTAGCAAGCTTAATAACTAGGGCTATAACCTCATCCGGCGTATACTTACACCAGCTAGGTACCCTCTTACCGACAGGCCTAGTTGAATGTGAGCGCCCCTTCTCCTTTTTAGGCAAGGCTCATCCTCCGATAACTTTCTGAAAAAGAGATATACACATATTTAAACTTTGTTTACACTCCCATAAATAATATCCTTCCAGAGCGCCGCCATAACCTTATCTTCAGCGATCTTCTCTATGAGCTCCTTCAAGATCCCTATGCCGAAGGTCAACCCCCAGAAGATGCGCGAGCTACCGTTCTGGTCTAGCGTAAACTTTCATCCCTTCCCTCCTCCTGTCATGGGAGGGCTTTCGGGGTGAACGGGTGAAGCCCCCACATCCATCCGGTATCTTTCGAGTAGGTTTTTTACGGCTACAACATCTCTGTCCTCTTCCAGTCCACATTCAGGGCATAAAGAAGAGAGATTCTCGGTCTATTGCGGATCTTGTGGATAAGGATAGATATACGAAGTTTGATGATTAGCCGCCATTTGAAAGGCAAGGCTTAGAGGCCCTAAATAGGGAGGCTGAAGCCCTAAAAGTGCTGAAAAAATGCGATTATGAGATCAGCGAGTGGAAGATAGACATGATGGGCAACGTGGCAATAGCCTCATTCATCATAAACTATCGTGGAACAAAAGGAATTTAAGTTTCAACATAAAGTCACGGGTGACAGCAGTCCTAACAAAGATTAATGGTGAATGGAAGCTAATCCATGAACACTGGTCACGATTTCCCCAAACGTGGCAGGGCATACCGCAAAGATCACGAAGGCGATTTCCATTTCCGTAATTTGCAGGATTCTAGATTAATTTTGAAAAACCTTTTATCGTCTCAACCCTAAGAACCCTCACCTTAGATACCTTCTGAGCGCCTGTTTAAATTATTTCAATGTTAGGCAAATTTTTGAAGTAACTAAAATGAGATTTTGTATCTGGCTGTGTCCTCGAAAACTACGCTATTTTATTAACAAACCAGTTTTCGTTCTCATATGTGGCGATTACTGTGTAGTCGTCTGGGCGGCTGCTCGGCTTGAACTTAAAAACGTAAAACCTCACGTTCTAACCCGCAATTTTCATTTTGAGGCATATATTTTCATGCCTCTCCTAAGGTTCTTGTCCAGAATCCCATTGTTATAACTTAGCTAAGCGCATTTAAGCGGCGAATATATCGAAATAGGAAAGATTAAAAGCGTCTCTGCACAAATATAATCCTTAGGAATTGTTAAAAATTTAGTGATAGTGGTTAATAATGTGGGATAAAATAGCGAAGTGTTTGGAGGGTTATCCGGAAAGGCTTAATGTTGCGAAAATATTGATTAAAAATGGCTTGAGCGTGAGAGAAGGAAAGATTTATTGTGGCGATATAATCATACCAGTGGTTAGAATAAGCCGTGTTGCTAATGTTGATAGGAGAACAGTTGTACAAACAATAAAGATGATTGAAAGCAATCCTGAACTGAAGTTGATTTTTAGCGGTATAAGCCCGGCTGGACCATCGCTGCGTGATGTAGCGAAGTACCTAAACTTTGGCGTTGTTGAGATAACGCCAGTGGATGCTAGAATGCCGGGTATACTTGCTGCGGCTGCATCACTAATAGCTCAGAAAAATATAAGCATAAGGCAGGCTATAGTTGATGATCCGGAGCTTACGCCTGAGCCTAAATTGGCCCTCATAACGGAGACTAAGATACCTGGTGAGCTTATACCGGAATTTCTGAAGATAAGGGGTGTATCAAAGGTTTCAGTATATTAGCGACTAAAGGTTCAAGAGGAAGAATCTAGTGATCAACCTGCTTTGGTTTGCATCGCTATCTTTCTTGGCAGCTATATCTGGGGCTATCACGCCCGGCCCGGTCTTCACACTCGTAGTTTCAGAGTCTCTGAAGTGTGGTAAAATGGCTGGTCCACTAATTGTTCTGGGCCACTTCATTATTGAATGGATTATAATTTTCATGATTTTTCTGGGATTAGGTCCAATTCTGGAGTCCGAGCATGCTATAATATTTGTGGGGTTTGTTGGAGGTGCAGCATTAATGCTTATGGGCTTAAAATTAGTGAGGGACGCCATGTGCCTAAAAACGAATGATGCTTCCACAATTAATATTGGTCTTGATAGTGTAAGGCGTCCACTCTATTTGCTTATAGCTCTCGGCTTTCTGAGCAGCTGCTCAAATCCATACGTGTTTATATGGTGGCTGACAATAGGTTTTCCGATGATAACAAGTTTCGTCTCTATCGCTGGTTTACCAGGTTTTCTATCTTTCTTAGTTGGGCATGCTGCTGCAGATCTTTCATGGTTCAGTTTCGTAAGCTATTCTTTTTGTAAAGGTAAGAGGATCATGAATAGAATTGTTATTCAGGCCATACTTTTTGCGAGCGCACTTTTCCTAATCGCGTTCGCGGCATATCTTATTGTATTAGCGTGGCTTCACATGCTATAATCATGATGTGATAATAATTTTTAGTAGTAAGCGCGGTTATGTTATGCCCATTAACATATCCATGTTGTGAGCGGGGCAAAACGCTTTTTACTTGCAGCTACCTCTATTCTCTGATTTAGACACGTTAAATTCAGTCGGCGAGAAACTTGACTGAGGAAGCACAACAATTGCAAGTGAAGGGTAATGTGTTTGATTTGTTAGCTCGCCCTATACGTAAGCTTATTGAGGAGAAGGGTTTTAAGTCGCCGACCGAACCCCAGTCAAAGGTTATACCAAAAATTCTTGAGGGAAAGAATGTCCTCTTGATATCTCCGACCGCGAGTGGAAAGACTGAGGCCGCTATACTTCCAATATTAAACATGCTTATCCAGATGCCTAAAAGAGAGCCGGGGATAAAAGTACTATATATTACGCCTTTAAGGGCTTTAAACCGTGATATGCTTGAGCGTTTAGAATGGTGGTGTAATAATTTAGATATTAAGCTAGCTGTTAGGCACGGTGATACGGATGCTAATGAGCGTTCAAAACAGGCTAGGAGCCCACCGGACATGCTGATAACAACGCCGGAGACCCTACAGTCAATATTATCAGGGTGGATTATGCGCCGGCACCTCCAATCAATAAAATGGGTTGTTGTTGATGAGGTTCATGAGCTAGCTGATAGTAAGCGCGGGAGCCAACTAGCCCTTGCACTTGAAAGACTTAGGGCTATAACTGGGAAGGAATTTCAGATAATTGGGCTCTCGGCAACGATTGGCACACCTGAGCGGGTTGCACAGTTCCTTGTCGGAAATAATAGGCCTATTGAGATCGTTCGCGTGCCAGTTGCCAGATTGATGAGGCTCCAGATACTTTACCCTAAGCCTGAACCACAAGACTATGATCTTGCCTCCACTTTATTCACTCATCCCGAGGTTGCTGCAAGGCTCCGTGTAATGCGTCAGCTTATTGAGAAGCATAATTCTGTCCTGCTCTTTACTAATACTAGGACTATTTCAGAGGTTTTGGCGAGCAGGTTCAAGATATGGGACGTGAACTTCCCGGTTTCAATACACCATGGCTCATTAGCTAAACCATCTAGGGTCGCGGCTGAAAGGGGTTTAAAGGAGGGGGAGCTGCGCGGTTTAGTCTGCACAAGCAGCCTGGAGCTTGGCATAGATGTTGGCAGAATAGATCTGGTCATACAGTATATGAGTCCGAGGCAGGTTACGCGTCTCATACAGCGTGTGGGTAGAAGTGGTCATAGAATTGGACGTATGGCGAATGGAGTTATCATAACAATGGATTCAGATGATACTTTAGAGGCTATGGTTATAGGGAGGAAAGCCTATGTTGAGGAGCTTGAGCCCGTGGATATACCAGATAAACCATTTGACGTGCTGGCTCACCAGATAGCGGCCTTTCTAATGAAGAGGATGCGTCTGGAGATTAGTGAGGTATATGAGGTTTATAGTAGGGCTTATCCCTACAAGGATTTAACCATGGATGATTTGAGGCGGGTTCTAGAGTACATGCATAATCGCTTCCCGAGGTTAGCTTGGGTCTCATTTGAGGACGACATCGTATTAAAGCCGCGTAGAGCAAAGGCTCTATTTGAATACTTCTTTGAGAACCTATCAATGATACCGGATGAGAAGCATTATCTAGTCATAGATAAGGAGACAGATACGGCAGTTGGGCTTCTAGATGAAGCGTTTGTGGCTGAATACGGTAAGCCCGGGATTAAATTCATAATCCGCGGGAGCCCATGGAAGATAGTAAATATTGACGCTGACAAAATTTATGTTAAGCCAGTTGACGATCCAACGGGCGCAATCCCAAGCTGGGTTGGTGAGGAGATTCCAGTTCCCTTTGAGGTTGCTCAAGAAGTGGGTCAAATAAGGGGTTTTGTTGAGGGGCGGTTGAAGGCTGGAGTCAGCCCGGATGAGATAGCTGAGGAGCTCTCTGGTAAGTACCCGGCTGATAAAAAGACTATTTTAGACGCTATAAAGGAGACTGTTGAGCATGTTAAAATGGGCTATCCAGTCCCAACCGATAGGCGCATAACTGTTGAGGAGTGGGAGGACTTTGTTATATTGCAATGTAACTTCGGTTCTCTGACAAATAGGGCCTTAGCCCAGATACTGGGCCACATAATATCTGAATTAACTGGATACTCGATAGTTGTTCAGCACGACCCCTACAGGATATTTATCCAGACAATGGGTGAGGTTAAGCCTGAAACAGTTATTAGTGTACTCTCGGATCTTAAGGATTCAACCGAGGAGGTTATTAGGGAGACTTTAGTTAAAGCCGTTATTAAAACTGGAATTTTCAAGAGGCGCCTAATTCATGTTGCCAGAAGGTTTGGTGCGATACAGAAGCGGGTTGACTTTGAGAGTGTTAGCTTAAAGAATCTAATTAAAAGTTTTGAGGATACCGTGATTTACGATGAGGCTCTAAAGGAGGTTTTCACAAAAGATCTGGATCTCAAAAATTTAATTAATGTTTTCGGAAAGATGAAGCGCGGTGAAATAGAAGTTGTTAGGGTTGAGACGCATGGCGAGGCGACGCCGATAGCTCGCGTTGGAATAGAGCGCGTAAGCATGAAGACCGATCTAATACCGCCCGAAAAGATGAGGAGAATACTTATAGAGTCGGCTAAGGCTAGAATTCTGGATGAGACCAGAACATTTGTTTGCACGGATTGCTGGGACTACATTGAAATGATAGCGATTAAGGATCTTCCCGAGAAACCATTATGCCCTAAATGTGGTTCGCCTAAACTCGGTTTACTTGAGGTTGAGGAGGAAGAAGCCTACCCCCTAATTGATAAGAAGGGTGAGAAGCTCACTAAAAGCGAAGAGTATCTTAGGGAAGAGGCTGAGGAGACAGCTAAGCTTATTTCGAAATATGGTAAGGTTGCAGCAGTTGTCCTCTCAGGCAAGAGAATTAGCTTAAGTGATGCTAAGAAAATATTACTGAAGGAAAATAATTTTACGGATAAGCTCTTTGAGCTGATAATTGAAGCTGAGCGTGAAGCCTTAAAAAGAAGGTTCTGGTGAAAGCGTAAGGTAAAAATAACACTTGTTAGCATTAAACTGAAAAGTGAATGAGAGAGGTGAATTAATTGTTCATATCCCCATTTGTAGCATCTCCGGAATCAGTTATACGGAGACTTTTGCAAATGGCTGAGTTAAAGCCTGGTGAGATATTTGTTGACTTGGGAGCTGGTGATGGTAGGCCGGTGATAATAGCCGCCAAAGAGTTTGGTGCATATGCCATTGGTATAGAGCTGAGGGAAGACTTGGTTAAGCAAGCAATGAGGAGGGTGATCGAGCTGGGCTTACAGGATAGGGTTAAAATAATACATGATGACATTTTTAATGTCAATATAAGTATGGCTGATGTCGTCTACCTGTATTTAACGACTAGCGCGAATGAGAAGGTTAGGCCAAAGCTAGAAGCTGAGCTTAAAAAGGGTGCTAGGGTGGTTTCACATGATTATGAGATAATAGGTTGGAAACCAGCTAAGATTGAACGCTTTTGTGAGAGTAATTTATCAAGTGAGAGGGTATCATTAGGTTTCCCAACGCATACATTGTACCTATACAAAAGATAAGTGTATGGAAAAGTTCCATTAAATACTAGAATTACCTAATTATTATAAATGTTATAGATGAAGATTTATTAGGTGGATTTATTTTTCAAATTTTTGGACATTAATGATTTAGGGATCTATTCATGGTCTTCGTACCATGGAAATATGCGAATTCATGGCGTTGCAGTGGATGCGGATTGTGCTGTAGAGAGTTTGAGGTAGTATTAACATTTAACGAATGGCTATTTATAACGAAGAAGTATGGTGTAGGCTTCACTAAAGCTGGGTTAAACAAGTTTTATATGGGTAAAAGGCCGGATGGTTCATGCATGTTTTTATATATGGCGCCAAATGGGAAATGGTTATGTGGCTTGCAGAGCAATAAGCCATTAGCCTGTAAACTTTGGCCCTTTAAAATCTTTAATAAGCCGAAATACGGCAATGCTAAGGAAGCCCTATTCAAATATATTGATCAGAAATTCTACGTTTATATTGATCCGTTCTGCCCTGGAATACGTTGGGGGCCTCCGTCCGCAGAATTGGTCTATAAGGTTATTCCCGAGTTTATAGAAATAGCTGTAGGAATTAGGCAGAAACAGATCTACTCAACAATGCCTATAGCACCGAATTTCTTCATTTCAAAAAGAGATTATAAATTAATTTAGTAAGCTAATTATGAACTTATTATCCAATAAATTTAAGTTAATGCTTAACTAGATACCGTCAAGTTATGGGTGTTGCTGGTGGTCTTTTTAGTGTTTGGTGTGGTCTTATGAAGTTGTACCATAGGGCGAAGAGCCTTATGAAGAGTTTGATTTTGAAGATTGGCTTTTTCTTAACTGGGA
>Ga0105158_1000643_pt1 | contig 14582 bp, 10 predicted proteins | sample LHCtaG_FD_81567 | JGI IMG/M metagenome (GOLD analysis project Ga0105158, IMG submission 81567) | Hot spring microbial communities from Little Hot Creek, USA to study Microbial Dark Matter (Phase II) - LHC4sed_matched | ecosystem: Environmental > Aquatic > Thermal springs > Hot (42-90C) >...
AGAGGGCCCGTGGCCAAGTATGGATTAAGGCGCCGGCCTTCGGAGCCGGAGAACGTGGGTTCAAATCCCACCGGGCCCGCCACCAAAATGCCGCTTTCAGCAAAAGCAACTCGTAACGGGCTGCTTTGCCCACTGGCTTGCGGGACAGTCCTGGGACCGTCCCAGCTATGGTGAGAGGGCCGTCCTATGGCCGAAGAAAAGATAAACGAGTTAAAGAAGCGTGTAGAAGTGCAGCGTAAAGTTTTAGGTTCTTTAGCTAAAAGCCTTGAAGGAGAGGATATCCTTAAAAGATTTAAGGGAACTAGTGGAGAAGCCGTGCGAGGCACTACGCTTTTTAGCCGCTGGTGGGCGGATGAAAGGTTTGTTTTAAGCTGGCCTGAGACGAGGAGATGTTTCTCAGTATTTGGAGTTTAAGCGTTATGAACCTGCCAACGCCAGAAACATGCTAAGTTACTTGGACAGGTTTGTTAAAGAGCCTATAAAGGAGCCTTTGGATGTTATGCGGATTTTTTCGCCTTTAACCGCCGGTCAGAGGCATCATTTGAACAGTGTCATGCGGGCTGGTTTAAATGCTTGAAGATTAACCATCCAAATGGATAGTTAAATATTTTCTTGATGGATTGCGTAAGGCTATTCCAAAAGATGAAGTGGGCATAGACATTAAAATTCCAGAGGAAGAGCAAATAGTTTCAGACTTAGAAAGAATAAGGAATGATCCGCTGCCGTATCAGGCTGCCTATAATTGGCTTTTGGATTCTGGATTAAGGCTTGTGGAAGTTGCAAAGCTTCTAAGTGATTTTCCAGAGTCTGAGCGTTTAGAGGGCTTCGACGTTTTCAAGTTCTCCCTCCTATTGATGGCATATGGAGCGCTACGTGGGTGCAGGCACTAGAACAGTTTTGCCCACAAAATAACGGTGGAGGTAGATGTTCGACTTGTACTCAACATGACCGTTGGAAAGGCCACACAAAGTTAAGGAGGCATTTGGCAAACACGGCTTTAAAGAAATAAAAAATCCAGCTTAAAGAGGGATATGTATGGGCAAAAACAAGCGTCCGCGAGCCAGCAGCCCAAGCCATCATAAAAGCTTACCGCGATTTCGGCTATTAACCAGAAATATGGCCCCACATGGCCGGAGGCGCCCCTTCCGTATGTTTAACAGAGAACCATTAAACCTCTCATCCGTTGAGGAGCATAGGCCACGGTGGAAAAGCTCCACGCACCAAACGAGTACGCAGTTGTAAAAGAAGGAGGACCAATAGGAGGCCTAACAACTCCAAGGAAAATCTTATGTGGCTATACTGGACAACCTCTCAAAATGTTATAAAAGTCAAGAAAACTTAATAAATCAACGTTTCACTTCTGTTCTCTTGGCACATTTCATAGTATTTGCAATATCCCCCTGGTAATATAGTTGGGTCTAATATAGGCGGCTGTCGCTCGCCCGACCCGAGTTCAAATCCGGCCAGGCCCACCCTCGCTTCCAAATCGATTCCGCTTTTATGTTCAGGCGTCTTCGGCAGCATAGTAAAGAAGAATAAGACACAGGTCAGCGTTTTCGCACACATATCCACACATAACCACCTGTAGAGCCGTGGCTTAACTTGTGGGTGCCGATAAGAAGGAGGTGGAAGGATGCCTGGATAAACAGCAACTTTTAGCGAGGCCACGAAGCGCATAAAAAGATTGCCTAAAAGAAGTTTATCCAAAACGCGAAGCGCGGGATGGCGCGCGGTTTGAGAACCCATATTCTGCCAGTCAATCCCGAACTGATGCTCACGGCACTCAAAGTTCAAACGAAAAATAAAGTATAAAATTGTTTAAATCGCTTGAAGAAAGAATTAAATCGGTTGAAGTGTTTCTGAAAGGAAAGTGAATTTCCGAGCTGAAGGGATACTTTGCAAAGGGGTTTGAGGATTCTTCAAAATTTAGCTGGTTCAGAGAGATCACAAGCTTAAAAAGAACCTTATGAAAAACTAAGGGTCAAGAGATATTCCAAGCTAAGTGAGGACTTTAAGAGATAGTTAAACATACTTCCTGAAACCTTTCTAGTTTTAGTTCGCCCCGTCTTTTTGGGACAATTTTTAGATAATATTTTCCTAGAGGATGAATATAAGTTGAAAGCCTAACATGTTTGTCATTTAGCTTAAAATCTGAAATGCGGCTAGCTGCAACGCACATACCTTTGAAAATCGACCTGACCACTCCAATCTTCACTCCGCATAATTTGACTATACTTCCTTCGAAGGGCCTCCCTGAAACATGCACTCCAAAATATCCATAATGCGGTATTCCACCATCCAAAAAGCCGACCTCTCCTTCGACATCTACAGGTAGTCCGTACCCTAAACTGTTATTTAGGCTGATTAGGGAGTATTCCGGCTTAGACTCAACGACAACTCCCCTAAGCTCCTCAAGCAAACCGTTAGCTGTGTCCAATCCAATCAGCCTTCCAAACGGGAAACCCCCCTTGGCTCGGATTGGGTTTAATGGACTTCTAACTTCCACATGAACATGTGGATCCGTCCAAAAGTCGAAGAAACCGGACCTCAAAAGGATGCCTAAAGGTTCTCCAACACCTACAATATCGCCAATATGGACAAGTGGTTTTACATGGAGTACTTTAACCCACAAATCAGGATTTTCAAGGCTTTGTAACAAAATAACATAGTCGATGGTTGAAGCTTCAAAACCCTTTCCATCGGGACATTTAACAATTTTAACGGCGACAACCACGCCTTCAACAGGTGAAGGTGCCTCAAAGCCGAAATCTACACTAGGATAAATGTCAACAGCCGAGCATTCGCGGTGAGATGGATATGGGCTGTTAAAAAAAGAGAATCTTCCACCTTTTGGACAGTAAACTTTTACACCTTCTGAACAGGCAACAGCCTCCATATAATACCCAATTAAGGTTTAGAATTTTAAGATTTATATAGTTGTTTATGCTTATACGTAGCAAACATATATATACCATGAAACTTTAAACGTATGTGAGGTGAACGATTGTGGATTTTGAATTGACCGAAGAACAGAAAAATATTAAGCAGGCAGCCCGTGAATTTGCTGAAAAAGAATTTAAACCTGAATTAGCCAGAGAGTATGATAAAAAGGCAGAATTCCCATGGGAGCTTTATAGAAAGGCTGCTAAATTAGGCTTTATTGGCATTAGTCTTCCCACAGAGTATGGAGGGCAAGGGTTAGGAACCCTTGAAGAATGTTTAGTCAGAGAGGAATTTCATCGTGTAGATTCGACACTCGGTGTGATAATAGCTGGATGTTACGGTTCAGATTTAATAGCCGCCTACGGAACGGAGGAGCAAAAGGAGAAATATTTACCCCGAATATGTCGAGGTGAAATTCTTTCAGCGATGGCATTAACTGAGCCGGAGCATGGCACTGACGCAGGGGCTGTCGGTCTGAACACCGTTGCAGTGAAAGACGGCGATGAATACTTAATCAATGGCAATAAAACTTTTATATCGAATGGCGACATTGCCGAATTCGTTGTCGTTTGCTGTCAGACGGATCCTAAAGCTGACCCACCATATAGAGGCGTAAGCCAAATCATAGTTGAAAAGGGTACAAAGGGATTTGAGGCCAGAAAACTTGAGCCCAAAATGGGTTATAATGCATTACACCATGCAGAGTTGAGCTTTGATAATGTCAGGGTACCCGTTAAAAATCTTCTTGGACAAGAAAATAGAGGGTTTTATCAAGTTTTATCCCATTTAAATAAGGCGAGAATAGATGCTGCAGCATGGGCTGTTGGAGTAGCTCAAGGAGCCTTTGAACGCGCCCTACGGTACTCAAAAGAACGTGCACAGTTTGGGCAGCCCATTGCAAGATTCCAAATGACGCAATGGAAAATCGCCGAGATGTCCATGAATATAGAGGCTGCAAGATTACTCACATATAAAGCTGCCTGGCTATTGGATAAAAAAGCAGAAAGCGGACTTGTTACCAAATATGCTGCGATTGCTAAAGCGTATGCAGCTAAGGTTGCAATCCAGGTCGTGGATGAAGCAATGCAGATTCATGGTGGGTACGGATATGTTGATTCAGACCTTGAAAGATACTACCGGGATTGCAGAGCTTATAATATAATTGAAGGGACTGGAGAAATTTTGAGGTATGTAACTGCTCGACAATGCTATAGCGAAATTGGATTTAAACTCTGAGATAATAGAAATGTTAAATGTTTTAAGGTAAAGTTATGAGGTTCAAAAATAAAGTGGCGATAGTTACCGGCTCAGGGCGTGGAATAGGAAGAGCTATAGCTTTAGCTTTTGCCCGTGAAGGAGCTGATGTAACAGTCAATGCAAGTAGGCGCATTGAAGAAGCTCAGGAAGTAGTTAAAGAAATTGAAAGGCTGGGGAGTAGAGCTATATTTGTTAAAGCTGATGTATCACTCAAGAGCGAGGCAATTAAGCTTGTGAGGGCCACCATTGACGCTTTTGGAAAAGTAGATATATTGGTTAATAATGCCGGAATAGCTGACCCGGCTTTATTACATCAGATGACCGAAGATCAATGGGATAGAGTCATCGCCGTGATTCTTAAAGGAACTTTTAATTGTATTCAAGCAGTTGTTCCCTACATGATTAAGCAAAATTATGGAAAGATTATAAACATCTCATCCACCGCAGCCCGCATAGGGTTCACCGGAAATATAAATTACGCAGCAGCAAAAGCTGGATGCGAAGCTATTACCAAGACTGCTGCCAAGGAACTTGCTAAATATGGAATTTACGTCAACTGTGTCAGTCCGGGTATAATTGAAACTGAGATGTCGAAGGGAATTACAGAGAATCCAAAATTGAGAGAGAAGTATCTTTCATGGACTTTACTGCGCAGATTTGGAAAACCCGAGGAAGTAGCCGCAGCTGTTTTATTCTTAGCATCGGACGAGGCCTCATATATAACTGGACAAACACTCTACGTTGACGGGGGCGAACTCATTTCCATAGCTTAAGATTTTTAAACTTCCTACGTTTGATTTAGCGCATATACGTTTTTCTTTCTTAGGCTAACATCTAGATTTAGACTTAATTTGTCAACGTGGTTATCGGGGATTCTTTAAAACTACAAAACGATGCAAAATCATAACTATCGCAATCACAGCAAACTTTAAAAATTATCATAATAAAATGAGAACAGCCATAGCTAGGTCCCATATAGTTCTATTAATTTTCTCCTATCCGCTTTTCCAGATGCTGTCGTTGGGATTTCTTCCACGAATTGCCAGAATCTTGGTCTCATGTAGGCCGGCAGGTCTTCCTGTTTCTTGCACCATTCATCCAATTCTCGAGGATTTAGTTCTGCTCCTGGTTTCGGTACAATTATTGCTTTTCCGAGGCTTCCCCATATTTGGTCTTTTACTGGGATTACTACGACATTCGCAATATCTGGATGACGAGCTAAAACTTTTTCAACAAGCTCAGGATGCACTTTCATGCCGCCACTTTTGAACGTGAAGTCCGTGCGACCCACGATGCGTACACATCCGTACTCATCAATATAAGCTGCATCACCTGAATACCACCATTTATCCCTTCCCGTCCCTCTAAATGTCTGCCTGGACTTTTCTGGATCCCCCCAAACTTCGACTGCCACGGAGGGCCCTCGTATTATCATCTCGCCAATCTCCCCTCTAGGCACTTCATCCTCGGGACTTCCACCGGGTTTAATAATTCTGACATCAACTCCCCACAGGGGTTTACCAACTGACAGTGGGTTCTCCTCTACGCTTGGCCTTGTTGTGGAAGAAATGAAAAGACATCCGTAATGAGAACCGCTTTCGGTCGATCCGTATAAGTATACTATCTTTTTTGCACCTGTTCGTCTTTTAATTTCCTCTAAAGTCGCAGGGGCCATAGGTTCTCCTGCAAAGGCCGCAATCTTGACAGAACTGAGGTCATATCTCTCTAACTCCTCGCGCAATAAAATCCTCCACATTGTCGGTACCAAGAATAAATGTGTTGCCTTCTCTTTTTCTGCTATCTCAATATACCGTTTCGGAACGAACTTTTTCAGATGTACAAGCTTACCACCCACGCGTATAACACCATAGACTAAATTTGCCCATCCGATAAATGAAGGATGTAAAACTATTATAAACACCGTTTCTGGAGTGTAATCCCAAGTCATTATTTGACCGACAGCCGAAAACCAATGTGTCCTATTGGTATGAGGAATGGGCTTTGGTTCACCAGTGACACCTGAAGTGAAATAGATTGCTAAAGGATCTTCTTCTTTAATAGTTTCAGCTGGCTCTTTTGCAGGATATTCTGATGATTTACTCATAAGCTCCTCTGAGCTCATACATTTTTCCATGCCTTTTGGTTTGCGTTGCATAATAGAATCTGCCAACTCTTTTAGTGCTGGGTCGTAAAACAGCATCTTTGATTCAATCAAACTGCATTGATGGGCCAGCATTTTAGCGGTCAATCTAAAGTTTAAGTTACATGAAATAATTCCCATCTTTGCAGCTGCGAAATATGCTGTTGTATGATCTAAGTCGGGGCCAGGCCATAACAGCGCAATTCTATCCCCCTTTTTCAATCCTAAACTATTATATGCGGCAGCAACTCTTTGACAATCGGCGTTAAACTCGGCGTACGTCCTCCTTTTTATTAACTTTCCATCTTCGTCGTAAGCGACAAGTTCATGATCTGGATACCACCTAGATGTTTGATTTAGCATTTCCTTAATAGTAAGTAAATCACTTTCCGACACACTTCAACCCCAACTAAATTCGCACCTTCAATGAAATCGAATACTAAATTTGAATTTAAAGCTTTTTGATGTAGAATTTAAAAGGACTTATTTTGCATGAAACATTGTGTTGGCAGAAGACTAAATTTAAACCTTGTTATAAGTTTTTACCGTAATTGCGATTAAAAATCGGAAAGAATAAAAGAGGCCACCCTATAAGCCATAGAATCGAGAAGTCTTTTCAAATGTTAGATTTAATATGCACAGAAAGAATATCCTCATATAGGACAAGAAAAACTCTTATTCTCTTATTGATGATTTTACAATCATTTTCATGGTTAAAGCTTTGTGTTGAGATTTTGCTAAAAATTTTCGCATTGATTGTCTTTTAATTGCCTTATCCTCTTATTGAGATACTTCTAGCCCTACCATTCCTACGTTTATTATGCTTAACTTACTTCAGAATAAAGATGAATAACCTTCATTAAATAGCTGACGATTTACCTCGTTGAATCGTTTAGAAAGTTTTATAAATTATAGTAGTCATGTAATTTTCAAAAAAGAATCATATGTGACGTGAAAAGATGGAACTTGAAGAAGAGCTTAAAAGGATAGTAGGCTCCGAGAATGTCTTAACTGATCCTCAAACGCTTGAGAGGTATTCAAAAGATCAAAGCTTTACGAGTCCTTGCCGTCCAGATTTCGTTGTGTATGCAAAAAACGTTGATGAGGTACAGAAAATAATAAGGCTTGCGAATAAATACAACGTTCCTATTACACCCCTAAGCTCAGGCATGAATTTTAGAGGGGAAGCAATTCCGAGTCAAGGTGGGATTATATTGAACCTTTCAAAAATGAACAAAATTTTGGAGATAAACAAGAAAGAAGGATGGGTGTTGATTGAGCCTGGTGTAACTTATGCACAACTCCAGGATGAGCTTGAAAAGCACGGCTTAAGAGTCATGATCCCATTTGGAGTTCACCCTTCAAAATCTGTTATTTCAAGTATCATTGAAGGTGACCCATCAATAGCTGCTGCGAGTTTTGAGTATGGAAATGCTCTCTACATGGACTTAGAAATAGTATTGCCTACGGGAGACATCTACAGGTTGGGGAAATGGAAGGTTTACGTTAACGGGAGATGGGGTACTCCTGGGGGAGGTGGAATTATAGGTGAGAAGGGGGCAGAGGAATGGTTATGGGAAGGCGCTCAAGGAACTTTGGGCGTGATCACAAAGATGGTTGTCAAAGTTGAGCATTTATCTAACGTCCGAAAGGTGTTTTTCATTACATTTGATTCTCTTAAGGAATTCGTTGAGCCCCTTCGTCGAATACAAAGGAAAGAGTTAGGATTAGATTGTTTCGTGTTAAATAGCTTTAACTTGGCGGCCATAATAAATGATGAATGGGCCCTTCCCGATAGCCTTCCTTGTGAAAGCATCCCTTCAGCGAAATTTGATAAACTGAGAAAAAAGTTGCCTAAATGGGTACTGATTATACATTTGTCAGGACTGCCTTACTTCCCAGAGGACAAGGTGGCTTACGAAGAGGCAGAGTTGAGAAGAACATGCGAAGAATTAAACCTGATTCCTTCTTCAACAGTTGTTGGAATGGAAGGGCTACAAGACGTATTCTTAAAAGAAATAATTCGTCCATGGAGTGTCCTTAAAAAAGCGCGCTTTAAAGGAGCCTTTCATGACGTAGCATTTTACTCGAAGCTTAGTAAAGTATACGAGTTATACGACGTCATTGAGGAAGTAGCGAAGAAATATGATTATCCATTAGATTGTATCGGAGCTTTTCTATTGCCTATCGAAAGAGCCAGATACTGCTATTGCGAATTCGATTTCCATAGAGACCCAAAAGATCCGGAGGATTCGATTAGAGTCCGGGAACTCTGGCTTGAAGCCAATGAAGTTGTTATGAATAGAGGGGCCCTCCTAGCCAGAAGCTATGGTCCACTCGCTGAGATTTTTTGGAAAAGGGTTGATCCAATCTATGTGGAAAAGTTAAGGGCGTTAAAGAGGGAATTGGATCCGAACAATATAATGAATCCTGGTAAGCTATGTTTTTAAAAAGAGGAGACTCTTGATGGGTTGGATTGTTGGACCGCATAAACCTCTTGAAGAGTACAAAGAGGAAGTATGGCACTGTCAAAGATGTAACTGGTGCAAGATAGGGTTTGGCTGGACTGTGAAAAGCCAGAAGTACCACTGGAGCTGCCCATCATTTACGAAGTTCAGGTATGATGCTTATAGCGCACAAGGAAGGATGCACATAGCACTCGCTTTAATAGAGGGGATGATGGATTGGAAGGATTCGGAAAAGTTGCTTGAGATAATTTATGCCTGCGATACTTGTGGAGCTTGCGCTATCAATTGTATTCGCATAATGGAAAACAATCCACTTGAGGTTATAGAGGCCCTTAGAGCACGGGCAGTTGAGTTAGGAATAGGTCCGATGCCAGCTCACAAAAGGTTCGCCGAAAATGTTAAAGTGACTCACAACGTTTATGGTGAGCCTCATGTTGATAGAATAAAATGGGTATCTGATGATGCCAAACCTTTAGCGAAATCTGATACTGTTCTTTTCATGGGGTGCACATCCCCGTATCGACGACCTGAGATCATGAAAGCCACCGCTAGGGTTTTAAGGGCGTCCGGGATAGACTTTACACTGCTTCCTGACGAATGGTGCTGTGGAAGCCCATTATTTAGAACTGGTCAATTGGAGTTAGCTGAAAAAATGGTGCAACACAATGTGGAAGCAATGAAGGCGACAGGTGCAAGACGTGTGATTTTCAATTGTGCCGGTTGCTATAAGACTTTCGCAATAGATTATCCAAAAATTGCCGGAGATTTAAACTTTGAGCTCATGCACATTGTAGAGCTTTTAGCTGATTTGTATAATAAAGGAAAAATTAGATTTAATAAGCTACCAACCGAGATTGTGACGTACCATGATCCGTGTCATATGGGAAGATACCTTGGCGTATACGATGCTCCTAGAATCATACTTGACGCTATCAAAGGTATTAAATTGGTCGAAATGGAGAGGATTAAAGATCAGGCTTGGTGTTGCGGAGCGGGAGGTGGCGTTAGAGCTGCTTTCCCAGACCTATCACTCTGGACAGCGAAACAAAGGATAGAGGAAGCTAGAGATACTGGTGCTGCAACAATCGTATCCTCTTGCCCCTTCTGTGCAACTAATCTTGAATGGGCGATTAAGGAGATGAAAGTTCGAATGAAATACAAAGACATTACCCAGATAGCTGAAAATGTAATAGTGAGGTTATAATCATGAGCACAAAAACAAAGCGTGTTGAACATCAGAAATTACCAAGGGAAGTTATTCGCGCACTTCAAGATGCTGTAGGACCCGAATGGGTTTCTGAGGACCGTGCTATTCTTGAAACATATACAATATTCACCATAGACCTAGGTGCTTATCTAAGAAAAAACACGCGAGACCCGACACTACTTCCTAGTTGTGTAGTTCTTCCTTCTTCTACAGAAGAGGTTCAAGCTGTGGTGAGAATCGCAAATCGATATAAAGTTCCCTTTACGGCTTTCAGTAATGGGCAAGTTATGAACGCGCCGGCATATCCTAGAACCATTCTCATTCACTTGGCAAGGATGGATAAAATTTTAGATATTGATGAAGAGAACATGTCCATGACTGTCCAGCCCTTCGTCGACTACGTTACTGTACAAGCGGAGGCCAGGAGGAGGGGACTATGGAACGGGGGATCTGGGTGGCATAGCGCTACGGCCAAACCTGCCTCCCAATTCACCGTTGCGGGACTTTGGCAAACCGATCTTAAATATCAGGGGCTCGCCAGAAATGTTCTCGGAATGAAAGTGGTTCTACCAACCGGAGAAACCGTTAACATGGGATCTCATGCGGTTGCTGGAACAGGTAAATACTCTTTTTGTGAGCGTTTTCCAGGACCAAAGCTGATGGGATTGATTAAAGAATCTTTTGGCACTAGGGGAATCATCACAGAAATAACTCTTAAGCTTCATCCATGGGTTGGGGGAGCAGACCTCCCAGAAGATGTTAGTAGACCAAGCATAGCCCACTATTATGAGGAAGCGAAGCAGAAAAAGTTTGACAAACCTCCACCACCAAAGAGGCATAAGATCTACTTTTTCGAGTATCCTGATCTGGAAGCTCTAATAGATGGTCTCTTAAAAATGGCTCGGTCAGGTATTGGAATAGGGCTTAATGCCAGCGGACTTTATTTCGCCATGATGTGTGCTGCTACAAACGAAGAAGCTGAGAAATGGGTGAAAGAACAGTTTATCCCGCCCTTTAGTGGGTATATAGTTATCGCGGGTATTTCATGCGAGGAGCAGATGAGATATGAGGAGAAAGTGTTGAAAAAAATTCTGGAGGAGACAGGCGGCAAACTATTATCCGAAGAGTATAAGCCGGAGGTGCTTGAGGCTCTTGCACCGTGGAATTTAGAGTTCGCCGTAAACACAGTAACAGGAATGCGAACGGTGCGCGGATGGTATCTTGCAACCGCGCTGACTCCTTATGCGCCATTCTACTCAGCCGTAGACTCTAGGGATGTTTGGAGAAATGTGATGGAAAAAATCGGTTCAACCCACAGTCTTTTCAGCCCAATAGGTGCAACTTGCCCGTACCTATATATAGTCGATCGAGGACACCAAATCGAAACTGAGATAGATCAATTCCCAAAAAGGAATGATTTTAAGCAGTTGCTCACTACTCTGGAATCTTTTGCCTTTCTACAACCAGCTTTTATAAAAAAGATGTACTCCGGTTCAATGATGGAAACACCAGGCGAACCCTTCATGAGCAGTTATCCCGAAACCGGTCCAAATCAGTACTTAATTTGGAGAAAGTATCGGAAGGTCTTTGACCCCAACGGGTTAATGATGGCTAGTAGGGCCGTTCTTTCAGATGAGGAGTTTAAAAAAGAACAGGTGGAAAATCCTCGAGGAGCTGTAATGACTTTTCATAAATGGAGGGAGGCTTTTGGTTTCATAAAGCTTAAACCCAAGCTTGATAAAACGGCATGGGAATTTTATCCCCATAAAGAATGAACTAGCATTTCTTAAAGCGCTAAGGACAAAAATGATAATGAGCGTTAAATAAAAAGCAAGTGAGATAAAAGTGCTAGCATTAAATAAACTTTCATTTCAATCCGATGCGCAAAATCATATTACCTAGTTAATCTACAAAAATCTGATGCAAATGTAGTTATTGTAAAAGTTTGGAATTTAATAAAAGATCTGCACCTAGCACTTAAAAGTAAGATCTAAGCATTATCCCCAAAGAATAATTGAAGGCTTATTTTCAATGTAAACCTTGCAGCTTTGATTATATCTTGTCTTGAAATCCATTTTTACTTCCTAGCTCATTAAATGTTAAAGAACTTAGAAAATCCTTTCATACCTAAAGTCCAAGTCGAAATAAAGCCTTTGTCGTAAAGCTCCTCTTCAATCATAACCTTTAACATTTTAGGTGCAACCATCGGAACCTGTTTGGGTTTAAGCTACATGTGGGATTTTGATTTTAGAGCAATTTTCCGTGGATTGATAACCATTAACTTTACTCTATCATCAACATAGAATAGATTATGGGTGCTGGTAGAGGGAGGGAACTGTTTATTTGGTTTAGGTAAGACCCCGAGCAACTATGAGTTAGGGCATATTCTCGTAATTTAGCAAGGGTATGGAACCAAACGTAAACATTAAAGTCAGCTGTTCAGCCCTTCGTCGACTACGTTACTGTACAAGCGGAGGCCAGGAGGAGGGGACTATGGAATGGAGGGTGTGGGTTCCAAAGTGGCACGGCTAAGCCTGCATCTCAATTTAGCACCGCCGGAGCATGCAGACCGATCTAAAAATACTCTGGGCTCAGAAACGTTCTTGGGTTTAAGGCTGTTCTTCCAATAGGGGAAGTTATAAACGTGGGCTCTTAGGCTATAGCCGGAACGGAAAGCATTCGTTCACTGAACGTTTTCCTGTCCAAAGCTTATGGGTTATTTAGGCTAGCGCTAGGAACAAGGGGTATTATCACTAAAATAAACTATTAAAACTTCATCAATGGGTTTGGGGAACATCCCTGCTAGAAGATGTTGGTAGACTAAGCATAGCCTACTACTACGAGGAGGCAAAACAGAAAGATACTAGATCCTTGTGGCTTGATGTCTGCTAAAAGATTTCTAAAGTAGAATGGAAAACCCAAAAGGCGTCCGAAAACCTTCCTCAATTTATAGGAAAGTCCCAGATTTGCTTGAGCTTAAACTTAAGCCTGACAAACAGAATGGAATCTCCAACATTGAAATGACGCCTATTAAAGGCAAATAGTCGGCAAAAGTAGCTACAATATTTTGAGATTACATGTGTGACGCTAATCTTGTGAGAATACTTGTTAAAAATGCACCATGCGCTGTAGACTTTTTGCTAGACCTAGGATGCGCGGGTTCGAAGATGGTCTCAAATGGACTAGAGGACAATCCGTGCTAGAATACATCAAATTGTTGGAAGCAGTGGAGCTATGAGATGCATTGATAAAAGCTGTACAAGCAAGAGATATAACTTTGCTTGAACATAAATTAACCAGAATAATCAGGGAAGGGTATATGAGCGGTGAGGTGATAGGAATAGGAGTAAAGGTACTATATTAAAGCTAAAAGGCAGTATTATAGCTACTGGTGGATTCTGTCAAAAATCACGATCTTATTAAGCGACATGCTCCATGGTTTGAGGTCTTCCATAAACAGATGTAAAGGGTACAACAACCCGTGGCGGTATCATCGCGGCTATGGCTATAGGAGCATTATAAGAGGTATAGATTATATTTAATGTTAGCCGGTATGTAATTATGTAACTGGTAGTCTTACAATACTTGCAGCTATGACTGAACTTGGTTTCGGCATTCTGTTAATAGGGATGGATTAAGATTTGTTGAGGAACTAGAGAGACGTGATGTAAGGCGCGATGCGGTTTTAAATCAGCCGAGTGGATTTTGCTTCGCAATTTGCGAAGGTCAAATGCAAAGCTTCACGTATTATGGTCCGAAAAATAGCTGAGGATCAAATTAGGCGTGGGGTAGCTTTCGTTGCAGATACAATTAGGAATTGGCTATCAAAGCACGTATAGACGCCATAACCTTGTGGAGACTGTGGAGAAATAGAATTCTAATGTAGATGGGAAGAATGATCCTGATTTTAATAGGCGTGTTCTACCATTAGGGGCACAAGCAAAGGATCGTGGAACACCATTTTATGCCACGAAAGGAAGGCCTTTGCTCCATCATACGATGGGCGGTTTATACATAAAAATATACATAAATACAAAACTCAGGTACTAGACGTTTGGGGCAAAGTTATAGCAAGGCTTTATGCTGCAGAGGAAGTTACTGGAGGTATTCATGGGACGAACAGAGTTGGTGCAAATGCTTTACTTGATAAATTGTCTTTGGTCGTATTGCCGGCAAAAATGCTGCAGCAGAGCCTTTAGTATGATCTGATAACTTTCTCATTCTGTACTTGTCCGCTTAGCTTCATCCTTAAATTTTAACCGTGCGTATAAACCTTAAAGCTTTCAAGCTATTATTACATAACCCACATGTAGAAATAGAGAATTTGAAAGGCTGAAGGATGAAGCTGTTAAAAGAAATCCAAACATTAACTATTGAGAATCTGATGGAATGTATTAGAACTATAAGTGTTTAATGCGTCATAATAATGTTTAAATATTTTTTTAAAAAATAAAAAAACATGTTAAATGAAGCTATATTAGAAGCTCGGAAATTGAGTAAAAGATTTGGTGGCTTAATAGCGCTCGACAATTTAGATATTAGGGTTGAAAAGGGTAAAATTACCGGG
>Ga0105158_1000647_pt1 | contig 14541 bp, 14 predicted proteins | sample LHCtaG_FD_81567 | JGI IMG/M metagenome (GOLD analysis project Ga0105158, IMG submission 81567) | Hot spring microbial communities from Little Hot Creek, USA to study Microbial Dark Matter (Phase II) - LHC4sed_matched | ecosystem: Environmental > Aquatic > Thermal springs > Hot (42-90C) >...
TAGCGGAGGCTCAGAGGAGGGCAGATGAGAGGCTTGCGGAGTTAGCGGAGGCTCAGAGGAGGGCAGATGAGAGGCTTGCGGAGTTAGCGGAGGCTCAGAGGAGAACAGAAGAAGAACTACATAAGCTTATAATAGAACATGGGAAAACAAGAGAACAACTTGGCAGTTTAGCCCACACTATTGGTTATTTTTTAGAAAATGAAGCTTATAAGTATCTTCCAAAACTACTTCAGAGAGATTTTGAATTAGAAATTGAAGGGGGTCTCCTTAGAGACTACATAGAAATAGCTCCTAATAAATATGTAGAAATTAACGTATATGGGAGGGGAACAATTCGAGGAAAACCTATAATTATTTTAGGGGAGGTTAAGTCCCAATTAAAAAAATCAGATATAGATAACTTTCTTAAAAAAGTTGAGAAATTACAAAAAATATTACCAGAAGATAAAATTTTAATTCTTGTTACCCATCAAACTTCACCTCAAATTAAAAATTACGCTCATAGTAAAGGATTAAAAATCTACTTTTCTTATGAATTTGTTTAAATACCAAACTTCTTTAAAATCTTACACTTATGAAAGATAGAAACTTTAAATATTATTTAGACTTAATCACAGTTTTAGTTGCAAAAGAATTAAAAGTTAGGTATAAGAATAGCTATCTTGGTTATTTCTGGTCTTTGTTAAATCCCTTAGCTATGGCATTAATATTTTATTTTGCTTTTAAAGTTATAATGAGGGTTCCTATAGAAAATTATAGCTTCTTTTTGATAACTGGGCTTTTTCCCTGGCAATGGTTTAGTAATTCCGTAGGAAGCTCCCCGGGAATTCTACTAAGTAATACAAGCTTAATAAAAAAGGTTAAATTTCCTGTTTATTTTATTCCTTTTACTAATGTGTTAAATGATGCAGTTCATTTTTTATTAACTATACCAGTTATTACTGTCTTTGGTTTATTTTTTAGCAAAATCCCAAGCTTGGTATGGCTTTTGGGAATACCTTTATGGTTTTTTACCCAATTTTTATTAACCTATGGATTAGCCCTTCTAATTTCAAGCATCAATCTCTTTTTTAGAGATTTAGAAAGGCTTGTTATGGTGTTCTTGCTCATTCTTTTTTATGTAACTCCAGTTTTTTACGATATAACTTTAGTTCCTGAAAAATATAGAAAAATCCTCTTTTTAAACCCTGTAAGTGGTATAATTATGGGATGGAGAGATTTATTTATGAAAGGAGCTTTTGATTTTAAGTTTTATTGCTTTTATTTAATTTATTCATTTATTCTTTTTACATTTTGCTTTTATGTTTTTAAAAGGCTATCCTATAAATTTGCTGAAGTGTTATGAAGGATAAAGTGGTTATTTTTGATAAAGTTATAAAGAGCTATCCCTCATATACTCATATAACTGGAGGGATTAAAAACTTTTTAATTCATTTTAATAAATCAATCAGGAACTTCAAAAAAAGGCATGTGGTTTTAAAAGAAATATCTTTTGAAATTAGCCAAGGTGAGTGTGTAGGTTTTATTGGTAGAAACGGAGTAGGGAAAAGCACTCTTCTTGGATTGATAGCAGGTGTTTTAAAACCTGATTCAGGGAAAATTTTTGTTAAAGGAAAAGTTTCTCCACTTCTTGAGCTTGGTGCAGGTTTCCACCCAGAGTTAACAGGACGGGAGAATATTATTCTAAATGGTGTTCTTCTTGGTATGACTAAAGAGGAAGTTTTTTCTAAAATAGATTCTATAATTGAATTTTCTGGTATAAAAAATTTTATAGATCAACCAATAAGGATTTATTCTTCTGGCATGGTTGCAAGGCTTGCCTTTTCAGTGATAGCTCATCTTGACCCAGAGATACTTTTAATAGATGAAGTTCTTGCAGTAGGTGATATAGAGTTTCAAAAGAAAAGTTATAATAAAATAGTAGAATTTAAACAAAAAGGAATAACTATGGTACTTGTAAGTCATGACCTTGAAAGCATAAAAAGACTTTGTGATAGAGTTATATGGTTAGAAAATGGAAAGATAGAGATGGACGGGAGACCTGAAGAGGTAGTAGAGGAATATCAGAAAAGTATTATAAAGGAATAGAAGACAAAGGTTTTAATATAATAATTGACAAACTATTGAGCTAACTTAAAATATAATTTATTAGAGCCAAATTGGGGGTTGTTTATGAAAAAATTTATGAAAGAAAGAGAAAAAAAAGGAAAAAAAGCCTTTACTCTTCTTGAAATCCTTATAGTTGTTGCAATAATTGGGCTTATTGCCTCCTTGATTGTTCCAAACCTTATAGGGAGATACGAAAAATCAAAAGAGGAAATTGCAAAAGCTCAAATAGAGATGCTTTCAAGTGCAATTGAGGCATTCAGGCTTGATGTGGGTAGATACCCAAACACCCTTGATGAACTTATAAATAGCAGTGAACCAAACTGGAGAGGTCCCTACCTTGCAAAAAGACAAATACCAAAAGATCCTTGGGGAAGGGATTATGTATACAAATACCCTGGAGAACACGAAACCTACGACTTATACTCTCTTGGTCCTGATGGGCAACTTAATGAAAAATCAATTACCAACTGGGCTAAATAAATGAATTTTGAGCAAATTTTAAAAGAAAGATTTCAGATAAAAGAGGAAGATTTAAAAAAAGCTTATCTTCTTCAAAAAGAATCATCTTTTTCAATTGGGCAAATACTTATAAGTTTAGGAGTTTTATCGGAAGAACAACTTGTTGAAGCTTTATCTCTTTATCTTGGTATCCCAATTCTTGATAATAACTTTGAAATTGAAGAATTTTTAAAAAATAGTTTAAATGAAAAACTAAATATAAAATTTTTAATTAAAAAAAAATGTATCCCTATCAAAATTGACTCAGAAACACAAACTCTCTCTATTGCAACGTCTGATCCTTTTAACTATGAAACCTTTAATTATATAACTAATCTTACAGGATTTAAGATAAAACTTTTTCTTACAACAGAAGAAAAAATAAAAGCCTTATCTAAAGCCTTTATTTTTGAAGATACAACAGAGATAAAATCATTAGAAATTGATGAGGATGTTGAAAAACTGACTGAACTTGCTTTTGAAGCTCCAGTGATAAAATATCTAAATAATCTTATCACTAAAGCAGTTGATTTAAGAGCAACTGATATTCATATAGAAAATTATAAAAATAAAGGACGTGTAAGATTTAGAATTGATGGAATACTTCATGATATAGAATTCTTAGATGAAAATTTTGCAAGAGCTGTTATTTCAAGGATAAAACTTCTTTCAAACTTAAACATTGCAGAGAGAAGGTTACCGCAGGATGGTAAATTCTCAACAAGAGTCTCCTCAATTGTTCTTGACATAAGAGTTTCTACAATTCCGATGGTTCATGGAGAAGGAGTTGTAATGAGACTACTTTATAGGGAGAGACTTTCTTTTGATATAAAAGCTCTTGGAATGGAAAAAGATCACAATGAGTTAGCCTTAAAACTTATTTCTTATCCATACGGAATACTTCTTGTTACAGGACCAACAGGCTCTGGGAAAACAACAACCCTTTACTCAATGCTTACTTACTTAAATAGTGATGAAAAAAAGATAATCACCATTGAGGATCCAGTAGAGTATCAACTTGAAGGAATAAATCAAATTCAAATAAAGCCTGAAATAGGGTTAACCTTTGCTAATGCCCTTCGCTCAATCCTAAGGCATGACCCTGATATAATAATGGTTGGAGAGATAAGAGATAGAGAAACAGCAGAAATTTCCATACACTCAGCTTTAACAGGACATCTTGTTTTAAGTACTCTCCATACAAATGATGCACCAAGCAGTCTCTTTAGACTTATTGAAATGGGTATTGAAGAGTATCTCATTAATGCCTCTATAATCGGAGTTATTGCTCAAAGAATTGTAAGAAGAAACTGCCCTTATTGTAGTGAGGAAATTTCCTTAGATGAAGAAGTAAAAAAAACTTATGGATTAGATAATTTACAAAAAAAATGGAAAGATTTAATTGGTGAGCCTAAAATTTTAAAAGGTAGAGGTTGTTCTCAATGTGTGAATACCGGCTATAGAGGAAGGATTGCAATTTTTGAGATTTTTGAATATGATGACGAACTTAAAGAGGCTTTTCTTAAACTTAAATCCCTTGAATCATTTAGAAAATATCTTAAAGAAAAAAGAAGCTTCCGAACACTAAGAGAAGATGGCTTTATAAAGGTATTAAAAGGAATTACTACCATTCCAGAGATTTTGAGAGTATGTTAAAAGAATATCAATGCACCTATATTGAAGCCTCAGGAGTTGAAAAAAAGGTAATTATTTTAGCAAGAGATATAAAAGAAGCTATACAAAGACTTAAAGAACAAGGTTTTGTTGTTACTGAGATTAAAGAAAAAACAAAAAAAGAAATCTCTTTTACTTTAAGAAAAGGAATAACTCAACAAGACCTTTATAATGTTTCCAACCAATTAAGTATCCTTATTAGGTCAGGAATGAAGATTGATGAAGCATTAAATCTCTTAGCCTCTACCTCAAAAAAACAAAAACTAAAAGAAGTTTTAACTGCTATAAATCAGGAAATAAAGGCAGGACAAAGCGTTGCTAAGGCAATAGAAAAAAACGAACTTTTCCCCTCGATTTGTATAAGCATGATTTATGTAGGAGAATCAATAGGCAATCTTTCAACAGCTTTTGACAATGTTGCTCAATATCTTAAATTTCAGATAGAACTTAAAAGAGAAATTATTAATTCCCTCACCTATCCTTTTTTTCTTATTCTTGCAAGTATTGCTACACTTATATTTATGTTTAATTTTATAATTCCGAGATTTTTTGCTATCTTTGAAACAGCAGGAAAAATGCCCTTACCAGCTAAGTTTGTTTTTACAGTAGCAGCTATTTTTAATATAAAACTCATTTCTCTTTTTTTTATTGTTTCTCTTCTCTTCTTTCTTTTAAAACAATATAGAATTATCAATTTTGATACAAGAAAAATAATGGGGATTACAAATAAGGTTCCTCTAATAAAGTCTCTTCTTTTTTATCTTGAGCTTTCAAGATTTTGTTATTCTATGCATTCAATGCTTAAAAGTGGAGTAGAATTTATAAAAGCTGTTAAACTTTCTGCAGATATTATTCAAGATGGGGCACTTAAAGATGCCTTTTTAGCAAGCATAAATGAAATAAAAAAAGGTAAAAGAATTTCTGAAGTTTACTCTCAGATTGCCATTCTTCCAGATATTTTCACAAATCTTGTCATTGTTGGTGATGAAAGTGGTAATCTTTCTGAAATATTTTTTGAACTTTATCAGATATTTAATGATAGATTTAAAACTGCAATAAGAAGATTTCTCACTCTTCTTGAACCAACAATAATAGTTTTCATGGGTTTAATAGTAGGCTTCATAGTCATTTCTCTTATTCTTACAGTAATGAATGTTGGAGCAATCAAGTTTTAAGATGAAAAGTTATGGATTTACCCTTGTTGAAATCCTTGTTGTTATTGCCATTATTGGATTAATCTTTTCTGTAACCTTACCTATTTCTTATGAACTTTATGAAAGCTATAAGAACTCTCTTAAAGTGCAAGAGGTTATGCTTTATATTGCTTCCCTAAAAAGAGAGGGTTTTCTTTATAGTGAAGAAAAAGATATATCTTCTTCTGAAGGAGCTTTAATTGTGAATGGTGAGAAAAAGGTCTTCCCCGGAGTTTATATATTAGTAAAAGAACCTTTTAAATTTTTTAAAAATGGAACCTCAAATGGAGGGGAGATAGAAATCCAAGTTGGAAGTGAAAAATACAAAATCACTGTTTCAGCCCCTTTTGGAGATCTCTCTCTTGAAAGGGTAGGATATGAAAAAGTTTAAAAAAGGTTCTATTACCATAGATGTTTTAATTGCTGGAATGGTTCTTACAGCAGGAATTGCAGCAAGTATGTATTTATTTAATCTTGGTTTTCAATATCTTGAAAAAGCAAATACTGCAAATGCAATTGCTCTAAAAATAGCTCAAACTCCCGCCTTACTTAGAACCCTTGATCTTTCTAAGGACTCAGGTGTTGAAGATCTTGGAGATGGAGTAACCCTTGAATGGACATCAAAACTAATAGCTAAATCAAGACCTGAAAGATTAGGAGAAGTAAAAATTCCTTCAATGCATGAGCTTTACCTTTATGAAGTAACTTTAAATTTTAAATATAAGGACACAGTAAAAACTTATAAAATAAATGTTTTCAGGAGTAAAATAAGTGTTTCACCAGAAGAAATTGGCATCTAAGGGATATACCCTTATTGAAGTTATTGTTGCTGTTGCAATTTTTACCACAATGCTTATGCTTGGAAGCCTTGCCTTAAATCAAACTTTAATGCAGTATAAAACTCTTGCACAAAAAGGATTTAGTTTTTGGAAGTATGCAAAAATTGTATGGCTTGACAAAAGCATAGGCTCTATCACTGACTATTATGTAAAAGATAGACAATATGGTTGGTTTCCTTATTTTAAGGGGGATTTAAATGGTTTCTCCTATATATCTTTATCTCCTTTTGCTGAAGATTCTCCTTGCCTTGTTTGGGTTTTAAAAGAAAAAAATGAAAAAGGAAAATACGACCTTAAATATTACGAACTTCCTGTATTCACAAAAAAATATGAAGATATTGAAAATGATTTTGTCTTTGAAGATTATAAGAAAGGTAATGCATACTTAGTATTAACTGATGTTCAAGAAATTAATTTTCAATACTACGGGCTTGACCTTACTAAAAGAAAATATGAATGGTATAGTGAATTTGATGGAAAATTGAAAAAAATTTTACCTTCAGCTATAATGATAGATTATGTAGATTCTGAGGGGGAGAAAAAATTACTTTTAAAAATTAACACAAACTCTATGATGAAGCTAATCTATAATGAAATATATCCATACAAATAAAAAGGGTTCAGCAACTTTTTTAATGGTTCTTCTTGTAATGGTTATTCTTACTGTCTCTATAGGTTTTAATTGGCTTGTAAGAGAATACATTAAATCTGCTCAAGCTTTTCAGCAAAAAGCAGAAGCTATACTTAAAGCACGTTCAACTTATGATACCCTCATTTACTTAATGTTAAATGGAAGATTTACACCAAAGGAAATCATTCTTCCCAAAATTGAAGGACTTCCCGAAATAGAAAGCGTCCCTCTAAATGGAACTGAAGTTTCTTTTTTAGAAGACCTCATAGTAAAAGTTCAAGATTCAAACGGAATGCTTTCATTAACAACTATTAACACATTAGCACTAAAAAGGCTTTTAGAATATTTTGGGGTTGATCCTAAGGATGTAGACACATTTATAGATTCTCTTTTAGATTGGATTGATCAAGATGAGCTTACAAGATTAAATGGCGCTGAAAAAGAGTGGTATTCCTCTCAAGGCTTAAAATATGAACCAAGAAATTATCCCATCCAATATAAAGAAGAGCTAAAACTTATAAGAGGAATGGATGCTAAGCTTTATTCAAAAATTGAGCCATACCTTAGCATTTTGCCAGCAACTGGTTTTAATCCAAACACTGCTCCTGATCCTGTTTTAATTGCTTATCTTGATATTGACAATGACACCCTAAATCTCCTTAAAGAATATATGCAGACAAAACCTATTACTTCTGATGCTGAACTTTATTCTCTTACAGGAAGAAAGATTGTTAAAGGAGAAGGTTTATATTTTTTTCCTGCTTCCTATCTTGAAATAACTGTTCAAGCTGGGAAACCAAAGCCCTTCTACACTATAAAGGCAGGTATTTACTTAAATGAAAATATCTATTCTCCATATAGTATAATTTACTGGAAAGAGGAATAAATGATTGTAGCATACTTACAAAAAGAAGGAGTTAAATTTTACAAAATAAAAGATGGGAAAATTGCTGAAATTCCACAAGAATCCCTAAAATTTACTCAATTTTTTTCAAAAAAAATACTTATAATTTCAAAGGAACTTCTTTTTTACACCAGAAAAAACTATCCCCCTATCCCTTTAGCTAAGCTTAAAAAGGCAATTCAACTTGAGATACCAGAGTTTTTTCCAATTTCTAATTTAGACTTCACGATTAGAGTATTTGAAGTAACCGAAAAAGGGCAAATCGTTGATATATGGGCATGGTCAAAAGATGAGTATGAAAGGATTTTTAAAGTTTTTCCTTTTCAGTATGTAATTCCAGAGGATTTACTTTTTGTAGACGAAGAATCAGCTTTAAAGATATTTTCCTCAAGAGGGATCTATCATCTCATAGCCTGTGCCAAAGGAAAATTTTTAGGAACCCTTTCTCTTGCCAATTTAACTCAAAAAGATATTGAGTTATTTTTAGCTGGTCTTACCTTAGCAAGTTTAACTCCTTATCAAGAGGAGATTAAAAAAATAATCATATATGGTGACATATTAAAAGATATGAACCTTAAAATGATGGTTGTAAGAATTCCAGCTCGTCCTTATCCAGTCTCTCTTGAAAGAATTCCTAAGATAAATCTTAAGGAATTTAAAATAAAAAGAGTTCTTCCTTTTAAAATAGACTTTATTCTTAGAGTTCCCATTTATGCTTTGGTTGGTTATTCAGTTTTTCTATATTTTACCGCTCAAAACTATGACGCTTTAATAAAAGATTTAAAGAGTAAAATTTTAGAGCTTGATAGAAAAATAGCTTCTCTTGAAAATAGGGAAGGGGCTCCCAAAGATTACTCAGCTCTTATTTCAGAGGTTAATAAAAAAATTTCAGAAACCGTTTCTCCCTTAACTATAATGAATGAGCTTGCTCAAAAAATCCCACCTGGATGCACAGTAAATAGATTTGTCTTAAATGAAAAAAGGCTTGAAATGTCAATGACTTTTGAAGACCCTCTTGAGGTAATTTCTGCTCTTGAGAGCTCAAAAATAGTAAAATCAGTAAAACTTGAAGGAACCCCTATTAAAAAAACAGGAACCCGCTTATATGATTTTCGTTTAACACTGGAGCTTGAAAGTGATTAAAATAATTAAAAGAGAAGAATTAAGAAAAATAGGAATTTACATAATAGTTGCTCTTGTAATTATTAATTTTGTTATGAAGCCTCTTAATTCAAAAATAAAGCAAAACAAAGAGATGTTTTCAGAATTAAAGCAAGCCTATTTAATTAAAAAAGAGCTTTATGAGAAAAAACTTTATCTTGTCCAAACTCCTCAAGTTTCATCTGAACCTAAAAGTTTATCTCTTCTTTATTCAAAAGATATTTCTTACGATTTAATAAGAATCAAAGTTTTAAAATGGCTCATAAAAGAAGCAGAAGAAAAGGGCTTAACAATTACAAATTTTGAGATTTTAGAACCAAAAAGGGGAAAAGATATAACAGAGATAAACGTTTTACTTCGCTTTAAAGGAAAGATAAAACCCTTCCTTGAGTATCTTAAAATGGTTGAATCTCATGAAAAACTTATATTAATAAAAAGTCTTGAGCTTTATCCTTCTGGTCAAGAATTTAACATTAATATTACTTTTTCTTTTTTTAGGAGAGAGATATGAAAATTGCTGAGTTTAAAAATTTAAAACAATATACCGCAGATTTTTTAATTTTTGCAATTTTATGTTTTTTAGGCTTTACCTTTTCAGAAAAACCCCAGCTCAAACTCTCTCCCCCTCAAAAAAAACCTTTTTATTCTGAAAAAAAACTTGAAATAGCTGAAATAAAAAGACACAAACTTGAAATTAATGATATAATGGATAGAAATCTTTTTACAGTTGATGGAAGATATGGTGATAAAATGGAAAGACCCCCAGAAAATCCTTATAGTCTTGTTGCAGTTATGATAGCTGGTAAAGAAAAAAGAGTAATTTTAAAGGATTTTAGAGGGGAGCTTTTTACAGCAAAAGAAAAGGAAAAAATGATTGATGGCTATATTATAGAAAAGATAGATAAAAACTTAGTTATTCTTAAAAGGGGTAAGCAAAAAAAGGAGCTTAAAATTTTATCAGGCAAAAGAGAGGGGATGAAATGAGAATTTTAATCTATCTTTTATCTTTAGTTCTTCTTTTTTCGTGTTCAGCCAAGGAGCCTTTAAAAATAGTAAAGGAGCAAGCAATTAAAGAAGCTCCTTCCAAAAAAGAGGCTCAAGAAATTTTAATAGAAAGAGAAGAAAGAGAAGAGAAAAAGCAAGAGTTGGAGTATGAAGAGATAAATCTTCCCAAATACGAAAGAAAAACCACTCCCAAACCTCTACCTCCACCTCAAAAAAAGCTTGACCTATCAGCCCTTGTTCAGATAAAAGAACCTTTAGTAGTTAATGTTGAAAGTATGCCTCTTTCAGATTTTATAATCTATGTAATTGGTGAAACGCTAAAAGTAATGTTTTTAATGGATGAAGATGTAATGAAGGATAAAACTCCTATAACCTTAAAGATGGCAACCCCAACAGCACCAGAAAAGGTTCTTGAAGCTGCGCTGGGAATGATTGAGCGCTATGGGATTGAGGTTGACCAAAAAGATGGTGCCCTTTATTTTTTTAAACCAAAGCCTAAGGCTCTCAAAAAGCCAGTTGATATAAGGATTGGAGAAGAAGTTCCAGAGTCTCCTGCAGAAATAATTCAGGTTATTCCTCTCAGATATATAAGGACTACAGAGATAGAAACATTTATAAGAGAGTTTTATAAAAACATAAATTTTAAAATATATCCCAGAGAAAATGCCTTAATCTTTCAAGGTTCTGCATTAAGCATAAAAGAGGTTGCAGAGTTTGTTAAGCTTTTTGATATTCCCTATTTACAAAATAAAAAAGTTATTCTTTTAAGGCTTACTTATTGGCAAACAGAGGACTTTATAAAGCAGATATCAACCATTCTTGAAGGTCTTGGGTTTACTATTGCAAAAACACCAAAAGAGCCTGGGATTTACTTTATTCCTATAAAATACCTTAATAGCATTCTTGTTGTTGCACCAGATGAGGTATCTTTTTCTCAAGTAATTGATTGGGCAAAAAGGCTTGACACAGCAGAGAGTGCTGGGACAGAGGAAAAGGCTTTTGTTTATTCACCAAGGTTTTCAAAGGCATCAGACCTTCTTGAATCACTTAAAAAGCTATTTTTACCCATAGAGGCTCCTCCTCCAGCTCAAGCTCAACAGCAAGGCAAGCAAGCACCTGCAAAACCTCAAACTCTCTCTATATCAGGACTTAAGATCTCAGCTGATGATAAAAGAAATCTCTTACTCATAATGACAACCCCAGCTCAATATAAAACTTTACTTACCTATCTTGAAAAGCTTGATGTTCCTCCAAGGCAGGTGATGATTGAGGCAATGATAGCAGAGCTAACTCTTTCAGATGAGCTAAAATATGGATTTGAATGGTTTTTAAAAAATAAAATGTTTGAAGGAAATTATACCCTTGGAGCAACCTTTGGAGTTCCTACTTCTCCAGGTATTACCTATACTTTTCTTTCTGAGACTGAAAGATTAAAAGTTATTATTAATGCCCTTGCAACAAAAAATCTGGTTAACATCCTTTCAACTCCAAGGCTTATGGTTTTAGATAATCAAGAAGCAACCATACAGGTTGGAACAGATGTTCCAGTGGTAACAGGGCAGGTAACAACAGCAGAAGCTGCAGGACAAACAACAGGAGTTGTTCAGTCTATTCAGTATCGCTCAACAGGTGTAATCTTAAGGGTGAGGCCAACGATAAATACAGAAGGACTTTTAACCTTAGATATCACTCAAGAAGTATCAGAGATGGGTTCAAATCCACCAGGTGTAGCATCTCCTACTATTTTGGTAAGAAAGATAAATACAAATGTGGTTGCGGAATCTGGTCAAAGCATTGTTCTTGGAGGACTTATGTCTGAAACTCAAAGCACATCAGAAAGTAAAGTCCCTTTTGTTGGTGATATACCAGGTTTAGGAGAGCTTTTTAAAAGTAAGAGTAAAGAAAAAAGAAAAACCGAACTAATAATTATACTTACTCCTAAGATAGTTTCAACCTTAGAGGAGGCAGCAAAAATAACAGAGGATTTTAAAAAAGAACTTAAATGGTTTAAATAGAAAGAAAAAATTTCAAAAAAAATACGAAAAAAATAAGAATCGTTGATAAAAAAATGAAAAACAAGCAAAAATTTTTGAAAAGATTTTAAAAAAAGCTCTTGACAAAAAATGAGAGCCCTATATAATTTGATTTTAATCCTCTTATATAGAGGGGGCGAGGGAAAGTAATGAAAATATATAAAATTTAAGGGGGGTGAGGTTATGGGTAAGAGGTGAGAGTTTATATGAAAGTGTGTAGAAGAGCATAAACAAAAACAAAATAACAAAATTAAAAAAGGAGGTGTGAGATGAAAAGTAAAATTAGAAAGTTTTTTATTATGAGTGTCGTTTCTGTTTTAGGACTTCTTGGTATAATAGGAGTAGCAAAAGGAGCTATTTTGTATAATTCACAAAATAATGTGTTTGGAACAGGAAATGATGTAACTTACTCTTATAGAATTGCCTATGAAATTTATAACAACCTTACTGGTATTTCAACAGTAGCAGGGAGAGGTGTGATAATAATTGAGTTGAACCAAAATCTTAATGCTGGTGATACAGCTAACCTTGTTATTCCACAGTATGCAGAGTTTAATTCAGCAGGACCTAATTATAAGTATGGGTTATGTAATATCGGAGCGAATAATACTTGTGATCCTGATGAAATTATTGGGTTTGTACCAGCTGCTGGAGTTACTACGAATAATTTAGGTTTTACAATTATTGGGAATGTTACAGCAGGGACAAGACTACAGGTTGTCCAGTGGGAGGATAATGTTGTTAATAATAACCAATATGATGCTGGTGAAGACCTTATTCCAGGTGCTGGTCTTTATGTGCATGGTGGGTTAAATGCTTCATGCACATTCAGACCGATTATTAGAATTGGTTTCACAACGCCACACGAAACATCTCCAATTTATAATTTTGCATACATTACTCCACAATTTGCTTCTGAAGGACCTGAATCCGATATTTTAAATGCTGAACTTGATAGTGATGCAGATTTTAGTACGTTTATTCTCGGTTCAGGTGATAATGTGATAAATGGAACTATGATAGATACGGGTCTCACAGCTGAATACCTTTTTAGGGTAACAGATCAAGCTAATAATATGTGGATAGCTTTTGCAAATGTAAATCCACAAGGAAACATTCAGTTTGATCTAAATTCTGCAGTTGTGGAACCTGATGTGACAAGCATAAATCTTGATGCAAGTGCATGTACAACAACTGATCACAGGACCTGGAGTTGTCAAGTTAATAATACACCAATTCTTGGAGATCATGAGATAAGACTTGTAGTAAGTGGTACAACGGTTAATAACCCGACAGTTTGGACCATATCTAATTTTTCAATGCAGTTAGTAACAGCTGGGTTGAATCCACTTTGCATTAATATTCCACCTTCAGGTATTGGAATATGGTGGGGTGGACTTGAAGCGATTGTCCCATTTGTAAAATATGATCCTGCAGTTGGTGCACAGACATATATAGTTTTCTACAACAGAAGAGATGTTGATGTTCCTGTCTATGCTAGAGCACTGCTTCAGGATCCAAACCCAATAGTTATATCTCAAAATCAAATTGCTACCATTCCTGCACATGGTAGAATTGTGTTTACAGCTGATCAATTACAAAGCTTATTACCAGAGCTTGCTGGCTACAATATGGCTAATGGTGTTCCAATCAAATTTATGTTCAGAGTTCCAACTCAAAGTTTAAAGATAGACTATCCTATAATAAATAATCCATATGATCCATACATTGATGGTATAGTGGTAAGCATATATGGTTCCGAACAGAGAACTGTTCCTCTAAAGTTCAAGTTCTTCAAACAGGGTAGCTATAACGAATAATAATTAATAATCTTCAAAGGGGGGCAAAAGGCCCCCCTTTTATTGTCATGATGAAAATTTCAAAGTAAGTGGAAGTCTCTTACAAAAAAGGGTGTTGGAGGTGGAAAAACTACCCTTATTAACCTTGCAAAGGCACATGTAAAAAAGGAAGTAAGATAAAAATAATAGGGTCTGTTGAAGAAATTTGAGAGTTGATGTTTTAGTTGTAATAACTTCACAAAATCTTGAGCTTTCTGAATTAAAGGATAAAAGCATTCATGCAAAACTCAAATTTTCTCGGGTTCACGGAGTATCTCCATTTCATTAAAGAGATGCTATGAGTTTAAATTTGGTGTCTGGTGTTATTCCTTAATTCTGTGATATAATATGTTTAAGCGATAGTCGGTTTCTAAGCTAAATGAACTTTTAAAAAATTGAAGGGGAGACTATGAAGTTCTTTCTTTCTGGCTATTATGGTGCTAAAAATCTTGGAGATGAGCTTCTTCTTTTAAAAATTATAGAAGATATTTTGAGTATAGTCTCTGATGCTGAGTTTTTTGTTTGGTCCCTAAATAAAGATTTTACCAATAGTTTTCTTAAGGATTATCCGGTCTCTGCAGTGGATAGGTTCAACCTCACAGATACAGTTAATGCAATAAAAAATTCTGATCTTATCCTCTTAGGTGGTGGTGGAA
>Ga0105158_1000648_pt1 | contig 14540 bp, 8 predicted proteins | sample LHCtaG_FD_81567 | JGI IMG/M metagenome (GOLD analysis project Ga0105158, IMG submission 81567) | Hot spring microbial communities from Little Hot Creek, USA to study Microbial Dark Matter (Phase II) - LHC4sed_matched | ecosystem: Environmental > Aquatic > Thermal springs > Hot (42-90C) > Sediment...
CACAAAAGGAGGCGAGAATAGATGGAAAACAAGTGCCGTATAGAAATAGGTTGTGGAAGAAAGAGTGTCTTTGTATGTGAAATTTGCCGTCTTCCCGTATGTTTAGTGCACGCAGTCTACTATGTGGACATAGAAGCGAGAAAAATCCGACACCTATGTTTCAAATGCGCCAAGAAACACTACAGTAAAGGAGTGACGAAAAAATGAACGATGACCTTATCGTTCCTCTGCGCACGCAGGTTAATAACCCATTCTTGCGGATAATGCTTGAATATGCGGATGAAGACCCTATCCGTGCGTGGACAGAACTGATTTTCGTGGAAAGCAAGTATCGGCATAATTGGAGAGAAGAGATGGAAAACTATCCTCAAAAGTGGCGAGAAATTGCAGAACTGTTGGACAAAGCAGTGGAAAAGTGGGACAAAATTGTTGCGGAAGGTTTTGAAACCCCAAAAGACCCACAGCGACAAGAAACTTATCAGCGCTCTATTCCACATTACATCCAGTATCTTGTCTGGCGTTTGTATCACCTCGGTAGACTATCGGGCATTGAAAAAGTTAAGTCATGTATCGTTTGTGGTCGTCCATTTTGGTCTTTCGTTGGTGGCACTCGCTTTTGTTCTCCCCGCTGTTATTCTCTTTACCACTTCTTTTATCGGCAAGTCAACCATGTCATTGAACTAACTCGTGCCCGTTATTATTTCCCAGATGATTTCCAAAAATGTGTAGGGTGTGATAGTGCACTCATCCTTTGGCGAAAGACTGAAACGAATACTTGGGTTTGTGACTGGGCAGCATCCCTTACTCATACAGCCCTTGCACGCCGCTTTCCTCCCAAAGGCAACTTCTTCCGAGATGTTTATGAACGGATAGGACGCATGAAAGGAAGTGGTCGCATGTCACACCCAACGATGCTGTGTAAGTGGAAAGCAAAATTGCGAGCACCGCTTTTAGAAACACCGCAGGTTGGTAATCCAGCAGAACTACAAAAGAATGAGCGCATTTTGAAGTGGCTGAACGGCATAGAGACGGGTAAAATTCCGCCAAACAAAAATCTGCTCCTTGCCTACCTTCATGACCTTGTAGACGCTTTTGACCGCACTTTCCGCTTTCTTGCCTTTTATGCCATCATCCTCAATCTCTTCCCCTCAGACCGCTATCGCTTGCTACTCAACAAAACAAACATCTACAACCTCATCTTCTATCACCTTTACTTTCCCATCTTGCTCCAAGCCTATCAGGGCTTCTTTGCCGAGGTTATGGTGCGTATGGCAGAATGTTTAACAAAGGCACTGGATGGGGTAATAGAGGAAATAGAAAAGTCCATGACTGACCTTGAGTATACACCGAACATTCAGGTCGCAAGTGTGCTTGAGCCAGTCGTTGCTGAGGCAGAAGTATTGATAGACAAGCATGGAGCAGAGCGGTTAGGTCAGGTTTTTGACGGGAAACCTGACTACAACAAACTCGTTGAAACGATGTTTAAAGTCACAGAGGAGTGGGTAAAACAAAATGCGGAGAGGCTTGATGCCATCAGATTACTACCTGACATGCATGGTGTGCAAGACGGAAGACTGTCCACCGTTTTGGACACCAAGGGCATTTGAGGGTATTATTGACGAAGTGACTGAAATCTTGAAGAAAAAACCCGTTGCAGGTGTGGCGGGGTTTAGAAAAGTCCTGCAGCGGGTAAAAAAGAAACGAGGTGATAAGCGATGTCGGACCGCTTAGAGAGGGCAAAGCAAGTAGCGCAACAAGCAGCCGAGAAGGCAAAAACACAAATCATTCCCGCAGGCGAAGCGGCTCGTCGCACCTTGTCGTCATACTCGGCGGAGTATGATGACTGGGCGGGACGCAAAATTGTGCTGTCTCCCCAAGAGGTTCGTCAGTTTTTCAGCCCCAAAGCAAGTGATGCGGACATCGTGAAGTTTATCCACACATGTAAGAGTTATCGGCTAAACCCCTTCTTGGGCGACGCCTACCTTGTAAAATACACAGAAACCGAGCCCGCACAAATTATCGTGGCTCGGTTTGTGTTCATGCGCATCGCCCAAAGTCATCCTAACTACAGGGGTTTCAAGTCGGGTGTAATCGTTGTCCGACCAAATCCTGACCGTGCCCGCAAAGCCGTGTTGAATAAACTCATCCCTAAACTCAAAGCACTTGCCGAAGAAGTGCCTGACGCTAAGGCATCTATCTTGGAACTGATAGTAGAAGCGCAAGAAATTGAGCAAAAGTTAATGGAAGGAGATGTGGAAACACAAGAAGTAGAGGGGGCGTTCGTGCCCCCTGGTTGGCGGCTGTATGGTGGTTGGTGTGTTGTTTACTTGGAGCGGAACGGACAAAAGGAAGAAGTGTGGCAGCGTGTCCTCTTTCAGGAATACAATCGGGAGAAGGCTTCGTGGAAGACCATGCCCGCCACCATGATACAGAAGGTGGCGGAAGCACAAGCCTTCAGGAAGGCTTTTCCCGATTTGTTGTCGCCGCTCTATATCCCCGAAGAGATGGGGGCAGAGCGGCTAAATGGCGCTGTTGTCAAAACCGAAGAAGTTGAACAAAGCGAGGTGACCAACCTTGAAGATTTGGAGACCACAACCGAGTGACCTGAAATGGGAAAATGTGCACCCATCCGACCTTGTTTGCGAACGGAAAGTCTTTTTCCACCTCGCATCACCCGAACTTGGCGACCCTTATTCGTGGCGAGAACTTGCTTGGCTTGGAGAAATTGGAAAGGCTCTCCACAACCACTTCCTTCCTCAGTTCGCTGAAATTCTGCGAGAAGAGGGCTACGAAGTCAATGTAGAAATGGAAGTTCGGGGCTGGATAGCAGGAATGTTTATCAGGGGAATAGCAGACATTGTTGCCTTCAAGGACGGACAGCCTATCGTCTTTGACCTCAAGTTCTTGCATCCCGCCGCTATTCACTCCGAACCCCATCTACATCATCGCCGTCAGATTTGTGTTTACGCTTTTCTTCTTAACGCCGATAGAGCCATGTTGGTTTATTGCGACAGAACTAATCCCAACAATGTTGTGCTCCACGAGTTCAATTACCAACAAATCCTGGACACTATCAACGAAGAGGTAAAGCCCTTTTTAGAGCGTGTTAGGACAGCCCTTGAGGCTCAAAGTCCTGACCTGCTTCCCATCTTTTCACCACGCAACTATCCCTGCTTGTTTAGAACCCGTGAGGGCACAGCATTCTGTCCTTTTTATGCTACCTGTCATGGCGAACCTGCTCCTCTTTCACCACCGCAACAAACTCTTGCCGAGCCCTTTCGTGAAATCGTCGCCAACTACATTGAAACTATCAACACCATCAAAGCGGTAGAGGCAGAACTAAAACCACTTCGTGAACATGCTGAAATGCTTAAATCACAACTTGAGCAACTACTTACGCCCAATCAGCCGTTGACATTTGGAAACTATCGTGTTACACTTAAGCAAGTGACACAGCAACGCCTTGATACAAATGCGGCACGGGAGTTGTTGGCGGAACACAACTTACCCGTGCCGATAAAGGAAGTAACAGTAACTTCAATCTTCGTTCAAGAGGTGAACAACGGTGAGTGAAGAGAAGAAACATGAGGAACTGCTGCCTGAAAAATTTGAACCCATCAAAGTGGGTAAGTCATCTTATGTTGTCAGTCACCACTATATTTTCATCGCAGGGGACGATGATGTCTGGGTTCACTCTATTCCTTTCCTTCCGTCAGAAGTTAAACTTCCCGAAGGCATTGACCCTAAGAAAGCGTGGTTCTCCGTAGTTGTAAAAGCACCTGAAAACGGTTTTGTGATTAACCTTATTATGCCTGAGGATGTCGCCTCCAAACTTGCGTTGGGACTGGCATTTCATGTGTCGCAGTTGCGGATGTTAAGAGAGATAACGATGCAGAAAATTCACAAGGAAGAGGAGGTGACACCCGCATGAGTTTCCGTGACGCACCTGCCTCCAAGCGTCTGCCGCCTTTTAAGAGAAAGGCGGAGAAGGGACAGCAGGGAAAGGGGCACATCTCTAATCCCCAAACGCAGGTCAAAAAGGCATCAACTAAAGGGAAGTGAAGAAGGATTGCCCCTCCTTCCGCCGTCTTGACGGGGACGGTAAGGAAGGAGGACAACGCCCACAGGATGAACTTCTGCCCAGGACCACCAGACAAAGGTGGGGATTGCCCGTCCCCACCTTTGTCTTTATAATCCCACAGCATTGTTGCCTATCAATCTTCCCTTAAACGACCTCGTTTGTGACCCTCCATCTAACCGCAATATGAATATCCATTCATCTTGCTTTTGCTGCGCCAATTGCACAGGTGTTAGACCATGACAAACTCCACCAATCAACTTTTTGTCTTTTGTCAAAGCAATAAACGAAAAATGTTTGTTTTCAGCAATGTATTTGGGCAAACTTTCAACCTTCCAGAAGTTTTTATGCACAATACCGTTGTCCAAAACCAAACCGCCACCCGTCATCGCAAGATGTGTAAACTCGGCAAAGGAAGAAAAGAATTCTAACCCATCAAAAGGCTTTAAGCCAAACAACAACTTCCCATTTTTGATAATGAAGTAGCCAAACAGAACTTCGCCCGACTTAAGGACAATTACTCCACCTCGCACTTTTGCTTGGGTCACAGGAAATTCTCCTAACCGTTTGTTGCCATAAAAGACAAAGGATGCAAGATAACCCGTGCGGGTGTCAAAAAAAGTTCCGTTAGTTGCAGCGGAAAAGGAGTAATTTAGATTGAAGGGGGGCTTTCGGCACGCAAATACTACCCTTGTGGGGTCATTTGTAGACCACACAACCGTCACTTTTGAAAGGGAATAAACAACCACTACAAAGCAGAAGAAACTTATCAAAATCAATAGAGCAAGAAGTTCAACAAAGGAGCGAGGCATATATTTTCCCCTCCCATTTTAAATTATAGCACGAAGGATAGGGTGAGGTTCGCCGTCTTCTTCTTCCATTCTTATGCCTTCCAGCGACCGTCTTGGTAGGCGGTCAATATCACCTACAACTTTCCACGCCACAAACCGAGGAAACCACTTTTGAAAATCATCTATTCCATCTGCCAATCTTGCTTGTTTGTTTGGGATTTTTAATGCTTTGACCGTCTCTACAACCTTAGCCCACGCCGCTTCAGGACTTTCATCTACCGCTACAACCTCAGCAATTATCCCATCAATTCCTGCGCAAACCATCTTGCCATCTTCCAACATCACATCTCCAGGATAAATTTTTGCAGGATAATCTCCTTCTAACGAGATTGGCATCCCTCGCAATTGCTCATAGAGTTGTCGGTGTATCTTCTTGTCTGGGTGTTCAAAGGGGTAAGGCGGAATAGAAACCCGTGCAGCGGCAGCAAACTGATGCGTGTTAACTGGCAACAAAGTTTCCTCATATGCTTCAAAAGTCATTAGCATAAATTCGCCAAACCTGTAGGGGTCAAGTTCCCACAAACAGTAGTAAGCGTTGTAACCAAAACGAGGTGTAAACTCAAGCAAGAAAATTTGATGCGTCGCTTCGTCAATCATCAAGTTCAGCGATATTGGACCTGTGTAATCCACACGGCGCATTACAGGTTCTAACTGTTTGCAAACTTCCCAAGTCTTTGATGCCCTTGTAGACCACCAAACAACTGAAGTTGCACAACCAACGGAACTACCAAAATCGTCAGGCATAAACTTCTTGGTCTCTATGTCATAGTTCGGCGGACCTACAGGAATACCCCTGTTCCACCAAATTTCTACATCAACATTCCGACCCGTGATGTATTTTTGAACATCTAACGCCATATTAGGTGCAATCCTTTGCCAGTAACTCAAAATCTCCAAAGCATCTTCAACACCATCAGAAATGTAAACGCTGATTTGATTGTCATAAGGCTTCAAAACATAGCGTCCAGGATGTTCACGAATAAACTGCATAGCGGCAGCAGGATTAGGACATTCTTGAGTTGGTGGTGGCTTAATACCACACCGCTCGGCTACCTGTCTTGCAAATCCCCTGTCCTTTTCTATCTTGTCCGCAAACCTTCCGCCACCGAACACACGCCAACCCATTTGCCGCAAACTATCCGCAATTTTGCCGTCACCAATATCATCCCACACAAAAATCCATTCACGATATCTATCTGTTCGCAAAATTTCCCGTAAACCATCATCGTCTATTTTCTTCACCAAACCCTCAGCAAGGTGTCGGTCTTCTTGTTTGCGGAAATACACAACGGCTTCGTCCCCCGCTTCTTCAAGTATGTTTGCGAGTTGCCAACCTGCACCGCTTGAGTAAAGCACCCATTTATTTCGTGGCATCATTGTTCACCTCCCTTAAATACCTTACGGGTTCTTTGTTGTCGCCTGTGTGCTGTTCGTTCTGCCATTTCTGTCTTTACTTTTTGCCAATGATATTGGAGATAGGCAAGTAAGTTGGCGGTTTCTGATTTGTCAATGATTGCCGCAAGGGAAGATGCCAATTCGGGGGACATGCCAGCATTTACAATCATCGTCAATAACATCGTAGGATTACCCTTCATTTCCTTCACCCAAGTTGGTGGTTTGTCCCCAGCAAGCCTGTTAAACAAACCTTTGTAACCCCAAATAGAGAGGATATAAGCAAAGTCAACGGGGTTAGAAACAATGTAGCGCACAAACTCATCAGGGTCGGACTTTTGCAACGCTTTTGAAATTTGACTAATTGCGAACACAAATGGATGATTGGGCGAAATTTCCGCAATATCACCACGACTAACACGCAAATAGAAAGCGGGCGACAAGAGATATTTGAGTGCTGCTATTACAGCGGGCTGTCTTGCCCCTCTAATAAACCTTACTAATTCAGAAACATACATCGGAACAGGCGAGCGTTCGGTTTCGTTCACGAAAGTAACCGCAATCATCATAGCAGGTTTGGGTTGACCTCTTACCGCCACATCAATTGGAGTTGGATTAAGGAGTTCGCTAAAGCCGTGAGGTGCGGGCATCCCGCCAAAGAATTGAACAACATTTGCGACGGTCGGATGTTTTGCGAAAGTGAAAGAAGTGTGGGCAGGCATTGGTGCTTTTTCCATCCCTTCAAACGCTCGTGTTCCTTTACCGACAACACCAAGCGGTAGATAGGAAAGAAAGCGGTAACGATAACTTGCAAGGAGCGAAGCCAATTGGGCAGCGTCAAGGATTAATTGCCACCTTCGTTCGGGCGGATATGCCCACAATGCGTTATCAACCGCCATTTGTAACCGTTCTGCAAAAGTCTTTTCGGGAGGCGTGTCAAAGAAGTTCGCAAGCGTGGAAACAGCACCGATAATTTCCCACATCATTCTTTGTGCCGCCGAAAGTGCTGGCGGCAAATCCCGTTCACTAACAGAGCCTACTACAGTTTGATGGATGGGTGTTCGCCTGAAGAATAGGTTGAGTAACCAAGAAGCCGTCAAAGTAACAGGTCGTGGCGTGATAAGGTTGGCAATCCTCATGCCGAGTGTCTGTAACACACCAGGGAAGGAACTTTCCTCTTCGCTTGTCCACTCGCCAAGCGGTAGATTTTCAAGCGGTCGCCCTCTAAATGCCGACCAAATTCCGTTGTAAACTGCATACGCCAACTGAGTAAGGGCGACGAGGGAAATTGCAAGAGCAATATCGTCAAGTCGCTCTCTAAGCGGGCGGGTTTTGTCTGTTATTGCATCCCAAAGACCTCCAAGCAACACTCTGTAGTTTTCAGCGTGGGCGAAGGTGTAAACCAAGAACTGCGAGAAGATTTGTGGAATGTAAAGCACACGGGACAATGCTGTGTAAGCGGGTCCACCCCTACCACCTCTAAAGAGGATGGGTCTGAAGCCTTCCAAAGGTGTGCTGTGATGTTGTTCTGCTTGTGCCGAACCGTAATGAATTGCGGATTTCAAAACCATTGGGTCACCTATTTGTCCTGCGGGCGCTTCACAAGCAAGGTAGGCATAGGTTGCTGCTAACTTAGAAGCCAAAACTGCAGCCTCATCCATTAACCGCAATGCAGCGTAGCCCCATCTTTGCACGCCTTCCCAGAAGCGAGCCCACAAACTGGGCTTGATGCCTTCAGTGAAAATGGCGGAGATGAATTGTTGAGCATTTTGTCGTGCTTGTGTAGAAGCGGCAGGGTCTAAGAGAGTTTCTACCGCTCGTTGAATGTCAGGGTCGCTCATCATCGTCTCCAGCACCTCTCTTGCTCTATGAGCAACCGTCCGTATCCAAACATTGTGACGGGATTGCAGTTCTGGTGAGTGGGATAACACAACTTGCTCAAGAGGATTGAGTTTGATGGGTTTACCCCTCATCTGGCTCAAGATAATCATGACGGCACGAGGTAAGAACAAAGCGGGTTTGATAAGCAGCGACAAATCTTTGAAGTCCCACGCCAATCTTGCGCCCGCAACGATAAGGGAAGTAGGTTGCCTTAGCACGCTGTCAGGGTTAAAGAGCAACACATAGTTTTGGTAAGCCTGTAGCATGTTGTTGAGGTAATCGCCGCCACGCTGCCGTGCAACTTCCAAATCACCCACGATGTCACGGAAGTAAATTTCGCCGTGTGAAAGCAAAGTTCGCATCGCTTCCGCAATATCCTGCCCAAGTCCCAGCACAATAGGCAAGTTTTCACCTGTAGACACCATCAAGTTAGGATGCAAAGCGTTAAGGATTTGAAAGCCGATAAGGTCACGCAAAGGTGCGGGGGCAAGGGCTGCCAAAGCGTTGATGACGGGTCGGGACTTGTCAAGGGCATCTTTGTGAACAAGCGCCGAAACTGCACGGCGCATAACAGCACGGAAGTTTTCTATCGGAGTAATGCCCCTGCCTGTTCGCTCACGCTCAAACCTTTGTCTCGGCAATTGCATATGGGCGAGGCGTTGGGCAATGTCTTCCAAGAAATCGTGTAAGATGGTGGTAGGTTTGAGGAATTCATCGCCCCATTGGGGCACATATCGGCGCTCAAACATCGCAAAAGATGGCTTGCCACGATAAGTTATGTCTCCAATCCACGCCTGATATGCCCACCTCTGAATTGCGTAATCCGTTGTCATCACCCACCACCAAATCATCTTCTTTACTTTGTCGTCTTGCAAAACTTCCTTCCAAATATGTTCGTAATTCAGTCCAACAACTCCACTGCCAAACACATCACTCAGTTTCTTCACCTTTCCATCCTTTGTGCTGTGAACATAAACTGCCCACAATAGCGTATCAAGGTCTTGAGCAAGCAAATCGGCACTTATCTTTCGTTCTTGTGCCAGTTTCTTTACAAAGGCTGTGAGGGATTGGTCCATAAGGAACATTAAGCGCAATGGTGAAATTTCTTGCAAACGCCCCGTAAGCATCCCAATATTTGCTTCCGTTCGGGCTTCGGAAGAGTAATCATTAAGCACTAAATTCCACAATCGTTCGTTGACGGGTTCTTGAATTGCCCTATAGAAAGCAGTTCGGATATCGTTTTCCAACTTGAGGAAGGAGTGCGCCAAAATAGACGGCAATCTTCGTCCGCCTTTAATGACCCGCAAGAATGGTGTGTAGCGAGTATCAATCATGGGCATGAGGAATTGTCGCACCTTTTGCATAGTTGCAGACACAATCTTTGACACCTGTTCTGCAGTCACATTAGGTTTGTTGAGGTGTTGGACAACAGCGAGGAGTTGATTTTCAATTCGCCTGTAAGTTCGCTCTATTTCGTCCAATAGCCGTGCCGAAACATGGCTGCTTCTAAGTTGGGTAAAGAAGTTGTCCAAAGCGTTGCGCAAAACATCGGGACTAACTCCAACAAGCGGTAACAAAGTATTGATGTGGGGCAAATCAAGCAGCGTTCGTAAGTAGAAGAGGTTGAAGAGATACATCGTAAAGGCATCGGGATTACTTACAATTGCCAACGCAATTTCTGGGCGAGACAATGCTTGGGCGAGCCTATAAACTGAAGGTTCAAGGTGTTCTTCAAAGAATTGGTAAGCACGGCGCTGGTTTTCGTCCAAAGCCGAAAGCATAGATTGGGTCATGATGGTCTTAAGGCGTTGACCCAACTCCTCACGCAACCGCATCGCCTCGCCCTTTGCGCTCACAGGATTGTTGAACAACCGCCACAACTCCATTTCCGTGTTCAAGTTTGTGCCCAAAACATCCAGCAACAATTCGTTGACGGGAATGGATTGAAGTTCAACTTCTGCACCTTTATGAGTAACCTTTACAGTATCCTCTAACACATAGCGACGCTTAATGCCGCTTTGTGGGTGATAGATTGTTGTGGAAAAGATGGCTGAGGGCTTGTTCTTCCTACGCCGCATAACCTCACCGTAAGTCTTGAACCGTTGTGCTTTGTCATCATAAATTGCCCCAAAACCTTTGCCTGTAATCGCAGACAAAACCTTCTGCGCAGCACGATACTTAATTGCGACCTCGGCAACTTTGGGGTTTTGAATAATCCTCGGCAAAGCAATCTGAAGAAGCAAAGCCTGTCGGGAAAGTCTTGCGAGGTTGTAAATAGTTTCGGTCAATTCTTGAGTGAGGACGGTCAAGCCAGAAGCGCTCGCAGCGTTGAGGATGTTGTGAGCCAACTCTCTACCACGAACAGAAGCGGGATGGGTAGCAGTAAGAACAGCATAGTTGCGAAGATGATGGGTTATTTGTGACAACACCCAAGGTTGAGCAAAATAAACTTCGGGCGTCCCCATTGCTTCCAAAACCAATTCCGCTTTTGCTGCCATTTCATTTCCAGCATGCCTGCGAATTTGGTCCACCACTGCCGTCCTCAAACCTTGCCATGCAATTTCTATTGCAGGCTTAAATGTTTGCACGAAGTTAGCAAGTCCTTGAATAACCGTTCCTATAGCAGCCTTAAGAGGTGCTTTCCTGAGGAAGAAATGAGCCAATGCGCCGCCAATAGCACCCCACATTAACCATGAAGGTGCTGCCAATTGCAAGTTGTGGCGGATTGCAGTAAGAATGTCGGCTGTTAGGGCTGGCAGGTGAGTGATTAAGATGGGGGTAATAGCAAGTGCCGACAGCAGAGCCAATCCTTTTGTGAGCGACATGCCTTGCCTTCGGCTTGTGAGGAAGTCCAAATGCCTTCTCCTTCCCCTCAAGGAGTTGATGGTCATCACGACTTCCCAGACGGCAGTGGAAATAGTAGGTGGCAACAATCCTACAGTGGAGCGCAACATTGCATCCACTTTTGTCATGGATAATTCGTTGGCAATTGTTTGTAGGAGAGCATTTACATGATACAAATCGCCTTGGATTGTTCCTAACAAGTTGTCCCGTTTCAACATAGCAACAAGGTCGTCTATGTGCGACAAACCAAAGGCAATGAGGTCGTTTGCCGTGCCTTCTATTGAGTTGGAGTAAATTTCAAACAACCGTTGGTAAATTGGTTTAAGGGTCTCTTCAACATGCTCAATCATACTTTGCAATGAGGCTATTCGTTGGTTGATAAGATGCACAGCATATTTATCCAAAAGGCTTTCAACTTTCTCCGCAAGCGCTTTTCTTCCATGTAAGGTTTGCATCAAATCTTCTATTCCAATCTCCCTACCAAATTCAGACCGCAACCACGCATTTACATCTTCGTAACCTAACGGCTTAACCCATTTCTCCAATATTTCCCCAACTTCCCTTGCGCTATTGCGATTTAGGGCATCAACAAAAGCGGCAAGGTAATGTTCTACGAAGTCGCCACGCCGCAACCCGCTTTCAACAATCTCCCACTGACCATACACATCAATGTTCTTTAACACATCCGCACCTATTTCATTAGCAAGCACAGAACCTGTTTGTATCCAGCGCTCAATTGCTTGTTTGATTGCTGTTTGTCCTTGCACTGGCAAATCTGACGCAGTTTCAATTCCAAAGAAGTTTCGTAGGTTTTTGATTGCTTCTACATTCGTCACAGCGGGCTGAGGCAATTTTTCAACTGTTTGTTGTAATGCTTCATGGATTTTGCTGAGGGCAATCCTGAGGCTTTGTTTCAACGCAGACAAGAAAGCATGTAAGTGCTCAGGACCTAATTGTTGCTTGATTTGGGGAGCACGCTGAACTTCTTGTAGATAGGCACGCACCATTTGATTGGCAATATTACCCAAATCTTTGATAATCACCAATTCTTCTATCTCCGTCAAACCACCTACTGAGTTTGAAATAGCCTCCACTTCGCTCTTAATCCACCTACCAAACATTGTTTCCAACTCTCTAAACGCAGGCAAAATAATGCCATATTCTGTTTCCAAACGATTGGCGGCTTCTTTGTATTCTTTTGCTACATGTGACAAGAGGACATCGCCAATCAAAGTTTCAATCTTGTAACGGCTCTCCTTAGGAACAAGGTTGCGATAGAAGTTGTGAGCAGAAGCAGACAACCCTCCTACTTTCCACGCATCCACAAACATTTCTGTCATCGCTTTGGCAATCAACCCATAATACTGCTGCTTTTCCTCATCAGTCCATTTGCGACTAATGTCAATTGATTTTACGAACTCATCAATTTCAGCCGCAGACAACCAACCTTTCCGTTGTAGTTCTGAAAGGACATCCAAAGCAACTAATCTGGCTGCCTCTTCTGTTGTGGGCTCAGCCGCAAGTTTCATTACTTCTTCTTGCGCTATTTGCATCTTCCTTATCCAGTAAGCGAGTTCCATGAACCGCACAATGGGGTTGGTGCTGTGAGGTTTCAATCGCCAACCACCCTTTTCTGGTTTTTCCCAAAGGGGTTGGAGAAGGGTTTTGATGGCAGCCCGTTTGCTCAGAAGGTCTTCCACTATTTTTGCAGCCTTGCTTTGGGATGGCAAAGTTCCTACTTCGTGGTGTTGCATGTATTCCTCAATGGCTTGGGACAATCCAATATCTTTAGATTTCAACATCTCGCTTAAATAACCCCGCACAAAGTTCACAAACCGAGCCCGCTCCAGCGCCCTTATTTGCTCATTTTGTTGATTTGCCTGCCGCAACCTTGAATACCATTCTGTCAATATTTCGTAAGGATGCCGCCTACCCTCAAGCCATGCCCTTTGTCCTTCCGCAAACCAATAGGAAATTCCTTGTTGGTCAGTTGCCTTTTGCGCCCATTGGGGAATTGTTTGTGGAATAGGAAGTCGTTCCTCAAGGGAGTTTTGTTTCGCCCAATTTTTCAACTCTTCAAACGCAGCCTCTATAATCTTTGCAAAGACCCACATCCGCTCCATTTCCGTTAGCGACTTCCAATCTGCCTCTTTGACCTTTGCGGCAACTTCTGCCCATGCAGGTGGTTGGGGTGTGTTTGCGAGCAAATAGTGAAGCGAATGTAATTCTTCGGGGGTAAATGTTTGTCTTGTGGCAACATCTGCAATGGATTTCAATGCCTGTCTGATGTCTATTACTTCTTTGACTTCTTGCGTGGATTGGATGTATTTCTCCCTGTATTTCCTACCGAGTGCCGCCACAAAGGAAGAAATCACTTTCTTTTGGTTTTCTGCCATTTTCAGGACGCTTACTAATTCCCCTGCAACAGCACGGGCTTCTTCCACAGTTTTGGCAGTAGTGAAGCGTTCCCAAAGAGGTGCAGTATCTCCTGCGGATGTGATGCTTTTGAAAGCACTCAAAGCCCAATCTTGTGGCACTCCCATAATTTCGGAAAAGACAGACGGCTTCAACAATATACCTGTGTGTTCAGCACCCAAAGTTGAAGCCAGTGATTGCAAGTTAAACGCAGCAATGCCGTAAATGTTGTCCGTGTGAGTGAGGAATTGGAAAGTAAGAACTAAGCCTTCGGCAACTTGTCCCACTACATCGCTTACAACTTCTGCTGGTAAATCGGACGGTAACAACCCTGCTTTTTGAAATTGTGCAACCAACTCCGTAGCAGGTCCTATTGCCGCTGCTTCCAAAGTCTTAAAAGCGTTGGTAAGAATTTGGGCGGAGTGATGCAAAATGTCGTTAGTGGTAAGGATATTGCCAAGCCTTGCTATCGTCTGTTTCACCTCTTCTCGCATAGTCCTCCAATATTCATCCCACACATTTGCTAACCCCAGCATTGCCTCGCCCAATCTATTCCCAAACTCAGCAAAAACCTTTTCAATTGTCACATAAGGATTGCGGTCTCGGAAAGAGTGGAACAACAAAGAAAGGTTGTGGTAAAGCGGCAAACCGTGAACGAAGATAATTTGATGCAATCGTGGGTGCTGACTGAGTTTGCGGGTAAACAAGTCTAAGTTAGCACGATGTTGAATAGCAGCAGCAACAAAATCTTTGAAGGAAATCTTTTCACCACTTCTTTGCTGCACAAGTTCCAACACCCTTTGAATGAATTGTGAATAAGGCACATACTCAATTACGGCTCTGCTAACTACAAAGGGAATGTTGTCCCAGACAAATGTGAAGCGGGCAAAGTATTGGTCAGCAAAACTTTCAATTCTGCCGTATTCTTGCAAGGCTTGTTCTTCAGCCCTCCGTTTCATGCGTTGAGTTTCCTCATAAACCCACTCATCAATTACCGTTAATGCTTCTAATTCTTCGGGCGACGGCGCATAAAGTATCCTGCTTACTTCTCTCTTTTGCTCAGGGGTCAATTCAATCCC
>Ga0105158_1000651_pt1 | contig 14475 bp, 23 predicted proteins | sample LHCtaG_FD_81567 | JGI IMG/M metagenome (GOLD analysis project Ga0105158, IMG submission 81567) | Hot spring microbial communities from Little Hot Creek, USA to study Microbial Dark Matter (Phase II) - LHC4sed_matched | ecosystem: Environmental > Aquatic > Thermal springs > Hot (42-90C) >...
GAAGTTGCAAAAGCTTTGGAATATTGGATGAATGCAGGTCCTGAAAACATAGAGATTCCAAAAGAAGAATTTGAGGATAAGAATTTTAAGGCTTTATTGAATGAGATAAGAGAGCTAAGGAAAGAAGTAGCTTCTCTTAAAGTTTTGCAAATTCCAAAAGAAATTCCTATAGAAAAAACAAAAGTAGTGCATAATTCAAACTTTGAGCTTCCATCTTTCTTGAAAGATAACCCTTGGGTTGAAATTCTTTCTTCAAAGAAATATTATGAAAATGGATAAATGCCAAGGAGTATGATTGTACCAAAGCAAGCTGATATTGCTGATGTAACTAGCGTCACAATGGGATGTCTAACATCTATTCCATATTTTCTCAATAAAATTCCCAACAAAATAAGCAATAATATAGAAATAAATCTCATAATTTGAACTACTAAAAAAGTAAGAATGAAAATGGTAAATCCTCCTATGCCTGCAAAGGCTATGAATGTTAAGTATGCTAATATGAAGCTTATGATAAGTGCAATGGATTCAGTTTTCAAGCTGAATCTATAATGCTCTATTTTCTCCTTCCCTTTCTCAATAACAAATTTTCTATATGGTCTAGCACGATAATATGCAGAAGCATAGGTTGCAGGCAAACTAATGCATGAAAAAATTGCAACATCAAAACCTGAGGGAAGTGTTGCTATCAAGCGTAAAAAAATCATTAAAAAAATAATGCTTAAATATAATTGCAATTGATTTGTTGCAATATCTTCTAAAAGGTTATTCATATTTCCTCACAAGCATATTATACAATAACCAACCCCTCTTCTTTTTCCCTTTTTTTTAAAAAAAAATAAAAAAGAGGGGTTTACTTTACTTTAGATATTACAGACTTTAGCGTTGAAATTCCTTCATTTACGCATTGCTTAAAATCATTGTATGTTTTTGCAACTTCTCCACAAGCCTCAAATAGTGGTTCGAATACTACATCTAAGTCTTTATCTCCAATCTCAAATTTGTTTAGTTCCTTCTTTAGCTTTTCAATCCATTCTTCTTCTACCATGTTCTTTCCTCTCTATATTTTTCTTTTAACGAATTTTCTTGTAGAAGCTCTATAGTTCTCAATCATTGCTTTTGCTGTTCTTGAGCTTGCATACCATGCTACAGCTATTGCTAAAACTATAACTATTACAATAGCAGCAACCATCCAATATTCTAATACAAAGAAGAATTGTCTTACATAATTTGCTGTAACAACATAGTTCTTTGTCATGTCTAAACTAATTTCTGTTTTATTTGTTGTTGTAGCATCATATTTTGTATAATTGTAAACATACTTGTATGGGAATTTAGAAATTTCTTTAGGGAATGTTGCATTAAGAATTTCGCTTGAATATACTGTTTTATTTGTACTTGGCTTTAAAACTACCTTTGAAAAGCCATTTGCTGTTAAGTTAAAATCTACTGTTATAGGTACTGATGTGAAATTGGCATATTTCATTTCTGAAGCATTTACTATGAATTTTGCATCTGCAGATACTGATATTTTCTTTATAATATAATATGTAGATTTAACTACAACCAAATAGTCTCCTGCGGAAGTTTGAGTAAAGTTTGCTTTTCCAGCTGTATTTGTTTTATTTGTATAACTAGTTCCTGTAGTAGCATATAAAACAACATCAACATTTCCAAGAGCTTTATTGTCAGGACCTATTACATCGATTTCAATATTGTATGTTGCAGCATTCGCTAAAGGCATTACAGCTAATACTAATACTAGAAATGTTGCTAATAATAGGGCTTTTCCTCTCATTTTTTCATCAAAAATAAATAGTTTTACGAATTTATATCTTTTTCTTTTTCCTAGTGAGGAGCTATAGGTATTCCCCACCCACTTATAAAATCCTTTACATAATTAATTTTTCTAGAATTTTTATCTATATAATTAATAAAATCATTATAATTTGGATGTCTTTTATTCCAATAATTGAAATATTCTATAAAATCTGCCGCAATTCCTGCACATACTGGGGCAGACATTGAAGTTCCTGAAAGAGCTACATAGTATTCTCCAACCATATATTCGCTTGGAAAGCTTACAAAGCTCGATTTGCAACTTACAACCATAACCCCAGATGCCATTAAATCTGGTTTCATTCTCATATCTATAGTTGGACCAAGGCTTGAGAATGGGGCTACTTTATCCTTATAAGCATCCCATGCTCCAATTGCAAAAGCTTTCTTCGCTACCGCAGGAACGTTTATTGTTGTAGGAATATTTCCTTCATTTCCTGCCGAAGCAAAAACAAGAACATTCTTATTTGCTATTTCATCTACAGCAAGAGAGAGGGGGTCATTTCCATCGCTTGCAAAAGCTGCCCCCCAACTTAAAGAAAGAATTTTTATATCGTATTTTTCAATATTATTATAAATCCATTCAAGAGAATTTAAGCAAGTATCCATTCCCGCTACTCCATCTTTATTAAAAGCTTTTACAACAACTAAATTTGCTCCCCATGCAATTCCTTTATAGTTTCCTGCATTCCCCCTCCCAACAGCTATTCCTGCGGTATGTGTTCCATGCCCATTAATATCTAAAAAAGCAGGTTCTCCATATTTTTTCCAAATAAAATCATCATAATTGAATAAATCATCAATCGTACCATTTATATAAGGTTCAAAGAAAATGAAATTCCCGCTTAAGCTTTTGTAAAGCATTGATGCAAAAGCTTTTATTACAATTTTCCCATTTTCATAAAAATCTGGATGTTTATAATCTATTCCAGTATCTATTATTGCAATTGTAATATTCCTTCCTATCCATTCTTTTACAAGATGAAATTCATTATCTATATCCACTTGCCTAAAATTATATTCATTTACATTTAAAAAATGTATTGGTGGTTTTTTGAAATCTTTATATCCATAAATGCTTATCGCTCCTTTTGAAAGTAAATAATCTATATCTTTTTGAGACTTCAAAATTATTTTATAAATATGAATTTTTCCAATTTTCCATTTCTCAATAAAATTCATTTCAATATTTTTTTCAAATGAAACATAAGCTATTGTTTCTCCTTTCTGCAATTCTTCATAAATATTTGGGTCTACTTTGAATGACATTTTGAAGAAACCTTGCATTATGCTTACAGCTAAAATCATTGCAATAGTCATTGAAAAAATTGCTGTAAAGCTTGCAATCTTTATAGTGTGAAGATTACTTCCTCTTAATGAACCTTTCTCCCTTACAAACTTCTTCCTTCTTACATACATAAACCATTCCCATTAAAGGTTTTGTTTGAATTTGTAGAGGGGTTTTTTCCCAGATGATAATATCCTCAATACTACTATACATTATTATTAAAGATAAAGGTATTAAAGCTTTGAAAAACCAAGTTTCAAAATATGCATAATAGATTATACTGAATAGAAACATCATTAAAGCTATTCCAAAAAGAGTAAATTCAAAAATAATGTCTAAAGGCATGAACCATTTTGGGAAAAACCTTCTTCCATAAGAATAATAATAAACATCTTCCAATTGGTCTATTGCTGATAAAAATAGAATGATTGAAAAAAGAGGATTGCTTTGCCAAAAAATATATGCTAAAATAGCTATAACAACGAATGCGAAACTATTCACTACTATTCTTAATAATCTCATCCCCACTCCCACATAAAAAATAAGTGGGGTTTAATTTATTATTTTTCTTTATAGAGCTTTTTTCTTTCTGCTATATGCATAAACAGCTGCTACAGCCGCTACAATAGCAACTATCAAAAGAGTATATAGCAATGTACTTGTTAGAAAGTCTTCAAGAATGCCTGCTCCAAAGCTGAATACTAATGGCAAATATCCTTTTGAGACCATTCCTTGAATTATTAAAACAATTCCTATTACAAAAACAAACCATAGTGGCAAAGCTTGCTTAGTTATATAGCCTGTCTTTTGTAAGTAGAATCCAGATAGCATTAAGCCCACAGCAATCGTTAGAAGTATGCCTACAGCAAGTGGATTAGCTATGTATCCAGCTAAAGATGCATAAAGAACTCCTACGACTATTATTACGAAAAGGAATGCTAAGACTGCTTGAGATGTTGAAATTTCTAATTTAACTTTTTCCGCCATCTTTCCTCATCAAAAATAAATAGTTTTGCGAATTTATATCTTTTTCTTTTTCTTCCTTATAAAGGATTTTGAAGCTGGAGAAGCCTCAATTCCCTCCTCAACTTCTTTGCTCCCCCCCTTTTCTACAACAAACTTCATTAATTTTGATGCCTCTTCTATAGGGGCTTCACTTTTCACTTTTACGAATCTCTCTCCCGCTTCTTTTTCCTCAGTTTCTTTTAGCCCCCCCTCTTTCTCATGAATAAAGCCATATTTTTTACTATATTTCTTTAGAGGCATTGGAATAGAAAATTCGATTCTCTTAATAAATTCTCCAATAGTAAGCCAAGAATTATGAAAAATATGATAAAGTATTGCAATTAATCCATCTCCTGCAAGCCAAGCAATTATGTAAAATGTTGAATTGCATGCATAATAAAATGTAGAAGTTAAAGTGAAAGCAATTTTCTTTTTTAATGGCAAACCTGTAAGTTCTTGCAATTGCCAAGCAGGATGCATTAAAATCCATACAACATTGCTTATAATTAATCCATAAAAACCTAAGAATGCAATTGGTATTGCTCTAAAAATTATTTCTTCAAAGAAAGGATAGAATAAAGATGTTAAAACAAAATTTCTAAAAGCATATTCGTATGTTATATAGCTTATAAAAGGCGGGCTATCTAATGCTTTTTCATATTCTGCAACTCTTATTCCAAGAGCTTTTTCTATTGCAATTCTAATAAGCATTGGAATTAATACTAAAATAGTATAATATGGAAGATAGTAGAGTATTTTAAATATGAAGTCCATTTCACTCCCTCTTTATGAACATTGTATAAGCAAATGAAATTGATGAAAAAATTGCTATAAGAGTAAATGTTAAATATCTGAATATTATTGCAAGCCAAAAGCTTAGAATGAACATTAAGAGGGAAACCCATCTTTCATATCTTAAAGGCGGTGGAACTTTATGTTCTTGCAAATATCTAGTTGAATAAATATTATCTGCAAGCATTGTCATAAGCAATAAGACTTCCATTGTGAACCACAATGGAGCATACATTTCTATCCATTCTTTAGGAATAACCCAAGGAGTTGTTATTATTATTCTTATTACTTCTGCAACATTTATTCCTAGTATATCCCCAAACATTTGAATAGTTAAAAGCATTGAAAGAAGCATTCCAATCATATTTGAAATTCTTTCACTCCAATCAAGAACCTTATCTATATCAACTTCAGGCATAAGAAACCCTCAATACCATTATTTAAACTGGCGTATATAATTTTTCTTTTAGAACTTCTCTATAAATTTTAAATGTTGCTTCTTTTGCTTCTGGAGGAACTATATCATGCTCCATTGCTGAAACAATAATGTTTCTTAAAATCCAATCTTCTTTATTTTTAATAGGTGATACTTGAGTATCAATAATTTCATAAGAATCAAAGAATCTTCTTTTTCCTTTATACCTTTTCCAAAGCCTCCATAATGCTTCCCAAAAGATTCTTCTTGCTTCTTTGAAAAAATCAGATTCTCTTCCAAGCTCTCTTGCTTTATTGAAAAATTCGTCTATTTCCCAACAATTCTCATAAGCATAATTTTTTTCTTTCCAAAGAAAATTTCTTGGAAGGTCTTCCCTACAAATAACAATTTTTACTTCATTATTTATTTTAGAAATAAATTTACGACTAACAAAATCCATAAATATAAAAAAAGCTAAGGAAGTAAATATACTTTTTTATATTTAATTATTTATTGGATATGATGTTTTATTGGAGCTTAAAGTCTTTCTCTAAGCCACTTCCAGTCTCCAGCTCTTTTCTCCATCTCGCTTAGAATGTCGGCAGGGACATCAGTTATTGTCCCGCCTTTTACAACATCTCCTTTACCCCAGCAAGCGGCAATAACGGCAGATTCTGGTAATCTTTTTCCACCATATTTTGTTCTAAATAATGGGACTCCTCCTGCAGCTAAGCATTTTTCTATGAATGATTTAATTGCTGATGTACCTGAACCTATTTTTACCATATTTTTTCCCTCTTTTTCTTGAAAAGATAGTTCGCTCGCTTACTTATAAACCTTATTGTTTTATTTTTCCAATTTGTTTTACTTCTTTATTATTGATAAATATAAATGGAGGGATTTTCTAATTAAATCACTTCTTGAAGAAGCATAACCTAATGAAATCATTTCATCTATCTTTTTAATCAAATTTTTCTGCATTCTTACTCCTACAAATTCCAATTTTTCTAAATCTTCTTCAATTTTCTCTTCAAGCCTATTTTCTTCAACTACTTCAGTTACAATAAAAATTTTATTCTTTAAATCTCCCAATGCTATTGCTTTATAAACTTGTTTTGTTTCAGGGTCTAATATTTCCATTGCAAATTGTTTTAATAATCTTTTTGAAAAAGCTTCATTAGTCTTTTCTCCAAGCAATTCTTCAAGTATTTCAAATTTATATTGCAAATATTTGCTTGGTCCCCAATTGTTTTTTAGTAATATTTCATCTCTCTTTTTATCTTCTTTTTCCAAGCTTGGACAGAAGGCAAGATTGTTTATATCATGCTTATCCATTATTCTTATAAAATCTTCTTTTTGTATCCCTAATTCATGCAAAGCAATATCAAGTATTGGACAAAAAATCTTTCTTGGGTCGCAACAAAATACTATGCTTGATAGTCTCCCCCCTTCACAAAGTTGTGTTTCTCCAATCAAGCTTCTCCAACTATTATGCTTCATTTTGCTCCCCTTAATGCTTTAAGTAAAACATAAAGATTTACAAAAAATAAATTACTTTTCTCTTTATCAGAATCATCGAATCCTCTAATAACTATTTCATTTCTAGTACTATCCCCAAATCTTATTACTAAAGTTGGGACAGCTTGCAATGGAAAGCTTTTTCCTCCAAAAGCTTTTTCTATTCTTGAGAAAGCTTCTTTTTGTTCTTTTGTTCCAAATTTTTCAATCCATTCTCTTGTGAAAGTTTTACTTGCTATGCTTTCTTCATAAGCTGCAACACTTTTTGTTGAAACCAACTTCATTATTAAAGGAATATCTAGTATATTGCATATTTCCTTAATTTTTTTCTCTAATGCTTTACATCTTGGGCATGTAACATCGTATTCCATAATTACTTCAATCATTTCTTTCTCTCCTTTTCAATTGCTTTACTTAATTCTTCTATTTCCTTAAACCAATTTTTGCTTGCAACTTCTCCAAAAGTAAAGTATAGCCTCTCAGGAATTTTTCCTTCATTAGCTCTTATTGTTCTTAATCCAATCAAATCTGGTATTGAAACATTTATTTTTGTACTTCTTCCAATAAATGAATATTCTTTTGCTCCATAAGGGTTCTGTCTTGAGAAGAAACCCCAGCCAGTAGGATACTTTTCCTCGACTTCTTTCTCTTTAATTAATGGAGCTTTCTTTAACCATTCATAAATTTTAATCCCTATGCTTACAATTACTTTTGTTATTGCTTCAAATGCATAATAGAAAATTGAATAAACCATTTTACCTCGCAGGTCTCAATAATATTCTATTATCTTTATCTACATTTACTTTTGCATATCCAAGAGTTATTAAATCATTCACAGCTCTATTAAAATCAATTCTTGTTTTTTCATCAATTTTCAATTCTGATGCTATATCCTCTATGCTTGTTTGCCCTTTCCTTACTAAAATATTGTAAATTTGTGTTGCAAGGGGGCTACGAAGAACTATTCCTTCTGGAGGGCTTGTTTCTATCTCTCTTAGATATTCTGGTCCTCCTCTAAGAATTATAGATATTGGTGTTCCTGCTTGCAATAAATTCATAACTCTAAACGCATGTCTTATTGCTCCTTGAATTTGCGGTATTATTCTTATTGCAGAATGAAGTCTATCTGTAAGAACATATTCCCTTAATCTTGATAGTTTTGCAGACATTTCATTCAATACAGTAATTGCGGCTGTAAACCTTTCATCAGTTATTCTTTCTGGTGATATTGACTGTATTAAATTATCGACATGATTTTCAACATCATCTATAAGCCTCATAACATCTTCTTTATTCCCTCTCCCGCTTTTTAATTTCTCTATGCTATTTAAAAGGTCTCTCATGCTTGAATTGATTATGCTTAAAAGAGAAGATGTCATTTCTTTTCCCTCTCTTTTACAGCTTCCTTAGCTTCTTTTTCAACACTCTTTATTAAATCAGATATATCCATTACAAGCTCTGTAAGGTCATCTATTATACTCCTAAGCTTATTCCTGCTTTTTTCCAAGCTTTCAGCCTCAGTTACTCTAATAAGTACTTCTTCTCTCAATCTTATTAATTCTTGCTGTATTGAAGTTACTTCAGTTGCATACCTTGTAAGCTTTGTTTCATAGCTTGTTAAGAGTTCTTGAAGTTTTGCAAGTCTGCTTTGTGATATGCTTAGTGAAACTTTATAGTCATTTATCCCCCTCTCATATTCCCAGACTGCTTTCTGCAAATTTTCTATTATTGTTTGTTGCTCTATTATTCTCTCTATGAATTCGCTTGGAGTTGGTCCTCCATTTGTTCTAAGCAAATCATACTTATCTATTATAAGTACAGCATCCTCCCCCCTCATTACTCTATCTATATTAACCATTTGTGCCTCTTGACATTCAAGAAAGCCAAGAGGAATTTCCTCAATCTTATAATCTTTAAATTCCTCAGGCTTGTATTCAAATACAAACCTTGTTGGTAAGCCGAGTATGGTAAGGGGCAATATCATTCCATCTTCCTTTATTCCATATAAAGAAACCCAGCCGTATTCTATTCCCCAATATCTTTTTCCTTCTCTATCAATATATTGATGCCTTAGATATTGCCCCCTTATACCCTCCCCATAAACATAAATCACAACTCCATATAGATACTCATTCGCATAAGTTATTCTTGGAGCTTCTGGTCTTGGAGCATAGATTTTTTCAGTTGGATACCTTTTCCTAATTTCAGCTATTATTTCTTCTGGTCTTATTAGCCAAGGAGAACTCAAACTTCTCCTTCTCCTCCTTCCTCTTCTTCAGGAGCTTCTATAGTTGATAATTTTTCAAGTGTTTCTTCTATTGAGCTTACTCTTTCATCAAGCTCTCTTGTTCTATCCTTTACTTCTTGTATTCCATTTACAACTTGTGTTAATAAACCAGATTGCTCATCGAATCTAGTTCTAGTTCTTTCTAAGTCTTCTGTTGTTTTTTTCAAAGAACTTGAAATGCTTGCCAATCCTTCTCTTAATTCATTAAGAAGGTTTCCCTGCCTCTCCATCGTCCTTTGAAGAGGAGTAAAGTCTACTTCAGGTTCAAGTTTTATGCTTTTTATAGCTTCGCTTACTTCTTTTGGTAGCTTCTTTATTTCTTTTAATGCATTTTTTACTTCTTCCAAAGCAGGGACAATTTCATTCATTGATTCAACTATCTTTTTTGTACTTGCAATATATCCTTTTGAAAGTTTCTCAATTTCAGAAATTATAGTTGAAGTAATTGAACTTGCAACATCATCTGTTTTTACTGAAAGTACGCTCCTTATTATGCTTTCTAAATTCCTGCTTTTCAAAGTATCGAACTCTACTTCTATTCTCTTTAAGTTTGCTTCTATATTTCTTATTCTTTCATCGAATACTATTAAACGCTTATTTACAGCCTCACTTATTCTCTCAGCTATTACTTTTACATCCAAAGTTTCTGTTGTAGCTTCACTCACTTCTAACACCTCTCACAGGCAATATTGAACCCATTCTTCTTAGCGAAGCTTCTATTTGTACTGGAGCTTGAGGAAAGGCAAAGACTCTTCCAGTAAGCCTTATTTCTGGAGCTTTTGGTCTTTTTATGAAAAATCCTATTGCAAAAGAAATTATGCAAACTCCTATGAAAAGGAAGAGCTGCATGATTTCTATTGTACCTAAAATGAGCATTGAAAAGAAGGAACCTGCTATTGCCCCTATGCCTATTCCTATTAACAAGCTCGTTTTATCCATGTTTAACACTATTAAATAATTTAACAAAAACTTATATAAAAGCTTTTTTTATATAAAAAAATGAAATGAAGTTTGTAGTTAAACGTGAAAAAAGCGAAAGCATGTGGTCTATTTTAAAGAAGAAATTGAAGAAAGCGGGGTTATGCTAAATGCAATTAATTGCTGAAATAACATACAATTGCCCCTGCCATTGTAGCTTTTGTAATGTCCCAAAGAGTAATGAAATAATGAAAATTTCTGATTTTTCAGAAGCGATAAATTTATTCAAGGGTTTGGATAATGATTTAAGCATTGTTCTTAGTGGGGGAGAACCATCAATTGTTAAAAATTTAAAGGAATATGTTTTAATAGCAAAGAAGAAGAATTGTAATGTTACCATTGTTACTAATGCTTTTAATATTCATAGAATTGTTAAAGCAAAACCAGACTTTGTAGAAATAAGCATCGATTATTTTGGAGAAAAGCATGACTTATCCCGTGGGGTTAAGGGTCTTTTTCAAAATGCAATAAAGTTGGCTGAAGCATGCAATTTTTATGATATTCAAGTTATTATAAGAGCTACAGCTATGAATAATAATATAGATGACATAATTAAAATAAAAAAATTATTTAAAGAAAAAAGAATAGAAGCCGAGTTTTTAGCAATGCCTGTAAGAGGGATTAAAAAATTACTTCCAAATAAGAATCAATTAAAAATTTTGGAAGAGAATGGAATTTTAATAGCTGATAATTGCCCTGCGGGAATATCAAGCTTTGTTTTAACTCCAAGAATGGAAGTTCTTCCATGCATATTCTATAGGAAAAAGCTTGGTGAAATAAATAATTTTAGCTTAAGCGAAATGCTTGAAATAATTAATAAAGGAGAAAAAATACCGAGATTTCCTTGTGAAAAAGAATGAAGTGGGGAGTCCATTTTATTTCCATTCTTCTTTTATTAATTCCTCTATCAAGATTTATTCAATTAGATTTCGGATTTATCATTTTTGCTTTAATAGGTTCTTTAGCTCCAGATATGATTGAAGCTTCTCTTAGATTTGAGCATAGATGCAAATACTTACATAATTTTATTATAGTTTTTCTTTTATTCCCTTTTCTAATTTACTCACCCATTGCAGGTTTTTCTCTAGGCTATTTTCATCATTTATTTTTAGACTCTTTAACAAAGAAAGGAGTTTATTTTATGAATACTAGAATATCAAATGGATTTAAAACAAACGATATTTTCTCAAATTTAGCTATTCTCTTTATTCATATATTCATAGTATTTCTTTCAATTCCACTTTAAATTATCTGAATTTTGCCTAGGCATATACTTAAATATTTTAATTATTTTTTTATATAATAAATTATAAAAGAACTTAATTTAAGTACATTGCCTAGGCAATCTTTAAAGGGAAGTATATATAATATATTTTCGAGGGAAACATGGGTAAAAAGTATCTTGGCATACCTTATTCTGATGATTTAATAGAAGCTGTTCTTTCTTTATTAAAAGCTAACCCAAACTTAAGCTGTCAGCAAATTGCAAATATTACTCATAGACCTTATAATACAATTTCTAAATTAAGAAGATGTTTAAAAAAGAAAGGGTTTCTCCCCCAAATTCCAAATGAAAATAATAAAAGAGTTATTTACCCACTTGAGCGAATAAAGCAAGAAAAACAAACAAAACCTAATAATCAAAAAAAGAAGAAACCTTTAACTCTTAGAGAGAGAATCATTCTTGCTAAAAAGAAAGGACTTTTATAAAAAAGCTTTATAAATAAATTGATAATTGTTTAAATTGTGATATTGGAATGGATGCAACTATTTTAGCATTACAAGCTGTAGGGGGATTTACTGTCGGTTCTTTACTTGGTTATGCTTTAAGAAAAGTTTCAAAATGGTTGTTTCTTGCTATGGGAATTTTTCTCATTCCAGTATATGGCTTATGGTATCTAGGAATTTTGAATGTTAATTGGGAAGCATTAAATGTAATGTTTGGAAAATTTTTAGAATGGCTTGGCATCAATATATATGAAATGACTTCAACAATAGCTAGTGCAGGCATTCTTGGAGTTTCTGGAGTTGTAGGATTGATATTTGGATTATCTGGTGGCTTATTTAGAGGGAATGTTTTCAATATTGAGAATAAAAAATTTGTAAGGAGGAAGAAATATGAAAAATGAGCTTATAGAAAGAGTTGAGCTAATCCCTCCTGAAGGAATACTAAATAAACTCAAGCCAGTTATAATACAAAAGTTTAATGGAGGTCCAAGGAAATTCTTTAAAGATTTTGAACTTCCATCAAATAAAGCAAAATTTTTGATAGAAGTTATTGTTGATGATGAATGTGAGATATGCCCTTATGCCATCGAAGTTGTTTCTGAGCTTTCCTCTATTTATGAAAATATAAATGCAAAGTTTTATAATGCTAGCTATGTTTCCCCTCCTTTTGAATTTAATGCAACCCCTTCTTTTAGAATAAATAAAGTTGTCAGGTTTACAGGATTGCCTTTTAATAATACAAAAAAATACTTTTATGATTTTTTGAAGGAAGCTTATGTAAAATCTCATGAAAAGCTTAATTGGTTAATATTAAGGGCTGAAAGCTTTGCAAAAGAGCATGGATATATGAGAAATCCAAATGAGAAAGAATATTTAAATTTAATGTATAATATGCTTAAAAGCATTGATGAATATGGAGAACCTCGATGCCCATGCAGAAAAAATACTGTATGTCCATGTCCTTTTGTTGAAATTGATATGTCAAAGCTTGGGCATTGCCTTTGTGGTCTTTTTTGGAAAAAAGAAAAGTTTGATGAATATATAAAAGAAAGGTACTCAAAATTCCAGAATGTTATAGAAGAAATTTCTTTAATTCAAAATTCATTGGAAGAATTGAAAAAGAAAGTAATATCTGGAAGAGCAAAGCCTATGCTCGAAAGTATAATAAACAAGCTTTCAGAACTCTATTCAAAACTTGAAACTTAGGCTTAACAAATTTTCTAATTTTAACTTTTTCTATTGTATCTTTTACAGTTCTTCCTACAGCTATTCCTATTGCTATAGCAATCAATATTCCCGCCATAATAGCTACATATATTAAATATTCTGGAATAGCAACTGAAGGTGCAAAAGGCTTGTATGTTGATACTTGAAGTGTTATTGAAGATTCTTTAAAATCATCATTCCCAATAAAACTTATATCTACATTAAGAGTTTGATTTGCAGGAAGATATAAATATTTCTTAAAGTAGCCACTCATATCTGTTTCTACTGTTTCATTCAGTATTTTTACATAACCATATGCTCCTTTTTGATAAACAGCATCTTTTAAGTATCCTGAAATTTCAACAAAAGCTTTTTCTTTAATAGATAATACTTTATAGCTTGCTTCTATTTTTGTTGGAATTTTAACATGCAGCTCAATAATAGGATATGAAGAAACGTTCAATAATTTCAAAAATTGCAAGCTATATTTTCTTCCATCAACTTTTGCATAAGATGGTTCAAAATTGCTATTGAGAGGAATAAAGCTAACATTGTAATTTCCACAATCTAATTCATTATATCCCATTGATACTTGAGTATCATTGAAATATATATCTCTTAATTGTATATCATTTCCATAGAAATTTTTTCCTATAATATAAGCTCTAACTACATCTATTATTTTAATTTGTAAAGCTTGAGTTGAATTTCCAATAATATGCAAAACATTATCTTCATAAAAATAAGTATAATTTTCAGGAGCAAGAACTTTTATTTTATATGGTTTCTTTGTTGGTATGAGTGCCAAATGATATTTATTATAAGAGGGTTCAACCAATACATCTACTCTTCCATCATAAAAATTTTTTGAAAAAGAAAAATTAAGACTTTGAAAATTCATGAAAATTCTTTCTCCTTCTAAATAATCTTTCATACTTATTTCTGACCAAGCAGAATATTTAACTAATGGTAAGTTTAAAAAAATTGGGCTAATTGCAGAGGGGGAAAGACCAATTGCTGTATATTCAACAGTAAAACTTAATGGCATAATTGGGCTAATTGCAGAAGGGGGAGGACCAGTTGCTATATATTCAACAGTAAAACCTAATGGCATAATGAAAGGTGTGGGAGGAATTGGTTGAGTGATGTAACCAACAGTAAAACTTAATGGCATAATGAAGGGAGTAGGAGGAATTGGTTGAGCTGTATAGCTAACAATAAAAGATAAAGTTTCGAAAAAATTTTGGGAATATGTAATTGCTAATACAGGAATTATAGAAATAAAGATAAGCAAAAGTACTATAAGCAATATCTTCTTCTTCATTTCAGACTAACCTTATATAAATAGTACAATTAAATTTGAAGGTTCCTCCCGCAGGTATGTTTATAGGGCTTGTTAAATTGAAATACATAATAAGA
>Ga0105158_1000654_pt1 | contig 14437 bp, 15 predicted proteins | sample LHCtaG_FD_81567 | JGI IMG/M metagenome (GOLD analysis project Ga0105158, IMG submission 81567) | Hot spring microbial communities from Little Hot Creek, USA to study Microbial Dark Matter (Phase II) - LHC4sed_matched | ecosystem: Environmental > Aquatic > Thermal springs > Hot (42-90C) >...
GATAAAGGTTGGAGAGGATGGGCTAATGCTTAGATGGAGGTGGGGTTCAGGACTACTGCTTCCACAGGTCGCAGTAGAATACGGTTGGGACGCAAGAGAATTTCTTGAAAACCTATGTCTTAAGGCAGGCATAACACCCGATTCCTGGCTTAGGAAGGATGTGAAAATTTACAAGTTCCAGTGCCTGATTTGGGAGGAGAAAGGTAATGGAGAGATTATTAGGAAGCATCTAGTGGATAAAAACGAATAAATACTAATTTAGTATTATATATTTTGAAAAAATTTGGAGGCATACGAAAATTTTGTTAGAGCAAGAAACCTTCTACTTAATGCCAAAGATTATGAGGAAGCTAAAAAAGAATTTTTATGACCTAACATAGTGGAATTTAATTGGGCAATAGACTATTTTGACAAAATAGCTGAAGAAGAATCTAGTCCAGCAATATTGTATGTAGACGATGAGGGAGTGAAGAAAAGTGTCAGCTTCCGAGAATTAAAATTTAGGTCCAATAAGATTGCAAATTTTTTGAAAGAGAATGGATTAGTTAAGGGAAAAAGAATACTTTTACAATTAAGTAATCGAATTGAACTTTTTGAAACATTTTTGGACGCAATGAAAGTCGGATGCACAACAATACCTGCATCACTACTCCTAACAGCCAAAGATATCGAGGACAGAATTTTGAGGGAAAAAATAAAATGTATCGTAACAGAAAACGGGTTTGTAGAAAAGGTTGACGCCATTGGAAACCTATTAAAATATTTAAAATGCAAAGTGGTTGTCGGAGAAAAAGTGATGTCATGGAAAAGCTTTTACGAAGTAGAGGACTGCAGTGAAATGTTTAAGAGCTCTGAAAAATTTTTGCATCAGATGAACTACTAATATATTTTACTTCGGGAACAACAGCGAAGCCAAAACTTGTTTTGCACACTCATGTAAGCTATCCCATTGGACACTTGACCACAATGTACTGGATTGGCTTAAAAAGAGGATATTTTCACTACAACATAAACGCACCAGGATAGGCTAAACATGCGTGGAGCACCGTATTTGCTCCATGGAATGCTGAAGCAACAACATTCGTGTACAATTATAGGGGAAAATTCGATCCAAAGAAGGTGCTTGAAAAAGTAGAGGAATATGAAGTGGATAGCGTATGTGCGCCTCCAACAGTTTGGAGATTATTCTTATTAGAAGATTTAAGAAAATACAATTTTTCATTAAAGGAGGCAGTTAGCGCAGGAGAACCCTTAAATCAGGAAATTATAGAAAGGGTGCAAAAAGCAACTGGAATAACTGTGAGAGAAGGATATAGGCAAACAGAGACAACATTACAGATAAGAACATTTCCAGGAATTAAAGTTAAGTTGGGCTCGATGGGGAAAGAGGCGCCGGGATTCAATATAGGAATATTGGATAACGAGAACAGGGAATTGGGTACGGGGGAGGAGGGGATAATTGCGGTGAAGGTTAAGCCGACAAAGCCGGTGAGACTAATGGAAGGCTATCTAGACCCCTTTGAGAAAAATTTTGAAGTTTTTGTCGGCCAATAGTATCTAACTGGCGACATGGCTTTCAAGGATGAGGAGGGGTACTTCTGGTTTATTGGTAGAGTTGACGATGTGTTCAAAAGCTCAGACTATAGGATAAGTCCATTCGAGTTAGAAAGTGAACTTCTAAACATCCCGCTGTTGTCGAGGCAGCTGTTGTAGCAAGCCCGGATAAGATAGGAGGTTTTATACCAAAAGCGTACATAGTTTTAAAAAAAGGATTATGCCGCAGACTATGATACAGCATATAAAATGTTCAAGTTTATTAGGGATAACATTGCACCATACAAACGTCCAAGAATAATCGAGTTCATTACAGAACTTCCTAAAACAATAAGTGGTAAGATTAAAAGAAACGAGCTAAGAGAAAAGGAAAAGGAACTTAGGAGAAAAAATCAGAGTAAAGAAAATGAATATTTTGAAGAAGATTTTAGGGAAAAACTTTGATAAAGATAATATTAATAGGACAAAATTTTTAAATCAACATAGTTGGGATAGATTGCGAATTGAGTACAAGATTTAAAGTGGGCGGGAGAACTCATACAATAAGTGAACTCTTTTCAGAAAATAGGGAGCTAGATACAACTATACTTGGATGGGTTCAAAACAAAAGTAGGGTGGGAGGAGTAATATTTCTGACAATAAGAGACGGTTCAGGGTACATTCAAACAACCTTCAAAAAAGACCAAGTTTCAGCCGAAGTGTTTGAAAAAGCAAAGGAGGTTACAGTCGAGTCAGCTGTAAAGGTTTCGGGGAGAACAAAGATGGATAAGAGGGCTCCAGGTGGACTTGAAATTGTTGGAAAAGAGCTTGAGATAATAGCTAAGGCTGAGCCTTGGCCTATAGTGAAAAGCGCTGTTAAGTCACCATCCTTCCTCTATGACATAAGACATCTTTCGATAAGAGGAAAAAGGGCTTCTTCTGTTATAAAGATAAGGTCTAAGGTCATAGAGGCGGCTGCAGACTACTTTTTCAAAAACGGATTCTATCTCATAAGTGCACCAACAATAGTACAATCGGCATGCGAAGGTGGTGCAACATTATTTGAGGTAAACTATTTTGGTAAAAAGGCATTTTTGACACAGAGCGCACAATTGTATGAGGAGGCTGCAATAGCAGCTCTAGAAAGGGTGTGGACTGTTGAACCATGCTTTAGAGCTGAAAAGTCAAAGACTTCAAAGCATCTTACAGAATTTTGGATGATAGAGGCGGAAGTTGCTTTCGCAACACATGAGGATATAATGAGACTTGAGGAGGAGCTTGTGGTTGAAATAACTAATAGGGTTGCTAATGAATGTTCGCAAGAACTTAGTATTTTGGGAAGAAAGTTTAAGCCTCCAGAGCCACCATTCTATAGAATAACCTATGATGAGGCAAGAGAATTGATAATGAAGAAGGGAATATTTTTTGAATGGGGAGAAGATATTCCAACAGAAGGGGAGAAGATTATTTCTAACGAATTCGATAAACCAGTTTTCATTAAAGAGTTCCCGCTTTCAGCAAGAAGCTTTTATCACATGACAAAACCTGATAACGATAAAGTTACATTATCATCGGACCTGATAGCGCCAGAAGGCTATGGAGAAATAACTACGGGAGGACAAAGGTTAAGCGACTACAGTGAACTAGAAAAACGGGTCATGCAACAGGAACTTCCCAGAGAAAGTTTTGAATGGTATCTTGAGTTGAGAAAGTATGGGATGCCACCTCATTCTGGCTTCGGACTCGGTGTCGAGAGGACGGTTAGGTGGATAGCTGGATTAAAGCATATAAGGGCAGCATCACTGTTCCCAAGAACACTAACACGTCTCAACCCATAAAAAGTAGAAGTTAAAAGCAACCTATATTATACCCATATATGGTCAAGTTGGTTAAGGAAGGAGAATTGGAAGACGAGCTCGATGTAGAAAATATTGAAGGAGTAGGGCCTGCTACTAGAGACAAATTTTATGCTGCCGGAATATATGATATAAGACAGGTTTTAACATTCAGCCCACAGGATCTAGTCGAAATTTTAGGTATAAGCTACGATAAGGCAGTTGAGATTTCAAACAAGTCGAGAAAGAAGCTTACAGAACTTGGTCTAATGGAAAGCTCCTTTTCAGTCGCAAGTGAAGTGCTTAAGAGGAGGCTTTCTATAGATAGGATAACGACAGGCTCAAACAATCTCGACAACCTGCTCGGTGGAGGAATAGAAGTTGGAGCTTTAACAGAATTTTATGGAGAATTTGGAAGTGGAAAGACACAAATATGTCACACACTTTGTGTCACAGTACAGTTGCCTAGAGAAAAGAAGGGGCTAAATGCTGGTGCAGTATACATTGATACAGAAAACACTTTCAGACCAGAAAGGGTCGAGTCAATAGCAAAGTATAGGGGGCTAGACCCTGAACAGGTTTTGAAAAGAATATTTGTTGGAAAAGTGTATAATGCGAGCCACCAGGAGCTTCTGACAAGAGAAATTCCAAACTATATTGAAAGGGAAGGCTGCAAGCTTGTGATAGTTGATTCGGCAATGACACACTTTAGGGCAGAATATGTTGGAAGGTCAATGCTTTCAGAGAGGCAGCAGAAGCTTAACAGGTACCTTCATACACTTTTAAGGCTTGCAGAAATATATAAGGTCGCGGTAGTGATAACAAACCAAGTTCAGGCGGCACCAGACGTTTTCTTTGGAGACCCTACAAAGGCTTCCGGGGGACATGTTATGGCCCATGCGAGCACCTACAGGATATATTTGAGAAAGTCTGGAAAAAATAGGATAGCTAGGATAGTTGACAGCCCATATCATGCTGAAGCAGACGCAATATTTACTCTGACAGAGGCTGGAATAGGAGATCCGGAGGAAAATTCTAGAAAATAGTTTTGGTTATCAAGTGATATTGTATATATAGATTGTCTTATGTAGGTTATGGTATGGTGGGAAAAGCGGCAGCCTTAGCCATAATTTCTTTCATAATATTGTCAACGTTACCAATATCGTATACTATTCAATCACCAGAATATTATGAGAATATAACATTGTATGTTGTTGGAAAAAATGTTCTTGCAAGATACAATTTTACTGGCACGGAAATTGGTTTAATAGAAACTAAGATTTTGGGGGAAAAGTTTTCAGGAGTAGACTACTTTAAACTTTATGTAAGCCAATTTGACAGCTTTCCAACAGAGTACTCTTACTTTAGTAGCCTAGGATATAATATACTGTTATGCGAATACAATATTCCAAGCGCGGCAATATTATACGTTCACTCGAAAACACTACAAGAGGCAAGCTCGTTTGCTGAAGAAATAGAAAACCGTACAGGATTCTCGTTCACATACTATGGGAAGGATGGAGAAATGTTCATGTTCATTTCACCATCTTCCTTTGTTGATGTGCTAGAAAATTTTTTGTGGAAAACTATTCCAACAGCATATGGTGGATTCACAAAATTATTAGATAAAAGAGATGTAGCTTTCTCAGCAATAAGAGAAATTGGGTTTATAGGAAAAATTGTTGATGGAAAAGTTTTACAGAGTGTTATAGTCGACATTCTCAAGACAAACGCTTTTTCTGGAAATAGTCTGAGAACAGGACTAAATATTTTCCTTTCAAGCAGGGTAAATAGTTCAGGCTACACAAACCTTGGCAGCTTCAAAATAATATCATATGGGCAGGTTATAGAGAAAAGTGATGCAGGATACGTTAAAAACGATATAGGCAAAAAAACTTCAGAGCTGGTGCTAACAGTTCCAGGAAATAGTGTCCTACACTTTCCAAACATAACACTTGCTACAGCCACACCAAGCATAATTGTAGAGAGAGAGTTTTCGAAAACAGTTTTAAAATTTGGTGAAGAGTTTGAGGTGCAAGTTAGGGTTAGAAACATTGGAGCAGCTGACGCTGAAGACATAAAGTTTGAGGACAGCTGGTGGACTGGAGGCGCATTCACACTTACAGCAGGCAAATATTCTGAGCAGTTGAGTAAACTTGGTCCAGGAGAAAATCGTACAATAGTTTACAGGCTAAAAGTTCAGACAAGAGATACCTTAAGCTTTCATATTGAGCCGTTGGCCATAACATACTTTTGGAATGTTGGTGGAGAAAGATTATCATTTAAGGCGTTTTCAAACGACGCATACATGCTTTTGAACCAAGATAGCCCATCAGTATACATTATTGCAACAGTATCCACATCACAGACAAACTTTGGAGAAGGAAAAAAGGTTACATTGGAGATAAAGAATAGGGGGAGTCTAACAGCATTTGACATAATATTAAATGGAGAAAGTATAGAGTTTCTGCCACCACAAGAAAGTGTTCAGAAGGTTATAGAAGTGGATCTGGAAAACGTTAGTCAACCTTTTAAGGAAGAAGCATTCAAATGCCAGTGGAGTAATGGAAAAGATGTTAAAGTTTCTGCTTCAAACAATATAATTTTAGCTAACGCATATGGTAAGGTTGGCATCTCTACATTGAGCTTACAGAGGAATATAGAAGTTATTTCCGGAGACAAAATATACCTTAACATAACCTTAAACTTGAAAAACTTTGGGTCGAAGACAGTATCGAATACTACAATTTGGGAAAACATTCCAGAAGGAATAAAATATGTTAATGGAAGTCTTAAACAAGATGGGAAAAGAGTTTACGCTTTCGAAGAGAAAATTGGCGCTAACATTTCAAAATCATACAATTACCTTTTTATGGTAGAAGATTTGAGCAAAAACTATGTTCTCTCACCAGCCTATGGCGAATACCTTTTAGATGGAAAAAAATATTCTAGCCTAAGCACACCAAATGGAGCTGCAGTTGGACTAAAGATAATATTGAATTTAGATGAAACAGACATCTTCCAAAACTGTAATGTGAACGGATACTATTCTATAAACAATTTGGGAGACAAAAACGTTTACAGGATTTCGGCAAAAATTCTCCACAGCCCTTCAATAAATGTTACAGTATCAAATACTCTAACAAACAGGACCCTACTAAAGCCAGGCTTTGAGGAAAAAGTGTACTTTAAAGTTAATGGCAAAAATTTGGGCTTAAATAATAGCATTAAACTTAATATAAAATACTTTTTTGGAGGAAGACAATATAATGTTAATTCAACAACAGCTTATGTTAACGTGTACACACTTCCAGAAATAGCTTTCACTGTAGTAGGTGAGGCAATTGAAGGAAAACCATTCGAATTAAATATAACTGTAAAAAATACTGCACCCCTAGAAATTGAAAACGTACACTTTAAGATACTTATACCCCCACAGATTAAGATAATAGAAAATCTTTCACCTTCAAAAGCAAAAGTTTCAAATAACACGATAGAGGCATCGATACCGAAAATGGATAAAAGCAGTGAAGAGACTATAACCTTAAAGCTTATGAGTGGTATAGCAAGCGAATATACTTTAAGCAGTTCAGAACTATCCTTTACCTTCAAAGGAGAAAGTATAACAGCATCTTCTCAGACAACAAAGGTTAAGGTCTCTGACGACATAGTTTCAAGATACTTTATACCATTAGCCATTGCAATAGCATTAATGGCTGCTGCAAGAATAGCACTAGGATTAATAAAAAAGGAGAAAAAATAAAAATTTTTTCTAAGAACGTTTTAATGGAACAGAAAATGTTTCCTCAATCTTTTGCCTATGAATTGTGTTCATACTACAGAAGGGTATTATTCTACCATCAGGAATAGCATAGTGTATGCCACACCTTTCAACCCTCTCTAGGTCAAAGTTGTATGGGTCCATAAAATGCATGTCACCTACCATAACAATTTTTCTCATAAACTTTCCAAGGGAACGATAGGAGCCGTTAGAGAGGAATGCGCCTACAAGTGATGAAAGTGTTCCCAGACTTACATGCCTTAATGCTGAGGCTGCCTTAATCTTGCCCAAAGTCTTCTTGCCCGAGGACATCGTTTCAGCCGCACTGGATAAGGCTTCAACAAACTTTTCAACGTTAGCGTGCCTGGTTATTGGCTCATAATCGTTCTTTTCCTTATCGACAACTAGAAATGTCGCAGCACCACAGTTTTGGTGAACTGTAAATGTTGGTTGCGGAGCACCTTTAAGCCCTGCTATGAAGTCGGAAATGGGTGCAACAAATGGGATTGGATACCAGTCCTCCATCTTAATCTTTCCTTTGGTCTGCTTTTCAGCATTATTTATCACATCGGAAGTTGTTATCCTATATTCTAGAAGCTTAGAGGTGTCGATTCTGCCTGCAAAGGAGACAGGCTGAAAGTTTACACATCTGACAACATCACTATTTTTTACACCAAATTCTATGAGAGAGCCAATTTCACTGTCATTTATACCCTTAACCACAGTTGGAACAAGTACAAGGCTCTCGTGTCCAAGAGCCTTCAAATTTTCTACAGCCTTAAGCTTAATATCAAGTAGGTCAGCACCCTTCATTTTAATGTAAGCTTCCCTTGTTAAACTATCAAAGGATAGATAGAAGGTGCTTACACCAGCATCAATAAGCTCCTTCAAATATTCTATGTCTCTAGCTATTCTAACACCATTAGTGTTAACTTCAACATGATGTATCCCAATCTTCTTAGCGTACCTGACAATTTCAGGCAAATCGTCTCTTAAAGTGGGTTCGCCACCACTCAATTGTACAGCATAAGTTGGGACAGGCCTATTATTACAAAGATTATCTAGCATCTGCTTAACTTGATCGAGTGAAGGCTGATATAGGTAGCCTACAGCCGCGGCGTTCGCAAAACATATGGGGCAACGGAGATTACATGCGTTTGTTACGTCAACTATACCTAATATTGTATGAGTCCTATGCTCATTGCATATTCCGCAATCGAATGGGCAGCCTATTGACCTTTTTGTCCTAGGATTGTCTAAACCATTCCCAACCCGCTCATACTGCTGGACACGCTTATACCATCTGTAGTCTGACATGTAAATGTCCTTGAATTCACCATGCTCTTCACACGATTTCCTCATATAGACAACGTTATCTTCAACATATAGTTCTGCTTTAATCACTTTGAAGCACACGGGGCAAAGGCTTCTTGTGAACTTAATATGCTCCAATACCCATCATCAAAAGTGACTAAGGCGCTTCTATAAAAGATTTGTTTTTAACAGTATCCTATTTTGACAGATGCATGGTTTTAAGATTAAAAATTTTATATTACCACGTCATATTTTTAATTTCTCTTGCAGCAGCCTTAACATTATTTGATTCTATAATTGCTCTTGCCACAATAAGATAATCTGAGCCAGCGCGGACAGCATCTCTTGGGTCACCGCCTTGCACAAAAACACCTGGAGAAAATATTGGAATATCTTTAACCCTTTCCTTCACGTATTTTATTATTGAAGGGTTCGTGGCACCCACGATAAGGCCGTCCACATTCCATTCTACAGCCCTTTCTATAAAGAGGTCGTACATTTTTACAAGCCTGTCTCCTTTTAGAACGTCAAGCCCGTAGCCTTCAACGGCACCTTTATGGCTCATATACGTTAAAGTTATTATTCCCCTGTCCCTTGAATGCGCTTCCTTAATGCATGGGCCTAAGCCTTCCTCAAAACCTACAAATGGATTACATATTACGGCATCAAAGCCTATATCCCACAAAATTTTTGTTGCAACAACATTTGTTGCTGAAATGTCATTCAATTTTAAGTCCGCTATAGCCTGAAGACTATAAGTATGGGCTTTGTCTACAATTTCTTTTAACTCGCTAAAGCCTAAGGGTATAATAAGGTGAAGATTCACTTTAATGCCGCATACTTCATCATACACTTCGTCTAGAATCTTTAACACCTTCGACAGAAGGTTTTCAGGAAGGTCCGGTTTAAGGTCTAAGCCTAAAACTATTCTACTCCTTTTCTCTAAACTAGCCTTTCTTATCCTTTCAGAAAAGACCATTTGTTACCATTTTCAGGTAAATGCTTCACCTTTATAATCTTTGCATATACAAAGCCTGCTTCGTCGACATTGTTAGTATATTCGAGCAGATTCTTTTCTGAAGAATATTTTATAAAATTTTTGTTGATGGTGTCGGTTCTAACATAGTATACTTTTGCTGGGAAACCTTCACCGTAACTCAATATTGTAAACAGTATATTCGCACTATGACTGTTAACGTAGAATAGTGGTAGAATGGATTCTTCATAAAACATTTTATATGTTGCAACCCTTACAAGGCTGCCTACATCCTCAAGTTCTACGAAAGAATTCTTTTTGAATGGGAAAGTTTTACTTCTAGACCAGTTTCTGGGAGGATTTTTCAAAAATATTATTGGAGCATAGATATAGGATGCATTATGTACTGTGGTGAAAAAGTCAACGGATTCTGCGCCATACACATTCTTATATCCAAGGTAGTTTCCAACCTTCTCTGAAACCGCAAACATGTAATCAACCTTTTTCACGTCAACCTGATACTGGATGAAAAGAGTCCAAAATCCATTGCTCTTGAAAGCGAACACGGGCTGTGGAATATGCTCGAATGCGCATACTAGTCGCGCAAAGTCCTGTATTGATGACAGTTCGAAGGCCATAATCTTGACATCAGCCTTTTACAAGAGCATGATAAAAAATTTTAAACTTGGCTGATGTGGTGTGGAGAGCATGCAACGTGTACAGAAGATTCTGGAGCACATAAACGCTTCTTTAGAGGCTATCGGGAAACTGGAAAAGAACATGATTTCAAGAAACTCACTACTAGAATTTGATGAACTGACATGGGAAGCTTACAAGAACTGTGAGGCAGCAATATTCCTTCTAAAAATTGAGATGAGGGCGGTTGACGAATATGATGACTCGAAACTTGTATTTGACCAAGATTATCCAGACTACAATATTATTGTAGCAGAAGAGCATATTAGAAACGCGGTAACATTAGTTGAAAAGAATGGTCTAAGACAGGCTTTAAATGAGCTTAGAACTGCAAGAAACATTTTGGCAGAACTTTTTGTTAGGTCAAGAAAAGAGAAAATTGATAGGATTAAAGCAAGTTTTAAGCAGAAAAAGTTTAACATTTAAAAAACCTTTTATTTAGTAGATAAATGACAAGGAGAAATGGTGTCTTTATTGGATAGAATGTTTTGGATTGCTAAAGAAGAGGAAATAAAGAATGCTGAAACAACAGATGTCTACTTCTCTTACACGAAAAAGGTTTTAGAAAAATATGGACTGCATAGGAAGGTTATAATGGAAGTTTATGCAAGAAACCTGCCATTTGAAGGAAACTGGGGTGTACTTTTAGGCGTACACGATTGTATAAAACTCCTTGAAGGCTTACCCTTTAACGTTAAAAGCATGTGCGAAGGAGAAATATTTCAAGTGAATCCTAAGTCGGTAGTATACGAGCCTGTAATGCAGATAGAATGCTACTACGACGAATTTTGCCTATACGAGAACCCCCTACTTGGGCTGCTTGCCGAAAACACTGGTATAGCGTCAAAGGCTGCAAGATACAGACTTATTGCAGGAAACAAGATTCTCTTCAGCTTCGGTTCTAGAAGAATACATCCAGTTCTAGCTCCAGCCTCAGAAAGGGCAACATACATTGCTGGATTCGACGGCGTTTCAAACATTCTTGCAGCAAAACTTATTGGAATAAAACCGGTCGGCACAATGCCTCACGCCCTAATACAGGTATTCGGGGACCAGAAAGAGGCCTGGAAAGCATTCGATTCAACATTATCGGAGGATGTTCCAAGAATAGCTTTGATAGACACATTCTATGACGAAAAAGCTGAAGCGATAATGGCTTTAGAAACGTTGGGCGAAAAACTTGCTGGAGTAAGACTTGACACACCACGTTCAAGGAGAGGAGAATGGCGGAAGATTATTGAGGAGGTTAGATGGGAACTGAATGTTAGAGGAGGAAAGAATGTTAAAATATTTGTTAGTGGAAGTATAGATGAGAAGCTTATTCAAGAACTTAGTGACATAGTTGATGGCTTCGGAATTGGTGCTTCCGTAAGTGCAGCACCACCAGTAGATTTTAGTGCAAAGATTGTTGCAATAGAAGTTGATGGCAAAATGAAGCCTATTGCGAAGAGAGGTGACATTGGTGGCGCGAAAAGCGTTTACAGGGACTGGGATTCGTTCACGGACTATGTTGTATTAAGGGAAAGTAAACCGCCGTCAGAAAAGTGCACTCCACTACTTGAGGACTTTATAGTAGATGGAAAGGTTGTTAAAGAGCTAGAAGACACTAAGAGGATAAGAGAAAAGGTTTTACAAAAAATTTCTAAGCTAAGAAGTGTACAGCCAAAGATAGTCTACATTGTATAAAATTTTAAATTAAAATCTAGTGTGAGAAAAGTATGGCCTCCAAATATAAGGGAAAAAGGTATTTTGAAACATCACTAATAATAGTTTTTGGATCACTTTATGCTGTTACCGGATACTTCACTTACTTTGGAATAAACTTTTATGGTGTAAAATTTTGGCCAGCTGTTGTAATCCCTGCAACGGCAGCAGTACTATTCGGTGAAAAGGTTGGAGGATGCTCTGCAGCTCTCGGAATATTTGTTTCAGATGTTCTAACACATGGTATAGCTTTCTTGAGTTTAACAGTTGGTGTACCATCAAATTTTATCGCATTCTATATTATAGGAAAGGTTTGCAGAAAATATAGTTTAAGAAGGTACTTGATTTCGGCTACAGTAGGGTTGGCTATTGGTTCAATAATAATTGGAATAGGATTATTATTTTGGAGTCAAGCATTCCCTTTACCATTTAGCAGTGAGGTTACTCCACTAGCTTTTGAGGCAGCATTTGCTATATCGGCTTGGACATTTATTTCAGAAATACCATTTTTATATATTCTTGTACCACCTATGGTTAGGATGATAAGAGATAGAGTGGGTAAAGTGGTCTGATGATAATAGCAGGTTTAGACATTGGTGGAAGTGTAACAAAGGGAGTGCTAGTTGATGATGAAAAAATTATAGCATACTCTGAAGTTCAAGCGTCTGATTCGATAACTTCAGCATTAGGGTGCTTGGGAAGACTTTTAGCTGACACAGGAATGAAGATAAGAGATTTGCGTAAGGTAGCGCTCACAGGCTCTATAACAAGAAGGTTAAAGTTGGATATGATTGAAATAGATTATAGGGTAATTGATGAGATAGAGGCTATAGGCTTAGGTGGACTTTATCTTTCAGGAAAAAATGAGGCAATAGTTGTCAGTGTTGGAACTGGAACAGCCATAGTATACGCTAGAAGATATGGGAAAGAGTATAGTGTAGAGCATTTAGGTGGAACAGGAGTAGGTGGGGGGACAATAGCAGGATTGGGAAAACTTCTTCTCAAAAAAGATTATCCTTCAAACATTTTCAAGGAAGCCTTAGGAGGAGACCTTTCGAGAGTAAATTTGCAGGTTGGGGACATAGTTGGCGGGCCTATAGGGAGAATTCCGGCTGAGGCTACTGCATCAAATTTTGGTAAAGTTGGGGACGATACTAGGCCTGAAGATATAGCTTTAGGGCTGATTACAATGATAGCTGAAGTGATTGCAACTGTAGCATACTTTGCAGCTAAACAAAAGTGTTTAGAGGAAAATATAATATTTGTTGGAAAACTGCCATCACAGGAAATATTTTCAAAGAGACTTTTGGACACTTTAAATGTTTTGGGTGGAAAGGCGATTATACCAAAAAATGCCGAGTATGCGACAGCAATAGGTGCGGCTAAGGCTTTAATAGGATAGCTAATGCACTATCGTCTGCTTATATTTCTCTATACTATCATAGACTATGTTTCCTACAACTATGGTAGCGTATTTGCTCATCGCTTCAGCCTTTTCCCTACTGTCTATTCCACCACCATAGAATAGGTGAGAGTTGACTAGATTTTCTTTAACAGCCTTAACAACGTTTGGGTCACCAAAACGGCCACTGTATTCTATGTAAACGATTGGAGCATGCATGATTCTATCAGCGTAAACGGCGTGAGACAAAATCTGTTCCAATGATAAGTCAGTAATACTTTTTGTCAACCTTGCTACAGCACAATCTGGATTTAGTATAATGTAGGCTTCTATCACAATCTTTTCCCATGGAATATTTTTGAAATCTCCAAAAACATTTTTCATACTATTGATCCAGGCAACATGAGCGCCGCCAGACCACCATTTCTCGTTAGTATTCAATATTAATGGCACAAAAAAGTAGTCGAAAGAGAAATCAACCACTTCAGACTTTGAAGGCTCAAGTAGAAGGGGGATATTGGCGCCATCAAGCATCCTTTTAAGCCTTCTAACCTTATCTAAGGTAATTCCTTGTGTACCTCCAACCAGTATAGCGTCAGTACCATTTTCTAGCACCGCTTTAACTATTTCTTCAGTATTATTTTTGTCTGGGTCAAGTTTTGTAACGTGCTTCCACTTTCTCCAAGGACATTCAAGCGACGACATATTTACACTCTTGCACCAAACATTCTAAAATAGTTAAACTTTTAAACTTAATTCCACTATAATATAATGTTCCAGTATACGGTAATTGTTATGGGAGAAAAAGATGAAGTGTTACCAGAAAATGTGAAGAGAATGTTTGAGGATTCTGGAATTTCTTTTAGAGGAAAATTTTCTTCAATATGCATATATTGTAGGGGGGGAAGAAACTTATGCGGTAAAAGGGTTTGCCCTATAACTTTAAAGGCGATGGCTCTTCTAAAAATTTCTAAACCAGTCGTATCACAGAATGTTTATGGATCATCGCCACCATCTGTTTTTGTTGGAAGATACGGGTATCCTAAGGTTTTTGTTGGACCAATGGTTCCACCATTTTCTGGAGACACAGTGGTAATGGACCTACCTGAAGCCTGGATCGGGACACCTGTTGAGAAGATCGTGGAATACAGATACTCTCTTCTTAGGGGAAAAAGTTTAGCTTCTATAGAGGACGC
>Ga0105158_1000655_pt1 | contig 14410 bp, 13 predicted proteins | sample LHCtaG_FD_81567 | JGI IMG/M metagenome (GOLD analysis project Ga0105158, IMG submission 81567) | Hot spring microbial communities from Little Hot Creek, USA to study Microbial Dark Matter (Phase II) - LHC4sed_matched | ecosystem: Environmental > Aquatic > Thermal springs > Hot (42-90C) >...
ACAGGCTGATGAAATGCAGAAAATGCAGTCTGGAGCAGGACAGGGACGTAATAGCTGTGAAGAACCTGCTCCGCAGATACCAGATGGATGTAGGGGCTTCACCCCGAAAGCCCTCCCATGACAAGAGGAGGGAAGGGATGAAAGTTAACGCTAGACCGGAACGGCTTGTTATATCAATGCCCAACTGAGGTATAGTCGTTGAATAGGTTGGTATAACCACGCTCCCATTTATATCGACCATCCTCTCAGCCCCGGCGGCTTCGCCATACTTAACGAGATATTCCATGCATCTTCGAGTTAGCCAATCATCGCTCTTCAGTATCTCATCTTCTTCTCGAGTAAGATGCAAAATCTTCCACTTCCTACAGCTCACAGATTTTGGTCGCTTTATTTTTTTTAAATTTTCGAAGTGCTCTTAAGCTGCCTGCACGATGTACATCCATAAGGAAAATTTTATGCACACTAAAAAGGATAAAAAGCGGGATGTGGGGTTAAGGTGGAAATAAAGATTTCCGATGACCGTGGTGAAATAATCGGGTCTGAAACCCGACGAAGCAAGGTTGTAGGGGAGTTGATGTAGTTGTCGTTGGTGGGGGCCCCCTCAGGAGTGGCTGCGGCGATTTCAGCGGCCCGTAACGGTGTGAAAGTCACACTTGTTGAGCGGTATCCATATCTGGGCGGCATGGCCACAGGCGGTCTCGTATTGCTTTTTATTGAATACGATAGATACGAATACGGAATCCTAAGAGAAACTGTCGAGCGCCTCGTTAAGCTTCCCAATGCGATTGCTTACCTCCAAGGAAACGCCCTTGGATTCTGGAACCAGAATCTCCAACATGGATTGAGGGGTTTGGGCTTAGCGGTGCGTACATGCCTCCCTTCGACCCGGAAATGCTAAAGTTCGTGTGCAATGAAATGGTGATTGAAGCCAGGGTGAAGCTCATGCTAAACTGCACCTTTGTAGAACCAATAATGGCAGACAATGTTATGAATGGAGTCATTATAGAAAACAAAGAGGGCAGACAGGCAATACTGGCTAAGATAACGATGGATGCAACAGGTGATGGAGATGTCTTTGCAAGAGCAGGAGCACCGTTTAAAGAGGATATTCACCCCACCGGGCTCAGCTTAAGTTACAGAGTGATTAATGTTAATGTTGAAAAGGCCGTCAAATTTAGGGAGGAAAGCCCCGAGAAATACATGGAACCTATAAATGAACATGTTGAAAAGGAAGGCTATGGTTTAGTTTGGCTTCCAACAACCCTCGAAGGTTGTGTCCTATTCTTTCAATATCTTAGAGGATTAAGCGCCACAAAAGTTGAAGATCTTACAAGAGCCGAAACTGAGGGGAGAAGAAAAGTTTTGACGCAGCTGTCGATTTTTTAGGAGGAATGTGCCGGGATTCAAGTCAGCTTTTCTTATTGATACATCCCCGCAGATTGGAACAAGAGAAAGTAGACGGCTAGAGGGTGAATACGTCCTCACAAAGCAGGATGTGCTTGAAGGAAAACGTTTTCATGACGTTATTGAAAGAAACCCTTCTTTGACATTCCTTATAGATGATTAGTGCCCAAGAAAAATCCACAACCTTCTCGTAGCTGGCAGATGTATATCCACAACCCATGAAGCCCAAGCAAGTGTACGGATGATATGTCCTTGCTATGCTACTGGATGCTATGCTACTTGAGAGGCTGCAGGAGCAGCGGCAGCCTTAGCAATCAAAGAAAATGTTCCGCCTAGAAAAGTTGATATTTACAAACTTCAGAAACAACTAATTAAGCAGGGAGTTGTTATAAAAGACTTATAGCACCATTGGTTAACCAAAATCACCTGTAATTGCAGTTCCTTTTCACCATCGCTGTGTTAGGGTCATTGTCCAGCAGAATTAAAAGTCTTGGAAAGTTTTAAATTTAAAGTAAATCAAACCATAAGTTGTAAGGTCAAGACTTGGTTGAGAAACATGTACGAATTGTTTGATGTTAGGAAAAAATATGCGGGTGCTATTGTTAGTGAAGAGGACTTGCAGCTGGCTCGTTCTATACGGGAATTCGTTGACAGGGAGGTTATGCCTCGAAGGCAAGATTTAGAAGGGGGATGGCATCGCGACGAGAAAATTGCCCGTGAAACGTTGGAAAAAATCTTGACGAAAATGGTTGAATTGGGGCTTCAGAAAGCTTTTCTTCCAAAAGAAATGGGAGGGCTTGGCATAGCATCCGCCGTGACAGGCTACATTCTCTCTGAGGAGTTGTCGCGTGGAGACGTTGCTCTTTGGATGATTCACCCCGGCCTAATATCATGGGCCTTATATCCCGCTTTAGCATCCAACCGGATGGACCTGGTTGAGGAGATCTTCAAGGACAAGCTTCTAGACGATAAGCCTCACAAAGCCTGCGTTGCCATCACCGAGCCTGAGGGCGGATGCAACATAATGGATCCTGCCATGCACGGGCGAACCATCCGGACGACAGCTAGGCTTGATGGCGACGAATGGGTTATAAATGGCGAAAAAATTTGGCCATGCAACTCAGGCGACGCTGACATAGTTTATTTAACGGTGTGCACGACTGATCCGGCCAAGGGAGATGAAGGAATCGCCTTGATCTACGTTCCGGCCGATACCCCTGGATTATCAGTGGGCAAGCCCATACAAAAAATGGGGTTGTGCTGGACTGATCTCAATACTGAAATTTTCTATGAGGATGTACGGGTTCCAAAGCATTATCGCGTGGCTGGCCCCGGAAGGGACGCCGAGATATTTCATGATTTATCGGCACAGGCTCGACTCTTCGCGAGTGCCCAAATGATAGGGGCTGCACAGGCGGTTTTAGAAATAGTATTGAATTATACTAAAGAGAGGCGTATTATTAAGCCGGTGAGGGAGCATTCGCTCCACGCAAGCATCATAGCTGACATGCTAATAGCAATCGAAACGGCGAGGGCATACTCATTGCAAGTTGCATGGATGGCTGACCATCCAGAAATTTACGGCAGGTGGGGTTCTCCCGCCATGCTTGCACGATGCTCGGCAGCCAAAGTGTACGCCGGCGACCAAGCCGTTTGGGTTATAAACAAAGCAATGGAGCTTATGGGCTCCTATGGGGGAGCATATGATCATAACGTCGAAAAGTATTTGCGCGACGTTAAAACCATGCAGTTAGTGGAGGCTGGCCAGCAAGGAGGCCGCTTAAGCGTCGCAAGAGGCCTCTACCAGTTCGAATGGTAAATAGATGGATTGCTACATGCATTGACGCTTTGGACTAATAATCCGCGAAAGAGATGATAATTGAAAGAACAGCCCTTAACTTACCTTCTTGACCACTTTTATAACCCATTTAGCTCGACAATTACGAGTCTCCTGACCTCCAATAGGTTTTTCTCTAGCATACGCACAAGTGGTCGTTTATTCGGTTTTAGGCTTACGATATCTGGAGGCGCTCTAGAAAAAGCTTTTGAATTTAGAATGTCGATTTTAAAGTTTCCATTTTTCTCTTCTTCTGAGTAGATACTTGTAGCGGGGGATTTTGCCTTTCTCCTCGAGGTATTCTATGCATGCTTCCATGCAGCCTGTAGAGCCTCGGAAGACCATGAATGGGAGGGCAAACTGCCGGTAAAGCATGTGGTAACAGTCAACTATGCCTCCGCTTGTGGGGGGTGGGGGGCTTCCTCTGGCTATTGCAACTTGGTTGGTTGAAAAGGCATATAGGCTGAAGGCTAGGGGCATGCCGCCACGCCAGCGTGGGTTAACCTCGTCAATGCCTGGCAGATCCTTAACCATGAAAGGCGAATGTTTTGTGATCGCTATACAGTTGGGCAGGCACCTTTCAAGGTTTAGATCTGAAAACTCCAAGGTTTTTCCAGCTACATTCACAGTGATCTTGCGTGTTTTTGGCACTGCACCGTTAGGACATTCGGCTACACAGCGGTATCCGCAGTCTTCCGGATCGCAAAGTTTACCCTCAAAAAGCGGGTCAGGCTCAAGCTCCGCCTCGGTGACAATTAACCCAAACCTTTGCCGTGGACCAAACTGCGGCGTTAGCAACAATTGGTGCCATCCTATTTGGCCGAGGCCAGCGGCGAAGGCTGCAATCCTGAAATGGACCCCGGAAGTTTGGTTTGGAACAGCCTCCCAACCGTGCCTCTCAATGAAACATGCAACCTCATAGTCCAGTTTATGCATATAATACCTATGCTGTTGTAGGACGTAGCCGTAGTACGTGTAAGTAGTGAAATTTGTTCCCTCTAAGTTGCCGCGGAAACATCCCCGCGGAATCCTTTTAGCCACCACAACAACCGACTTGGCGGTTGGAAGTATGGTTTTTGCGGGATGGAGATGAGGTGGCGCTCCCTCAAACCTGTCTATGGAGGCGATGCCAACAAGATCAGCGCCAGCCTCTATAGCGAATTTTTTCACATCCTCTGCAGTTAACTTCTGCATAGAGCGCACCATCTTAGAGGGGCATGCCCCGTATGTCGAATACCTGTGGCTTTTTCCTTCTGAACGGCGTTGCAAACTTTATTTTTAAAACTCCGATTTTTTCCAAGTGGTCTATGCACGTGCGGGTGCAGATGGCGGCTAACCTGTCAGGCTTACCCGCGTTGTGAAGTCTATTCGGTCTCGCTCCATTTGTGCAAAAGTTGCATATCTTAAAGTCGACACTGGCGACGGCCATCTTTTTTCCGGCTATGTTAACCTCAGAGTTTTTATCCTTGCTTATGGCTCCGTGGGGGCAGCTTTCAACGCATTCCATGCATAGATCGCAAAGTTTTCCCTCAAACAACGGGTTTGGTTCAAGGGGCATGTCTGTAATTATAAGTTGAAGCCTCTGCCTCGGCCCAAAATCTGGCGTTAAAAGAATGTTGTTATAGCCTATCTCACCTAAACCTGCCGCCACAGCGGCAAACTCCGGATCGGGATGCACGTTTGGCTCAACTCTTCCAGTCGCAACGCTCACTCCTTGAGGCCAAGCTTCAGGCGGATAGGGGTATACAGGCACAGCCTCATAACCTTCGTTTTCAATGGCGCATGCTAAATCGTAAACCGTGCTGGCTAAAAATACATCTTCAAGTTGAACCCTGCCAAATCTCTCATAATCAAAGCTTATCATGTGAGTTCGTCTATAGTCATCATATGCACGATAAGCAAGTCCTTCTTCAATGCCGCGTAGAGCTCCGCGAACAACTTGCCGCCCAACCACAATGACAGATTTTGCCTCAGGAAGAATTGATGCTGGATGCATGTGCGCCGGGACACCATCAAAACGTTCAATAGAGGCTATTCCAACCAAATCTGCGCCATATTTTTTAGCTAAATTTATAACATCTTCCGAATTCATAGTACACCCTCCAAGAGTCGAGTAAAGTTTGCGGTGAAATAATAAAAATTTTTCCAAACTTTCCTTTTATAATTGCCGTTTCATAAATTTACGCGGTAGTTAAAAGTTTGATTGCGAAGTAAAAGAGGTATGACGCGTAACCTATTACAATCGCGCCGCTCAAGCCTCTAAGTAGAAAACGATGTTGGTAAGCTTTTCTAGTTATTTTTGATATTGAAGCAGCAAGTAACCCAGTTATGATAAATGGGAGAAAAGCGCCTAAAAGAAAGAGGGTCAAAGCCAAAGTTAAATAGTTTGAAAAAAGCAGGGTTGCCACAGACGCAAAAATTGGTGCAAGGCATGGATCTAAAAAATAAAACATTAATCCTAGTAGGAAAATCCCAGCGTAACTAAGAACGTATTTTCTTGCAAAACTCCTTATTAGGGGTTTCGAGTGCTCGGGAAATTTTAGCAGGCCAAGCAAGTTTAAACCGAAGACTATGGCTAGAAAACATACAACTAAAGTTAAATATGATTGTATGCTTGGTAAGAACGAAACAGCCGAGCTGCAAATCCAACTAAGAATTATGGATGAAAACACGAAACCAACTCCAAAAGTCACAATTTTTAGGAACGCTTCCTTAAAGCGAAAGGTGGCTTTATCACTTAAAGTGTAACTCACTATAAAGGATAACATGACCAGAACGCATGGAGAAAAACTTTCAAAAAATCCCAAAGTGAACGCTGATGCAGCTACAACCCAGACAGGGGTGAGATAAGGCTCCATCGTTTCCTGTGGTTCTGGAACAGCAAGCAAATAATCAATTAACTGCCTTAAATCAGTTTCATTGACGAATTTGGCTCCTCCGCCGAAAACAAATTTATGATCCACCACTATACAGTTCCAGTCTGTAGGGCTTAAGCCATACTCCTTCCTTTTATTGACACCTTCCTCTGAATTGAATAGGATCCACTTAACTGTAACGTTTTCTCCATATTCATTTTGAATATTCTCCACAACCTCCTTGTTATGACGATACGCTTGGTAATCGTATATGTAGTCTGGACAATATCGACAAAAATTTTCGAAGTAAAGGAATTCAATCTGCACTTGTCGTGTTGAATAACAAACGTTGATTAGGCTGAGAATTGTTAAAAGAAACATCAAGCTTAACGCAACAATAAATGTTTTAATTTTCATAGTCTTCAAGCCTTTTACACGTTTAAAGACTATTTAAAAGCTGCGCAGCTAGCATAAAGGATACGCTCCTTCAACGTTTTTTAACGCGTTTTTTCCTAGGTTTACGTATAAACCCGTAAATCAGTAACGCTACGCCTAAGATTAATGTTGGGGTGGCTGCCGAGGTATACGGGTAGACCACTCGAATTCTTGGATGTTCCGCAATAACTTGTCCAGTGACGGTTACTTCACTGGTTCCCTCGTTTCTGACTTCAACTTGATAAGTGTCATCTTTTTCTATTTTGCCTTCCCAGGTGATGGAGAAATTGGTGCAATCGAAGATTGGATTTCTTATGTATGTTTGATAAAGCTCGTTGACAGCAAGGGACCCTATAACGACTCTTATTTCGCCGCCTAAAGCTTTAATGTTCACTTTAAACTTGTCCCCAGCTTGCATCCATAACGCCCAAGTTCGAGTATCTTGCGGTTTTATTTCGGGCTGTGTCTCAAGCCACTTAGGAAGGTCTATATCTACGTAGGTTTCCGGAACTGAGAATATTGCGAAAAATATTCCCAGCCCCAGCAATAAGACGCCTATTACACTGAACGTTTTCATGACTCCTTACTCCATATTCCATTGGGTTCAACTTCGATGATAAAAACTGTTTCGTTTAAAGAGGCTAAGTAGCAAACTAACCTATCTTGGGCCTACCCAAATTAGATACAAAATACTTAATATTTTGCATAAAAACAGAATTAAGGGAAATCTATCCTGGTGAATGTTATGACGGTTGACGAGTTCAATTCGTTAAAGTCTGGAAGGAAAATACCGCCTATAGTTTCGACCCAGTGGCTTTACGAAAACTTGGAAAACCCGGATCTGATCATAGTTGACATCAGAACCAAAGAAGAGTACTTGAAAGGGCATATTCCCAAAGCGGTAAACGTTCCCTTCGAATTCCCAGAGTCGGCGTGGATCACTGTTAGAAACAATCTCTTATTAGAGCTTCCGCCAAAAGAGGAGCTGTTTAAAACGATAGGTTCGATAGGGATAAGGGACGACTCGCTGGTCGTCGTTGTAGGAAAAATTCCAGAATGCACTTGTCCTATGGGAACTTGCCCATTCCCTCTGGCTGACGCGGGCAGAGTGGCTGAAACATTAGTTTATGCAGGAGTGAAAAACGTTGCCATTTTAAATGGTGGACACGAAACATGGGCGGATGAAGGAAAACCCCTATCAAAAGAGGATGTAAAAGCTACGCCTACAGTTTACAATGGAAAAACGCAGGATTCCTTAATCGTCACGAAGGACTACGTTTTGGAGAAGGTGAGTTCAAGAAACTCTGACACATTAATAATTGATACACGGGATCCCGAAGTATATTTTGGAATTTCAGTGGAAGATTTTTCTCCTGTTCCGGGACACATCAAGGGTGCCAAGAATCTTCCCGCCCCATGGCTTTGGACAAACCTCAGAACATACAGACCTTTAGATACCATAAGGGACGTCGTCGCCTCAGTTGTGGGAGACGACAAGTCTAGGGAAATAATCCTATACTGTGGCGTGGGCGGATACACCTTCATGTGGGGATTCATTTTAACAGAGGCTCTGGGGTATACAAACGTTAAACTTTACGATGGAGCATACGAGGATTGGGCGAATTTTAAACCTCAAGGCCCAATAGTAAAATACAAGTGGGAATAAACGCTGTCTTCAAGCCCTAACAACAAGTTCCCCACTTTTATTCTTACAGCCGACGACAGCTTAATGTCCCAATCTAAACACGGTTTATATTCCAGCTATATGGTGTGCTTTCCAACAAACATTCTAGCTGAATCAGAACTAAAGGAGTATTGTCAGCCGCTGAAATGTTATCCTGACGGAAAAGCCAGAAGAGCGCCGCTTTCACTTCGGGTAATAGAAGCTGTCCTACATTACTCCGGCTTCGAAAAAAACGAGTACGCTACTGTTCCTAGATATAACTTAAAAAAGTTTGTGGGAGAAGAAACTAAAGTAATCGCCGTTTCAACAATGGATCCAGAAGGATTAGGGCCTTTAACCCAAACGTTACAGCTTTTTTACGGCATAAACACTGAACCATACACTAAAACGGCTTTTAACCGTTTAATGACGGAAATAAAGACATTAAAAAAGAAATACAAGCAGATCAAGGTTGTTGTCGGTGGTCCGGGCGCTTGGCAGCTTTCCTCCCACGAATTACTCGAAAAACATGGAATCGACCACCTTATAATAGGTGAGGTGGAAAGGATAGCTCCAAAGCTTTTTGGAAGCTTAGCTGCAGAAGAAAAAGCTTCGTTTCCAAAAATTATTGTAAGCGAACCTGCCGATGTAGACATAATCCCTTCAATTCTCGACGCAACGATCAATGGTCTTGTAGAGGTAAGCAGAGGCTGCGGGAGAGGCTGCTCATGGTGTTTCTCTTCAACAAGCGGTAGAATGCGATGCTTACCTATTGAAAAAATAAAGAAGTCAGTCAAAGCGAACCTGAAGGGAAAAACCGCAGAGATAACCCTGCAAAGTGATGATATACTGCTTTATGAATCGAACTCGAAAAGGTTTATTCCGGACCCTGATGCAGTACTTTCACTCATGAAAGAGCTGTATTCAATTGATAAAGTGGGCAGCGTTCTACCCATACACTTTTCCATCGCTTCAATAGCTGCGGACCCGGACCTTCTCAGCAAACTCACAGCCTTAATCAAGGAAAAATCCGTTAACCTCAACTCGGAAAAATTTGTGGTTCAGATAGGAATCGAAACTGGAAGCCCACGAATAATAGAGAGATGTATGCGTGGAAAAACGCTTCCCTTCAATCCCTACGAATGGCCTAAAATCGTAAAGGAAGCTTTAAAAACCTTAGATGAAGAAGGCTGGTTCTGTTATGGAACATTGATTTTCGGCTTTCCCGAAGAAGATGAAGGGGATATTAATCAAACAATCGAGCTAATTAGAAACTTAAAAGGCTTAAAAGCGATCATTGTCCCATTAATCTTTACCTTCCTAAACACGGAAAGTGAAAAAGCCAAATCTCCAAAGAAAGAAACGTTGTGGAAGTATCTCCCGTTACTTTATGAAATTCAAAGGCATAACGAGAAAACAGCTTCCCGTTATGGAAACCTCAGTCACATCAAGTTCCTCAAGAAAACCCCATTAACGGAACGTCGAAATCTGAACTTCTTGAGGCAGCACGTGTGCATGGCAAATTAGACTTCGACGTGGCTGTTGTGGGCGGGGGACCTTCCGGAGCTATTGCAGCCCTGAAATGTTCACTGTTAGGCTTTAAGGTAGCTCTGCTTGAAAAGACACCGTTCCAAAGCAAGCCGTGCGGAGGCCTATTAACGCAGAAAAGCCTACAAGCATTAAACAAAGTGGTTGATGGGGAAATTCCAGAAAGCGTTTTCAGTCGCCCTTCAACCCTTAAAGTTTGCTATGTTTACCCCAATGAGGGAAAAAGCTGCATTGTGAATTATGAAGTCTTAAACGTTAAAAGGGACTTATTTGACAGCTGGTTACGCGAATACGACTCAAAACGTGGAGTAAAAGTTTTGAGGAACGCAGAATTAATAAAGTTGACGAACACCCAACCGGTCAGAATTATTGTAAAAAACTATAGGGGGCACCTAAGTTTAAACGTGAAATACTTAGTGGGAGCGGACGGTGTCTACTCTAAAGTCCGCAGGCAGCTTTTCCCAACCGTGCACTTTGAAACAGCCCCAGCAATTCAAGAATATTGGAAATGGAAAGGCAATCTTAAAAACTACTTTTACATATTCTTCAAGAGGGAGTTGACGAGGGCTTACGCCTACCTAATTCCAAAGGACGGAATTCTCATCGCTGGGATTTGGACTCCCAGAGAGAACTTTAAAATGTTAAAGGCACGGATGGCGCTGTTCAAAAAACTGCTTAAAGAAAAGTTATCTATTGAACCTAACTCTGTGTTGAAACGTGAAATTTGGGCTATTCCATACCAGCATGCTCTGGAAGGATTAGGAAACGTTATATTAGTTGGAGACGCTGGAGGATTCTGCAACACTTTAACCGGAGAGGGAATAAGCTACGCCATGGAAAGCGCTTTAGCGGCAGGTGAAAGCATTTGGGAAGCATCAAATAAAGACTGTGAGGCCGTGCAGGTTTATCGAGAGAAAGTGAAAGAAATCGTCGCGTTCCTATGGGAAAAGCGTGAGACGGCAACTAGTTTAAATGATGAAGACTGTAAAAGTTTTGTTGAGTTTTTGGAGAAAGCATACTAAATGAAAAAAGGAGGCTTTCACTTCAACCTTGAACTTAAATATTGAAGATATGATTGGTCACGGTATATAGTTTTCCCATCTATACTTGTTATGTTAAATGTGCAGAAGGGTATTATCTTGTCATTTGGTGTTACCAAGTGCACACAGCATTTTTTAGACCTATTCACATCGATGTTCCAGATGTCTTGAAAGGGCATCCCTGAAATCGACAAATAGTATTCTTGTAGGCATTCTGCAAGCTCGCCGAAATCGCCAGTGTAAAATTTACATGAGCATGCACATGTTTCAGAGGGTTTCCAATAATCCTTAATCACGTCTCGAGCATGTTTTGGTTGAATTTTACCCTTTCTACTGCTAATAATTTCTTGTATCTCCTTTTCCGACGGAAAGTCTGTTACCGGCAACAATTCTCCATTTTTAGTCAATATCGAAACGTTGGTGAACGAGCAGTGGGACTCGCATCCTCTGCCAAGATTTATCGGCACAAAATTGTTTGCTCTTAATTCACCTTCAGTTTGTTCCTCTATCGCCTTAAGCATGTCTGGAATCGTCACTCTGGAATTGTTATCCGGTTGATGCGGGTATCTTCCAAAGTAGCTAATCGGCTGGAAATGAACGCCCCTGACGGTTGGAATCCATTTCTTTGCAAACTTTATAATTTCACCTACTTTATGAAAATTGACGTCTCTAACAACGGTAGGGACTAGTATTACGCCTAATCCTAGGTCAGCACAGTTTTTGATGGCTTTACATTTAATTTCTGTTAAGGCGGTGCCCCTCAACTTTAAATATACATCGTCGGTTACTCCGTCGAATTGTAGGTATATCAGGTTTGCGCCATTTTCCTTTAAGCTTTCAAGGTATTCTTTGTCCCTTGCGATTCTGACACCATTAGTGTTAATCATTACGGTGTTGAATCCGAGCTTTTTGGCTAAAGCCACCATGTCGGGGAGGTCGTCGCGAACGGTGGGTTCGCCGCCGCTAAATTGGACTGGTGGAACGGAAGTTTTGCATTCGTATCGGAGCACCGTTTTAAGCATGCGTTCAACATCGTCCAACGTAACATCATACGTGTATTTTTCGTTGGCACTTGCAAAACATACAGGGCAATTTAAATTGCACCTATTCGTAATTTCAACAACAACGAAGCAGGCTTTTCGGAGATGATCTGGACATAGGCCGCAGTCAAAGGGGCAGCCTCGCTCTGCTTCGGTGACGTTTTCGTCGCCCTCTAAGCGTTCAGGTTCCCAGTCGTTAAGGCTTTCCCATAAAAGCCATGATTTAACACCACTCCAAATCAAAGTTTTAAAGCTGCCATGCTGTGAACAATCCTTCACCATGTAAACGTTATCATCGCTTTCACCAACAATCCTCGCTGGGATCTTCTGCAAACAGACTGGACAAAGGCTTTCAGTCCTTTTTAAAAGCATGCTTTCATCCAGCCTAACAAAGGCTACTATTCGGTTTAGTAGCGACAATTAAAACGTAACGCACAATGTCCCTATAAAACAGGTTTTCCAGACCTTTCAAAGCCTTCGGATCCAAGCCGTCAGAATTTAACAACAATTGAACGCCGAAAGGCAACAGTTTATCAGAGTGATCCTCAAAGTAGAGATCCACAAAATTTTCCTGTTTTAACAATTCAAGAAGAATTTCCAACGTCTCAGCGTTTGCCAAGCAAAGGGCAAATGTCAAATCGTTTTTCTCTTGTTTATGAAGCTTTCTTTCCAAAAGAAAATCGGCTAAAACAAGTTTTCCTCCAGGCTTTAAAACTTGACGCACCTCGCGGAGAACTTTCTTCTTGTCTGGAAAAAGGTTAAAGGCGCATTCGCAAAGGACAACATCAAAAAATGAACCTTTAAAAGGTAAAAATTCAGCGTCGCCCACTAAGAACTCAAGGTTTTCGCGTGCACGACCACCGGAAGCTTTAGTTCTGCTTTCTTTAACAAACTTTTTTGACAGGTCAACGCCGATAACTTTGCAGCCGAAGTTTTTAGAGATTGTAAGTGCGGAGTCTCCTTTTCCAGATGCTACATCGAGAACAAGTGAATCCTCGTTCACCCCGGCCAATTCTCCTATTCTTAATGTTACTTCCAACCCACCTGGATGTAGACTCCCGCCGTAAATTGTGCATACTGCTTCTTCATGGAATTTTGTTGAGAATATTTTCACGGGCTCCGACGCGTTTTTCATAGGTGTTCTCAGTTCACCAGTTTAATGCTTACGTTTAAAAGTTACTCTCTCCGGCAAAAATTTTAAGATGTACTTCGGTATCCTTCTCACCTCTCATATTGGATAATATTGGTCTGGGAAGAGGATGCAAAACAATAAGGAAAGTTTAAACGTTAAAGACAAAACGTTCGTTGATGAATTCTTAAGAAAAGAGGAATTTAGGGAAATACGTTACTGTATTCAGTGCGGAGTTTGCACGGGTGCCTGTCCATTAGCCTCTTTCGGAAGCCAGAATCCACGAAAAATTATGGCTATGATTCGTGAGGGGCTTAAACCGGCGATTCTTGAAGTTTTAGATCGGTGCTTACTGTGTGGGCAGTGTCAAATGCTTTGCCCAAGAGGTATACAACATAAAGAGGTGTTGCTTAAACTTAGAGAATTAAGTTTTAGTATGGGTAGAGTTTGTGAAGGGTTATCCTTCGTAAACGACTTGCTAAGTGAACAATACAATCCCTACATGCAGCCGCCGGAAGCTAGAACCCAATGGATGGAATCCGCTGGAATAAATGTCGAAATTAAAGAAAAAAGTAAAATAATCTATTTTGTTGGATGCACATCGTCTTACATGGATGTCAGCCAAGAAATACCGAAAACCATCGCCAAGATTCTAACAAAGATGAAGGAGGATTGGACGGTTCTCAAGGGGGAGAGATGCTGCGGCATGCCTTTCCTATTCATAGGCAACACAGATAAAGCCAAAGAGTTTGCTGCCCGAAACGTGGAGGAAATAGGGAAGACAGGCGCGGAGGTTGTAATCACAGGCTGTCCAACGTGCTGGCATACAATCAAATACAGGTATCCAAAGCTTCTTAACGCACCTTTAAGCTTCAAGGTTTTACATATAACCGAGTATTTAACGGAGAAGTTGGCTTCAGGCGAGATTAAACTCAAAAATAAACTGACTGAAAGAATTACCTTTCACGACCCATGTGACCTTGCAAGATACTCTATGGTTGATCCTCCAAGAAAAATCTTGAAGGCAATCGCGGAAGACTTCGTTGAAATGCCGTTTCACGGCAAAGACACAATATGCTGTGGTGGCGGAGGACTAATGGAGGCGGTGGATTCAAACCTACGTTCAAACGTTACAATGAAGAGGATAAGGCTTGCGGAGAAGGTCGGCGCCAAGATACTTGCAACTTCATGTGGCGGATGCAAGTATTACCTTTCCCAAGCGGCAACTCAATCCAACAGCGAAATAATCGTGAAAGACCTTACAGAACTGGTTTACGAGTGTATGGAATAGGGGAGGGCAGAAATGAGTGAAAAACCAGCTATTGGAGTATTCATATGCCATTGTGGAGGAAACATAAGCGACACCGTGGACGTGGAAAAACTCAGAGAGGAAATATCCAAGCTGGAAGACGTAAAAGTGGCTAAGACATACAAGTATGTTTGCAGCGATCCAGGCCAG
>Ga0105158_1000657_pt1 | contig 14404 bp, 10 predicted proteins | sample LHCtaG_FD_81567 | JGI IMG/M metagenome (GOLD analysis project Ga0105158, IMG submission 81567) | Hot spring microbial communities from Little Hot Creek, USA to study Microbial Dark Matter (Phase II) - LHC4sed_matched | ecosystem: Environmental > Aquatic > Thermal springs > Hot (42-90C) >...
AGCATACAATGAATCACTATACGCCTACAGAAGCGTTGGAGAGGGAATATTCGGAGCACTAACAATAGAGTTTGGAGACAGAATAAAAGCGAAGAAGAGGGAGTCAACAGAAACAAGAATACTCCTAAGAATCATAATATACTGCCTAAAAATCATAGTGAGATGGATCTATGAATAAGTTGGACACGCCCTGTTTAGGAAATGGATGTGAAATTAGACAATTTCACTTGCATGCATCTGTTTTTTTAGAGTGAACTTAAAAAACTTTATAAGACTTATTTACACGAAAGATAGTGATATGTTTGATAATTCAGTCATTGTGCAAGATTTGAAGGGATGGTATTTAAGTCCTGTTTTTGGTACGGTTTACGCTGTAGATGGAGTATCGTTTTCAGCGAGAAAGAGGGAAATCTTAGGGTTAGCTGGTGAGTCCGGGTGTGGAAAAAGCACTTTACTACGTCTTTTAACTAGGGTTGTGGATGCTCCATTATATTATCAGGGAGGAGAAGTTATAGTAGTGGATAATGATGGCAAAAAATATCACGTTTGGCAAATGGGGATTGAAGATGTTAGAAGAAATGTTTTAGGTAAACTCATGTCTTACGTTCCCCAATCTGTATTTGATGCTTTAGACCCAACCCAAAGAGTAAGAGATTTTATAGCGACCGCATTAAGGGAGAGCAAGGGCGTTAAATATTCAACGGAAGAAATACGTAAAATGGTTGGTGATCACTTCGCGAGACTAGGTCTTTCTGAAGATGTTTTAGATCGATATCCTCATGAACTTAGCGGGGGCATGAGACAAAGGGTTGTTATAGCCATATCAACATATCTAAAACCTACGATATTACTTTTGGATGAGCCGACTTCAGCACTAGATGTGAGCTCGCAGAAACGCCTAATAGAGTTGCTGGTTTCGCTGTTTAAGGATAGAATTGTGGACACGATGCTATTTGCATCTCACGACATTACCATGTTAAGACAGATATGTCACCGAATTGCAATAATGTATGCGGGCAAGATTGTGGAAATAGCGGATACAGAAAACATCATCTATAATCCACTACATCCTTATACTCGAGGATTAATAAATTCGCTTCTGCCATTAGAAGATTCAATAAAAGGAAGAAAGATATCCGGCATACCCGGAGCACCACCAATTCTAACGGCACCACCAGTAGGATGCAGATTTTATCCGAGATGCGATCAAAGAATGGATATTTGTAAGGTTAAAGAGCCCCTTCTCACCGAGAAGAAGAACCGGATAGTCTCATGTTGGCTCTATTAGGAGGAGAAATAATGTCAGAGCAACCATTATTGGAAGTTAAGAACCTCACTAAGTACTATACTTCAGGGTATATTTTCACGAAAAAAGTTTTAGGGTGTGAGAATGTATCTTTTAGCATAAATAGGGGAGAAGTATTCACGTTAGTAGGCGAAAGCGGAAGCGGAAAAACTACTGTTGCAAGATTGGTTATGAAGTTAATTAAGCCGACATCAGGGGAAATCTATCTTGAGGGAAAGAATATAGAGCAATATGATCAGAGGGAATATTACACTAAGGTGCAAGCAATATTTCAAGATCCATTCAGCTCATTTAATCCAAGGTATAGTGTGGAAAGGGTTTTTGATGATATATTTAAGTTCCTGCTAAAAGACAGAGATTTAACGAAAGAAGAGAAAGAAAACCTAATAATATCTGCTTTAGAGAAGGTGAGGTTAGCCCCCGAACAAGTTTTTGACAGGTCTCCTTATGAGTTAAGTGGGGGCCAAATGCAAAGGCTGCTTATAGCGAGAGCTCTGCTCGTGAAACCGAAATTAGTAGTGGCAGATGAAATAACAAGTATGATAGATGCTTCAACACGTGTAGATGTTTTAAACGAGCTTTTGCATCTTAAGGAAAGAGAGAAAATATCCGTGCTGTTCATAACTCATGACATAGGGCAAGCATATTACATATCAGATAGAGTGGCGGTTATGTGGAAGGGAAGGGTTGTAGAAGAGGGACCCGTTGAGAAGGTATTCTTCAATCCTACGGCAGATTATACAAAAAGTTTGATTGCAAGCGTTCCAAAACTCCATGAAAAATGGGAGATTGGAATGTAGATTAAATATTTAGAGATTAAACTTTTATAGATACTGCGTTATTGCTGCTTTTAGTTCGCAGGAAATCTTTTCAATTAGATGATTTTTGGTAGCTGCGTAAATATTATTTGAACGAAGATTACCACAATATTATCTGCTTGCGGGAGAGTTAAACATATGGTTGGCGGATATGCTGGTAAGGTTCTTAGAGTCAACCTTTCTGATGGAGAAATTAGTGTAAAGGATCTTGATTTATCTCTGGCAAGGAGTCTAATTGGATGCTTAGGTATTGCCTCCAAAATTATGCTTGATGAAGTGGATCCAGGCGTGGAGCCTTTTAACGCTGAGAATAAGCTGATTTTGGCAACTGGACCATTAACGGGCTCCATGGCTCCTGCGGCTAATAAGTCTGCTGTTATTTCTAGGTCGCCGCTGACGAATATTTGGGGCGAGTCGATCTTTTCGGCTAATTGCGGTATTGAGCTTAAGCGCGCTGGATATGATATGATCATAATAGATGGCAGGGCGAATAAGCCTGTTTTCCTATGGATAAATGATGGCTCAGTTGAGATCAGAGACGCTGGCAGCATGTGGGGCATGGATACGTTTATGGCCTGCGAAGCCATAAAAATGGATTTAGGCGAGAGAGACGCTGCAGTTGCATGTATTGGTCCAGCTGGCGAAAGACTTGTTAGGTTAGCTGCCATCATAAGTGATAATGGTAGAGCTGCTGGAAGATGCGGCTTAGGCGCTGTTATGGGCTCAAAGAACCTTAAGGCTATAGCCGTTAAGGGCTCCCAAAGGATAAAGGTTGCTGACCCTGAGATGCTCAATAACCTAAGTAAGGAAATTATTAAGACTGTAAAGGATAAGATGGAGGCCTTCACAGATTATGGGACATCTAGGGGAGTTGTAGCATTTGAGGAGATGGGCAATCTACCAATAAAAAATTGGACTAAAGGCAGTTTTCCCGGAGCCGAAAAGATATCGGGTATAAGGATGGCTGAAACTATTCTGGTTGGAAGGAAGGCTTGCTTCGCATGCCCGGTGGCATGCGGAAGATATATTGGGATAAGTAGTGGGTCATACGCCCCCCTAGAGGGATATGGACCTGAATATGAGACTATCGCCGCGTTAGGCTCACTTTGCATGAACGATAATTTAGAGGCGATAGCTAAGGCGAACGATTTATGCAATAGATTCGGTCTTGACACAATATCCGTAGGCGCAACCATAGCATTTGCAATGGAGTGCTATGAAAGGGGGATTATAAGTAATGATGATACTGGCGGAATCGAATTGACATGGGGTGATCCCGACGCCATCATAAAAATGGTTGAGCTTATAGGCTTAAAGAGAGGCTTCGGAGCCATATTAGGCGAAGGCTCCATGAGGGCTGCCGAGAAGATAGGGAAAGGAGCGGACAGATACGCCATGCATGTTAAGGGACTTGAAATCCCAATGCATAATCCATATAGGTTTAAGGAAATGGGGCTGCAGTACGCCACCTCAGAGAGAGGTGCTTGCCACCTAAGGGGATTCTCCATGCTCCCAGCTAGAGGAATTCTCATCCCGGATATAGGGCTTGATAAGAAGCTTGACGGCTTCACAATTGATGGTAAAGCTCATGTAGTCAAGATCATGCAGGACGCATGCCGGATGGTCGATGCATTGGGAATATGCAAGTTTATAGTTTTCTTCGGCGGCATTCATCTCAGGAATATCGCGAAGCTTTATACTGCTGTAACTGGGTGGGAAACAACTTTAGAGGACCTTATGAAGGCGGGTGAAAGAATCTGGATGCTTCAGAGAACCTTTAATGTGAGGATGGGTGTTAGGCGTAAAGATGATACTTTACCTAGAAGATTTCTGGAGGAGCCTATGGTTGAGGGTGCAGCTAAAGGGCAGATTGTCGAATTAGAGCCTATGCTCAGAGAATATTATGCGGAGCGCGGATTAGATGACGAGGGAAAACCTAGAAAAGAGAAGCTTATGGAATTAAATTTAGATTTCGCCGTCAAATATATGGAGTAAGTGTCTGGGATGATCAGAGTTAACTTAATAATTTTAGATGAAAATTTGAGAAGAATTGTCGGTGAAAAAGAAATTACATTTAAACTATCAGAGAATGAAGCAACCATTGAGGGATTAATTAGGGAAGCTGCTAAGAGATATGGCAATACAATTCTAGAGACGTTCTTTAAGCCCGGTAACTTCATATTGCTCAATGGGCAGAACATAGAATTCCTGGGCGGCATTAACGCTAAACTGTCCGATGGCGATAGAGTATCTATAATGCCCCTCATAGCTGGGGGATTTAAGGGAAAAGAATTATATTTTACGATATCCATTTTATGAAGTAAAAACTCTTACGGTGGTTTAAAAGATGCCCCTTGTTAATGAAAAAGATCTGCTTTTACCAGCCCTAGAGGAGGGAAGGGCTGTAGGCGCCTTCAACGCCAATAACATGGAGATGATTCAAGCATTCATATGGGCTGCTGAAGAGGTGAGCAAGGATCTTGGCGAGCCAGTAGACCTAATAATTCAGGTCAGTCCTGGAGCAGCTAAATACGCTGGTTGGTCTCTTGCCGCGGGGATGGTTAAGATAGCGGCTGCGGAAACAGATATACGCGTCGCCCTAAATTTAGATCATGCAACCGAGATTGAACAGGTGAAGAAGGCTCTTGACGCTGGTTTCACAGCAGTTCTCTTTGACGGATCATCCCTGCCATTTGAAGAGAACATTCGGTTAACTCGCCAAGTTGTTGAAATATGTCATGCTAGGGGCGTGCCAGTTGAGGCTGAATTGGGTAAGATCCCTAGGATTGAAGACTACTTTTCTCAGACTGAAATTGCCCATTTAAGAACTCTTCCACCAGCTGACGCTGTTAAAATCATAAGGGAGAGAGCTGGCAAATCGGTGGAGGACCTTATGGCTAAACCTGAAGACGTTGAATACTTCGTGAAGAAGACTGGATGCGACTTCCTAGCGGCAGCGTTTGGTTCAATACATGGAATATGGGATGACATATGGCCCATAAGACTTGACAGGTTAATCGCCATACAGGAGAGGATGCGCATACCACTAGTCTCACACGGCTCATCCGGAATATTAATGACGCCTAAGGACGCTGAGAGGAAAGGAATAAAACTACTTAAGGGTGAAGGAACACTACTCGATGCGATTAAAACCGGCGGGGTCACAAAAGTTAATGTTGCAACAGCCCTTTCAATAGCCTTCATAGAGGGCTTCATAGATGCCTATAAGGCTAACCCAAGCGAGAAAGATTTCCGAAAATTTGGCAGCGCAGCGCGGGACAGAGTTAAAGAAAAGGTTAAGGAGTACATGAGACTATTTGCCGGGAAAATAGATTAGTAAATTCCTCTAATACCCCTATTTATCTTTAATCAGAATTTTTCAACAACATATTCTTGATTAGTTTCCTATCGCTCTTTAAAGATCACTTTTATGAGGATTGGTAAACCAATTATGTCCGTTCCTGTAAACAGTATTCTTGTAATTAGGGCGAATGATACAGCTGCTTCAGGGGACATTCCTAGGAGCGTAAGCAATAGAAAGTAACCTGTTTCCTGCACTCCTAACCCCGCTATTGTAGCCGGGATGTACATTAAGGATGTGACTAGAGCAGCAATAAATATGAACTCAAGGAGAGTTAATGATCTAAAATCTAGTCCTTCAGAGATAAATTGTAATGCTGTTGCATTTGACACTAAGGATAATATCACTAAAACTGATATTTTTGGAAAATGCTTCTTAACATTCATACCGCCTTCTTGAATTTTACTAAGCATTTCTATTAGTTTAAGAGATAAATCTTTTATTACTGGCACTCTCTCAAGAAATGTGGCAAATTTTAGAACGCGCCTTTCCATAAGCATTATTAGGAGCAATATTCCTCCCCCTAGAAAGAAGAGTATCCCAATAATTAGAGGGGTGGTGATCGCGGGATCTAAAGGCAGGGATCTTACGAAATATATTAACGCAATTACCGATAGAATAACCTTTGTGAAGGAGTTAATGATGCCGGTAGTAAGAGCACCAACCATGCCTTTTTCAATCGAAACATTGCATATCTCTTTAAGAATCAATGGTGTAGCGAAATACCCGGAGCGGGCTGGAGTCACGTCGCTTAGAAGCTGCCCAGCAAAGCTACTTAATATAATCCTATCCATTGGTACGGAATTCTCTATAGGCTTTATTGAAGCGTAAAGTGCAAGCGCTGTAAAAGTTGAAGCGATTATGAAGAATGTAGAGGCTAACATTACATTTAATGGATTAATCGTTAAAATCAGCGATAATACTTTTTCCATGTCAGAGAATTGAAGTAGCCAGAGTATAATTGCGATGCCAACAAACAATTGAATTAAAACTCTAAGCCACTTAAACTCCATATTTCAGCACCTAATAACGAGATTAAGAATAGTACTCTACTTCAGTATAATAATTTAGCTTTTAGCTAATGCTTAAGCTTTCTGAAAAATGTTTCCATTTAAGATGTTAGTATATTAAGAAAATCATAAATAAATTTTAGGTAGGAATACTAAAATGGTGGATAAGAATTATGAGTGAAAAAATTTCTGATCAAATTCCAATGTTACCTAGTCTTTGTGTTGGAATAACTGCTGCTGGTGGGCATGGTTACTTGGCAGTGCATCCAAGGCTGAGAGATCTAATATTTCATGATGGAACATGCGCTGAATTATATGTTGGCAGCAAGCTTACATATAGATATGAGAAATGTGGTCCTGAACTGCGTGTAGGCGGTGATACGCACGGTGCAATGGAGATATCGCGAGATATGGTGTTTTTTGGAGGGTGGGGTGAGGCGCCAACATATAGGAACCCAGATAGACAGCAGTTTGAAGCAGCTGACCGTAGAGGAAAGTTCAGCCATATACATGTTGTGAATGAGAATGGAGATATCGAACTCCTTTGGATTAAAAGATGGGATGAAAATATAAAGCCACATTTCTGGTATGCTGAAGTAACAGACCTGCTCTATGATCCAAGGAAGGATGTTTTATGGGTTGCTAGAGGTGATGTTAACTGGGGAGGAGACCAAGGACTATATATGTTTGACCTTTCTACAAAGAAAATGGAGAAAATTTTGTTTGGAAATGCCTATAAAATAACCATGTTCCACGACCACTTATTAATGAATAGCTGGCACAGTAATGCCATTTTTTCATATAATCCTCAAACTAATCAATATGAAATTACGAATTCAATTCCATTATTTGATGGATCGATTTGGGAGATCCCAATAACCTTTAGTGGAGCCGCGTTCAGAGTTAGTGGACTCGCATACTTAATTCAAGGCCCGGCAATAATTGCTGTGCGGGATTGGAGAGTCGGATTAGAGAGAAAAATTTTAGCTTTTCCATTCTTCGCATGCTATAAGATTGATAAGCAGTGGACTAGGCCCGGTGCCAGATCTCAAAGACCCGTATCGATAAATGGTTCAGTACTAGTGTCAGTAAATAGTGGGGAAGCCCACATAGATGACTCATTAAGTACACCAGTTCTCTTAAGGTTTGATTCTTCCGTTCCACAGATACTCATGCACGTCTTTTATATGCCTGGAATGACATTCGACGGCAAACACCTATACTTATATACTTCATGCGTGAACCATGAGCCGATGCTAACGTGGAGAACTAATAGAGGAGTAATATTTATGTTAGAACCAAGCGTAGTTCTAAATAAACCGTTGACTGGAGTCAGAATAGGAGTACTTGATGGAATTTATAGAACTTCAATGGGCTTAAACGGTTGGGTTGGCGGAATACCGCTAAGAGGATTCGCAAGAAAAAAGTTGAGAGTGAAGATTCCGAGGGCGGGAAAAATGAGTCTAGCGCACTACATAATGGGCTCAGTAGACTATAATGAATTTGAAGATATAGGCCTAAATGTCGGCTGGAATAATATAGACCTCAGCAGTTACGATAACATGGTGGCGTTTAAATTTGACGGTGAAATAGAGAATATTTACGCATATATGGCGCTAGAACCATAAATGCACGAAAAAAGGCATAAGAAAGCATGAGAAAAGAATTATTAAATCTCCCTAAGAACCACTTTAATTACACTATTGAAGTATCTCTATTAAAATCTTATTTTTTCTTTCTCCGTGTATTCTAGCGCTAGGCGTCTAATAAAAGCCGCTGTTTGCCGTATATTTTCAATTTTATTAGGTGACAGACTTCTCGATGAAAGAGTTATTGTATAATAGTTGTCTTTTATTGTTGCAAAGATCTTATTCTTTGTATTTATGTTTGTAGACTCATACTTCTTATAATAGAAGTGTAAGGATAAGCTTTCCGGGTCATTCGGATCTCCCTCGAGCGTTATATTCTCAACCCTCTCTTCAAGGTGGGATGTTCTACTATAATCCTTAAGCCTTCTCTCCATGAAGTTGAAGAAGCTCAGCAGCTCATTTTTGCCAACTATCTTAACCGGAATTTCAATATTCCAGAATTCTTTCCCCCCGCCTTCATATGGAATCATGAATCTTCTAAGCAAGGATGGAGTTGTTATGATTGAGGCCTTTAATGCTGGTATTAGGGCTCCGGTCATTGCTGAAGCCATTGAAAAGAATATGGCGAGAATGCACCACGATGCTTCAACCTTATATTTCACTACTGGCACCAGCATAGAGAAGTTTAGAAAGACATGGTAGCCTATCAAGCCAAGAAGATAACCTAGGCTTCCGGCTATAAGAGCTATTATAAGAGACTCGCACATAAATATGGCCGATATTTGAGATGGATTTAAACCTATAGTTGATAGTGTCATTATTTCACGCCTCCGCTCATATACTGAGGTAAGGAAGGTGATTCCAACGTTTATGGATGTTAGGATTAGCAGGATGAGGCTCTCAGCGAACCCGTATCCGATTAACCGGCTCCCAATATAAAAGTGTATAATTTCATTATTTAGCGAAGCAAAGGTTTCAACCCTTGGAAAAATAAGCGCCAATGCCCGTGCAAATGAAACCATGTCTTCATTCTCCCTCAACCGAATAATAACTCGCGATACAACTATTCGCAGTGGAAGGCGGGATGCCGTCTCGCCTACCAATATCACTACGTTTTCAGGCGCTACATACGTGGGCGTATACGTTAGATCGCTATCTAAAGATGCTACAAAAACTTCTTGAGGTAAAATTGGATTGCCATTCAAGTCTATTATTTCCTTTAGTTTTGCACTACTAAAAATACCAATAACCTTGAAATTCATTCCACAGAAAATAACAGTGTCGCCTGGCTTGATTCTTAAGGCTTCGCTTGCTTTTTCACTAATTAATATTCCACCGGTATCTTCATCCTCAAGAAATCTACCCATATTCTCCTCAAGGATATGGTTTATGCCAATTAAATTGGATTCTAAGCTTGGTTTCAAACCTATAACGCCCCGCACATCATAGCTAGTGCCAAGCTGCGGGTTTATGAGACTACCTAATGGTTGGGGTGGAACACCTGGGTAAGGACTAACCTGTGGGAAATTTTTAAAGAGAATGGATATTAAATTCACTTTATCACTTTTATTCAGCCACTCCAAAATGTATGATTCAACTGGGCCGAAAGGATAAACCTCACTGTTATTTGACTGTTGAAAGAGAAAGATGCCTTGTGAGGGAGCCTTTTTATTTATTTTCTCAGTTATTAAGCCACCCTCATAAGAGAGGGATGTTAAAGATATGAAGGATGCAACGGATACTAAAACCATCACTACTATTAGGAGGGATCTAAATTTTCTTCTCTTTAAGTTTTCGCCAGCTAAGAAGAAGGCTGAAATAATTGCGCTCCTAGTGGATAATGTTCTTCTATCGCTCTTTTCTCCGCGAGTATATGGCGCATTTATTATGATTAAACCAATTATAAGTGAGAATGCTACAAGAATCGGAAAAGTAAATGGTCCAATAATTGTTTTAGCCAGAGGGTTATATGAAGGATCTTGGAGGAAAATGTATCCTGGGTATGCCCAATAAAGCGTTATTATGAGGAAGGCATATATGGATGTGCTCGTTAAAACTTTCCACCGTTTACTTCTGAATAGAAGAGCTCCTAATGAGGAGGAAGATAGGCCAATTAATGGGGTTATGAAGAATACTGAATAAACAGAGTTTTGAAACATGTTTAAAAGCGATCCACTAACATCTGCAAGTATTAAGTAAGCTTCATAAAGGTCAGCTTGAGCATTAAATAAGTCTTCCTGAGATAAGAGCAGCCTAGCTCTATTTAGCAGGTTTTCAGCTTTAGATATTTTAGTCCTCTCGTAAGTTGATAGAACACCGATCTTCTCAGCTAGTGATTTAACGTTCTTGAGGAAGGCTGGTAAGTTAATGTTAGCTTCAACTTTTAATCTATAAGATTTTAAGTCAAATTCTCTTAGCTCACCTTTCTCAAGATTTAGATATCCGCTAGAGGGTATTGAAAAATTGGCTACTCTTACGATCCCTCTACCAACCTCCATAAATATGTTAACTTCTATCGTAACGTTCGTGCTCGCCGGAACAAAAATAACTCTGCTCTCTTTCATCGTAAATCTTGATTCAGGAACATACGTTATTGAGCTAATGGAGCTTAAAATGCCTCTTGAATCTTTTACCTCAAATGAGAAGACCCCCTCATTAGAGGATAATAGAGGATCTCCAGTTAAGTTAACTGAGGCGCCTGGTACGAGTGAAAAGTTTATGTATTGTGGGCTTCTGGCGGATACTATTTTATATGTTGGAACATAGTCAACGCCTGGTGTTGAGGCATCATCATAGTAGGCAAATAGAAGATAATCTCTGGCGCTATCTAAATAAATTTCGAAAAAGCCTGAACAATCAGTTTCGGCAATAATAGTTTGCCGCTCAGTTACTCTTCCACCTATTCCCATCCTCTCAACAATACCAATCTTAGCTCCGCATAACGTCTCATTATTACTAAAGTCTAGGACAAAACCGTAAAACCTGACTTTCTGTCCATCAAAAGCACAAATAAAATTTATTCGGCAAGTTAAGAATAATAATTGAATTATTAGAGAAATTATTAAAGGATTTATTTTTCTATTAAATCTGAGGGCTTTCGAAACCTTCATCTGCTTATACCATCTTTTAACATGATAATTGTTGTAAATTCGTAAAAGTATTATAAAAGATTTTTTCATAATGTCTTCCATTAATAGGCAACGTGGGCTTTTACTTTCTATGGAAAGCTTGAAAGAAGCTTATAATTAAGCTCGCGAATAGGCCCAGAATGTATGGGGCATTTGGAGAATATTCTGATATAAAGCCCCCTGTTAGTGAGCCTAAGAAGTATCCTACACCTATGAGACTTTCAAATAGCCCACCAGCATAACCTTTCTTGGAGCCCCAATCTTTGAGGAGAGTTGCTATGGAGGACGCATAAAGCATGCCCGCTCCAAAGCCGAAAAAAGCAAAAGATATAGCGAAAATTGGTGCTGTAGATCCGATTGCTGTCATAGCCGATGCAAGCGCCATTACTAAGGATCCAACCAGAAATATGAAGTGCCTGCCGAATTTAGTCTCAATTCTATAGGTTTCGAGAAAGGCTATGAGCCTAAAGAACCCATTTATCAGCATTATTAAGCCAACAATATATGCCGGGATTCCCAAGCTGGCCGCATATGCCGGAAACAAATTAAGTATTACTCCTCCTATAAAGGAAAATAGCAGGATTCCTACTACAGCTCCAATTATTGGAATGCTACCATTCCTGGTTGACGCTTGAATCTCGCGTTCCACCACTGATCCTCTCTTTAATCTCTCTTCAACTGCAATTATTGATAGGAGGGCAAGTGAAAGCGAAATTATCAAAGATATCATGAATGGCGTTTTAATTCCAAGAACGCTAATTAGGAAACCACCTACCATGGGTCCTATTATTGTCGCTGAGCCCCATGATAAATTAAACCTTCTGAATGTTTCTTCAATATCTATCTTTGAGATTTCAGTTAGAAGGGCCTCCACCGATGGCCAGAAGAGCGCTACTGAAACCCATTCTAAAGCCTTGACTGGAATAAGCATGTATGGATCCTCTACAATACTGTAGAAAAGGCAGGATAAGCCGTAGAGAAATGTAGAAGTGAAGATGAAAATTTTCCTACTAAATTTATCCGACAGAATTCCTGAAACTAAGGGCATGAAAGAATAAATCAAGCCTCCAGTAGCCCCTATGAAACCTAATAGCAGTAGAGATGCGCCTAATTCCGCAGCATATATAGGCACAGATATTCCAACAATTCCAGTAAGCATCTGCATTAGAAAAGTTGAAGCCAATAGGAAAATTGAAGCCAAATTTTTATTGCGATTTAATCTCTCCATTTGATCTCTTCTCCTAGAATATCGCGTTTAGACGCTTATAATGCTTATTAATGATGACACTTACTTTTAGCCTACAAAGTTCCCCAAGAGACGCTAAATACTTTGAGAGCATTTATCACATTACATTGAGAGGAAGCGGAGAATCCTTAAAGGATGCTTTTACCCTAGTCTACAACCCAAAAATTCTTCCCATAACCCCCTCTCTTTTCTAATCCTTTGTCTTGTTAACGTATCTCCTATCCCCTACTTTCCTAAATGCTGTAGTCCCATAGACCAGCGTTTTTAGGGGATAGGTTCCTTCAAGCTTATTATAACAAGGTTATAATTTTTTCTGTAGGTGACAGCTGCAGTCACTGATGGAACTGCCCCAAAGTTCTACATACTCAGAAAAAGCCTTGAATTCAGCTCCATTTTAGGGAAACAAACAGTTTTTGGTGCGGCCGCCGGGATTTGAACCCGGGTCCTCGGCGTGGCGGGCCGACGTCCTAGACCAGGCTAGACTACGGCCGCGCATCTTCTTCTCATATGGGAAAATCAAATAAAATTTAGTTATCTCCTACCTATTAATCTTTTTTGATGATTAGGAGTGTTGAATTAATCATTTCTTTGATGTTTTAATTGGAGGTGGAGCCTCCGGATTTTCCGGTCCCATATGTTTCAATATTACTAGGTTTTCGCTTGAACTCTCGTTGGCTATTTCTACTCCATCTTTTGCGGCTTCAATTGTTACAAATAGCTCGTCGTTCGTTAATTCACTATATCTTATCATTGCTGGGGCCTCAACTTTAAATCTGCCCACCCTCCCATGACCTTGTATGACAATAAGGCCGTAGGCTACCCTATCATAAATCTTCACGCATTTTCCCGGATAAACTGTAAGTTCTTTTGCGCTGAACTCATTTGAGCCATATATCACCCATTTCTCTTCATAACCCATTTTCTTAGATTCTTCCGGATATATTGTTGGAATTGGCTCAATATAATGGTGCTTCTTAAATTCTGGGTCTAGGTTCTCGCTCCAATCTATCATGTTAACAATATAGTCTAAATCCTGATGGTGCTCTTTAGGAACATCTTTCACAACTAAATCCCATGGGACAGGCTTATCTTCAAGCATAGACTGATACATTGCGAAAACATCTGAAGCCTTCTGAACCTCATACGTCACGAGCGTTCCGGGAGCATGGAGAACACCAGCGGGAACGAACCATCCTGTTCCAGGCTTAAGCTTATAGGCTCTAGAGAAATACAGGATGCCATTATCTCCCATCTTCCACCTTTCAAGACACTTTTTAACGTCTTCCTTTGTAGTTCCAGGCTCTAAGCCGAAAAAAGTGTATGGAAACTTTCCCTCAATAAGATTAAGTTGCGGTGGAAAATAGTAGGCTTCGGGCTTTGGAAGCCTATTAACTCTACGAGCATGTTCCTCCATTTGATGTAAATGCAGTGGTATTGGGCATGAATTATCAAAAAACTTGGCTAAAACGGTCCACCCGCCATACTTTCGCATGACTTCTCTTCCAAGAACCTTTTCACCCAAAACATCAATAGCATCTTTTAAAAGAACCTTATTTATTTTTGATTCCTTTTGAATGACAATATAGCTTAGTCCCTCATCTTCAGGCGCCCCCGGATTATCAGCCCTCGTTGTTGATGCAAGCCATCTCTCATCAATTCCACCTCTTTCAGCGCCTAAAGCATAAATGTCTTCTGGAGCCAATTTAAGCCGTTTACCAGGAGAAAGAAAGCTTCTCGGAACCCACGTAGGAGCTAATTTAACAATTCCTTCGCCATCTTCAAGGGCATCTAAAACAATCCTCTCAATACTCATGCCAATCACCAGGGCGTGTCCAACTATTATTTTTAGTTGTTTGTTTATTTCTTTTTTATGCTTTGTAGGTGGGATGTTAGGGTTTAGGTTTATGATGTTGGGCTTTTGATGGCTGCTTTAGATTACGTTCTGG